>Ga0316622_100000688_pt1 | contig 20493 bp, 15 predicted proteins | sample OWC_Aug_OW2_C1_D_FD_207646 | JGI IMG/M metagenome (GOLD analysis project Ga0316622, IMG submission 207646) | Wetland soil microbial communities from Old Woman Creek delta, Ohio, United States - OWC_Aug_OW2_C1_D5_C | ecosystem: Environmental > Terrestrial > Soil > Wetlands | place: USA: Ohio... | reverse complement strand
CGCGACCGCGTTGTCGAACTCCTCGCTCTTGCCGGGCTCGAGCGGTTCGGGGAGCCCCAGGACCTTCATCGCCCAGATCTCGGGCGGGACGATCATCTCGTGGATGAGCACGTCGACGCCACGGGGCACGCCCCGGTGGTCCCTGTTCCTCGCCTGCTCGATGCTGACCGTCTCGGGCCGCGTGTCGCTGGTGAAGATCATCGTGAGGACGCCGCCGCCCGGCTTCCTCCACTCGAGCTTGTAGCCGATCGAGCCCTGGCGGCAGTGGACGACCGGGAAGTGCGTGATCTTCACCCCGCTCGTCCGGTTGTGGTAGGCGACGCCGCCCACTCTTCGCCAGTTGAGCTCGATCGGGATGAGGGCATAGCCGTCGCTCGACGGGTCGTCGCCCACGGGGACGGGACGGCACGGCAGTCCCCAGTCCCACCGCGAGGGGATCTCCGGGTCCTCGAGGCCCGTGGGCAGGAAGCTGAAGCTCTCCGTGTGCCACCGCCACGTCTCCCGCAGGTTCCGGCAGAAGGCCCTGGTGCCGTCGTCGTAGAAGCGGGGCCGCCCCGACGGGTTCCGGACACCGGAGGGCCCGGGGCCGAACACGTAGAGCGGGGTCTTGCGGTCCGCCGAGGGGCCGAAGCAGTAGATGTGGCTCAAGTCGCTCGCGTGGTCGCCGTGCAGGTGAGCGAGGAAGACCTTGTCCATCCGGCCGAACGACACGCCCAGGGCGTTGTAGTTGGTGCACACGCCGGAGCCGCAGTCGAAGACGAAGGAGTCGAGCGGCCGCTTCTTCTGCTCGTCCCACCCCACCTCGACGAAGACGCTCATCATCTGCTGGACGCGGCGCAGGTTCGGGGGGATCCCCGAGCCCACGAACATGATCCGCATCTCGTCCTTCTCGAGCGGGTTCTGTGTGCCCCACGGGAGCATGGGCTCGAACTCGTCCAGGTCGTCGAAGTACGAGTACTTCGCCTTCTCGATGTGGTTCGGGTAGCAGGTGCCGCTCAGCGCACAGACGTCGTCCGCCTGGCCACGGGCCTTGGCGATGCCACCCACGGTCAGGCCGCCCAGGGCCAGCCCGGAGAGCTTCAACGCGTTTCGTCTCGTCAGTTCCTTGGGCATGGACTCACCACTTTCCGTGAAGGCGCTCTTCCCGCTGGAGATGAGCGTCAGACAGAGGCTGCGGCTCGGAGGTTGACACTGTCGCGCGCATCGTGGCCATGTCCGCGAGGGACAGTCGTGGGACAGGAATGGTGCAGGGGACGCCTGCACCTGGCTACCGAGGGCTCGCTTAGCTGACCATGCCCGCGCGGCGGGCGTACTCGATCGCCTGGGCGCGGCTCTCGAGGTGCAGCCGGCCGACGATCTCGCCCATGTGGTACTTGATGGTGCGCTCGGAGAGGTTCAGCTTCGCGCCGACCTCCTTGTAGGTGAGCCCCTGCGCCACGAGCGTCAGCACCTGCGTCTCGCGTAGCGAGAGGCTCTCGCTCGGCCGCTTCTCCTCGACCCCGGGGGGCAGGGTCGCCCGCCGACGGAACTCGTTGAGCACCCGCGAGGCGAGCCCCGGCGAGAGCGCCACCTCACCCCGCGCGACGTCCTCGAGGAGCGCGAAGACCTCGTTGGTGTCCTGCGTCTTCAGGAGATACCCGCTGGCGCCGGCCGCGATGGCCTCGAAGAGCTCGCCGTCCTCCGCGGACATCGTGAGCATGACGATCCGGGTCTCGGGGAGCTCCGCCTTGATCATCCGCAAGGCGGCCAGCCCGTTCAGGCGCGGCATGTGGATGTCCATCAGGACGACCTCCGGGCGCCGCGCGCGCGCCTGCTCGAGCGCCTCGAGGCCGTCCCTGGCCGTGCCGACCACGGCGATGCCGCGGGCGGAGAGGAGGTTCCTCAGCCCGTCGAGGAACAGGGGATGGTCGTCGGCCAGCAGGACCTTCATGACACCCCCCCATGGAGCGGCACGGTGATCACCACCCGGGTGCCCTCGCCCGGCACGGAGTCGACACGGACAGTGCCGCCCACCTCGTGGGCCCGCTCGCGCATGAAGCGCAGGCCGAAGGTGCTCGCCTCCGCGCTCTCGAGCCGCGCCGGGTCGAAGCCGTCGCCGTCGTCCTGGACGACCGCCTCCGCCTGGCCGTTGGAGACGGAGAGGCCGATGCGCACCGCGCGGGCCCGCGCGTGCTTCCTCACGTTGGTGAGCGTCTCCTGGATGATGCGCAGCAGCTGCGCGTCGACCATCGGCTCGAAGACGTGGCCGGCGATCTCGGGCGACGCTTCCAGCGTGGTGGCGATTCCGTAGTTCGCGTGGAACCGGCTCAGGTAGTCCTGGAGCGACGGCAGGAACCCGGCTCCGGCCCCGCCGTCCGAGCGGGCGCCCAGGATGTACTCGCGCACGTCGGCGTGGGCGTCCTGGGCGACGGTGACCAGCTGGGCGAGATGGCCGTCGGCCTGCCGCCACTCGTGCCGGGCAAGCAGCTCGCGGGCGGCCTGGGCCTGGAGCTTCGCGTAGCCCAGCACCTGGCCCAGGCTGTCGTGCAGCTCCCGGGCCACGCGGTCCCTCTCCTGGAGGGTGGCCAGGGCCCGTTGGTGCTCGACCATGCGCGCCTGGGCCTCCCGCTGGTCGGTGACGTCGTGCAGCACGATCAGGTAGCCGAGGCGAAAGCCGCCCCGGTGCTGCAGGGCCGACAGCTGGAGCGCGTACCGGCGCGTGGCCCCCGCCGGGCCGAGGCTGATCTCGGGCGGCACGGCTCCCGGCTCGGGCGGCTGCCCCGGGTCCGGGAGCACCGGGAGGAGGTCGCGCGCGGCGCGGGCCCGCGCCCGCTCGCCCGGGATGCCGAGGATCCTCTCCGCCGCGGGGTTCAGGTCGACGACCCGCTGCGCGGAATCCAGCACGAGGACGCCCTCGCGCATCTGCTCGATGAGCGTCCACCGTGCTACCGGGACCAGCTCGAACATGCGGAAGTGGACGAGCGCCACCGCGTAGGTCGCGGCGGTGAGGATGCTGCCGAGGATGGTGGGGTCCATGGGCGCGACGGGGTTCGCATCGGCGGTGTCGAGCAGGAAGCCCACGCGCGTGACCACGTGGCCGCAGAGACAGAGCGCCGCCGGCCACCGGTGCCGCGGCGACTGGACGAACAGCCACAGGAACACCAGGGAGCTGGCCAGCGCCAGCCCGAACCCGTAGACGAGCAGGACCTGGCCCGCGGAACCGAGGAGGCAGCGGACCTGCCCCTCGAGCGAGAACCCGCGACAGAGCAGCTCGCGCGTGGAGCTGGTGGACACCAGCACGAGAACCAGGACCGGGGGAGCCGCCAGGAACGCCACCGTTCGGCGGGTCAGCCAGCGGCCGAGATCGGCGTACTCGAGCGCGAACCACAGCGCCGCCGTCGCGGCCGGAAGCTGCCAGACGCCCTGGAACTCGAGCCAGAAGATCTTCGTCGCCGGAGAGACGGCCGCGATCTCGAGCGCGGCGCCCATCGCCCACGGCAGGATGCTGAGCACGAGCAGCGCGAAGGGGCGAGCGCCGGGCGCGGATCGATGTCGCCAGGCGTAGGCACCCAGCACCAGCAGGAGGGCTGGAGAGGCCAGCATCGGCCAGACGTACGGCGTGTATTCGTAGGGCCCGGTCATGCCCGCGGTCCCGCTGGACGCCAGCAGCTGGGCGAGACCCTACCACCGAGGCAACGAGAGCGACAAGAGCCGTGCGGCCGACGCTAGTTCTGGATCGTGCCGCTGCCGGTCACCGTGAACTCGAGGGCCGCCGTGAGCCCCGCCGGCAGGCCGTCGCGGACGACCTTGGTCAGCTTCGTGCCGTTCAGGATGATGTCCTCGAGCACCGGGGGGTAGTTGCAGGAGTCGAAGCAGCACATCCCGGCGTCTTTCGCGTAGAGGCGGAGGGCCGTGTTCGTCGGCACGGCCGGCAGCGTGCCTTCGTAGCGGCCGGTGCTCGTCTGCGTGAGACGGATCGAGTCGGCCTGCCAGAGCGGGACCACCAGCTGCGCCGCCGGCGCGGCGCCGTGCACGCACATCGGGTAGCACGGGTTGGCCTGGTCGGGGCAGCCGGACGGGAGCGTGGAGACGTACGTGACCCGGACGTCCAGGGACGTCGGCTCCGTCTGGGTGTCGCTCCCGCACGATGGGAGGAGAGTGGCGGCGGCCGCGAGGAGGAGCGTCCGCGTCACACCGTGGAATCGCCGTCCGGACTGGATGTCACCCATCGAGGACTCCTTGCGTCGTTGCCGTCGGCCCCATCCGCGCGCTCGGCCGGCGGTACGCGGCCTGCGCCCGGAGGTCCTGACTGGCACAGTTGACGCTCCGCGGGCGCCCCTGACCATGTCCGCGGGGGACAGTCGACGGACAGGAATGGTGCAGCTCCGCGCCTTGCACCTTCCGCTGCGGGGGCGGGGGGAGGGGGGACGGCCAGCCTGTCACTCCCGCGCGGGTGGGCCGACCTCTTCCGGAATCACCAGCCAGAGGACCACGTAGACGAGGATGCCAGACAGGAACGGCAGGGCCCCGATGAGGACGAAGAGCACCCGGACGAGCACCGGCCGCCAGCCCAGCCACTCGGCCAGGCCGCCGCAAACCCCGGCCACGAGGCGGTGTCGCCGCGAGCGCCGCAGCGGGCGGCGGAGAGGTCTCGGTCTGGACGGGTCTGGCACGGCACGCTTCTCCTCCCTGGCTTACGGAAGCTGCTGCCGGTCGGTTCCGTGAGAGATGTCGACCTGCCGCTTCGCTGGCTTCCGGAGTTCTTTTCGGGTAGAAGCAGCGCATGCAGAGCCGACTCTTCCTCTGGTCCGTCACCTCCGCCCTCGCCGGGTTCCTGTTCGGCTTCGACACGGTCGTGATCTCGGGAGCGGAGCAGAAGATCCAGTCGCTGTGGGGGCTCAGCCCCGAGCTGCACGGCGTGGCCATGGCCGCGGCGCTCTACGGCACGGTGCTCGGGTCGCTGCTCGGCGGCTGGCCCACCGACCGCCTGGGACGCCGGGCCACGCTGCTCTGGATCGGCGTGCTCTACGTGATCTCGGCCCTGGGATGCGCTTTCGCCACGGGTGTCGGCTCCTTCATCGCCGCGCGGTTCGTCGGCGGGCTGGGGATCGGCATTTCGACGGTCGCGGCGCCGCTCTACATCTCGGAGATCGCGCCGCCGGCCCATCGCGGGCGGCTGGCCGGCATGTTCCAGTTCAACATCGTGTTCGGCATACTCGTGGCCTTCGCCTCGAACGCGCTCCTGGCCGGCATCGGCGAGAACGCCTGGCGATGGATGCTGGGAGTGGCGGCGTTTCCCTCGGTCGTCTACACGCTGATGTGCTTCGGCATCCCCGAGAGCCCGCGCTGGCTGCTGGGCCGCAAGCGCGATCGCGAGGCCGGGCTGGCGGTACTCCGGCTCATCGAGCCCGGAGCGTCGCGGGCCCGCATAGAGGCCGAGGCGGACGCGATCATGGCCGCCTCGTCCGAGCAGAGGAGCGCCGCGCGCTTCTGGGACGCGCGCCTGCGCGTCCCGATCCTGCTCGCCTTCCTGGTCGCGTTCTTCAACCAGATGTCCGGCATCAACGCCGTCCTCTACTTCGCGCCGCGCATCTTCGAGATGACCGGCCTCGGCGCGAAGGCGGCGCTCCTCCAGTCCGTCGGGATCGGGGTGACGAACCTCGTCTTCACGTTCGTCGGGCTGTGGCTCATCGACCGGCTGGGGCGTCGCACGCTGCTCTACATCGGCTCGTTCGGCTACATCCTCTCGCTCGGGATGGTCTCGTGGGCGTTCTTCACCGGTCACGTCGGCATCGTGCCGGCGTGCATCTTCGCCTTCATCGCGGCGCACGCGGTGGGCCAGGGCGCGGTCATCTGGGTGTTCATCTCCGAGATCTTCCCGAACCGCCACCGGGCCGAGGGCCAGGCGCTGGGCAGCTTCACTCACTGGATCTTCGCCGCGCTGATCACCACGTTCTTCCCGAAGATGGTCACCGCGCTCGCGCCGGGGTACGTCTTCCTGTTCTTCTGCGGCATGATGGTGCTGCAGCTGATCTGGGTGAAGACCGTGATGCCCGAGACCAAGGGCGTGCCCCTGGAGCAGATGCAGCGACGGCTCGGCATCGACACGGGGCCGGCGTGAGCTTCCGGGTCCTCGGAGTGGGCGAGGTGCTGTGGGACCTGCTGCCCGCGGGGGCCCAGCCGGGCGGGGCGCCGGCGAACTTCGCCTGTCACGCGCGCGCCCTGGGGGCCGACGCCGGGGTCGTCACGCGCGTGGGCGACGACGCGCTCGGGCGCGACATCCTCCGGCGCTTCGAGGCGCTCGGCCTGCCGACGAGCCTGGTCCAGGTGGACGAGAGCGCGCCCACGGGCACGGTGGGGGTGGAGCTCGACGCCGACGGAGTGCCCCGGTTCACGATCCACGGAGACGCCGCGTGGGACCTCTTGCTCGCGAACCAAGGGGCGCTCGGCGCCGTGACGGCGGCGGACGCCGTGTGCTTCGGGAGCCTGGGGCAGCGGGGGGAGCCGGCGCGCCACAGCATCCAGACGCTGGTGGCGGCCACGGCGGCCCGGGCTCTCCGCATCTTCGACGTCAACCTGCGGCCGCCGTTCTACTCGTCCGAGGTCCTCGAGCAGTCCCTGCGGCTGGCGAACGTCCTGAAGCTGAACGACACCGAGCTGCCCGTGCTCGCCTCGCTCTTCGGCGCCGGCGGCTCTCCGAAGGCGCAGCTCGAGGGGCTGGCGCGCCGTTTCGACCTGCGGGTGGTCGCGCTGACGCGCGGCGCTCGGGGAAGCCTGCTCCGTGGCCCCGCCGGCTGGGCCGATCACCCTGGCCTCGCGGCGGAGGTCGTCGACACCGTGGGCGCGGGCGACGCGTTCACGGCCGCGCTGGCGCTCGGGCTGCTGCTGGATTGGCCGCTCGATCGGACGAACACGCTCGCCAACGAGGTGGCGTGCCACGTCTGCGGCTGCGCCGGCGCGACGCCCTCGCTGCCGCCGCATCTCGTGGCCATGTTCGCCTCCGCGCCGTCCAAACCGTCGAACGACCGATGAGTGCGGCTCTGATGCCTATGATCGACGCGCCATGCGCCGGCTGGTCGAGCGCGGAAGGCTAGCTCAGGACCTCTCGCCCGGAGACCGAGTCCGACGCGGGGCTTCCCGTCGCATCCCATCGCTCTCCCGCTTGGTGGTTCTCTCCTCGGCCTCTTCTTTCCTGACCGAGGGCGTCCGCCGCGAGCATGGCGTCGAGGACCTTCACGGGAGTGATCGCTCCCGCCTCGTGATGGATGGGCTGGCCGGGGGCACAGGCCTTGTGGGCCGCCTCCATCAGCTGTCGCCGGTCGGCGTCCCCCAGGCCGATGTCCGCGAGTGTCGTCGGCAACCCCACGTCCTCGCAGAACGAGTAGACGGTGGCCGTCTCGTCCGCCGACGCGTCCGTGAGCTGGAGTCCGGCCAGGACACCAAAGGCGACCTTCTCGCCGTGGTAGTACTTGTGGGTCTCCGCCAGCGCGGTGAGACCGTTGTGGATGGAATGGGCCGCCGCCAGCCCGGCGCTTTCGAACCCGATTCCGCTCAACAACGTGTTCGCCTCGACGATGCGCTCCAGGGCTGGCGTGACGAGGTGTCTCTCGCTGGCGAGCCTGGCGGCCGGGCCGTGGCTCAGCAGCGTCTCGTAGCAGAGCCTGGCGATGCCCAGCCCTGCCGCTGTGCCGTAGCCGCCACATTCGTTCGCCGACTGGGTGCGCTCGCAGGACCGGGCCTCGAACCACGTCGACAGGGCGTCTCCCATCCCGGCCACCAGAAACCGCGTCGGCGCCGCCGCGATGATCCCCACGTCGACGAGCACCGCCGCCGGGTTCATGCGTTGATAGCACACGGAATCGAAGACCCCGTCCTCCGAGTACAGCACCGCGCACCCGCTGCACGGAGCATCGGTCGAAGCGATCGTAGGGACGACGATCACCGGCAGGCCCGCCCGGTCGGCGGCGATCTTCGCCGTGTCGATGGTCTTGCCTCCGCCCATGCCCACGAGAATGTCGGCCCGCGTCCGCGCGATGGCGGCGGACAACCGACCGAGCTCGTCCTCGCAGCACTCGCCGCGGAACACCTCGATGGAAACGCCCCGAGCGGTCCAGTCGACGCCGCATCCGGGAAGCACCTTGTCGTTCACCGAGGGCGACGCCAGGATCAGCCCCCGCTTGCCGAGCAAGTCCATCAATCCAGGCAATTCGCCCATGGCGCCAACGCCCTGGATGTACTTCCCGGGAAAGACGGCCTTCTTGAACATCGAGACCTCCTATGTTCGGCCGGTGGTGGGTCGGCGGGGCGAAAGCGGGCGGGGAGTTCGCCCGGCCGACGAGCGTCGGAACCTGGGAGTCACCCACCCCACCCTGGACGGTCCCTCTATAGACCCCCGTGCTCGGGGCTGTCAATGACGCGGGCCGGCCCCGCCGACGCGCCCCTGGCCAGGCTAGCCGCCGCTCTCCGCCTTGGCCAGGAGCTGCCGGTGGGCGAGGTGGGAGTTGCGGTCGGCGCGCATCCGCGGCTGGTCCGCGGGAACCGGAGGCGGTGCGTGCTGGAGGAATCGGTTGGCCCAGGCGATGAAGAAGCTCATGTTCGAGCGGTCCTCGTGCCCGCCGTCGTGCTGGCGCCAGGCGAGCTGGCCGTCGAGCAGGCTGGTGTTGACGGGCGGCATCTTCGCCACGCGGTACTCCTCGGCCACGCCGAGGTCCCGCGCCCCGAGCAGACGAAAGACCGGGCCCGCCGCCACCGTGGCCATGTAGCTGCCCTGCTGGTCCAGCCAGTGGGCGTCGCCCTTCTCCGGCACGCCGTAGCTGATGAAGGTCGGGCGCGGCGCGCAGAGGGCGATGAGCTCGTGCGCGTCGACCGGGATGTCGTTCGCTCTTCTGCTCCCGAAGGACGCCTCGGCGGCGCCGTACTTCAGGAAGTTGCCGGCCATCCAGTGGTAGGCGCCGGACCCCGTGAGGTTCTCCACCGACTCCCCGAAGTTGCGGCGGTGCGGCTTGGCACCGCCCTCGCCGGATGACCCCACGAGGACGACTGCGAAGCGGGGCTCGAAGGCCATGGCCACGAGGGCGGCCTTGCCGTAGCGCGAGACCCCTTCGATGCCCACGCGCCCGGCGTCGACCGCGGGCAGCGTCTCGAGGTAGTCGAGTGCCCGGGCCGCGCCCCAGGCCCACGCGCGCAGCGATCCCCACTGCCCGGGCGTGCGGCGCTTCCCCTGGTTGGCGAGCCCGATGATGCCCGCGGTGAGGCCGGCCCCGTTGTCGGCCTGGATGCTGGCCGTGCTGAGTGACACGTAGCCCCAGCCGGCGGCGATGAGCTGCTCGGTGGAGGGCGGGGCGGCGGGCTCCTGCAGGCCCGGGAAGCGCCACACCGGCTCGTCGGGCATGCTGCCCCAGCCGAACATCATGAGGACGGGAACCGGTCCCTTCGCATGGACCGGCACGACCACGGCCATCCTGATGTCGACCGTGGTCGCGGGATGAGCGGAGTTGTCGACGTGCCCGATCACCCGCCGGGCCACGACCGGCTGGCCCCCGACGGTCGTTTCCACGGTCTCGGCCACCGTCCACGTGACCTTCGGCACGTCGGCTGGCACGCGGCCGTAGACCTCGCTCTCGAAGTCAGAGGCGATCTCGGGACGGCGCTCCTGCCACCACATCTCCGCGGTCGTGACCTTGCGGCCGTCCTTCAGGGTCAGGGCGTCCGGCCAGTCCGGATAGGGGTTGGCCCTGGCGGGATCGTAGTTCGCGGCGTTCGGCTCGCCGGCGGCGGCGAAGCCGTTCGCGCCGGGCCGAAGCTTCGTGATGCCCAGCTGTCTCATCATGTCGGCGTGGTCCTCGTGCGTCAGCTGCTCCAGCCGGGCCCGCTCCTCGGGGCTGATCTGGAAGGGTTTCGCCGACGCGGCCGGGGCCGCGGGGGCTTGGGACGGGGGCGCCTGAGCCCAGAGGCACGGCGCGGGGAGGATCCCCAGGGTGGAGAGAACGAGGACGCGTCGCGCGTTCGGCATGGGATAGAGCCTCACCCTGCGCACGGGAAACCTTCGGCGGGGTGCGATTGACCCCAGGCGCGCCTCGATTGTAGCGTTCGGCGCGCAGCGCCCGTGGTCCGCGGCGCCAGGGAACGAACGAGTCGGTCCAGAGGGGGTCGCGATGGCCATCCGAGAGCGGCGACAGTTCCTGAAGCAGGCGCTGGCCGGGGGCGCGGGCTCGATGCTCCTGCGCCGTCTCCCGGCGGCTTACGCCGCGACGGAGGCGAGGATCGAGGTCCTGCCCGACGAGCCCATCGGGAGGATCCTGCCCGCCCTGTACGGGCACTTCGCCGAGCACATCGGAGGGGTCGTCTACGACGGCATCTGGGTCGGAGAGGACTCCAAGATCCCCAATCTCGGGGGCATTCGCAAGGACCTCGTGGAGCACATGCGCCGGCTCGGGCCATCGGTCGTCCGGTGGCCCGGCGGGTGCTTCGCCGACAGCTACAACTGGAGGGACGGGGTCGGCCCCCGCGAGCGGCGACCGAGACGTCCCAATTTCTGGATCAACACACCGTTCCTGAAGAAGGCCCCCGACGGACCGGCCAAGTACGATCCCAACCGCTTCGGCACCGACGAGTTCGTGAGGTTCTGCCGACTCGTCGGCTCGGAGCCCTACATCGCCGCCAACGTGCGCAGCGGGACCCCGGAGGACTTCTCCCAGTGGGTGGAGTACTGCAACGCCCCCGCCGGCTCGACCACCCTGGCGGACCAGAGGGTCGCCAACGGCTCGCGGGCGCCCATGAACGTGCGCTTCTGGGGCGTGGGCAACGAGTCGTGGGGCTGCGGTGGGACCTACACGCCCGAAGAGTACGCGATGGAGTACAGCCGCTTCGCATCGTGGGTTCCCGAATTCGGCGTCGAGTTGGCCCTGATCGCCGCCGGCCCCTCGGGCGACGAGCTCGACTGGACGCGGGGGTTCTTCTCGCAGATGGCGGTCAATCACCACCGCCGCAGCCTCCTGGCCGGGACGTACGGGTGGGCGCTCCACTACTACTGCGGCACCGCCGGCGAGGGCCAGGCGGTGAACTTCGGCACGGACGACTGGTACGCCCTCCTCGTGAAGGCGGATCGCATGGAGGAGCTCATCAAGGGCCACTGGGAGATCATGGGGGAGTTCGACGAGGCCCACAGGGTCAAGCTCCTCGTCGACGAGTGGGGCGCGTGGCACCGCCCGGGGTCGGAGGTCCACGAGACCCACCTCTTCGGCCAGACCTCCACGATGCGGGACGCCCTCGTCGCCGCCCTGACGCTCGACACGTTCAACCGGCACGCGGACAAGGTCGTCATGGGCAACGTGGCCCAGCTCGTCAACAACCTGCACTCGCTGTTCCTGACCCACGAGGAGCGGTTCGTCGTCACGCCCAACTTCCACGTCTTCGAGATGTACTCCGCCCACCGGGACGGGACGTCGCTCCGGACGGTCTTCGAGTGCCCCGGGCTCGACCTCGGCACCCCCCAGACGCCCGGTCGCCTCTGGGGCCTCGGAGGATCGGCGTCCTTGCACGACCGGCGGCTGGTGCTGACCGTCGTCAATCCCAGCGTCGCGGAGGCGAGAGAGGCCGAGATCGTGGTGCGGGGCGCCCGCATCGCCTCCGCCCGCGCCACGGTCCTGTCCGGGAACGCGATCCAGGCGCACAACAGCTTCGATCACCCGGACGCGGTGACGCCCACGAGCGACATGGCGTCCCCGGCCCGGGGGCGGCTCGTCTACTCGTTCCCCCCGGCGTCGGTCGTCCGCCTCATCTGCGAGCTCGCGTAGGGTCGCGGCCGGGGTCCAGACGCACTAGTTCGTCGGGTTCATGCGCCAGCCTGCCTGGCCGCAGCACGCTGCGTGGGACGCACTCCCAGTAGGGGTCAGTACGCCGCTGCCTGTGGACCGAAGGGTCGCAGCGGGGCGTCGCCCGCCAGCAGGGCGGATGTCGTCCGTCGTATTCCGGCAGTCGAGCAGAAGGAGGTTGAAGATGAGAAGGCTCGCATTCCCGTTGATCACGCTTATGGTGGCCTTCGTGGTGTCGGGGTCGATGGCCGAACTCCGTTCGGACGGACCGGCGCCGGTCACACCCACCCTGACTCCGCAGGACAGCGGCACGACGGCAGGGCTGATTGCGGTCAGTCCGGTGAACCCGAGAGTGGTCTGGGCTTCCGGACGCGCGGGCACGTTCGTCGTCACGACCGACGGCGGCAACACCTGGAAGGCCGGCGTGGTGCCGGGCGCCGAGGCGCTGCAGTTCCGCGACGTGGAAGGCGTGAGCGCCAAGGTCGCGTATCTCCAGTCGATCGGCGCCAACCCGACAGATTTTCGAATCTACAAGACGGTGGATGGCGGCGCCACCTGGACCATGCAGTTCCAGAACCAGGACCCGGCGGCGTTCTACGATTGCTTCGCCTTCTGGACACCGAAACGCGGCCTCTCGCACAGCGACTCCGTGAACGGGGTCTTCCCCGACCTGAGAATCACCGACGGCACGACCTGGCAGGACATCAGCGGCAACCTGCCGCCGGCCTTGCCGGGAGAAGCGGCGTTCGCAGCGAGCGGGACGTGCGTGGCGACGCAGGGCGGGCAGAACGCTTGGATCGCCACGACCGCCTCGAGGATCCTGGCCACGAGGGACGGCGGCGACACGTGGGACGCGTACGACACTCCGCTCTGGACCTCGCCGGCCGGGGGCGCGTTCACGGTAGCCTTCCGTGACCCGTGGCAGGGCATCGTGGGCGGCGGCGACCTGGTCGAGTCGGATCGCGCAGGCACGGCGACGTCGAGCGACGGCGGCGTGACCTGGACGCTCACCAACCCGCCTCCGGTGACGGGAGCCGTCTTCGGCCTGGCCTACGCGCAGGGGATTGGCGGCGGCGACGGCTACGGCAGCCGCACCGTGGTGGTGACGGCGAACGCCGGTGGCGCAGCCTGGACTCCGGACGAGGGCATGACCTGGTACCCGCTGCCCGGTGTGACGGGGTACTGGGCGGTGGCGTTCGCGAGTCCGCAAGCCGGGTGGCTGGTGGGCACCGGCGGTCGCATCCTGAAGATCAGCTTCTAGACCCAGGATCTGGCTCGCGTCGAACGCAGGGGCGAGCGCCGGCGGCTCAGGTCTTGGCCAACGCCTCCAGACGTTCCTGCACGAGCCCTCGCAGCAAGGGAACCTTGTAGCCGTTCTTCTCGAGCGGCTCGAGGTTCGCGACGGCGGCCTCGGCCGCCCGCGCGATCGTGTCGTGGTCGAGACGACGGCCCGCGAGCGCACCCTCCACTGCGGGCGCGGGCCACGGCACCGGGGCGATGCCGCTGAAGACGACGCGGGCGCGGGCGATCCGATCTCCCTGCACCTGCAACGCGAAGGCCGCGCCGACGAGCGCGAAGTCGAACGACGCGCGCGCGCGCACCTTGCGGTAGGTGCTGCGCAGGCCGGCCGCCGGCTTCGGCAGCAGCAGCCGGGTCAGGATCTCGCCCGGCGCGAGGACCGTTTCGCGCTTCAGGTCCTTCTCGGGCAGGACGAAGAACTGGTCGAGCGGCACCGTGCGGCTGCCCGCGGGCCCCGCCACGCGGGCGACGCCGCCGAGAGCGACGAGCGCGGGAGCGGTGTCCGAGGGGTGCACGATGTAGCACGGCCCGCCGCCGGCCACCGCGTGGAGCTCGTTCTCGCCCGCATGGGCGTAGCACACCTCGCCGCCCTTGCGCAGGCAGGCGAAGTCGCCGCGGTAGTACCAGCAGCGCGGCTTCTGGCAGACGTTGCCTCCGAGCGTTCCCTGGTTGCGCAGCTGCGGGCTCGCCACCTGCGCGGCGGCCTCGGCGAGCGCGGTGTAGCGCTCGCGCACCAGAGGGCTCGCGGCCACCTCGGACAGCGGGGTGAGGGCGCCGATGCTCAGGCCCTCGGGTGTCTCCTCGATTCCGCGCAGGGCCGCGATTGCGCTCAGGCTCACCACGGTCGCGGGCGCGAGGACGCCCTCGCGCAGGCAGCCGAGCAGGTCGGTGCCTCCGGCGTGCACGAGGCCCCTGCCCTCGGCCACGTGCTCGAGCGCCTCGTCGAGACTGGTGGGACGGACGTACGCGAAGCTCGGCAGCATGGCTACCTCCCCGCCTTGCGCGCGGCCAGCAGGCGCGCCATCTGCGTCGGGTTGATCGGCGTCTCGGTCACTCGGATGCCGGTGGCGTGGAAGACGGCGTTCGCGATCGCGGGCGCCGTGGGGATCGTGGCCGGCTCGCCGATGCCCTTGGTGCCGGTGCTGTTCCACTCCGTGTCGCGCAGATCCACGGGCAGGCAGGCGAAGTCGGGAGGAACGTCCTTGGCGGTGGGGATCTTGTAGTCGTGCCAGTTGGCGTTCGCCATCTTGCCGGTGTTGCGGTCGAGCACGCGGTCCTCGGTCATGGCGAAGCCGATGCCCATCGTCATGCCGCCGAAGACCTGGTTCTGGTAGGTCAGGCGGTTCATCACGCGGCCGCTGTCGTGCGCGCCGAGCAGGCGCAGGACCCGCACCTCGCCGGTACGGGTGTCGACCTCGACCTCGGCGAAGTGCGCCACGAAGGGCAGGCCGACCTTGCCCTTGGGGTGCGGCCGGCGCCGGCCGACACCCACGATCGTCTGCTGCTCCTGCAGTGGCTTGAGGTCCTTGAGCGCGACCTTCTTGTCCGGTGCCGAGCGGTCGGCGATCACCCCGTCCTTGAGCTCGAGCGAGGCGACGTCCGTCTTCAGCTGCTCGGCCGCCATCTCCAGCAGCTGCTGCTTCACGTCGAGCGCCGCCGCGCGCACGGCGGGCGAGTTGACGTGCACCGTCTGGCTGCCGCCGGAGAGCACGGCGTACGGTGTCGTGTCGGTGTCGGCGTTGTCGACGTGGATGCTCTCGACGGGAACGCCGAGCTCCTCCGCCACGATCATCGCCATCCACGTCTTGGTGCCGGTGCCGATGTCCGAGGCGCCGGTGGTCAGGCTCGCGCTGCCGTCGGCCACGTAGCGCACGATCGCCGTCCCCCGCGGGTCGCCGTCCCAGCCCCACATCCCGGCCGCGACCCCGACCCCGCGCACGACGGGTCCGCTGCCGCGGGGCCGCTGGCGAGCCTCCTCCCAGCCGAACGCCTTGGCGCCGTCCTGCAGGCACTGCGCGAGGCCGGTGCTGAAGTACGGGATCCCGCCGCGGCGCTGGCTGACCTTCGGCACGTTCCTGAGCCGCAGGGCCACAGGGTCCAGGCCGAGCTTCAGGGCCAGCGCGTCCATCGCCTGCTCCAGCGCCCAGGCGCCCTGCGGGAAGCCGGGGGCGCGGAACGCCCGTGCCTTTCCCGCGTTGATGTAGACGTTCGTCTCCTCGATCTTCACGTTCGGGCAGAGGTAGAGGTCGCTCGCCAGGTAGCCGGCGTCCGAGCCTTCGGGGTAGGCACCTCCCGTGCCGACGCCGACGAGCTGCAGCGCGGTGAGCGTGCCGTCCCTCTTCGCCCCGATCTTCAACTTCAGCAGGTTCGGGGGCCGGTTGCCGACGCAGAGGAAGGTCTCCTCGCGCGAGAGGAAGCACTTGACCGGCCGGCCGGTCTGCCGCGACAGGAGCGCCGCCGCCAGCGTGTACTTGCCCGGCTCGAGCTTGCTGCCGAAGCCGCCGCCCATGTACTGGCTCGTCACGCGCACGTTGCCGAGCGGCAGCTGGAAGTACTGCGCGTAGGCCGAGCGCAGGTCGAAGACGCCCTGGTTCGTGTCGTGGATGATCAGCCGGTCGCCTTCCCACTTCACCACCGAGCCGTGCGTCTCCATCGGGGTGTGGATCTCGCAGGGCGTGCGGAAGGTCATCTCGACGACGGCCTCCGCCTCCGCGAAGCCCTTCGCCACGTCGCCGCGCTCGTGCTTCTCCGGCTCGCCGGCGCGGTTGCCGCCCTCGTGGAGAGCGGGCGCCCCGGGGTCGAGCGCCTTCTCGAAGTCCACGACGAAGGGCAGCTCCTCGTACTCGACCGCGATCGCCTTCGCCGCCGCGCGGGCCTCGTGGATCGTCTCGGCCGCGACGGCCGCGACCTCCTCGCCCTCGTGCCGGCAGTGCGGGTCGAAGAGCCAGCTCAGCGGGCCCTTCGGGGTGAAGTAGAAGGGCAGCTTCGCTCCGGGGCTGTCGGCGGTGAGGATCGCGCGCACGCCCGGCATCGCCAGGGCCCTGCTCACGTCGACCTTCTTCACCCGCGCGTGGGCGTGCGGGCAGCGGGCGAAGGCGGCGTGGAGCATGTCGGGCAGCACGAGGTCTCGCGCGTAGACGGCCGATCCGCTGACGCGCTCGTGGGCGTCGATGCGCGGCTGTGCCGTGCCGACGACCTTGGTCTCGGTCCAGGGGCGGGTGTCGGTCATGGCTCACTTCCCCCCGTTGCGGCGCGCCGCGGCGGCGCGCTGCGCGGCCTTGAAGATGTGGGCGTAGGCGCCGCAGCGGCAGAGGTTGCCGCTCACGCCCTCCCGGATCTCGTCGAGCGACGGGTCCTTCTCGTGGCGCAGCAGGCCCTCCACGGCCATCACCTGGCCGGGGGTGCAGTAGCCGCACTGCATCGCGTCCTCGGCCACGAACGCCTTCTGCACGTCCGAGAGCTGCTCGCCCCTCGCGAGGCCCTCGATCGTCGTGACCTCGTGGCCCTCGGCCTCGAGCGCCAGCATCTGACAGGCGTAGCGGGTCTGCCCGTCGACCAGCACCGTGCAGGCGCCGCACTCGCCGCGCTCGCAGCCGGGCTTGGTGCCGGCGAGCCCCAGGTGCTCGTGCAGGGCCTCGAGCAGCGTCGTCCGCGGCAGCACCGACAGCGCTCGTGCGCGGCCGTTGACGCGCAGCGTGATCGGTGCCGGCTCTCCCGCCGCCCGCACCGTGGCGGCGGCCGTCTCCGCCTCGGCCCCGCCGAGCGCGGCGGCCCCGATGGCCCCGACGCCCGCGCTCGTGATGAACCCGCGCCGGCTGACCCGTTCCATGGCGCACCTCCGGAAGGCCCAAAGATGCTCCAGGCGCGGCCCCGCTGGCGATGAGCCGAATGGCTCAAGCGCTCTCTCACCCTGGACTATCCACCGGGGAGGGGGCTCAGGGGGCCTTTCCCGTGGTGATTCAACCTCTTACTGGAGGCGAGCCGCCACCCGCCGGTAGTGGTGGCCGAAGATGGACAGCTCAACCGCGTGCGGCATCTGCCGTGGCTGCCGAAGGAGCGTCGACCAGAAGAAGAGCCAGTAGGCCGTGCGGCCCCTGTGCCGGACCCCGAGCAGCCAGAGCGATCGAAGGAGGGCCAGCAGGTCGCGCGGCGGGCGGGGCAGTCGGGGGCCGCCGGGGCGGTAGCTCGCCAGGAACGTCCGGCAGCGTCGGTAGTAGTTGGCCGGCTCGTACAACCGCCGCATCAGGGTGCGATAGCCGTCGACCAGGTACTGGCGGTCGAGTCTCGGCGTGAAGTTGAGGTCGGCGTTGTCGCCGTTGCTCTCCGACTCGATGCGACCTTCCCGTCGCAGCCGCTCGTAGAGCCTCGTCTGCGGCAGCGCGGTGAGCAGCCCGACCATCGCCGTCGCCACCCCGGAGCGCTGGATGAACTCGAACTGCCGCTCGAAGATGTCGTGCGGGTCGCTGTCGAAACCGACGATGAAGCCGCCCATGACATGAAGCCCCGAGCGCTGGAGAGTCTTCACGGCTTGCACCAGATCGCGGCGCTGGTTCTGTGTCTTGTGGCACTCCGCGAGGCTCTCGAGGCAGGGCGTCTCGATGCCGACGAAGACCTTGCGGAACCCGGCGCGCACCATGAGCGCGCAGAGCTCGGCGTCGTCCGCGAGGTTCAGGGAAGCCTCGGTCAGGAACCCGAGCGGCGGAAGCGTGCGCTCTCGCCACTCCACCAGCGCCCGAAGCAGCGTCTTCGCGCGCGTCCGATCGCCGATGAAGTTGTCGTCCACGACGAAGACCATGCCGGTCCAGCCGTGGCGCAGCAGGGCCTCGAGCTCGGCGATGATCTGCTCCGGGGACTTCGTGCGCGGAACTCGTCCGTTCATGATCGTGATGTCGCAGAACTCGCAGTCGTACGGGCAGCCACGCGAGAACTGGACCGCCATCGTCACGTAGCTCCGCAGGTCGATGAGGTCCCAGCGAGGCGGCGGGATGCGGGAGATGTCGGGGCGGCCGGCCCCTTCGTAGGTCGGGCGCACCGTGCCCGCTCGCATGTCCTCGATCAGCTGCGGCAGCACGTCCTCGGCTTCCCCGAGCACGAAGTGCTGGATGCGAGGGAACGCGGCGTGGCAGGTCGTGAACAGGGGACCGCCGGCGATCACGGGAGTGCCGTTCGCGATGCAGCGGTCGACGATCGCCGCGACCGACGTCCTGTGGACCAGCATGCCGCTGACCATCACGTAGTCGGCCCAGCGGACCTCGGCGTCGGTCAGTGGCTCGACGTTGAGGTCGACGATCCGCAGCTCCCAGTCGCGGGGCAGCATGGCGGCAACGGTGAGCAGGCCCAGCGGGGGATAGGCGGATTTTCGGGAGACCAGGCGTACGACGTGCGTGAAGCTCCAGAAGGTGTCGGGGGTCTCCGGATAGGCGAGGAGGACTCTCATCGTCGCTGCTCCTCCGCGGTCTTCGATGCCTCCACCCGCAAGTGGCGCATCGTGCTTCTCTCGCACTCTGGAGCAGGGTCCGACGCGGGTCCAATAGTTATTCGTCGCCGCGATCCATAGGACTCGGTCGATGACTAACGGGCCGTGCGGTCTGCTCGCGAGGGGGTGCCTTTCGGGTGCTCTTGCGCGCCTCCTTCCGGCCGGCGCGCGTCGCTCAGACGTCTCCCCTCGGGTCCAGCACCGGGCGGGAAACGGTGATGTCGCTCGGCAGGACCTCGCGGCTGCGCTCCGCCGTGAGGGCGCGACCCTTCGACAGCCACCAAGACCGTGCTTCGGCGACGGTCCAGGAAGAGACTGCGCAGCGCTCCAGCGCCGCCACGGCCAGCGCAGCCGTCTGCGGCCGTTGGGCCGGGTCCTTCGCGAGGCACGCCATGACCCAGGCCTCGAGCGCGGCGGGCAGGGCGCGCCCGAGCCGATCCGACGGCGGCACGGGCGTCGCATGCAGGTGATGGCCGCAGATCTCGATGACCGTGCGGCCCTCGAACACGTGCTGTCCCGTCAGCAGGAAGTACGCAACCGCCCCGACCGCGTAGAGATCCGAGCGCGCGTCCGCGCCCGGCGAGCGGATCGCTTCAGGGGCGAGGTAGTGCGGCGTTCCGACGAGGGCGGCCTCGTGACTCAGCCCGTCCTCGTCCTCGAGATCCTTGACCAGGCCGAAGTCCACCACCTTCGCCACGTCGGGGAGCCCGCCACGCTCGCACAGGATGATGTTCCCGGGCTTGACGTCGCGGTGCACGAGGCCGATGCCGTGGGCTTCGGCGAGGGCTCCGAGCACCTGGCACAAGACGTGCGCCACGCGCGCCGGTGGCTGCGGGCCGTCGCCAGCGACGAGCTCGTCGAGCGTCAGCCCGTCGAGGTATTCCATCGCATAGTAGAAGACGCCGTCCGGCGTCCGACCGAAGTCGAAGACCGAGACCGTGTTGGGGTGGCTGAGGCCGGCCGTCAGCTGCACCTCGCGCTCGAAGCGTCGCAGGCTCGCCTCGCCCATCCGCTCGGGCCTGAGCAACTTGACAGCGGTCGGCCGCCGCAGCATCGCGTGGCGCGCCCTGTAGACGACACCCATCCCGCCCTGGCCGAGCTTCTCCTCGAGCGTGTACTGCCCCAGCTGGCGCGCGTGGCGCACCTCGCGGCGCAGCCCGTAGATGACCGCCGAGCCCGCGGTGGCGACGGTGATCGCGGCAAGAAGCCACATGACCTTCCAGACCGAGAGGCGCACGGTCTCGGTGGCCAGCGAGTAGACGGCCAGGGGCAGGGCGGCGGCGGCGCTCACCGCGAGCGTCCGCCGTGCCGAGCTGGGGATGAAGATCGACCGCATGAAGAGGATCAGGTTGACATGCAGGAGCACCACCATGCCGCGCAGATCGGCCTCCGGGATTGAGCCCGAGGGCACGAGGAGCACCAGCATCCCCAGCGCCAGTAGCAGCAGGATGTCGAGGGCGCGTAGTGCCTTCTGGGAACGCGGGCCGCGCCGGCAGTACAGCCACGTTCCCCCCATGAGCACCGTTACGGCCGCGACCGACGCGTGCCCTGCCGGCGTCAGGGGGTTCTCCCGACCGAGGCGGGCGAGCACCTGGCCAACGGTGTAGAAGGCGGCCGCGATCACGAAGGCGATGCCGCCGAAGAGACGTAGTCTGTCCTGCAGCAGACGTCCCTCGAGGGACTCGGCTCCGCTCGAGAACCCGGACGGAGCCTGCGGCCGCAACAGCTCAGGGGACATTACGCCAGTATAGCGAGCGGCAGGCTCGGGGCCTCGGCCGGCGGCCGCCGGGGCGGCGCCGCTCGTAGCCTCACGCCCCCTCCAACTCCGCCACTTGACGCGGCACGACGCACCATCGCCTGCGGCCGGTTGCCCGAGGGGAAGGGGACGGGGGTTTACTCACCGCCCACCGGGCCGCGCGTACCGGA
>Ga0316622_100000687_pt1 | contig 20501 bp, 12 predicted proteins | sample OWC_Aug_OW2_C1_D_FD_207646 | JGI IMG/M metagenome (GOLD analysis project Ga0316622, IMG submission 207646) | Wetland soil microbial communities from Old Woman Creek delta, Ohio, United States - OWC_Aug_OW2_C1_D5_C | ecosystem: Environmental > Terrestrial > Soil > Wetlands | place: USA: Ohio... | reverse complement strand
CGTCGCCGGCGGTGTGGCCGTGAGCGTTGGGGTGCGGGTGTCGGTCGGGGTCGGCGTTGCGGTCGGAGGGGATGTGTCGGTCGGCGTCGCGGTTGGCAATGGCGGGAGCGTCGGCGAGGCGGTCGTCGTGGCGCTGCGGGTTGGCGATGGGGTGGCGGTCGGCGCGGGGGTCTGGGTGCGCGACGGCGTGCGGGTGGCCGTGGGGGTACGGGTCGAGGTCGCGGTCATCGTCGCGGTGGGCGTGTGAGTCGACGTCCGCGTCGCCGGCGGTGTGGCCGTGAGCGTTGGGGTGCGGGTGTCGGTCGGGGTCGGCGTTGCGGTCGGAGGGGATGTGTCGGTCGGCGTCGCGGTTGGCAAGGGAGTGGAGGTCACTGTCGCAGTGACGGTGGCGGTGCGGGTCAATGTGGGTACGGGGCTGAGGGTGGGCGTGTGCGTGTTGGTCGGGGTCGAGGTTGGCGTTGGAGGCGAGGTGTTCGTCGGTGTCGCCGTCGGCAATGGGGTGAGGGTGATGGTCGCCGTGGAAGTTGGCGTGCGCGTCGGGGAAGCGGTGGGGGGCAGCGTTGCTGTGCGGGTATCGGTTGGCGTCGAAGTTGGCGTTGGCAAGGAGGTATCCGTCGGCGTCGCCGCCGGCAGAGGGGTGAGGGTGATCGTCGCAGTGGAAGTTGGGCTGCGAGTAATTGAAGCGGTCGGGCTCGGCGTTGGTGTACGCGTGTGGGATGGTGTGGACGTCACCGTCGGCGACCGTGTTGCGGTCCGCGTCGAGGTTGGTGCGGGTGTCGACGTCCACGTTCCAGTTGGACTCGGCGGCTGAGGCAGCGTGGGCGTGCGCGTGGAGGTGGGAGTGAAGCTCGGACCAGCGAGGGGATAGATGAAGTCGAGCGCATCGACGTCGTCCTGCTCCAGCCCGGCGCAACGTCCATCGAAATGGGCGGTGGCGGCCATGGTGGCGGCCACGTCATCGGAGTGTCCCAGCCCGATCGTGTGGCCGATCTCGTGCGCGGCAACCTCGGCCAAGTTGCACTGATTCCATCCCGGGCAGCTGGTGAAACCGTTGTTGAAGGTGACTTTTCCGATGACGATGCGAAAGAAGGTGGTTCCATTGACAGTGCGGGTTTCGCCGGAGCGGCAGTACCCACCGATCGCAAGAATGCCTCCGCAATTGACCGGATTGCTGATCTCGTTCCATGGATCGTTGAAAACGATCCGATTGCCGCCCGAACACCCTGCATACGGTGCCGGTTGCGTGAGCCCGCCGTCCGCGAGCTGCAGGCTTGCCGTCGAGATGCCCGTCCAAGCGGCCAGCGCAGTGTCGACGGCGGTGCGTGAGGCGGAGGGGCCAAGTTTCGCATCGCCGGTCGAGTCGATGAAATACTCGACCGCGATGCCGCCGTCCGGCTCAAACCAGCGCGCCGGGCTCCCGGGGTTCAGAAAGGTGAAGGTCTCGGACTCCGGCGCGAGGTCGTTCAGCGTCGGCGGGCTCGGCTCGATCGCCGTGCCGCCATGCGCGCCACCATCGGGTGCCGCGGCTCGGATGTGAGCAGTGAGCTCATCGAGCGGCAGCGTTTCGGGTACCGGATTGACGTCGAGCTCGCCGGATGCGGGGTGTAAGACTGCGACGTTGTTCCCGAGCCTCCGGGTCGCGATCGCCACGCCGTCGGGATTCTGTCCGATCGTGTACTTGCCCATCGCCATGCTCGCCGTGCGCAGCGTGCCATCCGGGTTCTGGTCGATGAACACCAGCACCTCTTCGCCGACCGTGTACTCTGGGCTGCCGAAGATCCGCTCGCTCCGCTGCGGCAGGTCTCCACCGGCTTCGCGCAACACGACCTCCCCGTCGGGAAGGTGCCCCGCCAGCACGTCGGAGGGGTCGAGGAACACAAACGTGTGGATGGCACCGGTGGTCGTATCTTCAGCCGTCTGAATCCTCGTGACCCGGCCAATCACCACCACCACGGCCTGCTCCGTGAGTTGGCGCTCGTCCATCAGCACGACGGTCGTTGCCTCTGCTACCGGGCCGACACAGAGGGCCAGGACGAAGGAACTGGTCATCAGAAGCGGAATGGGCGCCCGCATGCATCGCCTTCCGGCGATGCGGGATTGAGCGAACGTTATGCCATGCGGTGTCCATGGCGGTTCGCTCGGACCACTTCATCTCCGATGAGCCGGTGATGTCAGGTCAGTAACGAGCGCGTGAAGAAACGACAGCGCTGCCGGGCAACTGTTGCAGCGAGAGCCTCAACAGGTGCGGCGGCGAAGTCTACGGCGTCTACTGCCGAGATCGAGTGCGCAGTTGGCGTGCGGCGACCCCAGAGAGAACCAACAACGCCATTGCCAGTGCCCCCCGCGTCATCGCCGGCACCCCGAGGGGTCCGCGGGCGCAGAGGGTGACTTCGGTGGAAGAGTTGTTGGTTGTGTTCAGCTCTCCGAAGAGGGTTGCGACCGTCGCCTGGTTCACCACGACCACGCCTGCGGCAAGGCCGATCGTCACCTTGACGGTGATCACCAAATCGGGATCGCCGGGGTTGAGCGTTCCGCCGTGTGCGCAGGTGACATTCTGCGCGGTCGAGCCCGAGCAGTCCCAACCGGGACCGGTAGCCGATGCCAAAGTCAGACCGGCGGGCAACGGGTCGGTCACTGTGAACGGGCCGACGGCCGGTACCTCGCCGATGTTCCGGACGCGCAGCACGTAGTCGCCGGTCTGGCCAGCCAGGCAGCCCGCGCCGCTGGCGAAGGTCTTTTCGATCTCCAGGTCTGGCACCAACTGCGGTGGCGGAGTTTCCTCGACCAGAGTCTGCGTTGGTGTGGACGTCGAAGTCCGCGTGGGGGTAGCGGTGGCCGTCCGGGTGTGCGTGGGGCTCGGTGTCAAGCTTGCGGTCGACGTCGCGGTCCGAGTCGCCGTCGGGGTGGTCGAGCCGGTCGGAGTTGCGGTGAGGGTTCGGGTGACACTGTGTGTGGCGGTGGCCGTTGGGGTTGGTGTCAACGTTGAAGCGGGCGTCGAAGTTGAGGTTGAAGTCGCGCTCGGAGTCAGTGTCGCTGTCGGCGTGCTGGTGAAGGTCGGCGTCTCGGTCGGGGTGGCCGTCGGGCCGAGGTTGGCCCGTAGCGTGGCCCCGAAACTCGAGGACAGACCTGTTCGGCTGTGAGTGAACACCACACGCTGAGTAAGAGAATACGAAGGCAGCGGTCCAGTGGCTGCCGATGAAGCCGTGCCGTCAAAGGCTCCCGGGCCGAACGGTCCCTGGGTCGTGAGCAGTGTTGTTGGTGCGAAGGGAATATTTGCGGCATCCGCAAATGCTGAGTAACTCACTGTCCCGACCGTTGTGCCACCAATTCCGGCCGCGAAGACAGAGCCACCCGGAAGAGGGCCAAAATTCGTCTCTGAAAACTCGACAATCAGAATGCCGGGTCCCAGCGAGTTGGCATCGACGGAGGTGAGATCCATGAGTGGCTGAGTCGCGTCGCCGGACAAAGGCTTGGTCGTGCCGGTTGTGACAGTCAACGTCCAGTTGGGGCCAACCGCACCACTGTAGTTGACCGCGCCCACCAAGGCGATGCCGTCTGCAGGCGGTCCGACCTGCTGATCCGCTACCACGACGACCGTGGGGCCGGCTGGGTCTGTCAGACGCAATGTCGCGGTTTGGGCTTGCCCCTGAGCGGCGCCGATTGTCAGGATCGACAGCAATATGATTAGAGTTTCGACACACCTCGCTCTGGTGAACTGCACCTTCGCCTCCCCTCCCGGCCCGAGTTGTCATCTCCCCGACCGGCTCACGCTCGCAATGTGTAATTCATTATACGCATCGACACGAGCGGAGCGCAACCGGAAGGGAACGCGGAACGGCGGTCCACCCGCCGTTCCGCGTTCCCTTCGCAGGTCAGCAAGAATCAGAACTCAGGAAACGGGAGATCCTTCTCCTCGTAGTACATGATGGCGACCACTTGTTTGCCGGTCTTCGGATCCTTGGCCACGGTCATGTTGGTGACCGTCTTGCCCTTCTGGAACGACAAGAAGCTCTGGTGTGGCGTCTGGTACTCCTGCGAGACTTTCCAGCCCTTGGTCGCCATGTTCTCATGGTAGTAATTGAAGACCTCGCTCGCCTCGGCATCCACGCGAAAAAGTACGGTGTGGCCATCCTGTCCGACCTGCTGCACGCCGAAAAGCTCTGAGTCCTTGTAAACGGGTACGTCTTCCGGGAAGTCTTCGGGCAACGCGAGCTGCGCTGGCGTTGGCGTCCCGGCCGGCAGCGATACCGTAGGGATCACTGGGGTGATCTGGCTGAGGCGCAGTTCCTGGGTGGGCCTTGCTTCCGGGCGTCGCACTGTCGGTAACGCAGCGCTGAACCCCTTGCGGTGCTCGAAGGCCGCTTCCTTTTCCGGGACGTCTCGATGACAGGTACACGAGCCCAGAGCCAGCATGATGGACCCGACCAAAACCAGATACCGCACCGTCGCGCTCATTGTCTCCCGTCCTCCCAAGGTCCGTCAGCGACCGCATTTACAACGAAAAGCCCATGAGCAAAAGCCACCGAGTGGTTGGCAGTGCCGCGGATAGCTGCTAGCGTTTCCGCGTGTTCGCCCGAAGATCTGCACTCTCCTCGGACGTTGCCGGCCGGCACTCTATTCGAGCGCGCTGGCTCTGGGCGTGCGTCCGTTGACGAGCCTTGACCACTGGGATCTCCGTGACTCAACGCCCCGCCCGATCGTCAAATCAGTTCTGCGGCAATTGCGGTGCGACGCTGCTGGCCGACGCGCGATTTTGCGTCGAGTGCGGCGAAGCCCCTGGCGGGATGCGCGCGGCGCCACGGCGCCGTCTCACGCCTGCCCAATATGCGCCGTGGTTCGTCCTGGCGGTGGTCCTGATCGGCGGAGGGTCGGCCGTCTGGCTCGGAACTTTCATGGCGAAGGAACCGCCCCGGGTCCCGGGGCGCCGGGCCGCAGGACAGCAGGGGCAATTGCCCGCCGGCCACCCGCCGGTGACCGTCTCGGACGACGTGCGCGCGGCCATCGGGCGCAAAGCCGAGGAGATGGCCGCCAAGCCGACCGACATCGACGGTTGGAAGCAGCTCGGTCTCATGCAATACCAGGCGGGCCAGCTCGAGCCCCAGTACCTCGCCGACGCGGCGAAGACGTACCAGCACGTTCTCGACCAGCAGCCGAAGGATGCCGAGGCCCTGCGGGCGTTGGGTGACATTGCCTATATCCGCGAGGATCGGCAGCAGGCCCAGCAATATTATCAACGGCTTCTCGAAATCCGGCCGAACGATCCGCAGGTCCACTACCTGCTCGGCAACATCCATCTGCTTGCGCACCGAAGTGCCGAGGCGATTCAGTCGTATCAGGCCGCACTGGCCGCTGACCCGACCCTTCTTGATGCCCAGGTCAACCTGGGGGTGGCATACCGAGCGTCCGGTGACACCACGAAGGCGCTGGAGGAGCTCAGGAAAGCGCGCGGACTAGCCGGTGACGACGCGACCCGGGAGCAAGTTGACGAGATGATTGCCCGCGTGAGCCAGCCGCAACCGGCGCCTCGCGCGGCGGCGGCCGCCGGGGACTTGAAGGGGGACGTCGAATCGGTTTTTCGCTCGCACCCGATCGTCGGATCGAAGCTGGAGCGGCTCGACTGGACGGACGAACGAACGGTCAGAGTGGTCGTGCGCGATTTTCCGATGGACACGATACCGGAGTTTGCGCGCGAGAAGTTCACGGACCACATCAAGACGGGCGTCCGCGAGAGCAAGACCCGCCACGCGGTGACCGATCCAGTCAAGGTCGAGTTCGTCGATGCGGCGTCCGGCAGCGTGATGGAGACGATCACGGAGTAGGGGAGTTGCAGCCGGAACCCTATTACCTTTCCATTAGCGACGAAGTCGCAGTGTTCACCGCCGCGTACCAGTGCCGGCTGCCAGTCCTGCTCAAGGGTCCCACTGGCTGCGGGAAGACCCGGTTCGTCGAGTACATGGCCCACACCCTGCGGGGCGCGGACGACGATGGCGCGACCGGCAATCTGATCACCGTCGCCTGCCACGAGGACCTGACCGGCAGCGACCTCGTGGGCCGCTATCTCATCAAGGGTGATGAGACCGTGTGGGTCGACGGACCGCTGACGCAGGCGGTCAAGACCGGCGCCTTCTGTTACTTGGACGAAATCGTCGAGGCGCGGAAGGACACCACGGTACTGATCCACCCGCTGACCGACCACCGCCGGATTCTGCCCATCGACAAGAAGGGGGAGATCCTCGAGGCCCACGCGGATTTTCTGCTCATCATCTCCTACAACCCGGGCTACCAGAGCGTCTTGAAGGATCTGAAGCATTCCACCCGCCAGCGGTTCGTGACCATCGATTTCGATTACCCGCCGCGGGACAAGGAGGCGCAGATCATCGCCCACGAGAGCGGTGTCGAGATCGAGATGGCGATGGACCTGGCGAAGCTGGGCGAGAAGGTCCGCCACCTGAAGGCGAGCGGACTCGAAGAAGGCGTCAGCACACGCCTGCTGGTGTACGCGGCACAGCTGGTGCGTCAGGGCGTCTCACCGCGGCGCGCTTGCCAGGTGTCGGTCAGCAGATCGCTCACCGACGACCATGAGAGCCAGCGGGCGATCGATGAGCTGGCCGTCACGATCTTTGGCGGCTGAAGCGTGTCGGGAGCCCTTGGGTCATGAAGCTTTCCGGCTTCCCCCAACCGAGGGGACGATGCGGAGAGGGGGAGACGGGGCGACGACACCAGTGAGTGTCAACGCCTCCCGAGTTCGCTCCGCCGCGCGTCGAGCCACGCGGCCGATCCGGCCATGAGCAAGTTGCCGCGCAGCCTGTGGCTCACGAACCGCTTCCTCGGTGACCGGCTCTGTGCCGCCGTTCACGCGCGGGCCGAGGCGCTGGGGGAGGCGGTGCATGAGGAGCTGCTGGACACGGGTGACCGGCTGGCGTCGATCTCGGTGACCTTGGCGCAGCGGTGCTATCGCCGCGCGGCGGCGGCGTGGACCCGCTTCGGGCCCGACGGGTTTCGCCGCTGGGTGGCGCTGGGCGAGGAACTGGCGACGGCCGATCCGAGTTGCCGCGACGGTGCGATGGCGTACTTTGCGGTGCCGGTCACCGGATTCGGGCCGAGCGAACTCGAGATGGCCGCCACGTGGTGCCAGCTCGGCCGCGAGGTCGCTGCAACCTCCCGCAAACTCGCAGCGGTTTTCTTCAAGACGACCGCGGTCGTCCTCAGACGCCCGGATGCGATGGAGCGCTTGCGCAAATGGGCGACGGTCGGCGTCGGCCTGTATGGCCAGCGCGGATGGCAGGGCGAGTTCCTGGCGCAGGCATACTTTGCCGCGGCGCCGCGCGCCACTCTGACGCTCAACCCCAGCCTGTACCAGGTCTGGGCCGGCGCCGGTGCGGCGATCTACCCGGCGATGCGGGAGCGGGAGTTCTTCGGCAACCTTCCGCGTGAGCTGCACGCGTGGGCGGACGACGACCGAGAACGGTTTCTCCGCACCACGCTGGCACTGGCCACCGCGTCGCCGAAGCACGCCGCGATCTATTATCGCGATCTGCCCGGGTCGCTGCGGCAGACGAGCGCGCCGGTCCGGGAGATGCTGCTGCGCGTACTGGCGCGCGCCGCCAAGTGCGCCACCGCCGTCGCCGACTTCGTTCCGGTGGCTGGTGCGGTCCTTCTGCAGGTTCCGGAGGAGCGGAGAATCGAAGCGCTCACACACGTCGATCGCGCCGCCACCGACTGTCCGGACGTGACCGTCGCCTGCCTGCGCGCGCTGCCCCAGGTGTACGAAGAGGCGAGCCCGCCGCAGGTCCGGGAGTGGTTCGCCAGCGGGATGGCCGTGGCAGCCGACAACCTCGCGGCTGGCCTCGCATACTTCGCGCTCGAATCCCGAACCAGCCTCAAGGTGCTGCGCGCGTGCTCCACGGCCGCGACTCTCGAAGAGTCGCAGGGGGTGCTGCGCAAGTACATTCAGATGCTGAGCGGTGCGCCCGCGAGCCTCCATGGCGTGGCAGGGACGCGGCTGAGCCTGCCGATCGAGGAGTTTCCGGCCGAGAACACGGTGTCCCTGCCGCTGCGGATCGATCACTTCGAGACTCACGAAGAGAATTTCCGCCTCTACCGTTTTCTCGCGGCGCAGCTCGCCGGCCGGCGGGAGTTCGGCACCTACGATTTCGTGCCTGATGGTGCTGCCGACCCGGAAGCCGCTCTGGGCAGCGCCCTGCGGAGCTATCTCGACGACGACCACCAGCCACCGCGGCTCGAGGACTTCTTTCTTCTCGCCGAAGGCGTTCGGGTGTACTCGCGCCTCTGCGCCGCGTACGCCGGCTTGGCGAAGGAGGGGCGTTGGATTGGAGCGCAGCTGCTCGCACGGGTTGGACCCCACGGCGGGCCGGATTGGGAACAGGTGCTGGACGGCTTGTTTTCCCTGGCGCTCGCCGGCGGCGATTTCCGTGATCGGCCCGCGTGGCTGCCCGCCCCGCTGGCGGAGTTGGTCCTTCGTCTCGTCGCGCCGCTCAGCGATCCGAACGCGACGGTGCAGGAGTCGATGCGGGTGGCGCACGCGCTGGCTCGGGCTCTCGAGATGCCCGCGCTGGCACGGGCGCGGCGCGGCGATGCTGCCGACGGCATCCTGCTCGACAAGGTGGCAGGGGACGCGTTGATCGACCCGTATTTCGGGGATGACGACGCTATGCCGGCGCCCGGCGAGGCGCCGCATGTGCCGTCGGTCTCTGGCCCCGAGCCAGGTGGGGCTTCCGAGGACACCCGCTTGGAGCTGGATCAGGTTCCCGACGATGGCGTCGGCGGCTCGCAACCGATCTCGCCCGAAGAACTCAAGCGACTCCTTGATGCGGGCGTCAAGCTGCGGATCGCCCAGGCGGCCGGCGACGACGTCGACGGGCTCGGCCTCTATATCACCGACCTCATCGGCAAGATCCCGAGCGAGCAGCTCGAAGAGCTGCGGCAGCTCCTCTCGAGTGCCGAGGAGCGATCCGGACGGCTGCCACGACGCTGGCTCAAGGAAAGCGCCGGGAGCGCCGGCTACTACTACGACGAGTGGGACTATCAGATCGGCGACTATCGGAACCGTTGGTGCCGGCTGCAGGAGGTGACCCTCGAGCCGGACGCCGGTGAATTCTACCAGCAGACGCTGGCGGACTATGCCACGCTCATTCCCGAGGTGCGGCGGCAGTTCCAGCGGATTCGCCCCGAGATGTACCGTCAGATCCGTGGACTCGAGGATGGGGAGGATTTCGATCTCAACGCCGTGATCAACGCGCGGGTCGAGGCGCGGGCGGGCCGCGCGCCGTCGAACAAGCTCTACCTGGCGCGGAAACGTGAAGAGCGCGACGTCGCCACGCTGTTCCTGGTCGACATGAGTGCGTCGACGGACGAGCCGCTGGTCAACCCGCCCCCGGCGGCGCTTCCCAATGCAGGCGAATGGCTGGCCGTTTCCCCTCGGCGATCCCAACCCGCGAAAGTGCGGCGCATCATTGACGTCACGAAGGCCGCGCTGGTGATCATGACCGCGGCGCTGGAGGAGATCGGCGATGCGTACGCGATCTACGGCTTCTCTGGCCACGGGCGCGAGCACGTGGAGTTCTACCGGGTGAAGTCGTTTGCCGAGGCCCTGAACCCCGCGGTGAAAGGCCGCATGGCTGGCATCGAGCCCAAACGCAGTACGCGTATGGGGACCGCGCTGCGCCACGCGGTGGAGAAGATGGCCGCCGTCGCCGCGCGCAGCAAACATCTGTTCTTGTTGAGCGACGGCTTTCCGCAGGACTTCGATTACGGCCAGGACCGGCGCAGCAACGTGTACGGCATCCGCGACACAGCGGTGGCGCTGCGCGAGGCGCAGACTGCGGGAATCACTCCGTTCTGCATTACCGTCGACAAGGCGGGACATGACTATCTGCGGCAGATGTGCGATGAGTCGCGCTACATGGTGATCGACGATATCGCGGCGCTGCCGCGAGAGCTTCCGAAGATCTACCAGCGGGTGGTGCGCGCGTAGTGCGCAGTTGACAGTCGAGAGTCGGTAGTTTGGGATCTTAGGATACTCGTCCGACGACTACCGCCGAGGTTGCGCATGGGCACAAGCCGTGGGGAGGTGGGTTCATCTCAACTCTCGACTCTCGACTCTCGACTCTCGACTCTCGTTCGCGTTGTCCTCGTGCCGCCGATGGGGCGGCTGAGTGCGCTCGACTATCGCCTGCCGCCGGAGGTGGGACCGGCGCTGCCCGGCCTCCGCGTCCTGGTTCCACTTGGGTCGCGGCGGTGCATGGGCGTGGTCATGGAAGTGGTCACCGAAACGACGCATCTCGAACGGTTGCGCGATGTGACGGCGGTTCTGGATCCGGAGCCCACTCTCGCCAGACCGCTGCTCGAGCTGGCGCGGTGGATGTCGAGCTACTACCTGGCCCCGCTGGCTGAAGCGGTCGCCACGATTCTTCCGGGCCCGTTGTGCGTCGAGACCGAACGCCAGGTGACTGCCGTGGCGCCCGCCGATACGCCCGGCCGCCTTGGCGAACGCGCGCAGGCGCTGCTGGCGCTGCTCGAGGCCGAAGGGCCACAGAGTGTTCGCGCCCTGCGGCAGCGGTGCGGCGGCGGGGCGGCGCAGACGATCAACCGGCTGCGTCAGCAGGGTCTTGTCCGTGTGGTCGAGCGCGTGCGCCGCGAGGCGCCGCCGACCCGGCAGACGCGCGTCTACGCGGCCGTGGTTCCGCCTGCGCACGTCGAGGTCGATGCGCGACTCGGCCGGCGTCCGGCGTTGCAGCAGCTGTATGTGTACCTGCGCGATCATCCCATGCGGCAGGCGACCGCCGCCGAGCTGCGCGGTGCGTTCGTGAATGCGGCCGCGAAGCTGCGTGAACTGGAGGCGGCGGGCCTGGTTCGGTGGCATGCCGAGGAGCAGTATCGCCCGGTTCTGCCGCCCGTTGCCGTGACCGATCGCCGCGTCACCCTCTCCGCGCCGCAAGCAGCGGCGGTGGAAGCGATCCGCGCCGCAATGGCCCCCGGCTTCGTTCCATTCCTGCTGTGGGGGGTCACCGGAAGCGGTAAGACCGAGGTGTACCTGCGCGCCGTGGCGACGGCTCTGGAGCGGCAGCGGACGGCGTTGATTCTCGTTCCCGAGATCTCGCTGACGCATCAGCTCGTCGATCGGGTGCGGGCGCGATTCGGCGATCGCATCGCGATCCTGCACAGCCACCTGAGCACCGGGGAGCGGTGGGACGAGTGGCGCCGCATCGCCCGAGGGGAGGCGTCGATCGTCATCGGCGCCCGCTCGGCCGTCTTTGCGCCGCTGTCGCGGTTGGGCGTGATCGTGGTCGACGAAGAGCACGACGCCGCGTACAAGCAGGCCGACGGGGTTCGCTATCACGGCCGCGACGTCGCGGTGATGCGTGCCAAGCTCGAGAGCTGTCCGATCATCCTGGGGTCTGCCACCCCGTCGATGGAGAGCTTTCACAACGCGCAGACCGGACGCTACCGGCTCCTGCAGTTGACGGAGCGGGTCGAAGCGCGGCCGCTCCCGCCGGTCCGGGTCGTCGACCTGCGTCGCATCGACCCGCGCGTGCCAATCACCTTCTCGCCCGAGCTGCTGGCCGCGCTCGATGCCAACCTGGCGGCGGGGGCACAGAGCTTGGTGTTCCTCAATCGTCGCGGTTTCTCCAACATCCTGCAGTGCCGCGCCTGCGGCGACGCTGTGATGTGCCCCAATTGCAGCGTCAACTTGACCTGGCACCGCCGGGTGCAAGCGGTGCGCTGCCATTATTGCGGGTACACGATTCGTCCGCCCGAGCGCTGCTCGACGTGCGGGGAGACCGCGCTGGGCACCTGGGGCATCGGAACCGAGCAGGTCGAGGCGCTGTTGCGCGAGAAGTTTCCGGGCGCGCGAGTGGCGCGGATGGACCGCGACACCACGCAGCGAAAGGGGAGCCAGGCGGAGCTGGTCCGCGCCTGGGCCAGCGGCAGGCTGGACATTCTGGTCGGCACGCAGATGATCGCCAAGGGACACGACGTCCCGGGCGTGACGCTCGTCGGTGTGCTGCTCGCGGACCTGTCACTCGGCTTCCCGGACTTCCGCTCCGCCGAGCGAACCTTTCAGCTCCTCGCGCAGGTGGCCGGCCGCGCCGGTCGCGGCGAGCATCCCGGGCGCGTCATCGTGCAGACGCTGCAACCGGCGCATTACAGCCTGGTCGCGGCGGCCCAGCACGACTTCGCCGCCTTTGCGGCGCAGGAGATGGCGGCCCGGCGAGAGCTCGGATATCCGCCGTTCGCGCGGCTGGTGCTCGTTCGTGTCGAAGGCGAGCAGCGCCCAGCCGTGGAACAGGTTGCCGGCGAAGCCGCGCGCGCACTGCGCGAGCTGGCCGCCGGCCGCTTCGTCGTCCTCGGTCCCGCCCCGGCACCGATGGAGCGGCTGCGCCAACGGCACCGCTGGCAGATCTTACTGCGCGGCCGTGACGGGTCGGTCATCCGCCAGTCGGCGGCCGCGGTGTTCGAACGAATCTCGCCGCCGGCGCGCGCCCGCGCCGTCCGGCTGGTGATCGACGTCGACCCGCAGGGGATGCTGTGAAGGCGGGGACCTGGTGTCGGGGATCAGAGTTAGAGGCTCGATCGTCGCGTCAGCCATGATACGGACCGAAAACCGGCGAGGTCGCCCCGGGCGCGCAGGGGAAGGGAAGGTTGGTCGCACCTCTGGCCGGTGGCGGCAGGAGTGCGAAGCCGAGGAGTCGCGACGACACGCCAGGCAGCATGCGGGGCTCGCAGCCTGCACTGAAGAAATTGGCCGTGGGTCGTCGCGTTACGTCCGTGCGGCGAAGAGTGCTCTGCGGCGAAGAGTGCTCAAAGTACCATCCTCCCCGACGGCATCGCCGATGAGTGCGAGCGGGGCTCTATTGGGTGAATGTCACCGCAAGCGGATCGTCAGGGCATGGACGTCTGCGCGCTCCACACCGCTCTGATCCACGTTGCTCGCAGGTGCGAGTGCCTCGAATGTCCCGCCACGCCCGCCCTGCTGCACCTTGATTACGCCGATACCGGGGGTGGTACCGGTGCTGACGTGGGGGTCGGCTGTGAGTGGGTTGGGGCCACGCAAAGACATGAGGACATGGCTGCCGTTGGGCGAGGTGGCCAACAGATCAGGCGTGGGGTCGTCGCTGACATGCCCGGCAAGCGGGATCTCGTTGACGACCTCGTCCGTCTGCGTATCGATAACCCAAAGAAAGTTTCTTCCTCGATCGGCGACCCAGAGATAGCGCTCGTGCTTGGTCAACGTGGCTCCGTGCGCGTCAGCTTCCGCAGAAGCATCACTCAATACCACCGAGGGTGCTGGTATGTTCGGAGGGTTCAGAGGCGAGAACCCCGCGACAGGGAAGGCGTAAATATCGGCGCCGAAGAGGTGCGTGGCCGTACCGCCGCCCGAATCGACGTACATCTTCTGATCCACCTGAACACCCAGGCAGCCATTGGGGTGCACGGTATCCAAATCGTACTCGGCCACAATTTGCATGGGGGTACTTTTTGCATCAACGACAAACAGGCCGCCGCCTCGCAGGGTCACGAACACGTAACGACTCGTCGTCTCAACAATCGGGCAGATCGGGGCGTTGTCTGGTCGGATATTCGGCGCTTCGCAGGCAACACCGTTCGGCGTCGTGCAGGTCAGAAGGTTGATTGTCGCCTGGGCATTCAACATGAAGGAATTCGTTGCATAATCCGTGTCGATGCGCTCGAACAGCTTGCCATTCTGGTTCGCCACCGCGATGTACGACTCGTCGGGCGAGGGGATGGCGAAATGGACCTGCCGTGCGCCGCCCGCCCCCGCCGACGTGCGGATACATCCGACCGGCGACCGTGTCGGTGCGTCCATGATCAACACATGGCCGGTCGCCACGAATGAGATGATGGCGTGGCTCTGACTGGCATTCATCGCGATCATGTGGGGACGCACTGGATTGGTTCCGGTTTGCGCGAGGCAGAGCGCTGACGCCTCCAGGCTGAGGTCGATCATCTCGGGTACTGCTGTCGCCGCGCGATCGCCGCGTTCGAGATCTTTGCCATCATAAATGTACACGGTTCCACCATACGTCTTCCCTGGGGGGTTCGATTGATCGATGCCCCAGACCTCGTACGGCGTTTCGGCCGCCGCGCTCGAGAGGGACATCACCAACACGGCCACGCCAACGAACGCGATCCTGGCTATCGTCTTCATGCGCAACTCTCCTCCCTCAGTCCGACGCTTGACCGACCATCCGCAAAGCCTTATAGATAACATGAAATATCCTATAGAAGTTTTCTCGGTAAGGCAAGCGTGTGGTCGAGCCTGGCGAAGGTGGCCCACAGTTGCGACGGGCCATCGAACCGATCACGCCTAAACGGGAAGTGGGGACGGTGCGCCAGGCAAAGCCTGGGAGAGGAGGAAGCATGTAGTGGCAACACGAAGGCGGAAACCTTTCGGTGGAACCCAGCGGGCAATCAATCCCGCCCGGCAAAGCAGGTCCGCAGCCGGAACCGAGTGTTGCGCGTGCGCGGGTGACCGCGGGCGTGAGGCGTACACGGGGAGCATGCAGGCCGCGTGATGGAGCCTCGAAAGATTCTCGTAGTGGGAGCTGACGCGGTCGTCCCCGTCGGAAAGCAGTACCGTAGTCTCGAGTTGGACCGGGCACGAGGTCCCACCGGGGTCAGAGAGCGGGGCATGCATTGGGGTTCTCCAGGAACCTGGGAGATCCTTTTGTCTCCGCCGGGGATTGGCGGCGGTACCGTCACGCAAAGACAGGAAGCGGGTCGGGACGGGCAGGAGGAAGTCGGAGCACTCTGATGGTACCGGTGAGGCGACGATGTCGCCGCTTCGCTGTTAGGCCGGACGCGTGACGTTGTCGGGGGGGGCGCGGGGGCTGAGTAAGCATTCGGTGAACCCGTCGTTCGGCAGCGGCGAACCGTGCACGTACACAGCGAAGCGGTACCCGTACCCGTACACGATCAGGCAGCGATGAAGAGCGGGACGATGGGGCCGTGTACGGGTACGGGTACGAGTACGAGTACGGAAACAAGGGGTAGACCGAACACCTATCATAGCTGCCAGCGGACGCGCGCCGCCGATGCTCAGCGGTGGCCTGGTTTGAAGCTTGGTAACGCTATTCCCGCGTTCGCAGCTCCACGGGTTCACCGAATATTTACGGGGCTGATGCCCAAGCCGTTAGACGAACTGGAATCAGGAGCGGGCTCCGCACATTATTCGAGGTGACCGAACTGATGATCTTCGAACCTTGCATCGAAGGCCCCGCCTCGATCCGGAGCTCGGCTACGCAGTTCCTCACGGCTTTCCGTCGCCGTGTGGAAGTAGGGCTCCTTTGCGGGCATCCTCACCCGCGGTCGCACTACGTCGTCACGCAGGCGGGAGCCGATCAACTGCACGTATCCGCGGCCGGTTGGTGGACCGCCATGAACGTGGGCCTCAATGAGATCGAGCTTCAGACGTCCGAGCCCGGATGCGTGCGGTACACGATCCGTTACTGGCGGTGGGCGACCTACGTGCTCGGGTTAGGCGCGGGACTCGTTGCGATTATGCTCGCGGTGTCGCTGGGACTGGACTTGCGCCAGTATATCGAGGCGCATCCGGCCAGCAGGGTTCCGGGTCTCTCGACCGATCAGAACGTGCTCGTCGCGTGGGGCATGGCGGTGTTTTGGGGCTTAGTCTGGCCCTGGCTCTTGATCGCTCTTCATAAGCGCCCCCTTCGGCGTCTGATCGGGCGGCTCATCGCGGAAGTCGATGCCGGGGCGACCACGGGTGGTACCTGAGGTGGAGGAATGGACATCGGCTCGCGCACGACGACCGTCTACCCCGCGCGTGGAACCGTCGGCGATGGTCTGGTGTCGCGCATTTCGGGCGATTGCCCGCCGCGGCTCACGCGCCGGCCGTTGGGCGGAAGGAGGTGTCTGATGAACAAGGCATACAAATCCAAGGTCGACACATGGCTCGGCCTCATCCTCGGTGGTATGCCCATCGCGGTACTATTCGCCGCTTGGAAACTAACCCATGCTCCAATTCCAGGTCGATGGATTATCGCCCTTCCGGTTCTACTACTAGGCATCTGCCTTCCCGTTTCCGTTCTTGTCTCCACGACCTATAGAATCACTGACGCCTCTCTGCGGATTCGAAGCGGCCCTTTCAAATGGGAGATCCGCATCCAGGACATTTCGAAGGTCACACCGACTACCGATCCAGTTTCCAGCCCTGCTTTGTCGCTGGATCGTATTCGAATCGATTATGGGCAAGCTAAGTCGGTGCTTATTTCTCCCGTCAAGAAAGAGGACTTCCTTCGGGATCTGCGTCAACTTGGCGTTCCCCATGCCTAAACCGGCCGCGATGAGGTCGCAATGAGTCGTGAGCACGCGGCTTCGCAGGTGAGGGCAATGGGGGACGATGGTACTCTGCCTACGGTCCGTCACGTGTGACCCACGTCACGTGATCGCGGCGGGTGACCTCTAGCGTTGTGCACTCCATGCGGGCTCCTCTTTGGATGGCGCACAGCCGGTCTACGCGGGGGGGTGCAGCGCGCGTCAATGGGGCCGGTTCCTGTCGGCCGAAAGAGAACGGCCAGGAAGAACGCGGGCTGGAACTCAGCCGGAGGCGTCGAGCGCGAAGAAGAAGTGGTCGCCGCGGCCGCGTGGCGCGTTGATACCGCCGATGCCGAGGCACAGCGTCGAGGAGAGCGGCTTGACCTCGTCGTACAGCAACGCCCGCAGTGGGCCGGGCAGGCGCGAAGGGTCGTAGTGAAGACGGATCGTGTTGGTGTCCCGCCACCGGGACGGCCCCACCCGGGCGGTGAAGCGGCCAACGCCGAGTTGCCGGCGAAAGAAGAACCAGCGGTGTGCCGTGAAGTCGACCCCGAACGGGGTGAGCCGGAAGCCGAGGTGCTGAAGCGGGCGGATGACGGGGTGGCGCGCTCCCGGCGTGTCCAGCCAGGCGAGGTGAACACCGCGATAGCAGCCGGTCGGGATGGCGACGGGGCGCTCCGCCGCATAGAGCACCTCGAGTTCGGCCAGCGTGCAGCGCCGCAGCCGTGCCAGCGAGATCGCGTTCGTTGCTTCACCGGGCATCGTCGGTCCGCCGCGCTTGCACAACCGCTGGTCCAGCGATCCGCGGAGCGTCACGAGTCTCCGTGTGGCCTCGGAATCGAGAATCCGGAATCCGGAGCGCTCGCGCTCAGCCGAGGGCGATTCCTCCGGGTTCGAGGGCCAGGGCCGGATTCTCCCAGAACTTGGACAGGTCCACCATGGTGGGGGAATTGCACGAGGAACAAGCTTCGGCGTCGGCCCGCAGTTGCTTGAACCGCGCCATGGCCATGATCTCCTTCAAGGGCGTCTCCCGGATGTTGCCGATGGGTCGGTCCAGGTTGAGGCAGTACTCGGCGTTTCCGCGGCCGTCGACGAACATGACCAGCTTGGGCAGGTGACACCGGTATCCCGGCCTGCCGGCGGCAAAATACTCGAAATACGGCGCCGAGTTCAGGATCGGGGCGCCGGCCTGTTTCTTTTCCAGCAGCGATGCGCACACCTCCCGCAGCTCGGGCAGGGACATCCCCATGTCGGTCTCGGTGAAGTGCGCGGTGTCTCCGTGACGGTACTCCGTGATCACGTCGAAGGAAATCTGCACGTCGAGTTTCACAGCCAGGTCGAGCAGGTCGTCGATCTCGCCGGCGATCCCCTTCTGGACGCAGCAGTTGAACTGCAGCGAAACCTCCGGGTAGTTCTGCTTCACCAGGCGCACGCCCTCGACGGCCCGGTCGAACAGGCCGGGCAGACCGCGGATCGCGTCGTGCCGCTCCGGCTTCGCCGAATCGAGGCTCACGATCATCATGTCGATGTGGGGCAGCACCTCATCCATCCGCTCCTTCAGGTACCGGCCGGTGGTGAAGACCAGAATGGACATGCCCGCCTCCCGCTTGACGAACCGCACCACCTCGCCCAGGTCCTTGCGCAGGAACGGCTCCCCGCCCGACATCGCCGTGGCGACGAACCCCAACTCGCTCGCCTCGGCATAGAAGCGCCGGAGGTCGTCCAGCGGAACGTCCTCGCAGTCGTTGTCGCGCCAGAGGCAGCTCGCGCACCGGCACATGCAGCGGTTGGTGATGAAGTGTCCGACGATGAACGGGCGCCCGTCGCCTGCCTGGCGAGCCTCCATCGCCCGGCCAAGCAGACGGTAAACTGCCGCCTCGGTTGCGGGGGTCAGCCTTCTCATACCTTTGCTCCCTTCTCCCCTTTGTTTCCCGCGTGCTGGCCCGTCTGTCAACCAGCCCAGCCGGGATCTCGTCCGTGGGGATGACGTTGTTGCGCGGCGGGGCGGTTGCCCGAGCCGCGAGCGGCAGGTAGTGGTGGAGCGGAGCCGGGCGCGAGGTTTGCGAGTCACCCCTCGGAGATAAGGAAGTTCGCATGATACGATTTACCAAATTGATTGAGCAAGTGGTGGTTTACACGCTCATCTCGCTCATGTCGCTCGTCGTTGTGTTGGCCACCGCCGAGTTGGCATGGCTCATCTATCGCGACCTCGCCACTCCGCCCATTCTCATCCTCGAGATCGACCAGCTGCTCGAGCTCTTCGGTTTCTTCCTGCTTATCCTGATCGGCGTCGAGTTGTTGGAGACGATCAAGGCGTATCTCGCCGAGCACGTCGTGCACGTCGAGATCGTGGTCGAGGTGGCGCTCATTGCCATCGCACGCAAGGTGATCATCCTCGACCTCGACAAGTACTCGGGGCCTACGGTCGTCGGGATAGCTGCCCTGATCCTGGCGCTCTCGGTGGCCTACTACATCGAGAAACGCGCCCGACGGGCCGACGCTCGAGCGGATCGAATGGAAGCCGCCGCCGATCCGGCGGCACGCCGAGCGTGAGACAGCCCAACGCCATCTCCGTTTGGGGCCAATCCCGACCCGGATCGCAGCCTGGCGACTGATGCGCGTGGAGGACCTGCCGATGGATCACGCAGACCCCGAGTCGCGCAGCGAGACCGAACGTGGTCCGGTCCCGTGGCATGCCTTGGGCCCATCGGAGGCCCTGTCGCGCCTGCGCAGCCGCGTCGAGGGTCTCTCGTCCGGTGAAGTGTCTGCCCGCCTCGCGGAGCACGGTCCGAATGTCATCGAGCGTGCCATTCGGGACGGGACGCTCACGCTGCTGTGGCGCCAGATCAACAGCCCGCTCATCTGGGTGCTCGTGACGTCCGCGCTGCTGGCGGTCGGGCTCGGTAAGCTCACCGACGGGCTGGTCGTGCTCGCCGTCGTCGTCCTGAACACGATCATCGGCTTCGTTCAGGAGGCTCGTGCCGGGCGCGCCATCGAGGCGCTGCGTTCGATGGTGCCGGAGCGGGCGACGGTGCGCCGCAGCGGGCAGACGTACGCCGTCGCCGCTGCCGAGCTCGTTCCGGGAGACGTCGTCCTTCTGGTTTCGGGGGACAAGGTGCCAGCTGACATGCGGCTGCTGGCGGCGAAGAACCTACGCGTCGAAGAGGCAGCCCTGACCGGCGAATCGATCCCCGCCGAGAAGGATGTCGCGGCCGTCGCGCCGGACACCGCGGTCGGCGATCGGACCTGCATGGTGTTCGGCGGGACGCTGGTTACCTACGGCACCGCCACGGCCGTCGTGACGGCCATCGCGAATGACACCGAGATCGGGCGCATCTCGGGGATGCTGGGCGAGACGACGGATCTGCAGACGCCGCTGACGCGCGCCCTGGCCACGGTGGGCGTCACCATCAGTGTGGCGATCGTGTTCGTCGCCTTCGTCCTGTTTGTCGTCGGGACCTGGCGCCTGCTCGGACACGGCTTGCCGCTCGGCGCCGTGCTCGCCGACACGACCCTCTTCGCCATCGCGCTCGCGGTGGGAGCGATTCCCGAGGGCCTGCCGGCCATCGTCACGATCGCGCTCGCCATTGGCGTGCAGCGCATGGCGGCTCGGCGCGCCATCATCCGCCGGCTGCCCGCCGCCGAGACGCTTGGTAGCACGACCGTGATCTGCTCGGACAAGACCGGGACGCTGACCCGCAACGAGATGACCGTGCTCGAGGTCTGGACGCCGTCCGGGCCCTGCCGGGTGAGTGGCGTTGGCTACGAGCCCGCCGGGCACTTCAGCCGCGGCGACCGGGACCTCGGCGAACCGCCGGACGACGTGCGCCGGCTGCTCCTCGACGCGGCGTTGTGCAGCGACGCCACCCTGCGCCGCGACGGTGCGTCCTGGAGCATCTCCGGCGATCCAACCGAGGCGGCGCTGGTCGTCGCCGCGGAGAAGGCCGGGCTCCGCGTCGACGCGGAGCGCCGTCGATTCCCGCGCCGCGACGCCATCCCGTTCGAGTCCGAGCATCAGTTCATGGCCACCCTCCACACCACCCCGGAGGGGACCTCACGGCTGATCCTGAAGGGCGCGCCCGAGGTGGTGCTGCGTCGTTGCGCCGCCGCGCAACGCTCCGCGGCCGAGATCGGGGCCGAGCTCGAGCGCCTGGCCAGTGAGAGCATGCGCGTGCTGGCCCTCG
>Ga0316622_100000686_pt1 | contig 20503 bp, 19 predicted proteins | sample OWC_Aug_OW2_C1_D_FD_207646 | JGI IMG/M metagenome (GOLD analysis project Ga0316622, IMG submission 207646) | Wetland soil microbial communities from Old Woman Creek delta, Ohio, United States - OWC_Aug_OW2_C1_D5_C | ecosystem: Environmental > Terrestrial > Soil > Wetlands | place: USA: Ohio... | reverse complement strand
CATCTTTCGGGCCCGTGTTGGCGGTGTTTGCGCCGAAGCTCACATCTGAGCCCGATGTAAACCCTCCTGCCCCGTCTCCCAAGAGGATCGACACGGTGCCATCGGAGTTATTCGTGGCTGCCAGGTCGAGGGTCCCGTTCCGGTCAAAATCCCCGACGGCGATGGCGTTCGGCTGGAGACCCACTGAGTAGTTCACCGGCGCCGAAAAGGAGACGGCTGCCGGCGCCGTTCCCGCAGCGATCAGGCAGATCGACTGAATCAGGAGAGCGACGAACGCGAGGTGGACCACCGTCCTTCGGCAAAGAAGCATGGCGTTCTCCTCATCAGCGGTGTTCTTGAATGGCGGTCCATGCCCAAAAACCTTCCGTCCATGACATCCGTATGAATCCACTCCGCCGCGAGGCCGGCTGCTCCAACGAGCGCCGCACCGGTCTTCGCACGCGTGGCGATCCTGGCGTGCATACTCCGGGCCCAATGCGGTCTGCTCAGGCCGGCGCCGGCTCGTGACCGCCGATCGGGAAATCGAGGATGATCTTGCCGAGCTCCGGAATCGGGATCCGTCCCTTCATGCCGATGATCTCGATGCCGTACAGCCGGCCGTTCTCGTCCACGTCCACGAGCAGGCCCTCTTCCACCTTCCGGGTCCGGGCGGCGGTCCCCTCCTGGAACTTGATGTAGAGGGCGTCCGCCCTGGGGTCATAGCTGATCTTCATGCGGTTCCATCCCTCCAGAAGGCGGTGAGGACCTGGGTGCGGGCCGGATCCCGGAGGAAGATGACCTCGAGGGTGCGCCCGTCCACCAGCTTGCGCGCGCTCCAGCACTTCTCGAAGCTCGGCCCGAGATGCTCGGGAGTCTCCAGGGCTGCGGTGATCTGCCGCTCCTGGATGCACCGATCCGTCATGCGGGCCAGGGCGTTGTTGGTGAAGTCGAGGTGCACGGTTGGGCCCTCGTCGGGTGTGCCAGGTCGCCGCCGACTGCCTCGGAGCCGCCGGCGCCGGAGTGCCTGCAGTCTAGCACACCCCTTGCCGGGGCAAAAGCCGCGGACGCATGAACTCGGCTTTGACCGCCAGGCTTGGCATGCTATAACACCTGCGCCCCTCAGAGACCGTTCAGGAATCGCGCCCAGACATCGAAGTAGGCCCGGCCACCGGCAACGAAGGTGTCGTTGTGGTGGGCGCCGCGGATCGCGTAGAAGGTCTTGGGCTCGTTGGCGGCTTCGAAGAGGCGGCGGCCGTGCTCGAAGGGCACGATATCGTCCCGGTCGCCATGCAGGACGAGCAGGGGCACCCGCACCTCGCGGATCTTGGCCATCGAGTCGTACTGCGTCCGGACCAGGCCGCCGATGGGAAGCCACGGCAGAAGCACGCGGGCCATGTCCTTGATCGAGGTGAACGGCGTCTCGAGGATCAGGCCGGCCGGCGGATGGCGGCGAGCCATCTCGACGGCGATGGCCGCCCCGAGCGAGCGGCCGAAGTAGACCAGGCGCGTCTCGCGCAGGTCGCCCCGGCCCCGCACGTAGGCCAGGGCCCCCTCGGCATCGCGATAGGTCGCCTCCTCCGACAGGTCGGCCAGGCTGCCCTGGCTGAGCCCGTACCCGCGGTAGTCGAAGATGAAGATGTTGAGGGGGACGGCGCGGCGCAACAGCGCGATGTTCTCCACCCGGTGACTGATGTTGCCGGCGTTGCCGTGGAACCACACCAGGCTGAGCCGGGCCTGGGGGGCGGGGACGAGCCAGCCGTGCAGGGGGACCCCGTCGCCGGCGGGAAAGCGGACCTCCTCGAACGGGATCGCGAGATCCCCCGGGGTCATGTCGAGGGTTCGCTCCGGGACGTAGATCAGGTACTTCTCCAGGCCAAGCATCATCAGCACCCCCAGGACACCTGCCAGGAGTAGGGGGACGCGCCAGGCGAGGGTGCGAAGCGGAGGGTTCATGGCAGCCTCCGCCAGCATGTCAGAACCTGCCGCAAAGGGCAAGCCCGAACCGCACCGCTGAGCCCAGCCGCCCGCGAGACCCGCGAGGCCCGCGAGGACTGATGTCCAGCCACGCGCCAGAAAAGCCGCCCTGCCGCTTCGCGTTCGCCCGACTCGTGCGCCGATCCGAGGCGGAGATCGATCTGGCCGAGGCGGCCCTGCTGGTCGCCAAGGAGGAGTACCGTGAACTCGAGGTGGCGCGGTACCTCGCGCGCCTCGACGAGATGGCGGAGGCAGTCCGGGCGCGGGCGGGCGGGGTCACCGATCCGCAGGCCCTGACCGGCTGGCTGAACGACTATCTGTTTCGCGAGCAAGGGTTTCGGGGGAACACCGAGGACTATTACGATCCCCGGAACAGCTTTCTGAACGAGGTGCTGGACCGGCGGCTGGGCATCCCGATCACCCTCTCGACCGTGTACATGGAGGTCGGCCGGCGGCTGGGCGTCCCGATGCACGGCGTGGGAATGCCGGGCCACTTCCTGGTCAAGTGCGTCACGGTGGATGCCGAGCTCGTGATCGACCCCTTCAACCAGGGCGCCGTCGTCTCGCCGGCCGACTGCCAGCGACTCCTGGACCAGATCTCCGGCGGCAAGGTGACCTTCGAGCCGCGCTTCCTCGCCCCCATCGGAACCCGCCACATCCTGGCCCGGATGCTGAACAACCTCAAGGCCATCTACGTCAACCGCCAGGAGTTCGGGAAGGCCCTGGGTGTGGTCGAGCGCCTGATGCTCCTGGACCCCGAGTCGGCCACCGAGATCCGGGACCGGGGCTTGCTCCTGTTCCAGCTCAAGCGGTATCCTGAGGCCATGGCGGAGCTGCAGCGGTACCTCCAGCGCGCCGGGTCGGCCGAGGATGCCGAGACCATCCGGGAACACCTGGGTGCCATCCGGCAGCGCGTGGCCTCGTGGAACTGAGGCGCCCGATCGGATTCGCGCCGGGCCGCCCGCGGCCCGGATGCCGCGACGAGGAGCTGGCGTGAAGATCTACACGCGGACCGGCGACAGCGGTGAGACCGGGCTGCTGGGCGGGGTGCGGGTCCGCAAGAACGTGCTGCGGGTCGAGGCCTACGGATCGCTGGACGAGCTCAGCGCGTCGCTCGGGATGGCGGGCGCGGCCCTGGCGCATCCCGACGTGGCGGGGTTGCTTCAGAGTGTCCAGCGGGACCTGTTCGCCCTGGGGGCGCAGCTCGCGGACGTGCGGGGCGGAGCGGTGCAGCCGACGGGCAAGGCCGTGGTCCCCGACGCCCGACTGGTCGAGCTGGAGCAGGCGATCGACCGGGCGCAGGGGGAACTCCCGCCGCTCCGCGCCTTCCTCTTGCCGGGGGGATGCGAGGCCGGGGCCCGGCTGCACCTGGCGCGGACCATTTGCCGGCGCGCCGAGCGGCGGATCGCCGCCCTGGCCGAGGCCGAGCCGGTGGCCCCGTTCGCCCTGGCCTACGTCAACCGCCTGTCGGATCTGCTGTTCGTGCTGGCCCGGCTGGTGAACCATCGTGCCCACATCCGGGAGCTCACGTGGTAGGGCGGGACCATGCGGGACGGCTGGGCGCGTTCGGGACAGGTTTCACGGTTGCTCCGCGTCGGGCTCGGCGCGGTCTGGATCTACGAAGGGCTGCTGCCCAAGCTTCTCCTTCCGCAGCCCGTCCTCGTCTCGCTGCTGGCTGATCGCGTCCCGGGATGGGCCGATCCGGCCCTACTCCTCCGCGCCGTGGGTGTCCTGGAGATTGCGCTGGGCCTGGCCCTCGTGCTGGGGTGGCGCCTGCGCTGGACCGCGGCCCTTCAATCCGCCGGCGTCGCGGGGCTCACGCTCGGGGCCGCCATCGCCCTCCCACACTCGCTCACGGCGCCGGGGAGCGCGCTCGCCAAGAACGCAGCGCTTTGCGCCGCCGGGGCCTGCCTGTGGGTCCTGGCGGAATCGGGCGACGAGACCCTTCCGGCGAGGCGAGCCGATCTGCTCTCGCTCTTGCTGCGGATTGGCCTGGGGATCGCGTGGCTCTACGCGGGCCTGGTGCCCAAGTGGCTGGTCCCCAGCCCAGCCGAGGCGGCCATTGCCGCCCGCACCGGGCTGCTGACAGCGCCAGTCCACGGATTCCTGCAGGGACTGGGCATCCTCGAGACGGCGCTGGGCCTGGCTCTCTTGGCTGGTTGCTGGGTACGCGAGCTGGCCGTCATCCAGGTGGCGGTGCTCTGCATGCTCACGGCCGTCGTCGGCTGGACCTCCCCCGGGTACCTGACGGATGCCTTGGGTGTCCTGTCGAAGAACCTGGGCCTGATCCCCGCTGCGCTGGTCCAGTACCAGGTGGGGGCAGGCCGCTGGTCGCTGGGGGCATGGATGCTGCGCCGGGCCTGGGTGCGGCGATGGCGGGCCGTGACTGGGCTGTCCCGCAGCCGCCTCGGGGCCATGACCATGCAGCAGGTGTACGCGATGCAGGGCCAGGCCGCGGGGGATCCGCGCCTGCGTGAGGTGCTGGCGCGGCTCGAGCGGGAAGAAGGCGGTCTCGCCGCCGATCTCGACCATCTCGCCCGACGCCACGGCCGGCCCTGGATTCCTTGCCGCTGGCTCGCCTGGGGGGTGGGCGCGGCGGTCGGATTCGTCACGGTGATCCTCGGCACCCGGGCGAGCTTGCTGTTCGCGCGCTGGGCGGAGCGACAAGGGGTGGCGCGGGCGGACGGAATCGCTGCGCTGCTCCCGTCCGAGGACGGGATCAGCCTGCGGGCGCTCCAGGCCATCCAGAATCAAGATGCGCAACACGTGCGGCTGCTGCAGGAGCAGATCCACGGGTTGAAGGAGCGAGGGCGGCGATGAACCTTCTCCAGGATCGGGTTGCGGTGGTGACGGGCGGGAGTCGGGGGATCGGCCGGGCCATTGCCAGGGCCTTCGTCGAGCAGGGGGCAAAGGTCGCCCTTTGCTCGCGCGAGGCCGCCGCGGCGCGCCAGGCGGCCGATGAGATCTCGCCGGGCGGCGGCCGGGTCCTGGCGTTCCGAGCCGACGTCACCGAGCCGGGAGATGTCCGCAGTCTCGTGCGGGACGTCGTCACCCGCTGGGGTCAGATTCACATCCTGGTCAACAACGCGGGCATGAACGCCCGGATCCCCATTGATGCCGAAGACGAGGGGCGCTGGGTGCAGGTGCTGCACTCGAGCGTGCTGGGCACGTACTACGTCACCCGGGAGGTGCTGCGGCACATGCCGAGCCACGGCGGGGGACGGGTGATCAACATCTCCTCGATCCTCGGGAAGTTCGGCGTCCCGGGCTACACGGCCTACTGCACGGCCAAGCATGGGATCGTCGGCTTCACCCGGGCCCTCGCGCTGGAGGTGGCAAGCCGCGGGATCACGGTGAATGCCATCTGCCCCGGCTGGACCGAGACGGAGATGGCCGCCCAGGGGATGCGGGAAACGGCGACCACCCTGGGCATTACCTACGAGGAATTCCGCAGGCAGGCCCTGCAGGCGGTGCCGATGCAGCGCATCCTGGATCCGATGGAGATTGCGTACCTGGCCGTCTACCTGGCCACGGATGCCTCATCCGGCATGACCGGGCAGGCGATCAATCTGTGCGGCGGCCAGGTGATGTACTGAGGGGAGTGCAGAGTGCCGAGAGCCGAGTGCGGAGTGTAGATTGCGGAGTGCGGAGTGTAGGGGGCCGAGGGACGAGGGCGCGAGAGGGGCCCAAGCCTCCGGCTAGCTCCTACGTTGCCTCCGCGGGCCGACACCCGCCGGGTGCACCGCAGCCCGCGGGAGCGAGCCGACCCCGCGGGCTGCGGTGGGGGCGCGGCTGGGGTGGGGCTGGCACGCCAAGACGTTCGCCGGAGATTGAGGGGGATGATGGCGGGAAGTAGTCCGTTCAAGGCGCAGCTGCAGACAGCCGGGGCGGTGTTCACGGAGCGTTGGGGTGTCGAGCTGGCCGAGCACTTCGGGGACCCCCGGGGTGAGTATGCAGCCGTGCGCCATGCCGTGGGGCTGGTGGACTTCTCGTTCCGCGGCCTCCTCGAAGTGACGGGCGGCGACCGGGTGCGGTGGCTGAACGGGCAGATTACGAACGACGCCAAGCAGCTGGGGCCGGGCGGGGGCATGCTGGCGGCCGTGCTGACCGCCAAGGGCCACCTGCTCTCGGACCTGGCGGTGTACGGGCTCCCCGATGCCTTCTGGGTCGATCTCAACCGGGACCGGCTCGCGCCGGTGGCAACGAGCTTCGACCGGTATATCATTGCCGACGATGTGGCGGTGTCGAATCGCTCGGACCGGATCGCCCACCTGATGCTGGCGGGGCCGGCGGCACGGGACCTGGTCGCGGGTGTGGCCGGGGCCGAGCTCGCCGGCCTCTCGCCCTGGCAGCACCGGGAGGCGCGCATCGGCGGCGTCCCTGTCCGGCTGATGGCCACCCGCTGGCTCGCCCTACCGGGGTACGATGTGTTCGTCCCCGCAGCGCAGGCCGGCGACGTGTGGGCGATGCTGGGGCAGTCGGGGGATCGCCTCGGCCTTCGGCCCGTCGGTCTGGCCGCGCTGGAGCGCCTGCGGGTCGAGGCCGGCTGGCCCTGGTACGGCAGGGATTTCGATGACAGCACGCTGCTGATGGAGGCCTTGACGCAGGAGCACGTCAGCTTCACCAAGGGCTGTTACATCGGCCAGGAGGTGGTCATCCGCATCCAGCATCAGGGCCACATCAACAAGCGGCTCTGCGGCCTCTTCGTGGAGGGTGGATCCGTTCCGCCTGCGGGGAGCACGCTGCACCTGGGTGAGCGAAAGGTGGGTACGCTCACCAGCGCCGCCGTCTCGCCGGCCCTCCAGCGGGTGATCGCCCTGGGCTATGTCCGGCACGAGGGCTGGGAGCCGGGGACGAAGCTACGCCTCGTCTCCGGAGACACCTCTGCCGAGGCCGAGGTCGCCCAGCTCCCATTCATCGGGCAACGGCCCTAGCTGGCCCGATACCGTCCATCCCGTCCGTGGAGCCGCACCGGCATGGCCCACACCCGTCGAGCACTGACCCTTGCCGGGAGGAGCCGCACATGGCCACCAGCTCGGAACTGATCCCCAAGCTGCAGGGCGCCCTGGCCTTCGCCGGCCGGCAGGTTCGGGGCCTCGTCGAGCGATATCCGGACTTCTATCCCATGTACACCATGCAGGGCCGGTGGAAGCACGAGGGGGAGGCCTGGACGCACTGGTGCGACGGATTCCTGCCCGGCATGATGTGGCTGATCCACAGACAGAGCGGGGATCCCTGGTTCCGCCAGCAGGCCGAGCGGTACTCCCGGCCCCTCGAGCCGCGCAAGCTCGACCGCAACGTCCACGACCTCGGCTTCATCTTCATGTCCACCTACCACCACTGGTACCGGCTGACCGGCGAGCCCGCGCTGCGGGACGTCCTGATCCAGGCGGGGCAGACCATGGGCCTCCGCTTCAAGCCGGCGGGTAAGTACCTCAGCTCCTTCATGGGGCCGCAGTCGGTGTTCATCGACATCATGATGAACGTCGGCGTCATCTTCTACGCCGCGCGAGAGACCAAGGACAGAGCGCTCCACCAGATCGCCATGGACCACTGCCTGACGACGCGGCGGCTGCTGGTGCGAGGGGACGGCTCCACCGCCCACGAGGGGATCTTCGATCTGCAGACGGGGGAGTTCCTGCGCCAGAGCACCCAGCAGGGCGCCCGGGGCGACTCGTGCTGGTCCCGGGGGCTCACCTGGTCGCTCTACGGCTTCGCCATCGCGTACCGCTACACCTGGGACCGCCGCTTCCTGGAAACCGCGGAGCTGAACGCGGACTTCTACATCGAGCACACGCCAGAGGGCGGGGTGCCGCCCTGGGACTACGACGCGCCGGCGGAGGGGCGGAGACAGCCCGACAGCAGCGCCGCAGCCATCGCCGCCTCCGGCTTGCTGGACCTGGCCGAGTTCACGGCCTCCCGGGCCAAGTCGCGCCTGTACCGCGACACGGCGCTGCGCATCCTCGACACCCTCACGGGGGACGAATTCCTGGCCAGGAACACGCCCGGCTGGGAGGGGATCCTGAGGCGAGGGGTCTATCACACCGCCAAGCGGCTGGGCGTGGACGAATCGGTGATGTGGGGGGAGTACTTCTTCGTGGAGGCGCTGACCAAGGCGCTGGCGCTGCTCACGGCTTAGCCCGCATTCTTCGCGAACACGCCTCGCGAACACTGCGGGCTTAGCCCGGATTATTCACGGTTCCTTCGTGAATAATCCGGGCTAGGGCCGGCGTCCCCGAGATCAGCCCGGACCCGTTCGATTGCCCGATCCAGGAGGGCCTCGCCCGCGGCTCGATCCCCCGCCCAGGTGCTGGCGAAGACCTCCATCCGGACGTCCGGCCCGAAGTGGGTGGCGTGGCTCTTGAGAAAGACCTCCGGCAGATCGCGCATGATCTGGCGGAGGAGCCCGGCCACGCGGGACTCGTCGCGGGCCAGGGTGGTGATCCGGCGCTCCAGGTACAGGGCGCGACCCGCCTTCTCGGCAAGCCTTGGGAGCACGGACCCCTCGAGGATGGCGATCATCTCCGCCGGCACGCCCGGCAGGGCAACGTGGACAGACGCGCCAGTCTCGAGCCAGACGCCCGGAGCGGCGCCCACCGGGTTTGGAAGCGGCGTCGCCCCCCGGGGAATCCAGGCCATCTTTTCCCGGGGCGGGGTCAGCGCGGCCTCGTCGACGGCACCGGAACGCGCGAGGGCGGTGTAGCGTTCGGCGACCATGCGCCGTGCCTCCGGGTCGAGGGCGAGCGGTCGGCCGATCGCCTGGGCCAGCGCCGCCAGCGTCAGGTCGTCGTCGGTCGGGCCCAGTCCCCCCGTCGCGATGAGGAGGCCGGCCCCGTCCTGGGCCGCCCGGCCGAACTCGCGCGCGATGGCCTCCCGATCGTCGTCGCAGGCCGTGATCCGGACGACCTGGATCCCGAGACCCGTCAGCCGACGGGTGATCGTCCAGGAGTTCGTGTCCTGGATCCGCCCGCGCAGGATCTCGCGCCCGACGGCCAGGATGACCGCGTGGATCATGGGCACTCCTCCGGCATCGCCCGTCAAGGATACCACGGCTCGTGTCCAGGGAGAGAGTCCTGAGCCCGGAGAAACCACGAAGAGGCTCGTGAATTCTCCGGGCTCAATGACCCAATGACCAAGGGATTTGGTCATTCCCGCAGTATTCGCGAGCGGGATCGCGAATACTGCGGGGGAGGATAGTCCCCCTTCACGCTGGGGCGCTCGTCACCGGAAAAGTGCATCCGACTCCTGGCGACTAACCCCCGGCCTCAGAGCCCGATGCGCCGCTCTTGGCAACAGCTCCTCCGGCATCTTGCGCAGGACCGCCGGTCCGGCGCCACCGCCCTCCTCGCGCAGGCCATCGAGGCAGGCCGGTTGTTCCTGGCGGCCACGCAGGCACACCCGCCCGCCCGGCTCCTCCGCGACCTCGACCGCTTCACGCGCCAGCTCGCGGCCAGCCAGCCCTCCATGGCGCCGTTCCTGTCGATGGCGAACGCGATCTGGCTCGGCATGGGGAGCCGGCAGGCGAAGAGTTCTCCGTGGAAGGCGATGCACGATGCGCTGGTCAGCTATGCGGACGATGCGGACCGCGGCCTCGTCGCCGCGGTCACCAGGGCGGCGCGCCGGGTGAGGGCCGGGTCGCGGGTGCTGACCTATTCGAACAGCACCGCGGTGCGGCTGGCGCTGTGGCGTGCGGTGGCGGAGGGGAAGCGGTTCGAGGTCGTGTGTTCGGAGTCTCGACCGATGAACGAGGGGGTCGTCCTGGCCCGGGCGCTGGCGGAGCGCGGGGTGTCCGTCCGTCTGGTCGTGGACGCCGCCCTGTTCGGCTGGCTCGAGCGGGCCGATCTCCTGCTGGTGGGTGCCGATGCCGTCCTGCCGGCAGGCGTCGTGAACAAGGTCGGGACGCGGCCCCTGCTCGAGACCGCCCGCCGGCTGCACGTCCCGGCCTACGTCCTGGCCGACTCCACCAAGTGGCTTCCGTCCCCCCTGGCGGGCTTCTGGCGGGTGCGGGCAGAGTCGCCGCACGAGATTACGAGGCGTCGCCACCCGAATCTGCGGATTGACAATCGCTACTTCGACACCTCGCCGCACTGGCTGCTCACCGGCGTGATCTGGGAAAGAGGGATCACCCGATCCGGCTCGATCCGGACGCAGATCGGACAGCGTCGGGTCTCTGCCGCGCTCGTGAGGCTGTTGCAGGCCTCAGGATCAGCGCAATAGGTTCAGGAGGTCGGGTTGGCTCCCGACTTGGCCGCGACGGCCTCGCGGAGCTGGCGGATCTGGGTGTCGCGCGCTTCCAGGAAGGCCTGGCGGGAGGCCGTCGAGATCGGCTTGCCTGGCAGGAACACCTGCTTCAACGGGTTGACGAATCTCCCGTCCTTCATCACCCGGTAATCCAGGTGCGGGCCGGTCGAGAGGCCGGTGGAGCCGACGTAGCCGATCACCTGCCGCTGCTTGAGGTGGGAGCCGGCGCGGATGCCCTTCGCGAATCCGGCCAGATGGTTGTACATCGTCTTGAAGTTGGACCGGTGCCGGATGGTGACGGTGTTGCCATTCCCTCCGAGCCAGGCCGCGGACTCCACCACGCCGTCAGCCACGGCGAAGACCGGCGTGCCGTGCGGCGCGGCGTAGTCCACGGCGAGGTGGGGCCGCACGCCGCCCAGGATGGGGTGCCGCCGGGCGTAGCTGAACCGGGAGGTGATGCGGGAGAACTCCAGCGGGGACTTCAGGAACGCCCGGCGAAGCGACTCCCCGGCGGGCGTGTAGTAGCCGCTCTCGGACCCGTCGCGGAAGTAGATTCCGGTGTGAACTTTGCCCCCCGCCTCTTCGTACTCGGCCACCAGGATGCGCCCGTAGCGGACGAACTGGTCGCCCGTGTACACCTTCTCGACCAGCATCCGGAACTGGTCGCCCGGCTGTGAGTCCTGGGCGAAGTCAAAATCCCAGGCGAAGATCTCAGCAAAGTCCAGGACGAGCTGGGCCTGCTCGCCCAGGCCCTCGATGCTCTCGAAGAGGCTCCCCTTGAGACTGCCGGCCACGACGGCCACGCGGCGGTCCACCTGGACGTCGCGCTTGCCTGCGGTCCAGGCGTCCCCGTCCCTCCAGGCCTCCACGATATCAACCGGGCTCTGGCGGTAGACGACGCGGCTCACGTCGCCGGCGGGATCGTAATGAACCTCGAGGCCGTCTCCCGGCTTCAGGCGGCGAAAATCCAGATGGGAACGGAAGGCCTGAAGGATGCGGGCAGCCAGGTCCCGGTCCACGCCATGCCCGTGCAGGGCATCCTGGAAGGTGTGACCTCGCCGGAGGGTCAGGAACGTCGGGGGCGGGGAGGGCGGCAGCGCCGGCGTAACGACGACCTGGGGCTCGGGGCTCCCCCGGAAGAAGAACACAGAAGCCACCCCCAGGATCACGCCCGCGACGACGCCGAGAGCGAGAAACACGATCGGCCGGGAGGCCCACGGCCTGGTCCGGGCTTCCACGGGCTGATCCTGGCTGGGGTCAGTCGGCATCTCGCCTCACTGGGGATGCGTCAAGGGAAGACACAAATCTCCGGGGCTTGGTCGCCCGCCATGAGCGCAGCCGAACGAACGTTCAGACAGCCGACCTTTACCATACAGGTGCCGGGTGGGCAAGAATTTTCCGATGCCTCCGCCGGCCCCGGTCCTGTCGCGCCGGGCGGTTTCAGGGACATCCCACCTGCCCTCATTGACTTTGGGGGCGGGTCCAGCCCATACTTCCGTCGCTCCAGTGCTTCGCAGGATCTGGTGAGATCCGGGCTATCGGCCCAATCCACGGATTCCGTGACGACGTTCTCTGTCGCCCGTGTTGTGGTATGAGGGATCTACGGTTCTTATCGGTAGCCTGCGAGGAGAGCATGAACGCACCCATCATTACCGTGACACCGAATCCTGCCCTCGACCGTACGCTCTTCGTGGATCGCCTGGCGATCGGGGGAGTCGCCAGGGTCCGCGAGGTGCTGGAGGAGCCGGGCGGGAAGGGAATCAACGTCTCGAGAGTTCTTCGCAAGTTCAAAGCGGACACCCTGGCGCTCAGCGTCATTGCCGGTGGCACGGGCATGCGTCTCCGGCAAGAGATCGAGCGGCTCGGCATCGGGATGGACTTTATCGAGGTGCAGGGAGAGACCAGGGTGAATCTCACCCTGACCGACGGGGCACAGGAGCTGAAGGTGAACGAGCCCGGGCCGCGGATCACGCCTCGTGCCGCCGAGGAGCTGAAGGCGAGGGTCCGCTACCACGCGCGGGGCAGCCGGGCAGTCGTATTCTCGGGGAGCCTGCCCCCCGGCGCAGACACTGTCTTGTACGCCGAATTGATCGGCATCGCTCGCCAGGAAGGGTCGCAGCCCGTGTTGAATACCGCCGGGGAAGCCCTGGCGCAGGGCATAGGTGCCGGGCCCTACATGCTCAAGGCCAACCCGCAAGAAGCCGGCGAGCTCGTCCGGCGGCGCCTGGAGCGGAAGGACGAGATCGCCAAGGCCGCACGGGAGATCTCGCAGCGGGGCGTGCAGGTCGTGGTGATCTCGATGGGCATGCGGGGCGCCATCCTGGGGAGCGGAGGACAGTCGTGGGTGGCGGAGGCTTTGCCGGTCAAGGCGGCCAGCACGGTGGGCGCCGGCGTCTCCCTGCTGGCCTGCGTGCTCCTCGCCCTGCTCGAGGGAAGCGACCCGCCATCCGCCCTGCGCAGCGGGACGGCGGCGAGCCTCGCCACGGCCAGCCAGCCCGGGAGCGGCGTCTGCACGCCCGCCGAGCTGGAGCGGATGCTCGAGCTGGTGGAGGTCAGGAAGATCTAGCCCGGATTATTCACGAAGGACACGTGAATAATCCGGGCTTACCTGACCAGGAGCGATTCCCGCCCGCACCGGTGGGATCCTTGGTGGCGGCAGACCGGGTACCCGTCCCGCGACCCGCGGGAGGGGTGCAGTGTCGCGGTGCACCGGCCACGCGTGATCCGTTCCGGGCCCCGAACACAGGAGTTTCTCTTAAGCCCGCAGTGTTCGCGGGCTGTACTCGCGAATACTGCGGGCTAGTCCCGCACCCGCACGATCATCTCCACCTCGACCGGGATGCCCATCGGTAGCTCGTTCGTCCCGATCGCCGACCGGGCGTGCTTGCCCTTGTCGCCGAACAGCTTGATCAACAGCTCGGAGGCCCCGTTCATCACCCAGGGCTGCCGGTTGAATCCGTCCACCGAGGCCACGAACCCCAGGAGCTTCACCACCTGCTCGATCTTGTCCAGGTCGCCGATCACGCTCTTCACGCAGGCCAGGCAGTTCACGATGCAGAGCTGGGCGGCCCTGTAGCCCTGCTCCTCGGTGATTTCGCGGCCGAGCTTGCCCACGAAGGCGGGCTTGCCATCCAGGGTCGGGCCCTGCCCGGCAGTGAAGACAAGCTCGCCGACCCGGACGGCGGGGATGTAGGCGGCCAGAGGCTTGGGCGTCGGCAGCTTGAATCCCATCTTCTCCAGTTCCTGTTCGATGCGCATGGCGCCTCCTTTCGGGGTGGGTGAGTGCCGCATTGCGTGCCGCGATCCGCACGACGGTTGCACCCTACCACAACCCGCCCTTCGAATCCAAGCGAGACGGAACGCAGCGTTCGCCTTGGGGCTCATTCGCGCATCTCTCGCGCCCTCGTCGCGCCACAGGTCCCGTCATCGCCCGGGTGTCTGCTGTCCGGTCAGTTTTGCCTTGACATAGCCGATCCCCGGCGAGCTATTCTACCCTCTCTTGGGGGGAGGCGGAGCGTGCGCGGTTTTGGAGCTGCCCAGTGAGGGGGGCATCCGAAAGGCAACGTGCCGCCATCCATCGGCGCAGTACACGTGGGTGGAGGGGACGCCTCCGTGAGCGAAGGCGTCCCGGTGGAAGGAGGCCTGGGCATGAACAGACTGGTGCGGTCCTGCGGGCTGTGGCTGCTGCTGGTCGTGGCGGTGGGGGCGCTGGTGGGTGTGGGCCTCGCGGGTCGCGCCGCCGCACAGGGGCCCAAGACGCTGGTGATCGCCATCGGGGCTGACCAGACGGGACTCGACCCGCAGACGGTCGAGAACAATGAGTCCGGCTTCGTGATGGCGACCATCTTTGACGGGATCGTCAACTACAAGCCCGGGTCGAGCGAGGTGGGCCCTGGGCTGGCGGAGTCCTGGACCATCTCTCCCGATGGCAAGGTCTACACCTTCAAGCTCCGCCGCGGGGTGAAGTTCCATGACGGCACGCCGATGAGCGCCCGCGCGGTGGCCGAGGACCTCGACCGCGCCGTTAATCCGAAGAACCCCTGCTACGTCCTCGACCGCAAGGTCGACAGCTACGATAGCTTCACCTTCGGCTCGGTGAAGGCGGGCGATGTCGTGAAGATCGACGTGCCCGACGACTACACCCTCCGCTTCACGCTGCCCAAGCCGAACGCCCCGTTCCTCTCCAGCCTGGCCATGGTGTGGACCGGGATCATGAGCCCGGCCGCAACCAAGCAGTACAACTGCGACGCCAGCCAGCATCCGGTCGGCACCGGCCCGTTCAAGTTCGTGGAGGCCGTGCGAAACGACCACATCACGGTCGACGCCAACCCCGACTACTGGGGCGGAAAGCCGAAGGTGGATCGGATCATCTTCCGCATCATTCCCGAGAGCGCGACCCGCTTGCTGGCGCTGGAGCGAAACGAGGTTCACATCCTGGCCGAAGTCCCGCCGGCGGATTACGAGCGGGTCGAGAAGAACTCGGCCCTCAAGCTCTACCGGCAGCCGGGCCTGACGATCCTGGGGGTCGGGATGTCGAACGACCTGGGCCCCTTCAAGGACAAGCGGGTGCGACAGGCGATGAACTATGCCGTCGACAAGGAGGCGATCAACAAGGGCCTCTACGGCGGGGCGACCACCGCCAGCCAGGGGATCCCGCCGGTCCTGTGGGGCTACAACAAGAGCGTCGCGCCGTATCCCTATGACGTGAACAAGGCCAAGGCCCTCCTCGCGGAGGCCGGATTCCCGAACGGCTTCTCGACCGAGATGATGGTGTCAGCGAATCCGCGCGGCTACAATCCGATCGGCGGCGCCAAGCTGGGGGAAGCGGTGCAGGGCTTTCTGGCCAAGGTCGGCGTGAACATCAAGATCACCCAGTACGAATGGGGGGCCTACCTGGCGAAGTTCCGCCGGACGCCCTGGGAAGGTTTTGCCGTCTCCGGGTGGTCGGGGGACAACGGCGACCCCGACAACTTCCTCGGCGACCTGTTCGAGTGGGACACGGCCACCAATGCCCCCCGGATCAACAACACCTCCCGCCATCACAACCCGGAATTCGACAAGCTGATGGTCCAGGGTCGTGAGACCACCGACCAGGCCAAGCGCGCCCAGATCTACGAGCGGGCGAACCAGATCCTGCACGACGACGCGGCCTGGATCTTCATCAACCACACGAACCAGGTCCGCGCCACGCGGGCCAACGTGAAGGGCTTCCAGCTCAACCCGCTCCAGATGTTCTTCAACATGGAGAAGGTGTCGCTGGAGTAGGGGCCTGATAGGCCGTCGCATACCAGGACGGGACCCGTCGCCGGGGGGCGGCGGGTCCCGCCTTTTGCGGGGCTGCTGTGAGGGATGACGCGGCATCACTCGCCACGTCGCTGGCTCTTGGGGGCGTGAGAGCGTCAGCACGACAGGTGGTCGGGGAACTCCCCCCGTGGCCGCGACGGCGACCTGAGCAGCCTGACGAGAACCGGGCTTTCAGCACGCTCTGAGGTCGAGAGGCCCTCCCGCCCGATCATGTGGAAGTACATCGCCAGGCGGCTGATCCAGATCCTCCCCGTCCTGCTCGGGGTGAGCGTCCTGGTCTTCGTGGGCATGCACCTGATCCCCGGGGACGTGGCCCAGTTGCTGCTCGGTGAGCGCGGCAGCGATCAGGAACTCCAGCGTCTCCGCCACGAGCTCGGCCTCGACCAGCCCATCTACATCCAGTACCTCCGGTTCCTGGCGGGGGCAGTGCGCGGGGATTTCGGTGACTCGATCCGAACGCGACAGCCCGTGATCTGGGAGATCGGCCAGGCGCTGCCGGTGACCATCGAGCTGAGCCTGGCCGCCCTTTTTTTTGCCATCGTTGCCGGACTCCTGATCGGCGTGCTGTCGGCGCAGCGTCCGCATTCCATCCTGGACACGAGCGCCATGATCTTCGTCCTGATCGGGGTCTCCATGCCCGTGTTCTGGACCGGGATCCTGCTGCTGCTGGTGTTCGGGGGAATCCTGGGCTGGCTCCCGCTGGGCGGGGTGCTGGACGCCGGGATGAGCCTGCGGCAGATCACCGGGATGCCGGTCCTGGACGCCCTGCTCTCCGGCGACTGGGCGGCGGCAAAGAGCGGTGCCACACACCTAATCCTCCCGGCGGTTACCCTGGGAGCGACGGCCATGGCCACCATTGCCCGGATGGCCCGCTCCACCATGCTCGACGTCCTCAATCTGGATTACGTCCGCACGGCCCGGGCCAAGGGTGTCCACGAGCGGGGGGTGGTCCGGCGGCATGCCCTCTGGAACGCGCTGCTCCCGGTCGTCACGCTGATCGGCCTCCAGCTGGGACTCCTCCTGTCCGGTGCGGTGCTGACCGAGACGATCTTTGCGCTCCCTGGACTCGGCCGCCTGACCATCACCAGCGTGCTGGCGCGCGACTACCCGGTGGTCCAGGGCGTGGCCATGATCGGCGCCCTGATCTTCGTGCTGGCCAACCTCGCGGTGGATCTCCTCTACGCATGGCTCGATCCGCGGATTCGGTACAGCTGAAAGCGGGCGACGGGCCCGTGGCAGCCGAGGGGCGGGCGGCAGCCCTCTCCTGGCGGCGCCTCCGCCGCAGCCCTAACTTAGTTGCGGGGACGATCATCCTGACCCTGGTCGTCCTCTCGGCCCTGCTGGCGCCGTACATCTCGCCCTACGATCCGGTGGACCAGGATTTCGCCAGCCAGCTTCGGCCCCCATCGGCAAGTCACCTCTTCGGCACCGACGAGTTCGGCCGGGACATCTTCTCCCGGGTGGTATACGGAGCCCGCATCGCCCTGAACGTGGGGGCGGTGGCCGATGCGATCGCGACGGCCCTCGGAGTGCTGCTTGGGCTTCTGGCCGGCTACTTCGGGGGCCGCCTGGATGCGGTGCTCACCCGGCTGCTCGACGTGATGCTGGCCTTCCCCTACCTGCTGCTGGCGATGATCGTGGTGGCGATCCTGGGGCCCGGTCTGACCAACGCCATGGTGGCGATCGCGATCGTCTACACGCCACAGTTCGCGCGCGTAGTCCGGGGTGTGGTCCTGTCGGTGAAGGAGCAAGAATTCGTCGAGTCGGCACGGGCCATGGGCTCGGGGACGTTCCGCATCGTGTGCCGCTCCATCCTCCCCAACATCGTCTCCCCCATCATCGTGATGGCCACGCTGACCGTCGGCTTCATGATCGTCGAGACTGCCGGCCTCTCCTTTCTCGGCCTGGGGGCGAGCCCCCCGACGCCCGAGTGGGGGTCGATGCTCGCCACCGGGCGCCAGTACATGCTGACCGCGCCCTGGATCACGACCTTCCCGGGGCTCGCCATCCTGGTGACGGTGGTGGCCTTCAACCTGGTCGGGGACGGCCTACGCGACCTGCTGGATCCGCGGCTCCGGGGCCGGGTCTGAGCGGGTTTTCCACGGAACTGCTAGGGGTGATGAGTCCAAGGCGAGGGAGGGTGTCCGGGCCCGGCCCCGCGACGGCTTCGCGTATGTCTGGCTCGAGGTCCTCGGGCACAGCGGACCACATGATCGGCGCGGCCGATCGCATAAAGTCAAAAAAGCCGCCACGTCCCCTCCTCCTGGAGGGGCTGCTGTTGAAGCGAGGTCGGGGATTGGAGGCTGCGATGCGACCCGTGGTGAGTCTGGCGGTGGGGCTGGGCTTGCTCCTGGCCGAGGGGGCGCTGGCCTTCGACCTGCAGGGGCACCGGGGGGCGCGGGGGCTGGCGCCGGAGAATACCCTGCCGGCGTTCGCCGCGGCGCTGTCTCTGGGCGTGAGCACGCTGGAGCTGGATGCAGGGATCACCAGGGACGGCATCGTGGTGATCGCCCACGATCAGAGGCTCAATCCCGACATCACCCGGGACAAGGACGGCAAGTGGCTGACGCAGCGTGGGCCGGCCATCCATGCGCTGACCTATGCAGAGCTGCAGCAGTACGACGTGGGCCGGATCATGCCGGGCACCAACTACGCCAAAGGCTTTCCGGAGCAGAAGGCGGTGGACGGGACGCGCATTCCAAGGCTCGTGGATCTCTTTGCGCTCGTCAAGAAGGCCGGCAACGACCAGGTGCGCTTCAACATCGAGACCAAGCTCTCCCCCTTGACCCCGGCGGAGACGCCTGATCCGGAGGCCTTCGCGAAGGCTTTGCTCGAGGCGATCCAGCGGGAGGGGATGGCTGCACGCGTCACCATCCAATCCTTCGACTGGCGCACCCTGCAGGTCGTGCAGCGGATCGCGCCGGAGATCCCGACGGCCTACCTCACCGCGCAGCAGAGCTTCCTCGACAACATCGGCGCCACCAGGTCGGGCGGCTCGCCGTGGACGGGGGGGATCCAGTACGCGGATCACGGATCCGTCCCCAAGATGGTCAAGGCCGCGGGCGGCAGGGTCTGGTCGCCCTTCCATGGCGACGCGACCGAGTTCAATGTCAAGGAAGCCCAGGGGTTGGGCCTCAAGGTGCTCGTGTGGACGGTGAACACTCCCGCGCAGATCAAGAAGATGCTCGACCTCGGTGTGGACGGCCTCATCAGCGACCGGCCGGATCTGGTCCGCAAGGCACTGGCGGAGCGGGGGATGGCGCTGCCCGCAGCGACGCCGGTGAACCCCTGAGTGGTCTCAAACGGCCGAGCGGCATATGGAAAGCCCCCCGTGGCCGACTCGGTCCCGGCCGCTGTCAAGAAACCACATTTGCCCGCTGTTGATATCATGTATCTCCTCTGTGAATCGGAGGCAATGGCGATGCCCACACAGATGATCATTCGTTCTGACCGGAGATCGAAGAGTGGATATCGTCGCGCTGCTACGGTAAACATGGGCGGGCAGAGGCGGTCAGACAAGCGGGCACCTCTTGGTGGCCTGGGCACTTTGCGGTGTACAATGCGAGGAACCGGCGTGAGGAAGATCCCTTCCCCCGCGGACCGTGCGGCCCGCAGATTCACGACCTCGATGAACGCATCAGGCAAGCGGGACCAGCCGACGGCTGAGTCGCCCTTCGAGTGCTACCTCCCGGCGCAGGGGCCTGCGGGTGGAATGGAGGGAAACGCATGATCGGCATTGACCCGCACCTGGCAGAGAAGGTCATGGCATCCGCTGCCGCCATGATGCCGCAGATTCTCTCCCTGGCCTCTCGGCTCATCCGGGTCCCCTCGGCCAATCCGCCGGGGGCACACTATGCGCAGTGCGTCGACATCCTCGAGGGCTCGTTGCGGGAGCTCAGCCTGGGGCCGACGGTGATCGGCGTCCCCGGCTCGGAGGACCACCCCCGCTACGCCATCCTGGCCGACTACGGGTCGGGCTCGAAGGTGCTGCACTTGCATGCCCACTTCGATGTGGTGCCGGCGGCCAGGCCCGACCAGTACGAGCCCCGCGTGGTGGATGGGAGACTCTACGGGAGGGGCGCGTCGGACATGAAGGCCGCGGTCGCGGCCCTCCTGATGGCCATCAGGGTGCTGGAGGAGTGCGCCGTGCGCCTGGATGGCCGGATCCGGATCTCCCTGGTACCCGACGAGGAGACGGGGGGGAAGCTGGGGACCGGCTATCTCTTCGAGCAAGGCCACCTGGGCGGCGGCGGCGTCGGCATGCTCATGCCGGAGCCGACCAGCGGTGTGGTCTGGAACGCCAACCGCTCCGCCCTGTCGCTGAAGGTGACGACGCATGGCCGCTTTGCCCACGTCGGCGAGGAGCACAAGGGCACCAATGCGTTTCTGGCGATGGTGGAGGTCGTGAAGGCCTTGAGCGACCTGCGGGCCGACGTGTCCAGGCGGCAGACGCGCCTGGCCATCGAGCCGCCGGAGGCCCGCCGCTCCATCCTGCTCCTGGGCGGGCAGTGCGGCGGAGGGGTGAACTTCAACGCCGTTCCTGATCGGTGCTACTTCACCATCGATCGGCGCGCCAACCCCGAGGAAGGGGCCGGCGAGGTCAAGGCCGAGCTGCTGCAGGCCCTCGAGGGGATCCGCTCGCGAGGGATCGCGCTCGACTGGGAGGTGTTGCAGGAGGGCGATGCGGCCTACACTCCCCCGGACTGCGAGTTGGCCGGCGCCCTGAACGCCGCCTGCCGGGTGGTGCAGGGAACGGCTCCGAGGTATGTCATGTGCCCGGGCCTCACCGAACTCCGGTTCTTCGCCAAGGCCGGAGTCCCCGCGCTCGTCTTCGGCCCAGGCCTGCTCGAGGTCAGCCACGGGCCGGACGAATACGTCCCCCTGGAGAATCTCAGGCAGGCATGCGCGATCTACGCCCTCACGGCCATTGCCATGCTGGGGCGGGCCTGAGCCAGGCTCCGGGAGCGAGCGTCCAGCGCCGCGGACGTCTCGCGACGCCTTTCTG
>Ga0316622_100000685_pt1 | contig 20510 bp, 17 predicted proteins | sample OWC_Aug_OW2_C1_D_FD_207646 | JGI IMG/M metagenome (GOLD analysis project Ga0316622, IMG submission 207646) | Wetland soil microbial communities from Old Woman Creek delta, Ohio, United States - OWC_Aug_OW2_C1_D5_C | ecosystem: Environmental > Terrestrial > Soil > Wetlands | place: USA: Ohio... | reverse complement strand
CAACGCGCCCGAGACCTGGATGAAGACGAAGGGGAAGAGGTACATGCTCTCCACGGCGATGATACCGGTCAAGCTGTAGATGTTGAAGAGGGCCTGCTCCGTGCCGAAGAGGCTCATGAACCCCTTGTTGACGAGGCCGGCCCGCGGCGACAGCAGGATCTTCCAGGCGATCGCCCCGATGAAAGAGGGGAGCATGAAGGGGACGAGGAACAGCAGCTTCATCGTCTCCTTGAAAGGCAGGTCGGTCCGGGAGACGAGCCAGGCGAAGAAGACACCCAGGATAGTGCTCACCACCGTCACCGCCCCGGCGATGACCAGGGAGTTCACGACCGCCTGGAAGACGTCGGGTTCGCTCAGGACCTTGATGACGCCCGCGACGTTCAGCCCGCCGTCCACCACGAAGGCGTTCCAGAGGATGAGCAGGATCGGGACGGCGACCACGATCACCAGGACCAGGACCGAGAAGATGAGCAGAAGCTCCGCGATGCCGAACTTGCGATCGGTGGCGGTCATGTTAGTGTCCTGAGTTGGAGGTTCGCCAACATACGCCAAGGCCCGAGGGGCGCCCCGGAGACGCTGCGCCCGCGGCGCGGCCGGGTCCGGCCCGGAGGCCACCGTTCTGTGGGGGCCGACCCGGAGCAAGGCCGCGCGGTTCTCGACGAGGCGCCAGGCGTCGAAGAGGCGTCCCTCGGGCCGGGAATTTGTCTGCGGACTTCAGATTCATCACACTAAGCCTCCCTCCCGACACTGGCCTTGTCGTACCACCGCAAGGCTTGGAAGGTGAGCCCGCAGACTTCCCCCTCCTCCAGGGCCCGGCCACCCCGGAAGGCCTCCTCCGCCTCCTGCTGCGCCCGGATCTCGACCTGTCCCACCGTGATGAAGTAGGTCACGATCGGCCCCAGGAAGACCCGCCGTCGCACCAACCCGCGGGCCGCGCCCCCCTCTCGGACCAGATCGACCTCGAAGGGCCGGCAGGCGGCGACCACCTCGCCTTTCGCGATCCGCTCCCGCGCGGCCGGGGAGATCTCGACCTGGAGCGGCAGGTCGCTCCCCTGGATGTGGACCGCGCCGTTCTTGCGCTCCACGGGGATGAAGTTCGCCACGCCCAGGAAGTTGAAGACGAACCCATCGTCGGGGTCGGTGTAGATCGCGTGCGGATCGCCGATCTGGCGGAGGGACCCGTCCGTCCCCATGATCCCGATCCGGTCGGAGAGGGCCAGCGCCACCTCCTGGTCGTGGGTGACGTACAGGATCGTGACGCCCGTCCGCCGCTGGAGATCCTTGATCTCGAACCGCATCTCCTCACGGAGGTTCGCGTCCAGATTGGTGAGCGGCTCGTCCAGCAGCATGATCTTGGGCCGCGACACGAGGGCGCGCGCCAGCGCCACGCGCTGCTGCTGCCCGCCCGAGAGCTGGGAGGGGTAGCGGTCCTCCAGGTCGCCCAGATGGACCTGGGCGATGGCCTCCATGGTCCGCGTCTTGGCCTCGGCCGTCGCCACCTTCTGGATCTGGAGCGGATACACCACGTTCTCGAAGACCGTCTTGTGTGGCCAGACCGCGTAATCCTGAAAGACGACGCCGATGTTCCTGGACTCGGTGGCCACGTGAATCTTCTTGGCCGCGCTCGACACGAGCTGGTCTCCGATGAAGACCTCGCCGGCGTTAGGGTGCTCGAAGCCGGCGATCATCCGCAGGACCACGGTCTTGCCGCACCCGGACGGGCCGAGAAGGCTGAAGCACTCCCCGTCCCGAATGGTCAGCGTGAAGTCCTCCAAGACCCGGTGGGTCCCGAAGACCGCCGCCAGATTCACCAACCGCACGTCAGCCATGATAGTTCCCCGCAGGACCAGCGGACCCAATACTCAGCGGGGCGGCGAGGCGTCTCCCGCCCCACCGCCCCACGCGAGTTTCTCAGCGCCGGCGTATGCTACCGCATGATCTGAGTGAACTTCTGGATGATGGCTTCCTTCTCCGCCATCACCTTGAGGTAATCCGCCTTCATGGCGCGCTTGACCGCCTCGTCCGCTTTCACCAGGCCGTGGGTGGTGTCCACCGCCACGTCCGCCCGGATGGGCAGCGTTCCCTCGCTCGCCACGATCGTCTGGCCGTCCTTGGAGAGCAGGAAGTCCACGAACTTCTGGGCGGCCTGCAAGTTCGGCGTGCCCTTGAAGATGGCGATGGGGCTGGGCACGACCAGCATCTCCTTCGGGTAGGCCAAACCCATGTTCGCGCCCTTCTTGATCTTATCGATGGCGATGTAGTCGGGGGCGAGGCTGGCCTTGAAGTCGCCCGAGGCCGTGTCGTCCACGACCTGCCCCGACCCCGCGCCGATCTTTGCGCCGTTCGCCTTCAGCTTCTGGATGTACTCCCAGCCGAAGGTGTTCGTGAGGAGCGCGACGCTCATCATGGCCGTGCCGGAGAGGGCGGGGTTGGCGATAGCGAAGCCATCCTTGAAGCGGGGATCCAGCATGTCCTCCCAGCTCTTGGGCGCGGCGGCGATCTTCTTGGTGTTGTAGGCAATGCCCAGGGTGCCCAGGCGCGCCGGCGTGAAGAACCCGTCGGGGTCCTTGACAGTGCTCTGCACCGCCGCGGCCTCGGGCGAGACGTACTTCTCCCAAGCCCCTTCATTCTTCAGCTGGTAGAAATCCGGCACCTCGCTGTGCCAGAGTACGTCAACCGTGAGCCGGCCCGACTGGCGCTCCGCCGCCACCTTGGCCATGAGTTTCCCGGCCCCGGCGGAGTAGTAATCGAAGGCCACCTCGGGGTGCTTCTTGGCGAACGCGTCGCGCAGCTTCCCGATGAGACTCTCCTTCATCGACGTGTAGACCATCAGCTTCTCGCCGGCCAGCGCCGTGCCGCCGAAACAGACGAGCAGGCCGACTACGACAACGACCGCACCGAGTTTCCGCATGATACCCTCCTGGGTCGTCCCCGACCCGTCAGCAGGATGCTTAGAAGCCCGATTCTTCCTAGGCTGCTCAAAAAGGTCCAGATGCAAGGCGGTACGCTGATGCCCGAGCGAGGCGTACTGGAGGTACGCCGCAGCAAGTGGCGAGGCGGACCAACGCGGTAGATGGGCCTTTTTCAGCAGCCTGCTAGAGGCTGTATCCGCCGTCCACGACAAGATTACAGCCGGTCGTAAAGTTGGAGGCGTCTGAGGCGAGGTACACCACGGCGCCCCCCAGATCCTCGTACGCCTGGCCGTACCGCTTGATCACCCCCTGGTCCACCCGGATAGCCCGGATGGCCGGATTGTCGGAGCGCGCCGCGTTGCCGGGCGTCCGGCAGTAACCCGGGCTGATGGCGTTCACGTAGATCTTGTGACGGGCCCACTCCACCGCGAGGGACTTGGTGAGCATCACCACGCCCGCCTTGGCGGCGTTGTAGTGGCAGTAGTCGGCGTCCCGGTTCACGTGGAACGAGGACATGGAGGCGATATTGATGATCTTGCCGCCCCCCTGCTGGATCATGTACGGCGCCACCGCCTTGCAACAGAGGAACACGCCCTTCAAGTCCACCGCGAGCATCCGCTCCCAGTCCTGGACGCTCATCTCCAGGGCCGAGATCGGCTGGGCGTAGCCGGCGTTGTTGACGAGGATGTCGAGGTGTTTCCATTCCTCGACCACGCTCTTGAACATCCCCTGCACCGCCTCAAAGTCCGTCACGTCCCCCTTGAAGGCCAAGGCCTTCCGTCCGCGCTCGCGGACCATGGCCGCCGTCTCCTCCGCGGCCGGCAGGTCGAGCTCCGCGATGGCGATGTCCGCTCCGGCCTCGGCCAGCGCCAGCGCCATGCCCTGCCCCAATCCCCGACCGGCGCCGGTGACCAGAGCGGTCTTCCCCAACAGCGAGAAACGATCCAGGATTCCCATCGCTACCCTCCGCTCTCACGAAACATACATCCGACAATGACCGTGAAGCTCAGAGCAAAAAACCCCTTGAAATTTGGGGGAGGCACACGATAGCATCTTGCTCTCTCCCGCAAGACCTTCTCGGCCCCGCACCGCAGAGGAGGACCCTCTCATGCCTAAGCCAACCGTTCTGATCGTCGAGGACAGCCCGGACATTTCCCAGCCAATCGCCGACGCGCTCCGATTCGCCGACTTCAACACGCTCCAAGCATACAATGCGATCCAGGGTCTTCAATTCGCCAGCGAGCACCGTCCGGACCTCATCCTCATGGACATCCAGCTCCCGGACCTGGACGGACTCTCCGCCGCCGGCACCTTGAAGGGCGATCCGGCCGTCAAGCACATCCCCATCGTGGCGATGACCGCCTACGACGTCGTGGGCGACCAGGCGAAAGCCATCTCGCGACACTGTGTCGGCCACGCCCAGAAACCAATCCGCCCCCGAGATCTCGTCAACCTGATCTCGGCGGTTCTCAAGCTCAAATCCGAGCCACAACCCCGTCCCCAAAAGGATCCAACCCCCCGGATACCGCGCAAATAAACGGCCGACGCGCGCCCAGGTCTTGGGCCGGGAATGGGATTCAAATTATCATAGGCTTGCGTCAAATTCAGCACAAACTGGCGCTAGGATCCAACGACCATACCTGGACATTCGCGGATCCGCTCCGCCGCTGCGTCGACGGCGTGGCGTCATGCGCGCCTCGTGTCCGGACGGACGGGAGGTCGCGATACGCTCTGCCTGCCGGTTCGGGCCGTCCCTGGGACGTGGGATGCCGACCCGGCCGCACGCCCTTGACGTCCCCGACGTAACCTGTTAGACAGCCCGTATCGGGCCGGCGGTTTGGCCCGGGGGAGGTGGATGATGGCCAAGATTCAGAACAAGGGGGTCCGGAACCGAATCGTCGTGGAGGAGTACACGGGCGGCCTGATCGGTCCGAGCCTGGAGATGATCGGCACGCTCAAGGACGGCGGCACCATCAGCACGGTCTCTCCGCCCGGGTGCTGGGGGCCGATGATCACGCCGGAGTTCGTGGGCGGCCACGAAGTCTCGCGTCCGGTAGCGGTGGAGGGCGCCGAAGTGGGAGACGCGGTTGCGCTCTTCGTGGAGAAGGTGTGGGTCCGCTCGGGCGCGACCAGCTCCGGGACCATGGCGACCAAGGCTGCGGCCTTCGGGTCGGACCCGTTCGTGGACAAGCGCTGTCCCAACTGCAAGACGCCCTGGCCCGCCAGCCGCATCGAGGGAACCGGCCCCGACTGCGTCCGCTGCGTGAAGTGCGGCGCCGAGTGCAGCCCGTTCAGCTTCGAGGAGGGCTATACCATCGCCTTTGACGAGCGGCGGCGGATGGGCATCACGCTGGACGAGGCGGCCGCGGCAGAGGTGGCCGCGCGCGCCTATGAGGTGGCAGCCCTTCCCAAGCAGTCCCGCCAGCACCCGATCCTGCTCTACAAGCCGCACACCATCCCCGGGACGCTCTCGCGGCTCCAGTCCTTCATCGGCAACATCGGCACCATCCCGTCCAAGGACATGCCCGACTCCCACAACGCGGGGGATTTCGGATCGTTCCTGGTGGGAGCCGCGCATCGGTTCGGCCTCACGCAGGCCGAGTTGGACCAGCATCGGACGGATTGCCACCTGGACTGCAACGCGGTGCGGGCGGGGGCCGTCCTGATCTGCCCCGTCAAAGTGGAAGGGGCCGGAATCTACATCGGCGACTCGCACGCCAACCAGGGCGACGGCGAGCTGTCCTTGCACACGACGGACATCACGGCCGACGTCACGGTGAAGGTCAAGGTCCTCAAGCGCCTCGCCCTGGAGGGGCCGATCCTGCTTCCCGTCCCGGAGGATCTGCCGTTCATCGCTCGGCCGTACACCAAGAGAGAACTCGAGATAGGCGAGCGGCTGGCCAAGGAGCACGGCGTGGCGCTCCAGCACAAGAAGGGACCGATCCAAGTCATCGGCACCGGTCCGACCATCAACGAGGCCACGGACAACGCCATCGGCCGCGCGGCGCGTCTGCTCCAGATGTCCCAGGCCGAGGTCCGGAACCGCTGCACGATCACCGGCGCCGTGGAGATCGCGCGTCTGCCGGGGGCCGTGCAGCTCACCGTCCTGGCCCCGTTGTCCCGCCTGGACGAGCTGGGGCTGGGCAAACTGGTCCGGCGCCAGTACGGCCTCGCCTAGGTCGCTTTTGAGAGTGCGGCAGGAGCCCGCAGCCGCGGGTTCCTGCCGCGCGGGTGCCTGTGCGAATTCACGTCGTCCTGACGGGGCCACCTCGGGTCGTCCTGGGGCGGTCGGCGGTAGACGTCGACGTCTCGGGCTCCACCTGCACGCTGGCGGACGTGCTTGCCGTGCTCGTTGCCGTTGAACCCCGCCTCGCGCGGTACCTTTCGAGTGCCGACGGCGTCCCGCCCCCGGCGTTCCGGCCGCTGCTGCACGACCGTTTCCTCCCGCACGATACGCCCATCCCCGACGGCGCCACCGTCACCCTGCTCTACGCTTTGGCCGGAGGATAACGACTTCCGGCCGACGCGCGCCGATGCGCCGCCATCCACCGGCGGAATCCTAACAACAGGCCGAGGAAATAATGGTGCAGGCAGAGCGGCGGTTCACGTCCGCAGGCGGGGGTCCATGGCGTCCCGGACGGCGTCGCCGAAGAGGTTGAGCCCGAGGACGGACACGGCGATGGCGCAGCCGGGGAAGATGGCGATCCAGGGGGCGTTCCGGATGTATTTCTGGGAGTCCTGTAGGACGTTTCCCCAGGTCGGCGTGGGCGGTGGCTCCCCCAACCCAAGGAAGGACAGCGCCGCCTCGGCCAGCAAGACCTCGGCGAAGTAGAGACTGAGCTGGACCACGACCACAGACAGGCAGTTGGGGAGGACCGTCCGAAGGATCAGACGCCAGCGCGGGCTGCCCAGCGCTTGCGCCGCGAGGATGTACTCCTGGGCGACCACGGTGAGGGCGATCCCGCGCGTGACCCGCACGATGCGCGGCAGGTACACCACGCCGAGCGCCATGATGATGCTCCGCGTGCCGGTCCCCAAGGCCGCCGCAACCGCCACCGCCAGCAACAGCGGCGGGAAGGACATCAGGAGATCCATCACCCGCATGATCACGCCGGCGATCCGTGCCGAGCTGACGCCCGCCGCGATGCCCAACAGGACGCCCGGAAGCCCCGCGACGATCATCGTCAAGACCGAGGCCGTGAGGCTCACCCGCGCGCCATATACCACCCGGCTCAGGACGTCGCGGCCGAGCTGGTCGGTCCCGAACCAGTGTCCCGGACCCGGCGGCAGAAATCGCTGCGGGATGTTCAACTTCACCGGGTTGGAGAGGCCAAGGACCGGCGCAGCCAGAGCAACCAGCACCAAGCTCACGACGATGAGGCTTCCGATGAGGGAGAGGCGATTTCGCCGAAGCTGTCGCCACACGCGTCCGAGCCGCTCGAACATGCGGGGCGGGGCCGGGAGGCTGGTTGACTCTGTTTTCGACACGGCAAGAGTCATAACGTTTATCGCGATCCGTACGCCCCGCTCACCCGAGGCGTAGTCTTGGGTCCAGGTACGTGTAGAGAATATCCACGGCCAAATTGATCAGCACGTACAGCACCGAAATGTACAGGATCAACCCCTGTATCACCGGGAGGTCCCGATTGTAGAGGGCCGTGATCACTAGCTGCCCGACCCCCGGAAGGACGAAGAGCGTCTCGATGACGGCGCTCCCGCCGAGAAGGATTCCCAGGTTGATGCCGAGCACGGTGACGGCGGGAATGAGCGCGTTTCGCAGCGCGTGCCGGAACAGCACGACCCGCTCGCGGAGTCCCTTGGCCCGCGCCGTCCGGATGTAGTCCTGCCCCAAGATCTCCAAGACGCTGCTGCGAACCAGGCGAGCCAGGAGGGCCGTGAGATACGTGCCCAAAGCGCAGCTTGGCAGGATGAGAAATCGCAATCCGCTCCACAGGTCGGTGACGACGGACGTGTATCCCACAATGGGCAGGAGGTTCAGTTTCAGCGAGAAGAGGATGATCAGCATGAGGCCCAGCCAGAAACTGGGCATGGAGAGACTGACGAGGGTCAGGACTCGCGCCACATGGTCCACCCACGAGTTGCGGTAGACCGCCGAAACCAACCCGGCCGGTACCCCGATGAGGACGGAGATCAGAAGCGCCAGACAGACCAGCGACAGTGTTGTGGGAAAGCGCCAGATGAGCTCGTCGACGACCCGCGTGCGGTTGTAGAGCGATTCCCCAAGATCGCCACGCACCACCCGGCTGAGCCACTCCAAGTACCGCACGTGGAGCGGCCGGTCGAGGCCGAGCTGCGTCCGGAGCTCCGCGACCTGCCGAGGTGTCCCCTCCCCTCCCAACATCACCAGCGCCGGATCGCCTGGAATGACATGCACCAAGGCGAACGAGGCAATGGACAACCCGAGGAGCAATGGGAGGAGGGCAATCAGGCGGGCGACAACCTGCCGAAGGAGCGGTGGCATCACGGATCCCGTGGAACAGCGGGCCGGAATGGGCGCTGTGCGCCCGCTCCGGCCCCTCTCGACTCTTGGTCCCCGACTCTCAGACCTACCTCCCTACCGTGACGTTCCAGGTGCGGGCATAGCCTGCGGCCCATAGCTGCCAGCCCTGGACGTTGCTTCGCCAGCCCTGCACTTGGGGCTCATAAGCGAGCGGGATCCACGGCACGTCGGTGCGGAGCAGGTTCTCCAGATCCGCGAAGACCTTCTTGCGCTCTTCATCCTTGATGGTCGCTCGGGCGGCTCGGCACAGCCGGTCGTACTCGGGATTGTTGTAGCCCGTCGAGGTGCTGGTGCTCTCCCAGAACTGGCAGTAGTAGATCTCGGCATCCGGGCGTGGGCTGAGGCCCGAGAGGAAGAAGGCAAACTCGCCCCCGTCCCACGTGGTCTGCAGGGCGGCCGACTCCAACGTTCGTACGCGCACGTTCATCCCCACGGCCTGGAACTGGGCCTGCAGAACCACGGCGATCTCCGGGTAGACGCTGGGCTGCAGGTGCGCGTCGAGGATGATCTCCTCACCCTTGTAACCGGCTTCTTTCAAAAGCTGCTTGGCCTTCTCCGGGTTCGGCTTGCCATAGGGGTCGTTTCCGTGCACGGCACCGAAGTAAGGGGTCCCGACGGGGATGCCGGCCGGCGCAGGCTTGCTCAGGCCAAAGGTCACGGCCTTGACGATCTCCTCCTTGTCAATGGCATACGCCACCGCCTGGCGGAGCTTCTGGTTGTTCATGAAGATGCCCTTCTTGAATCCGAAGCGGAGATCCCACAAGGTAATCCCGGGCTTGGCGGCCACGGTGATACCCGGCTTCCCCTTGTATCGGTCCACGTCCTGCTGCGTGAGGGAGAGCGCCACGTCCACGTCGCCGCGCTCCAGTGCCGCCGCCCGCACCGAGGAGTCCCGGATGGGGATGAAGTCCACCTGATCCACCAGCGCCAGCCGCTTCCCCGTGAACCCGGAGGTGGGCCGGTCGTCCACGGTGTAGCCGGCGAACTTCTTCAGCCGGATCACGCTATCCTTCTTCCACTCGACGAACTCGAACGGGCCGGTCCCGACCGGCTTGGTGATCGTACCGCCTTGCCGCTCCGCCTCCCCATCCGGGTAGATGACCGCCGGGGCGATGGGGTTCGCCAGCGTGGCGATGAAGCCGGCGTTCACCTCGTTCAAGGTGATCTTCACCGTGAGGGGATCCGCGGCCTCGATGGATTTGATCAGCTTCTTGAACTGCCCGGACCGCGGCCCCTTGTTCTGCATCTTGGTGATGGAGTACACAACATCCTTGGCATCCAGCGTCTTGCCGCTGTGGAACTTCACGCCCCGGCGCAGCGTCAAGGTGTAGACCAAACCGTCCTGGCTGACGGCATACTTGTCCACCAGCGACGGGCGCGGCCCCATGTCCTCGCCCAAGGCGAACAGCATGTCGTACACGTTCAACAGGACGACGCGATTCAGGTAGTGGGTCGTCATATGCAGGTCGACGTCGGAGATGTCCCCGTCGGCGGCGATCTTCAGGACGGTGCCCGCAGGCGCCGGACCCGCCACTCCGAGGAGGAGCGTGAAGGCCAGGATGCTTCCGAGGATCCATGCCACACTTCCACGGCGTATCATGCTCGGTCCTCCTTCCTTGAGAGTCGTTCTTCCACAGTTGCGTCCCCAAGCGGTCACAAATGCAGCGGTCAGCAGTCAGCGATCAGCATTCAGCCCTCAGCCAAAAACGGAGCCGAAAAACGCGCATCAACAATTCGCTCCCTATTGTGGCTGACCGCTGAAAGCGGAATGCTGAACGCTCGGCTCCCTACCAGCGAATGTCCTTTTGGACCGGAAGCCGGTGCTGATCCGAGCGAGCCTCGATGGGCCAGGTCCGGTATTCCTCAAGCCAGGCCAGCATATGTTTCATCACGATCTCCAGGATCTGCTTACCCTTCACCGCGCTCGCCTTCGTGGGGTCGCCGTGGATGCCCGTCTTTGTCCAGCGGCCCCAGAAGTCGTTGAAGCGGACGACCTTGGTGGAGTCCGAGCTCATGTACTGCCCGACATGGTCGTTGCCGAAGATCGCCTTGTCCAGCTGGACGCGCTCCTTGGCGAAGTGCAGATACAACGACGTCTCCATCTCGTCGGCGTGCGCATGGACGGTGCTCTCCAGCAGCCTTTCGTACTCGGACTTTCCCATGGCGAAGTAGCCGAAGGCGCAGCAGATGGACGGCGTCTCCAACACCGTGCGCCGCGCCACCAGGTCCACCAAGGGTCCGTTGCTCCCGTGGCCGTTCACAATGGCGATCCGCTTGAACCCATGGTAGGCCACGCTCTTCGTGACGTCCACGCAATAGTTGATGAAGTGCTCCGGCTGGATGTGAATTGTCCCGGGGAAGTCGATGTGGTGCAGGTTCAGTCCACAGGGGATGGCAGGCAGGACGAGGACCTTGTCGGGGGCGCGGCGGCCCAGCTCGTGGCAGACCTCCCTGACCAGGAACAAGTCTACGTCCAAGGGCATGTGTGGCCCGTGCTGCTCAGTTGAGCCGGTGGGCAGGATCACCACCTTCTGCATCTCGATGGCGTCGTTCATTTCCGGCCAGGTGAGTTTGTTGTACTCGTAGGTCTCGCGGGCGCGCATGAGGTCCTCCTTGACGGGCGAGTACGGGGATGGTCAGGTCGCCGGGACCGCGGAGTCGGAAGCCCTTCTTGTCGAATGTCGACACCAGGCGCCGCGCAGAAGAAAGCCGAGGGCCACCGACACCGTGGGTTTCGGGTTTGTACCAGATGTGACCGCGAGTGTCAAGGTTGGCGCCGTGGCGGGATCGAGGCGCAGAAACCGGGGCAGCACTCCTTTCCTTCGGCGCCGATCCACATGGAAGTCACCTGCCAGACGGGCGCGTGCGGCCGGCGGACAGGACAGGCTGGCCGAATGTCAAGGCTGGGCGGCCGAAGTCGAGAGCACAATCCGCCCTGGTCGCGCCGGGCCCGGCGAATTCGGAGCGCGCGCGCTCCGGAAACTAGCACTCACTTGCCGGCGCCGCAGGGAACCGTTGAACCGCGGCACACTATCGTGAGGCGCCCTCCAACTGCACGCCACTGATGCGCTACCTTGCAGCGTCTTTCTCCGTCATGGGACCTCCGCCCGCCAGGGGCAGGCGAATGCCGAAGGTCGACCCGTGGCCCGGTTCACTGTCGCACCACAGCGCTCCCCCCATGGCGCGTATCAACTCGAAGGTCATGGCGAGCCCGATGCCGGTCTGAGGCTCCCCGGCGGTGGGTTTACTATCAAGGACGCCGCCGATGGTGAACAACTTGGACCGCTCCTCGGGCCTGATGCCGGGCCCATTGTCCCGCACGGTACAGACCGCCTGATCTCCCTCGATGGATACGGAAACGCGGATTTTCGAGCCAATCGGCGAGTACTTGATCGCGTTTCCGATCAGGTTCAGCATCGCCTCCACCAACGCCAGCCGATCAGCTTTCACGATCACCGGTGGGGTAACGGACACCTGTTCCTGGAGGTCGATGGATTTCAATTGCGCGTAGCCCCTCTGCCGACCGAGGGCCTCGGACACGGCTGCGCACAGATCCACCTGGGTGAGCTTTACCGCGTCATCACAGTGGGCAACGGCCATGAGTCTGCGGATTGTCTCCTGAATCCGCTCCGCCAGGTCGCGCAGGCCGTTGGTGTAAATCGCCAGATGCTCGGGCGTCTGACTGTCGTCGAGTTCCCCAAAACGCTCGATGACGAAGAACAAACTCACGAGATGGTTGTTGACATTGTGAGCCAGGAGCCGGGTCCAGTTGACCCGCACCTTGTCTCCCTGTAACACAGAGTCGATCACGAGATCGATGTCTTCGCGAGCTTGTGTCAGTTTCGTCAGGATGCCTTTGCGATCAAGCATGTCATCAACCTCGCGTTGCGTGCGTCCGCCTCACCGAGCCTCGAGGGAGAACAGGCGGCCAGCATCTGAATTCTTCTACCCTCAGGAGTGAGCGACGTCAACCCCAATCGCCCGCTTGGGCGCTCCTGCATCCCAGGGAATCGCGAAATTGGGAGACGATGCTACGGATTAAACGGATTAAGAGGACAGGCTAGTGCAGAGACTCGTGAGCCAGCAGGAGGCCCGATAGCGACTCGCGGGCTTCACCGGTATGCGTGGTTTCTGTCTCGACGCGCATCAGATCTGACTATCGGCGCCCCTCACAGGCGAGAGCGCCCGGAAGGTGGAGGTGATGACGACGAAGGCCGCGATCACGAGCAGCGTTGCTGAGATCGGCCGAGTGAAGAAGATCGAAAAATCGCCTCGCGACATCTCCAGGGACTGACGCAAACCGCGCTCCATCAGCGGTCCGAGGACCAGAGTGAGAACCAGCGGTGCCGTGGGGATGTCGAGTTTCTTGAAGAGGTAGCCGAGGATCCCGAACGCGAGCATCGCGCCAATGTCAAACACGCTGTTGCTCAGACTGTAGGCCCCCACCACGCAGAAACCCAGCACGAGTGCCAGCAGGACCGAGTAGGGAATCCGCAGCACGGCCACCCACACAGGGATGAACGGCAGGTTCAGGATCAGGAGGATCAGGTTGCCGATGTAGAAGCTGGCGATGACCGCCCAAACGAACTGGGGGTGCTCCTTGAAGAGCCCGGGCCCGGGGACGAGCCCGTTCATCATGAGTGCCCCCATGAGGATGGCGGTTGTCGGCGAGCCCGGAATCCCCAGGGTGAAAAGCGGGATGAGGGCAGCATTGGCGTAGGAGTTGTTCGCCGTCTCTGGCCCCGCCACGCCCTCGATCATGCCGGTCCCGAACCGCTCCGGCGTCTTGGAGGCCTTCTTCTCAATGGCGTAGGACAGGAAGGTCGGAACAATCGCCCCCACGCCGGGAATGAGCCCTAGGAAAAACCCGAGGAGCGTGCCGCGGGCGATCGGCATCGCCGAGTCCTTAATATCCCGCTTCGTCAAGACGAGGGAGCTCACCTTGGTATCGAAGACCTTCACCGCCTGCGCCTCCGCGTTGAGGAGGATCTCGCCGATGCCGAATACGCCCATGACCACCGGCACGATGCCGAACCCGTCGAGCAACTCCATTCGGCCGAAGGTGAATCGAGGGGCCCCCATCACCGGATCGATGCCGATCTGGGCCAGCAGCAGCCCCACGATGGCCGAGACGAGGGCCCGCACCAGCGAGCGGCCGGCCAGACCGGTCACCAAGGAGAGGCCCACCACCATGAGGCCGAAGAACTCGGGCGGCCCGAACCGCAGGGCGAAGCGCGTGAGCGGCAGTGCCAGCAGCACCAGGCCCATGGTCGCCACGGTACCGCCGATGAAGGAGCCGATGGCAGCCACGGCGAGGGCCGGACCGGCGCGGCCCCGCTTGGCCATCTCGTAACCGTCCAGACAGGTGACGGCCGACGCCGCCTCGCCCGGCACGTTGATGAGGACCGAGGTGATGGTCCCCCCGTACATGGCCCCGTAGTAAATTGCGGCCAGCATGATGATGGCGCCGGTCGGATCGAGCGCCACCGTGATGGGGATGAGAATGGCGGTCCCGGCCGCGGGGCCGACGCCGGGCAGAACCCCCACCAGCGTGCCGAGGACGCAGCCGACCACGGCGTAGAGAAGATTGGTCGGCTGGAGCGCGGTGGCGAAGCCGCTCATCAGGAGGCCGAACGTATCCACGGGACGGTCCTCCATCGGCCTCGGGTTCCCGGGGACACTCTCACCAGCCGAGCAGCCCCCGAGGCAGCGGGACCTTGAGCCACCGGACGAACAAGTGGTAGACGCCGAAGCTCCCCCCCAGGGCGACCAGTGCCATGACGATCGCACGCTGTCGCCCCAGGGTCAGGAGTAGGAAGAGATACACCGCAAGCATGGTGAGACAGAACCCCACCGGCTCGAGGAGGAGCGTGGTGGCCACCATCGCCACGACGACCGCCCCCATCCGGAGGTAACCCCCGCGACTGGCGAAGAAGTCGGACGGCATCGGCTCCAGCCGGCCAAGCCCGGCCTGGAACAGCATCACGATGGCCAGCGCTCCGAGGAGGACAGCCAGCCAGAACGGGAAGAACCCCGGTCCGGGCCCCAGGGAGGTGTAGTAGCGGAGCCGCAGCGACTCCACAGCGACGAATCCCGCGAGGAGCAGGAGGACGACCCCCGTGATCTGGTACGGCCGTCGCATTGTCATGCCTGTCGCCCCGTGTTACTTCTCTCTGGCTTTCGCCCACTCGACCCACTGCTTGGCCTGGGTCTCATAATCCACCCAGAACTTCGCGTAGGTCGACGGATCCATGTACAGGGGGGCGTAGGTGAGCTTCTCCATCCGCTGCACGAACTCGTCGCTGTTGATGACCTTCTTCAGCACCTCGCTCAGGGTATCCCGCACTTCCTTGGAGGCTCCCGCCGGCATCCCGATGCCCCGGTGGACACCGGAGAAGATCTTGTAGCCCTGCTCCTCGGCGGTCTTGACGTCCGGGTAGAACTTGCTCCGCTTGCGGTCCATGACGGCCAGCAGGCGGATCTCGCCGGCATCCACCTGCGCCTTCATCTCGCTCACGTTCCCGTAGAAGGCCTCCACGTGCCCCCCCAGCACCGCGTTTCGGCCTGGCGCGCTCCCGTCGAAGTGCACGACGGCCAATTTCACTCCGGCGACCTCCTCGGTGATCATGGCGGCGATGTGGTCATCGCTCAGGATCCCGGAGGTGGTGGTCCGGATCGTCCCCGGCTTGGCCTTCGCGGCGTCGATGAGGTCCTGGAGGGTCTTGTACGGGCCACTGGCTTTCACGGCGATGATGCCGGGATCGTTGTCCTGGAGCGCCAGCAGCTCGAAGCTCTTGCGGGAGAAGACGGACTTTCGCTCCGGATCGAGATACGTGGTGATGACCGTCGGTAGGATCAAGTTCCCGATCGTGTACCCGTCCGGCTTGGACCGAGCCAGCTCGGTGAAGCCCACCTGTCCGCCGGCCCCGGGCTTGTTCAGGACCTGGACCTGGATCCCCAACTCCTTCTCGATCATTGGGGTCACCAAGCGGGCCGTGACGTCGGTTCCCCCGCCCGGCGGGTACGCGACGATGTGGGTGAGCGTCCGGGCCTTGTCGGGGAAGCTCGCACCCAACGCCGAGGGAGGGATGGTTAGGCCAAGGATGACCAGGATGGTGAGGAAGGCTACCGCGGCAGCGCCGAACCCTTTCGCGTGTCTCATCGGAGTCTCTCCTCCATGCAAGTCGGATTCACCGTCTCGGCGCCGACCATCTCCATATTGCATGGGGCGCGTCGAGCGTTCAATTTGGGGTTCCCGAATGTCCCTCCCACCGCACAACCCCACCGCCTCGCCCCGTGGCGCTGCTCCGCCCTTCGCCAGGGATGGGTCGGGCTGTGCTGCGAAACGCCGCCCAGACTCAGCCCATGAAATTCCCGCCGTTCACGAAGAAATTCTGCCCTGTGATGTAGTCCGACTCCTCGACGAGGAACCGGGCCACCCGCACCACGTCCTCGGGAGTGCCCAACCGGCCGGCTGGAATCGCCTTGATCGCGGCTTCGTAGGTCGCAGGGTCGTGGAGGTTGAAGCGCTCCATGACCTCCGCGGTGTTGATCCGGCCCGGTACGAGACAGTTCACCCGGATCGCCGGCGCCAACTCCAGGGCCAGGCATTTCGTCAGCGCCAACACCCCGGCCTTGGCGCTGCAGTAGTTCGCGCCGTTCCTCCGCCCCTGAATGGCCGTGGACGCGCCGACATTGATGATGTGCCCTACCTCTCCCGCGAACCGGCAGGCGAACTCCTGCGCGCAGAGGAAGACCCCCGTGAGGTTGGTGGCGATCACGCGGTCCCAGTCGTCGTCGCTCATACCGAGAAACGGCCCGTCGCGGTTCAGGCCGGCGTTGTTCACCAGCGCGTCCACTCGACCGAATCGCTCCACGACGGCGTCGAACATAGCCCGCACCTCCGCGCGCCGGGCCACGTCGGCCTTCACGCACATCACCCGGTCTCCGACATCGGCGGCCAGGGATGCCGCCAGCGCTGCGGCCTCGGCCGCGACGTGGGCGTAGTTCACGACGACACGGTGTCCGGCCCGCGCAAAGCCCGCTACCAGGGCGGCTCCGATCCCGCGCGAGGATCCGGTGACGAGGACGACCAGATCTTTTGGCATCTTCACGCCTCCGCGTCGGGCCGCGGCCGGGTCGGCCCCTGGCTGTGGCTCTAACGAAAATCGTACAGCGCGGCGGGATTCTCAACGAGGATCGCCCTGCGCAGCGCGTCCTCCGACACCCACTCCCCAACCCAGTCCAAGAGGCTCGCGTCATCGGGCTTGGATTCCACCATGGGGTGGGGCCAGTTCGTCCCCCAGACCATGCGCCCCGGGGCCGCCTTCACCAGAGCGGTCACCTGGGCGCCGTAATCCGCGTACCGCGGGCCGGGCATCCGCGAGAGCTGATACGGCGCGGAGAGCTTGACCCAGCAGCGTCCGCCGGCCAGCAAGCGAAAGAGTGCGGCCCAGGCTGGATGCTCAAGCGGCTCCTGGGGTGGGATGCTGCTCATGTGGTCGATGCAGACATCCACGGACAGCCGGGCGAGCTGCGCTGCCAGGTTCGGCAAATCCCGATGTGTGGAGCGGAACTGGATGTGCCACCCCAGTGGCCGGATCCGGCGGGCCATCGTCTCGAGGTGCTCGGGCCGCATGGCGTTCTTGACGGTCAGCGAGAAACGCAACCCGCGAATGCCTGCTACGTGGAGCCGCTCTAACTCCGCATCGGGAACCGCGGGGTCGACCACGGCGATGCCGCGGGCCCGGGGCTGCAGGCGGGCGATCGCGTCCAGGGTGCAGGCGTTGTCCGTTCCGTATGCGCTTGGCTGGACAACGACGGCTCGTTGGAGGCCGAGGCGACGCTGAAGCCCCCGGTAGGCCTCCACCGGCGCCTCGGCCGGTGTGTAGGCCAGATCCACGGCCAGCGGGTATCGTCGCGGGTCCCCGAAGATGTGGATGTGACAGTCGCAGGCTCCTGGCGGCGCAACGAGCCTCGGCTGCTGGCCAGTCACTCCAGGCCTCCTGTCGCAACACAGGGCTACCGGCACCCGGGTTCGGTTGTCCGTCGCTGTCCTCGTCCCAATCCCGTTCCGCCTATCGCTTCAACTCCACTCGCCGGCCCTCTTGCGCCGAGACGTACCCGGCGTAGATGACCTCGACGGTCTCGTGGGCCAGCAGGAGGCCCGACAGCGGCTCGCGGCCCTCGCGGACGGCGTCCACGAAGTCCTCCATCTCCTGCGGGTAACCCCGCATCCAGTCTTCGTCCGGGCTGGGAAATTGCCAGCCGCCTTTGGTCTCGACCTTCTCCGTGATGTACTCGTCCCCCCAGATCTTCCCATCAGGCGCGTAGACCTGAAGGCTCGTATTGGGGTTGATGTTGACCTGCACCACGGCATTGTCGAAGTAAGCCGTCACTAGGTTCTTCACGCCGCCCAGACTCACGTCGGTCGAGAAAACCGTGGCCTTGGTCCCATCCTCGAAGGTGAGGATGGCGGCCGACCAGTCCTCCACGTCCTCCCAGGAGGTCACGAGATATTTCTTTGGCGCGGCCTGAACGGCGGGATGCTTGGTGAGCTGGGCCACGTCTGCCAGGACCGACTTGACCCGGATCGGCTTGCCGGCTTTTCTCATCCCTTCGTAGTGCTTCAAGTGAATAACCGCCCCGATGGGATGGGAGCCCATCCGCAACATGGATCCGCCGCCCGCCGTCGCCCAGCGCCGGGAGTACGAGGCGTGGGAGCCCGAGTGACTCTCCTCTGCACGAAGGTCTAGGAGCGTCCCGCCGCCGGCGTCCATCAATCGCCGCAGCTTCGCCACGGGCGGGGCGTACACGAAGTTTTCCGCGTACCCCATGATAACCTTGTTTCGGCGGCAGGCCTCGACCACCGCATCCGCGTTCTTCATCGCCTCGGCGAACATGGTCTGCCGCGACATAGCCGTAGCTTCGGCGAAGCAGCCGGTGAGCGGCTTCTCCACGACGATGTGCTTGCCCGCGTTCGCCGCGTCGATGGCCAGCGTGTGGTGGAGTCCCGTCACCACCGGCAGCGTCACGAGCTGGATGTCCTTCCGTTCCAGCATGGCCCGGTGATCGGTGTACGCGTGGGGGATGTCGAATTTCTTGGCGAAGGCCTCGGCGCTGTCTTTGGTTTTTGAGCAGACGGCCACGACCTCACACTTGCCGCCGCGCAGATGCTCAAGGGCCCGGATGTGGAGATCCGCGGCGAAACGCGACCCGATGAAACCGATGCCGATTCTGTCCATGGATAATTGCCCTCTGAATTCCTGTTCGGCAGTTCGACTGTTCGACGGTTCGAACGGAAAACGTTCGTTCACGGCCGGCTCTTCGTACTCCGCATCCTTTTCCCTGCAGACTGTCTGGCGCTGATTTGGCGTTCAAGGTTCGCGATCATGCCGCTCAGCAGGCGGCCAACAGTTCCTCGAATCGCTCGATCCCCATCAGCGCGTCCCCATCCGTGAATCGTCGAACCGCCGAACCATCGAACTGCCGAACGCTCGTTCTCATTCACTCACAGCTTGAAGAACGTGGGCAGGAACATGACGAGCCATGGCCAGAAAGCCATGATCACCAGATCGGCGATGAGAATGCTGATGTATGGAATCAGCGGCCCGATGGTGTCCGTCAGCTTGATCTTGGCCAGGCTGCACAGGATCACCAGGCACAGCCCGATGGGGGGCGCCACAATGGCGATGCCCACGATGGCGATCACCAGGACCCCGTAGTGGAGCGGCTGCACTCCCAGCGACAGCGCGATCGGCATGAGAATGGGGAAGAAGATCAGGATGGCCGGCAGCCCGTCCAGAATCATGCCGAAGAACAGGAACACGGCAATGCTGAAGAGCAGGAAGGTGTACTGGCCGCCGCCGACCGCGGTGATGAAGTCCCCGAGCATGCGCGGCACTTGATGCGTGGCGAGGATCCAGGAGAAGCCCGTCGCCGCCCCGACCAGGAGAGAGACGACCCCGGTCATGACCGCCGTATCCACGAGGATCTTGTACAGATCCGTGATCCCGATCTCCTTGTAGATGAAGAGCGAAACGATGAACGCGTACACCGTGGCCGCGGCCGCCGCTTCGGTGGCCGTGAAAATCCCGGCGAAGATCCCCCCGAAGATGATCACGGGCGTCATCATAGGAATGACGCTATCTCGAAGGGAGATCAGCACCTCCTGCAGATTCGGCCTGACCGACGTCGCCCTGGGCAGGATCCCGCGGGAGGATTGGATATAGATGATGACCATCAGGGTCAACGCCATCAAGAAGCCAGGCAGGAAACCGCCCATGAACAGGCCGGCTATGGAGAGGTTGGCCACGGCCCCCAGTACGACCATGTTGAGACAGGGGGGTATCATCATCCCCATCCCGGTGGCCGCCGCCACGATGGCCGTGGCCCGGGCAGCCGTGTAGCCCGCGCGAACCATGGACGGCAGGAGGAGCGATCCGATAGCCGAGGCGTCGGCGATGGAGGAGCCGGAGATGCCCGAGAAAAAGATTTCCGACACCACCACAACGAAGCCCAGGCCGCCACGAATGTGCCCCACCAGGTTGGTCGCCAATCGCACCAATCGCGCCGAGATTCCCCCCTGCTCCATCAAAGCGCCGGCCAGGATGAAGAGCGGGATGGCCAGAAAGGGAAACGTGTCGATCCCCGAGTAGAGCTTCATGGTGACCGTGGAGATCGGGATCGTCCCCTGCCACCACAGGGCGGCAATGCAGGCCAGGACCATGGAGAAGGCCACGGGAACGTTCAGAGCGAGCAGGAACATAAAGCCGCCGAGGAGGATGACGATCGGGACCATACTCATTGCCCGTGCCCTCCTTCCCCCTGCGAGCCCCCGCGCCAGCGGCGGATCTCGAGCTGAACCAGATAGATGAGGATGAGCACCCCGGCCAGCGGGATCGGCAGAAAGGCCCAGGTGTAGGTGAGGTCCATGGTCGGGAACGTCCGGTTCCGGTTGAAGGTGAGGATCGTCCACCCCTGGACGATCATGACGAGCGCCACGATGGCCATGACGACCGGGGTTAGCACCTCGACCCAGTGCCGCATCCGCTCCGGGAATTTTCGGACGACCAGCT
>Ga0316622_100000684_pt1 | contig 20511 bp, 25 predicted proteins | sample OWC_Aug_OW2_C1_D_FD_207646 | JGI IMG/M metagenome (GOLD analysis project Ga0316622, IMG submission 207646) | Wetland soil microbial communities from Old Woman Creek delta, Ohio, United States - OWC_Aug_OW2_C1_D5_C | ecosystem: Environmental > Terrestrial > Soil > Wetlands | place: USA: Ohio... | reverse complement strand
GCTGCGCAGCCGCTACAAGTGCGTCGAAGGCACACTCGACTGGTACTGCGTCGACTACTGGACGCGTGAACTCGGACTCGACATCGCGCAGCTCAAGCAGGAGGTGGAACACCTGATCAGCGTGCACCCGCACGTGCTCGATTTCCTGCACGCGGTGCGGGCGCTGCGCAAGCGCGTCCTGCTGGTCACCAATGCCCACGGCAAGAGCCTCGACATCAAGTTCCGCCGCACCCAGCTGGGCGGGCACTTCGATGCCGTGGTCTGCTCGCACGACCTGCGGGTGCCCAAGGAACACGCCGGCTTCTGGCACAAACTCGAAGCCAGCCACCCATTCGACAAGAATCGTGCGCTGCTGATCGACGACAGCCTGCCGGTGCTGCGCGCGGCCCGCGGTTACGGCATCGACCAGCTGCTGGCCGTCTACAAGCCCGATTCGCGCCTGCCGGAAAAGGACGTCGGCGAGTTCCCGGCGATCCGCAGCTTCCGCGAGATTCTGCCCTGAGATACGGTGTTCACAAGGAGGTCGTCATGGTTCGACTGCTGATAGTGCTCCCGCTCGTAATACTCGGCGCCTGCTCGCTGACGCCGGCACGTGACGAGGCCTCGCCGTTCTACGTCCCGCCGGCTGGCAGCCGGCTGATCCTCAACCAGACCCTGACCATCCCGCCCGAAAACGTCGGCGTGTTCATCCAAGGCGGACGCGCCGTCGGTAACCGCGAGGTCGATCAGTACCTCCCGCATTGCCGACTCGAGCTGCGCGACCGCCGCGAGGCCGCCCAGACCGTGAATCCGGACGAGTTCCGGGTCGAGCGCGTACGGCGCGATGTGCAGGTGGTGTCGAACACGCGAACCGGGCCGCTGGTGCAGGTCGGCCACGGTCCGAGCTTCTTCATTTACCGTACCCTGCTCGACCTGAGCTCGGCACAGCAGCCACAGGTGCGCACGCTCGTCTGCCAGCACTGGGGCCACCCGGCGCTCGACGATCACCTGAGCATCCGCAACATGCGCCAGGCACTCGGCGAGGTCATGAGCCTCGAGTTGCCGGCGACCGACGGCCGCTGATCCGGCCGCGGCCGGGCGGGCGGCCGCGTGAACCGCGCCCGCCGCGGGTTATACTCGCGCCATGCTCGGCGACCCGCTGCACCTGCTCGCGATCCTGATCCTGCTCGGCGTGGCCAACGGCACGCCGATCTTTGCCCGGAAGCTGCTCGGCGACCGCCTGGGCGCACCGCTCGACGGCGGCCTCAAGCTGCGCGACGGGCGCCGCCTGTTCGGCAACTCCAAGACCATCCGTGGCGTGCTGGTGGCGATCGCCGCCACCGCCCTGGCTGCCCCGCTGCTCGGCATCGAGGTCATGATCGGCGCCGGGCTGGCGGCCGCGTCCATGCTCGGCGATCTCGCCTCGAGCTTCACCAAGCGGCGCCTCGGCCTGCGCCTGCACGCCAAGGCCCTCGGTCTCGACCAGATCCCGGAGGCGCTGCTGCCGTTGCTGCTGCTGCGCGTCCGCCTCGGCCTCGGTGCCGGTGACATCGTGCTGATCGTGACACTGTTCATCGCGCTGGAGCTGGTGCTGTCGCAGTTTCTGTACCGGATCGGCATTCGAGACCGGCCTTATTAGGCGGAGTTTCGAGTTTCGGGTTGCGGGTTTCGAGTTCGGTGACCTCGAGCCCGAGGCCGAATCCGCACGAAGTGTTGATGTAGGGCGCAATGAGCCAAGCGAATTGCGCCGCATGCGGCTCGATTCCCGGATTCCGCTGCGCTCCATCCGGGCTACGTAAATGCTGTTCATCGCACTGGAGCTGGTGCTGTCGCAGTTTCTGTACCGGCTGGGGATTCGCGACCGGCCTTAATTGAAGAAAGGCAGTTGCAAGTTTCAAGTTGAAAGGCAACACCAACACCCGTCTTGGTAGGACGCAATGAGTGTAAGCGAATTGCGCCGCACGCAGTCCGCAAGCGGGCACGCAGTGCCCACGTGATCACCAATTGAATCGATGGACCTCAACGCGTGGGCATAAACGACGTGCCCACGCTACCCGGCTACGTAAATGCCGGTTTCGTGTTGCGGGTTGCGGGTTTCGGAACCCGTAGCCGCCGCCGAGCATCGCAGCCCCGGCCGGGGGAAGTCGCGAGCCGCTGTTCGAGCCCGAGCGGCGTTTTCCAGCCGCCGGCGAGTTCGGCTCGCGCCCGGCCGGGGCGAGAAGCGCAGGGGTCGTCGGCGGCTCCGGGCGTGCTTTCTCTTGCCTACTTCTCTTTGCACGAGCAAAGAGAAGTAGGCCGCTCGCGGCGCGGGAGCCGCATCTTAGCCGTTCACCGCATCGCCGCAGGCGATTCCATCAATCTACCCCTCCACACGGCGCAGCCGGTGCAGGGTGATCTCCGCCGGACAATTGAGCCGCACATCCACGATGCAGGAACCGGCGCCGGCCGAGGTGTATCCGGCCATGCCGTGGTAGCGCCACGGTCCGCGCGCGAATTCGCGCGGGCTGTCGGCATCGGTCAGCACCGGCAGCCCGCCGGGAAGGCAGATCTGGCCGCCGTGGGTGTGGCCGCACAGCATCAGGCTGAAGTCGGCGTGCGCGGCGTGCCGGTAGGCCTCGGGGGTGTGCGACAGCAGGATCGACACCGCGCCGGCCGGGATATCGTGCGCGGCGCGGTGGAAGTTCTCCATGTGGTAGTAGTGGGCGTCGTCGATCCCGGCCAGGTAGATGGCCGAACCGCCGCGCGCGATCCGCACCGACTCGTTGAGCAGCACCCGGTAGCCCATCGCCTCCATGCCCGGCACCAGGCGGATGGTGTCGTGGTTGCCGAGCACGCCGTAGACCTCGCCGTTCAGGTGCGTGCGCAGCCGGCGCAGCCCGTCGAGGGTGGGTGCGAACGGCCCGAAGGTGCGCGCCCGGTAATCGCCGGTGAGCACGCACAGGTCGTAGTCGACACCGCGCACGGCATCGATCAGTGCCGGCACGAACTCCGGGGTCAGGTCGACGTGCAGGTCGGACAGCTGCAACAGCCGGTAGCCGTCGAACGCCGCCGGCAGCTTGGCAATGGCGACCTCGTGTTCGCGCACCCGGATGTCGAGCGCGTTGCGCCGCCCGCGCCCGTGCAGACCGGCGAGGCGCAGGCCCCAGCGGATCAGCGCGTGGACCGAGTACCAGTTCTCGATGTGGAAGAAGTGCGTGCCGCGGCGGAAGATGTGCGACTCGTAGTCATGCTCCAGCCCGAGGCGCTGGCGCACGTGCACCCACCCGAGCCGCGCCTCCAGCGCGGCGAGCGCGGCCTGTTCATCTGCGGTGAGCTCGGGGGACTTCATCAGCCGCCCTCCGTCCGGTCAGGCGCCTGCCGGCTCCGGGATTTTCGGGGCCCGGTCGATCTTGTACAGCACGACAATCAGGCCCACGGTCGCAATCAGCATGAGATGGGGGCCGAACAGCCAGAACACCAGCGGCACCAGGAAATAGTAGGCGCGCATCCCGGCGCTGTAGAACCGCCCGGCGCGATTGAGGTGCACGGCCACGTGCTGCGGGGAGATTGCCTTGTGGCCGCGGCCGTGCGGCACGTTGATCATGTAACCGACGTGGTTGAACACGCGGATCGACATCGAGAACGCGAAGAACGCCACGAACAGGTCGAGCAGCAGCGCCAGCAGCTTGGTCAGCCACAGCTCCGGCTGCCGGGCCCCGAACAGGTTGAGTGCATGCCAGGTGCTGCCGAGCTGGTCACCCTGTTCGCTCAGGGTCAGCACACCGATGATGAGCAGCACCGCGGTCGAGGCCAGGAAGGTCGCGGCCATGGTCGAGTTGCGCAGGGTCTGGACCGCCAGGATCCCCTCGCCGTCTTTCATGATGCGCGCGACCCAGGCAGTGCGGGCGATGCGGTTGACGGCCTGTACCGTGTAGGCGGGATTGCGCCGCACGCGCAGCCGCAGATAAAGATGATAGAGCGCGAGCAGCGCGGCGCTGGCGGCGAATCCGATCAGGTCGGACCGGTAGGCGGCGAACCAGCCACCGGCATTCATGCGGACGCGCCGGCCGTCACTTGCGGGCCGGCTTCTTCGCCGGTTTGACCGCCTTGAAGCGCTTGTCCCAGTGCTTGAACTTCTTGCGGCAGTACTTGAGCAGGGCGGCGTAGTCGGGGAAGAACAGGTCGAAGTCGCCCGCGCCGCACGGGCCGTCGAACTCGCAGCCGTCGTTGGAGTGCTCACGGCAGATCTGCGGGCGGGTCTCGTAGATGCCGCAGCGGCCGTCGGCCTCGAGGTGCAGGCAGCGGTTGTTCACCAGCAGGAACCAGCCGTCCTCGTCCTTGTACGCCTGGGTGTTGGCGTGCGACACCTGCCACAGCAGCATGTCGAAGTCTTCCATCGAACGCGGCGTGTCGATCTGGTGGGTGAGATAGGTGCAGCAGGTCGAACCCTTGCAGAAGCTGCACTTGTTCTCGGGGGTGATCTTTACCTTGCCGGCGAGCTTGATCGGGATAACGGTGGTCATGGGTCTGCGGAAGTGAACGGGATGCGGCAGTTTATCACAGCGGCGCGGCGGTCAGCGCGGCGCCCGCGCGCCGACACGCGCCTGACGAAACCACTGTTCGAGCGCCGCCGCCTGCGGTGTGCCGTCGACCGGCGCCCACGGCGCGAAACCTTCCGCGATGAGCGGCGCGTACGGCCCCGGCTTGACCTCGAGCAGCACCGTGCCGGGCTCGAGCGCGGCCAGCGTGTGCCAGCAGCCGGCCGGGATCTCGGCCAGCGGCGTGGCGGCATCGAGCTCGACGCGCTCGGTGACCACGCCGTCGTCATTGAAACCGAGCACCACCGCCCGCCCGGCGAGCCAGACGAACAGCTCCCACTTGCCGGACGCGGTATGACGGTGCGGGCGCACGTAGGTACCGGGTTCAAAGGCATTGAGCAGCCGCTGGACCGGGTCGGCAAGCTCGGGATGGAGGTTGAGATTGTGGCGGAGTCGCGGCGCGCCGCGCGCGGCCGCGGCCAGCGCCGCCAGCTCGGCGCGGGTGACGGTGCGCACGCCGGTCAGCCGGGCGGCCAGGCCATGCGGCGGCCGGCGATCACGTGCAGGTGGACGTGGAACACGGTCTGGCCGGCATCGGGGCCGGCGTTGATCACCGTGCGGAAGCCGCGCGCCACCACGTTCTCCATCTCCGCCACCCGGCGCGCGGCCAGGAACATCTTGCCGATGATGGCGGCCTCGGCCTCGGTCAGCTCGGCCAGCGTGGCGATGTGGCGCTTGGGGATCACCAGCACATGGGTCGGTGCCACCGGGTTGATGTCGCGGAACGCCAGCAGTTCCGGCTCGTCCAGCACCAGCTTGGCCGGAATCTTGCCTTCGACGATGTTGCAGAACACGCAGGTCATGCTCCCTCCTCGCTCGGGGTGCGCCGGGCTGACCGGCGCACGCACCGCCAGTGTAGCATCGCCCGGCACGCCAGCGGCCGGACTTTGGCATACAATAGGCCAAAACACCGGTGACCGCCGTGCGCCTCTCGCCCGAAGAATTCCGCCGCTGGGAAAACAAGAGCATCACCCTGCTCGGCATGTCCGGAGTCGGCAAGACCGTGCTCGCCACCCGGCTGCGGCGCAGCAACTGGTTCCACTACTCGGGCGACTACCGCATCGGCACCCGCTACCTGGACGAGCCGATCCTCGACAACATCAAGCAGCAGGCGATGCAGGTGCCGTTCCTGCGCGAGCTGCTGCGCACCGACTCGATCTTCATCCGCAACAACATCACGGTCGACAACCTGCAGCCGGTGTCGAGCTTCCTCGGCAAGCTCGGCGACCCGGAGAAGGGCGGGCTGCCCCTGGCGGAGTTCAAGCGCCGCCAGCTGCTGCACCGCGAGGCCGAGGTCGCCGCCATGCGCGACGTGCCGGAGTTCATCGCCAAGGCGCACAGCATCTACGGCTACCGGCATTTCGTGAACGATGCCGGCGGCTCGCTGTGCGAGCTCGACGACCCGAAGACCCTGGAGATCCTGGCCGAACACACGCTGATCCTTTATATCTAGACCACCGACAAGGACGAGCAGGAACTGATCCGGCGCGCCGAGGACGACCCCAAACCGCTCTATTACCGCGCCGAGTTCCTCGACGAGCAGCTCGGGCACTACCTGCGCGATCACGGGCACGGCTACGTGGCCGAGATCGACCCGGATGCGTTCGTGCGCTGGATGTTCCCGCGTCTGTTCTACTCGCGCCTGCCGCGCTACGAGGCGATCGCGCGCGAGCACGGCTATGTCCTGACCACCGACGAGCTCAAGGCCGTGCGCGACGAAGCCGGCTTCCTGCGCGCGGTCGAACAGACGCTCGCGCGCACGGCCTGAATCCACCGGGAGCCGCCCCATGCCCATTGTCGCCCACAGCAAGCTGCCGACCTTCGAGCGCCTGCGGCTCGACGGCGAGCCGGTGGTGCCGCGCGAGGTGGCGCTGCACCAGGACATCCGCGAGCTGCACGTCGGCGTGCTCAACATGATGCCGGACTCGGCGCTGGCCGCCACCGAGCGCCAGTTCTTCCGCCTGGTCGGCGAGAGCAACGCGATCGCCCAGTTCTACATGCACCCGTTCACGCTGCCGGAGCTGCCGCGCTCGGCCGAGGCGCAGGCGTACGTGCGCGAGTACTACGAACCGTTCGAGCAGATCAAGGAACAGGGGCTGGATGCGCTGATCATCACCGGCGCCAACGTCACCCAGCCGGACCTGGCGCTGGAGCCGTTCTGGCAGCCGCTCATCAAGGTGATCGACTGGGCCTACGACAACGTCGCCTCGACGCTGTGCTCGTGCCTGGCGACTCATGCGGTCATGCAGTTCCGCTACGGCCAGAAGCGCCGGCCGCTCGGCTTCAAGCGCTGGGGCGTGTTCCCGCACCGCGTGGTCGACCGCCGCCACCCGCTGGTGGCGGACGTGAACACGCGCTTCGACGTGCCGCACTCGCGCTTCAACCAGATCGACCGCAGCCAGTTCGAGGCTGCCGGCCTGCACGTGCTGGTGGAAAGCGCCGAGGCCGGCGTGCACCTGGCGGTGAGCGCGGACGGCTTCCGGATCGTGTTCTTCCAGGGTCACCCGGAGTACGACACGGTCAGCCTGCTGAAGGAATACAAGCGCGAGGTGCTGCGCTACGCCAGGGGCGAGCGTGACGACTACCCGCCGCTGCTCGACAACTATTTCACCCTGCGCACCCAGGCGGTGCTCGACGAGCATTGCGAACGCGTGCTCGCGGCCCGTGCTCGCGGCCGGCTGGTACCCGAATTTCCGGAGTCACTGGTCGCGGCCAGTCTCGACAACACCTGGCACGACACCGCCGAGGCGGTGATCGACAACTGGATCGGCAAGGTCTACCAGCTGACCGCGCTCGACCGCAAGCAGCCGTTCAAGGACGGGGTCGACCCGAACGACCCATTGCGGCTGCGCGCCGGCGGGGCCTGACACGACGGATCAGCGGCGGCAGCGGCCGGCGACCGGCAGCGGGCGCACGAACTGATACAGGAACCAGCAGGCGACCGTGTAGAGGAGCCCGCCCAGGGCCAGCGCGTTCAGCAACGCCTCGGTGTGCTGGCGGGCGGCGAGGTTCTCGTAGCGGCCGGTGATCAGCACGTACAGCGCGGCCGCGATCAGCACCACACCGACGGCCATGTGGGCGCGCGCAAAGCGCACCATGTGACACAAGCTTCTCTGCAACAGCAGCTTCATGACGACAGGACCTCGCTGAAAGTGGGAACGTGATCCTATTGTGATGGCACGCGCCGGCCGTTGTACTTGATGAACATCAACCGCAGCGCGTGACACGCCCAATAAAAAAGCCCGGCCGAAGCCGGGCTTTTTGTTACCTGCACAAACTGCAATCAGTTGAGCTGGACCGGCGCCATCGCGTGGCCGGCCTGCGCCCAGGCCATCATGCCGCCGCGCAGGTTGAGCACGTTGTCGAACCCGTGCTGCTTGAGGAACATGCACGCCTGGGCGGAGCGCGCACCGCTGCGGCAGACGAACACCAGCGTTTCGTCGCGGTTCAGCTCGCTGACGCGCAGCGGCAGGGTGTGCAGCGGTACCGGCTCGGCACCCGGGACGGTGCCGCCCATCAGTTCCTGCGGCTGGCGGACATCGATAATCCGGAACTTGCCGTCCTTTGCTTCCAGCCGGCGCGCCAGCTCGGGCGCCTCGATCTCGTTGATGCTGTTCCAGAACATGCGGAGCTCCTGTAAAAAAAGTTTACGAATATTAGCCGAATCTAATACTGATGCAAGTTATCCGACCATTCCGCTCTGTTTTCAAGACTACGCCAAGCATACCCAAGGTCAAGGCTTTGGTCCTAATAAAGTATTGATTGGGCTTAGAAATGCTATTTATCAGGGTTTACTAATATCTATTAGACTCATACCCCTACCGCATCTGGTCACCTAACACCCTGAATTTCATCGATAGTGAGCGGTCGCATACTGCCCTCCGGGAGCGTGGGATCAAGCTCCAATGTGCCGATGCGCTCGCGATGCAGCCGCAGCACGTGGTTACCGACCGCCGCAAACATGCGCTTGACCTGGTGGTACTTGCCCTCGGCAATCGTCAGCCGGGCCTCGCGCTCGCCGAGCTGCTCCAGCACGGCCGGGGCGCAGCGATTCGGTTCGCCGCGCAACTGCACGCCGGTCGCCAGCGCGGCCGCCGCCGCGTCGGTCAGCGGCTCCGCCAGCGTCACCCGGTAGATCTTGGCGACCTTGCGGCGCGGGGCGGTAATGCGGTGCGACCACTCGCCGTCGTCAGTCACCAGCACCAGCCCGGTGGCGTCGATGTCGAGGCGCCCGGCCGGGTGCAGGCCGGCCTTGTTGGGCACGTCGATCAGATCGAGCACGGTACGGTGCTGGCGATCCTCGGTGGCGCACACGACGCCGGCCGGCTTGTGGAGCATGAAGTAGCGCGGCTGCGGTACCGCCAACAGTTCGCCGGCGAACTCGACGCGCGCGTCGACGTCCACATGCCGGCCCGGATCGGTGACCGGCTCGCCATCGACCTTCACCTCGCCGCGGCGAATGGCGCGCTGCGCCTGGGCGCGGCTCAAGCCGCTCGCCTGGCCCAGCCACTGGTCGAGGCGGCGGGATGAGGTTGTTGTACGCACGGGCAAAGGACTCCGGTCGCGGCCGCGCCGGCTACGGCCGGATCCGGATCGGGTCAAGGCCGGTAAAGAAATAGACCGCGACCAGCACCACGATCGCGGCATTCAACAGCACGCCGACCGCAACATGGCCGCCGAGCCCGCAACTGCCGTACTGGCGGATATGCGCCGCCGAGCGCGCCAGCGCGGTGAGCCCGAAGGCCACGAACACGATATTGAACACCCGCACCACCGGGTAGCGCAGCCCGGCCACCAGCACCGCAACCGCGATCAGCGGCATCAGCCACGACACCACTGCGCACTGGAGCCCCTGCGTGCCGACGCCGCACATCGGTGCCGGCTCGATGCGCGCCTGCACCCTGCTCTTGCTGCTCATGCTCACCCCGGATAGAACTGCTCGTTTGGCCGACCCGCGCCCGACCGCGATCGGCCGGATGGATATCGCGTCTTCAGTCCGACTTGCCCTTCAGCGCGCGCCGGAATTCCCGGCCAGCCTCCTTGGCGGCGCCGCCAATGGTCTTGCCGGCGCGCCTGGCACCGTGACCGATCTCGCGCGCCACCGAACCGGTAGCATGGCCGGCCTTCCTGGCGCCGTCCCTGAGGCTGGCCTCTTCGGCCGCGGCCGGCGCCAGTGCGCCCGCGAGGACGAAGGCCATACCGGCACAGGCCGCGAGCCGGGCGACGGAATTGCCTGCAACTGCCTTGGAGTGGTTGGTCATGAACGTGACTCCTTGCCTCTATCCCGTCGGCAGGGTAGCGCGGCCGCGGGATCGTCGTGAAATGCCGGCAAATTATAGCCGAGCACTGCACCCTGCCCGGCACGTGCAGAGCGACGTCCGTCCGGCAATGCGGCCCGCCGGCCCGGCTGCGGTAGAATGCCGGCCCGTTCCCCGCCGCGACCCTGCCGTGCCGATCCTGACCTTTCGCAATGTGATCCTGAGCCTCGGCCAGCCGCCGCTGCTCAATGGCGTGAGCTTCGCGATCGACCGCGGCGAGCGGCTGTGCCTGCTCGGGCGCAACGGCGCCGGCAAGTCGACCCTGCTCAAGCTGGTGGCCGGCGAGATCCAGGCCGACGACGGCGAGATCGTGCGCGCCCAGGGGCTCAAGGTGGCGCAGCTCGCCCAGGAGGTGCCGCAGGGCACGAGCGGCGCGGTGTTCCACGTGGTGGCCGAGGGCCTCGGCAGCGCCGGGGCATTGATCGAGCGCTACCACACGCTGGCCGCGCAGGTGGCCGAGGGCGAGGCGGCGGTGCTCGCCGAGCTGGAACGCTGCCAGCACGAACTCGAGGCGGTCGACGGCTGGACGCTCACCCAGCGCGTCGACACGGTGCTGTCGCGGCTGGCGCTGACGGCGGTCGCCGACCACGACATCGCCAATCTGTCCGGCGGCCTGAAGCGGCGGGTGATGCTGGCACGCGCGCTGGTCGGCGAGCCCGATCTGCTGCTGCTCGACGAGCCCACCAACCACCTCGACATCGAGGCCATCACCTGGCTCGAGGAATTCCTGCTCGGCTGGGACGGCGCACTGCTGTTCATCACCCACGATCGCGCCTTTCTCAAGCGGCTGGCCACCCGCATCATCGAGCTCGACCGCGGCCGGCTCGCCGACTTCCCCGGCGACTACGCCCAGTATCTGGCGCGCAAGGAGGCGCTGCTCGCCGAGGAAGAACGGCACAACGCCCTGTTCGACAAGCGGCTCGCCCAGGAAGAAGCCTGGATCCGCCAGGGCATCAAGGCGCGCCGCACCCGCAACGAAGGCCGGGTGCGCGCGCTCAAGCGCCTGCGCGAAGAACGCGCGGTGCGCCGCGAGCGCACCGGCAGCGCGCGCATCGCCATCCAGGAGTCGGAACGCTCCGGCAAGATCGTGATCGAGGCCGAACACCTCGGTTTCGACTACGACGGCCGCGTGATCGTCCGCGATCTCAGCACCACCATCCAGCGCGGCGACAAGATCGGCATCATCGGCCCGAACGGTTCCGGCAAGACCACGCTCCTGCGGCTGCTGCTCGGCGAGCTGGCGCCGACGCGCGGGACCGTCCGCCACGGCACCAACCTGCAGGTGGCGTATTTCGATCAGTACCGCGCCGCACTGGAAGAGGAAAAGACCGTGCAGGACAACGTCGGCGAGGGCAGCGACGTGGTGACCATCAACGGCCAGCGCAAGCACGTGCTCGGCTACCTGCAGGACTTCCTGTTCACCCCCGACCGCGCGCGCCAGCCGGTGAAGGCGCTGTCCGGCGGCGAGCGCAACCGGCTGCTGCTCGCCAAGCTCTTCACCCGGCCGTCCAACCTGCTGGTGCTGGACGAGCCGACCAACGACCTCGACGCCGACACCCTGGAACTGCTGGAAGAGCTGGTGATGGATTATGCCGGCACGGTGCTGCTGGTGAGCCACGACCGTGCGTTCCTCAACAACGTGGTCACCGGCTCGCTGGTGTTCGAGGGTGACGGCGTGGTGAATGACTACGTCGGCGGCTACGACGACTGGCTGCGCCAGCGACCGGCGCCGGCCGCGGAGCGCAAACCGGCGGACAAGTCGAAGGCGGAACATGCCGAACCGGCGCGCGACAAGCCGAAGAAGCTCTCGTACAAGGACCAGCGCGAGCTCGACGCGCTGCCGCAAAAGATCGAGACGCTGGAGGCGGAGCGCGCCGGCCTGCAGGCACAGATGGGAGCGCCGCAGTTCTACCAGCAGGACAAGACCGCGATCAGCGCCTTCCAGGCGCGGCTCGCGCAACTCGATGCCGAGCTGGCGGCCGCGTACGCGCGCTGGGAGGCGCTCGAGGCGCTGCGCGGCTGACACCGCGGCATGAAGACATTGTGGGAGCGGCCGTGTGGCCGCGATCCATGCTGTCGGCCGGCGAGGCTGTGTGGTTCGATCGCGGCGCACAGAGCACCGCGCCTGCATCGGAGCCACTTGCCGCATTTCGCCCAATCGCGGCCAAACGGCCGCTCCCACAAGCGTCAGCGACGCCGTGCCGGCAAGTGGGCCATGCGCTCCGGCCCGCACCGCTTCCGGCCAGGGACTCGACATCGTAGGGCGCAATGAGCATCGCGAATTGCGCCGCATGCGCTTCGGCTGGGACACGCTGCGTCAGCGGCCGAGGGCACGAATCGCGGCCGGGACGGCCGCTCCCACAAGTGTCAGTGACGCCGGACCGGCGATTGGGCCATCGCGCCGACGCGCGCGTCGCCGGTCAATCGCTCAATTCGACCAGCTCGACCTCGAACACCAGCGTGGCATTCGGCGGGATCACGCCGCCGGCGCCGCGCTCGCCGTAGCCGAGCTCGGGCGGGATGGTGAGCTTGCGCTTGCCCCCGACCCGCATGCCGACCACGCCCTGGTCCCAGCCGGGGATCACGTAGCCGACGCCGAGCGGGAAGCCGAACGGCTCGTCGCGGCGGCGACTGGAATCGAACTCGGTGCCGTCGGTCAGCCAGCCGGTGTAATGCACGGTGACGAACTGGCCCGGGCCCATGGCCTCGGGGCCGCTGCCGACAACAACATCCTCGATGACAAGACCGGTAGCAGACATGGCATGACTCGCAGCAGTGATTGGGGAAACGGCCCGGGGCGGACAGGCGCGCACCTCCGGACTGGTGCGATTCTACCCCGACACGCGGCCGCAGCCAGCGTTGCAGACTGTTCTCAAGCGGAGCAACAACAGGTGACCGCACAGTGCGGCACGGACCCGGTGATGAAATTTTGCACACCCGGCGCGACCCCGTGCCTGGCCGGCCCTTCCAGACCGGATCGCCGCCCGTCGCCACCTGATCTGGATCAAGTCCGAAGCCTCTGCCCTGTGCCACAATGCCGCCCGCTGAAATGCCTGAAGATTCAATCAATTAGCAATTTATTAAATACCCCTAGGAGAAACGAATGGCTCATATCGTCGTGCTCGGCGCCGGCATTGGTGGGATGCCCGCGGCCTACGAACTGCGCGAAGCGCTCGACAAGGAGCACAAGATCACCGTTATCAATGCCAACGATTACTTCCAGTTCGTGCCGTCGAACCCGTGGCTGGCGGTCGGCTGGCGCACCCGCGACAAGATCACCCTGCCGCTGCGGCCGATACTGGAAAAGCACGGCATCGACTTCATCCACCAGCGCGTCGATACCATCGACGCTGCCAACAACAAGCTGGTGCTGGCCGACGGCCACGCCGTCAGCTACGACAAGCTGGTGATCACCACCGGCCCGCGACTGGCGTTCGAGGAGGTACCGGGCAGCGGTCCGGAGCACGGCCACACCCAGTCGGTGTGCACGGTCGATCATGCCGAAAAGGCGCACGCCGACTTCCAGAAGCTGCTCAAGGAACCGGGGCACGCGATCGTCGGCGCGGTGCAGTTCGCCAGCTGCTTCGGTCCGGCCTACGAGTACGCCGGCATCCTCGACACCGCGCTGCGCCGCCACCGCATCCGCGACAAGGTGCCGATCACCTTCGTGACCAGCGAACCGTACATCGGCCACCTGGGCCTCGGTGGGGTCGGCGACTCCAAGGGCCTGATGGAGCACGAGCTGCGCCAGCGCCACATCAAGTGGATCACCAACGCCAAGGTCACCAAGGTCGAGCCCGGCAAGATGTTCATCGACGAGCTCGACGACAAGGGCCAGCTCTACAAGCAGCACGAGCTGCCGTTCAAGCACTCGATGATGCTGCCCGGCTTCAAGGGCGTGGACGCGGTCACCAAGGTCGAGGGCCTGTGCAACCCGCGCGGGTTCGTGATCATCGACGAGCACCAGAAGAGCCCCAAGTACCCGAACATCTACTCGGCCGGGGTGTGCATCGCGATCCCGCCGGTGGAAGTCACCCCGGTGCCGACCGGCGCACCCAAGACCGGCTATATGATCGAGTCGATGGTGACCGCGATCGTGAAGAACATCCACGCCGAGCTGACCGGCTACATGCCGCTCGCCAAGGCCAGCTGGAACGCGTTCTGTCTCGCCGACTTCGGCGACAAGGGCGCGGCGTTCGTGGCGCTGCCGCAGATCCCGCCGCGCAACGTCACCTGGTTCAAGACCGGCAAGTGGGTGCACTGGGCCAAGATCGGCTTCGAGAAGTACTTCATGCGCAAGATGAAGATCGGCATCTCCGAGCCGCTGTTCGAGAAGTGGGCGCTGAAGCTGGTGGGCGTGGTGCGGCTGCGGCAGCACAACTGACGCCGGATCGCAGCGGCGCATCCATAACAATCCCGCCGCGAGGCGGGATTGTTATATGCGGCGGACAAAAACAAAGCGCCCCGAGGGGCGCTTTGTCGTGACGGCCGGTGGCGTCGGATTACTGCGCCGGGGCAGCCGGTGTTGCCGGCGTGGCGGGCGTCGCCGGGGTGGCCGACTGCTCCTGCTTGTGCACCTGCTTCGTCGAGCGCTTCTGGGCCTTCTTCTGCTCCTTGGCGGTCTTCTTCTCCATGTTCTGGGCCTTCTGCGCCTGGCCGCCGGCCGCGGCCTCCGCCGGCGCCTGACCTTCGGCAGCGTGTACGGCGCCGAGCAGACCGGCAACGACCACGGCCAACAGCAACGTCAGGGTCTTCTTCATAGTTGAAATCCTCATCAGTGGACGTTGGGAATGGGCGTATACGCCACAGCCACGGTGCCCTGCGCCCGGGTCTAGGCCACCGCTGCGCCGGGGAAAGGGAATCCGGCAAGTTCCTTTAAATTCATTGGGTTAAATGCATCGGCCGGCGGAGCCGATACGGCGTTGGTGGCCATTGGTACTACAACTCCAGGGGCTTGTCCCGACCGACGCGCCGGGCGGCGTACCGCGCCCGCCGTTCAGCGTCCGTTCAGCTGGCCGCCGCTAGTCTGTGCCTGCCAATCACGGCAAACGCAAGGAGACTCGACATGAACACCCTCAAGACCGCTGCTGCCACGCTGCTGATCGCCACCCTGGCCGTTGCCCAGACGAGCTTTGCCGATGGCCGCGGCCGCGGCGACAACGACTACCGGCAGGATCGCCACGCCCGTAACGATGACCGCGGCGACCGCGGTCGCTGGGACGGGCACGGTGGCTACCGCCACCACTATCGCAGCCACTATCGTCATGGTCACGATTATGGTCACCGTCATGGTCGCGGCCACGCCTATGGCCACTACAACCGCGGCTGGAGCCATGGACCGGCCGTGGTCGCGCCGCGGGTCGTGGCGCCGCAGATCGTGTTGCCGCTGCCGATGCCGCCGGTGCCGGTGATCGTGCTCAAGAAGCACCACGATGCCCGCATCGTGGTGCGTCCGTTCTGACCGGACGGCGCGAACGATCCGGCTGGTTGACGGCAATGGACTTGGCTATGCTTGCCCACCAACAACCCCGTGCGCCCGCGGACCCGCTTACCAAGGGATCGCGGGCGCCGGACCGGAGCCGGTCAGCCACATGTTGAAACCCGTCTTTGTCATGCTGCTGTCGGTGGCCGCGCTGGCGGCCGCCGCCGTGCCGCTCGAATCACACGCCGGGCGTTCCGGACAGTGGCTCGTGCAACGCGGCGATGACGGCGGCGGCATGAGCCTCAACCAGGCGGTGCAGCAGGTGCAGCGCGACACCGGCGGGCGGGTGCTGTCGGCCGAGACCGTCGGCCAGGGCAACCGGCGCGTGCACCGCATCAAGGTGCTGCTGCCGTCCGGGCGGGTGCGCGTGGTCACGGTCGACGCCGGGCGCTAGCCGGAACCGGCCGTGCGCATCCTGGTGGTGGAAGACGAAGCGGCACTGCGCCAGCAGCTCGACGCGCAGCTGCGCGACGCCGGCTACGCGGTCGACAGCGCCGCCGACGGCGAGGACGGTTTCTTCCTCGGGCGCGAGAACCCGGTCGACCTGGCGGTGGTCGATCTCGGGCTGCCGAAACTCTCCGGCATCGACGTGATCCGCCGCTGGCGCGACGCCGGCCGCAATTTTCCCGTTTTGATCCTCACCGCCCGCGGCCGCTGGCAGGACAAGGTCGAGGGCCTCAATGCCGGCGCCGACGACTATCTCACCAAGCCGTTCCAGGCCGAGGAACTGCTGGCGCGCGTCAATGCGCTGCTGCGGCGCGCCGCCGGGGTGGCGCGACCGGTGCTGCGCTGCGGGCCAATCACGCTCGACACCGCGGCGCGCAGCGTGAGCCTCGACGGAGTGTCCCTCGAGCTTACCGGCCACGAGTACAAGGTGCTCGAATACCTGATGCTCAACCGCGGCAAGGTGGTCTCCAAAACCGAGCTCACCGAGCACGTCTACGACCAGGACTTCGACCGCGACAGCAACGTGATCGAGGTGTTCATCGGCCGGCTGCGCCGCAAGCTCGACCCCGACAACCGCTACCAGCCGGTCGAGACCCTGCGCGGACGCGGCTACCGGTTCGCGCTCGAGTGCGAGTCGGCATGACGCTCTCGCTCAACGCCCGGCTGCTGCTCGCCAGCAGCCTGGTACTGGCCGGCTTCCTCGGCAGCACCGGGGCAGTGCTCGACACCGCGTTTCGCGACAGCGCCGAGACCGCGCTGCGCGACCGCCTGCAAGGCCAGGTGTACGCACTGCTCGCCGCCTCCGATGTCGATCGCCGCGGCCGGCTCGCACTGCCGGCCGAGCTGCCCGACCCGCGGCTGTCGCTGATCGGGTCGGGGCTGTACGCCGAGGTCGCGGATGACGCCGGCGCGCCGGTGTGGCGCTCGAGATCGCTGCTCGGCATGCAGATCGCCTACCGAACGGCACCGGCGCTCGGGGCGCGCGAGTTCGAGCGCGTGCGTGACGACCGCGACCGACCTTTATATAGCCTGGGGTTCACGGTCAGCTGGGAGACCGCCGATGGGCGCGAGCAGCGCTACACCTACCGGGTCAGTGAAAACCTGGCGGGCTTCAACGCCGAGGTGGCGCGTTTCCGTGCGAGCCTGTGGGGCTGGCTGGGCGCGGCGGCACTCTTGCTGCTCATCGCCCAGGCGCTGGTACTGCGCTGGAGCCTGACGCCGCTGCGGCGCGTGGCCGACGAGCTGCGCGCGATCGAATCCGGGCTCGCGCAGCGGCTCGGCGGCCGCTACCCGCGCGAGCTGCAGCGCCTCACCGACAACCTCAACGGCCTGCTCGAGAACGCCGACAGTCACCTCAAGCGCTACCGCGACTCGCTCGGCAACCTCGCCCACAGTCTCAAGACGCCACTGGCGGTGCTGCGCGGCGCGGTCGACGGCGAACGTGACAGCGAGCGGCTGCGCGCGCTGGCCCGCGAGCAGCTCGATGCCATGACCTACCTGATCGAACACCAGCTGCAGCGCGCCGCTGCCGCCGGCCGCCGTTCGCTGACCGCGCCGGTGAAGATTGCGCCGCTCGCGGCAAAGATTGTCACCGCGCTCGCCAAGGTGTACGCCGACAAGGGCGTGCGCGTGGCCGTGGAGATCGAGCCCGACGCCCGCTTCCATGGCGACGCCGGCGATCTCACCGAGCTGCTCGGCAACCTGCTCGACAATGCCCACAAGTGGTGCCGCAGCCGGGTGCGCCTGCGCGCCCGCCGGATCGCGCCCGCCGGCGCGCTGCCGGCGGCGCTCGAGATCGCGGTCGAGGACGATGGCCCGGGCGTGCCCGCGGAACTCAAGACCCGCGTGCTGCAACGCGGCACCCGCGCCGACGAATCCACCCCCGGCCACGGCCTCGGGCTGGCTATGGTACAGGACACGGTGGCGTTGTATCGCGGCGAGCTGACCTTGGCCGCAAGCGAGTTCGGCGGGCTCGCGGTGCGTTTGCGGTTCCCGCAGCCCGCGGCCTAGCGGCCGATTCGGGAGCAACATGCACCGCCGTAGTCGATCTGCTTTTCGCTGTTGCAGGTGCGCACCGTAGAATGTCTGCCCATGGCCATCGCCCGTCATCCCTCAGTCGTCACCCTGCCGGCAGCAGCACCACCGTGGCCGTCAATCCTGGAATTTCTCGCACGCAACTTTCCGAACATTCCGCGCGAGCGCTGGGCGGAGCGCATCCGTGACGGCAAGGTGCGCGACGAACACGGCGCCGCGATCACCGCCACCACCGCGTACCGCCCGGGCCAGCGACTGTTCTACTTCCGTGAGGTGGACACTGAACCGGTGATTCCGTTCGCGGAACAGGTCGTGTTCCGGAACGACGAGATCCTGGTGGCCTGCAAGCCGCACTTCCTGCCGGTCACTCCCGGCGGCCGCTTTGTCGAGGAGTGCCTGCTGAACCGCCTGCGCCGCCGCACCGGGATCAATACGCTCGCACCACTGCACCGCATCGATCGTGAAACCGCCGGGCTGGTGGTGTTCTCGGTCAATCCCGGCACCCGCGGCCGCTACCACGACCTGTTCATGCACGGCCAGACGGAGAAGGCCTACGACGCGTTGGCAATAGTGCGCGAGCCACCGCCGGAGCGCCGCTGGACAGTCGAAAACCGCCTCGAACGCGGCCAGCCGCGGTTCCGCATGCAGGTCGTCCCCGGCACTCCGAATGCGCGCTCCCTCATCGAGCTCGTCGATGTGCAGGGCGAGCGCGGCCGCTTTCGCCTCACCCCGGTCACCGGCAAGACTCACCAGCTGCGCGTGCACATGAGCGGGCTCGGCTTTCCGATCATCAACGACCGCTGCTACCCGGAGCTGCAACCGGAGCAGGACGACGATTTCGGTCATCCACTGCAGCTGATCGCGAGGCGACTGCGGTTCCGCGACCCGGTCACCGGCCAGGACATGGATTTCGAGTCGGAGCGGCAACTGTTGACGTGAGCGTGCCGTTATCGGCCGCACATCGGACCACCGCGCGCTTCGCCGGAACACACTCTATCGAAGCATGTAGGAGCGGCCGTTTGGCCGCGATAAATAATAATAATCGCAGCCAAACGGCCGCTCCTGCCGGGTTTGGTAGGGCGCAATGAGCGCAGCGAATTGCGCCGCATGCGGCTTGACCCCCGGATTCCGCGGGGCTCCATCCGGGCCACGGGGGTTCATGGCGCAAGGAGCATGGCGAATTGCAGCGAATGCACCGAATCGCATCCCGCCCCGACTCTACGGCAGTTCGTTGAAATGAGTCTCGCGAAGGATTTCCCCTCCCCCTGCCGGAAGGGGAGATTGCCCTACAAACTGCCAGAGGGCAGTTCAGCGAGCCGCTCGCGGCCGCGCCGCTCAACGGCTTCCCTGCAGGATCTCCCGGTAGGTGTGTTCGCGGAACATGCTGTCGGAGATGCGCACGGTCGGCACCGTCAGGCAGTTGTTCAGCACCTGGGGCCCGTGCACGAACAGGATCTCGGGCTTTACGTTGACGTGCGGCATGCCGCCCTGGGCCGAACGCAGGTCCTCGAACTCGACCATGGTCAGGTACTCGGCCGGCACGGTGTAGCCCTCCCACACCTCGGCGGTGCGCTTGAGCTTGTGACCGGAGCGATCCTTCATGTCCTCCATCATCGATTCGACCGTGGCGTGACCGCTGCCGAGGGTCGACAAACCGATGCGCTTGAGGATCTGGTAGCCGATCACGCCCGGGGTGTCCTTGAGCATGTCCATGGTCCGGATCTCGCCGGCCTCGAACTCCGCCTCCTTGCCGGGGCGCACCTCGTGGCTGGCCAGCACCGTGACGGTCTCGCCGGTATCCATGGCATAGCCGCGGGTGTTGCCGCCGTTCTCGAAGCCGAGCTTCATCATCTGGTTCTTGGAGATCAGCTTGGGCAATTCGCTCTTGACCACGCGGTACACCGGCTCCTCGGGGCCGTCGAGCAGCACGCCGCCGCACTGGGCGCAGGCCTCGACCACCACGTCCTCGAAGGTCTCGTGGAAATTCTCGTGGGCTTCGAGCGAATCCCAGTAGGTGAACTGGTCGATCCAGATGTGCGACAGCTCGGTGGACATGTCGGAGCTGGCCGCCCAGCGCATGCCCATCGGGCAGGTGCCGCGCTGGCGCATCAGGTCGAAGCCGCGGAACCCGGGCGTGAGCGCGGTGGCCAGGCACATGCGGCTGCTCGCCTCCTTCATCATGCGCATCAGGTTGGGATCGTTGCGCACCAGCACGCGGTTGATCGCGACGTACAGCGGCGACTTCGGCTCGGCATCGAACAGGGCTTTGATATCCATCGACATGTAATCTCTTCCTCTCGTTTGCGCGTCGGCGCGAACAGAAACGATAAACGCCGCGTTGCGCGAGGGTCAACCGCCAATGCGGCGATCACGCCATGCAATCGGTGATTTCGTCATCGCCGCAACCAGATACCGTCAAGAATGCGGAGGCCGCGGAATTTTTTCTGCACCACCACGGTCAAAGGGCGCCGCCTCGGCGCGGACCCGCACGCTTCCCGGTACTCGGTAATCCGACGCGAGCGCTAATCAGTGCGCCGCACGCTTCGCCGGAACACCCCCTATCGAAGCCTGTACGAGCGGCCGTTTGGGCGCGATTTTTATTTTTTATCGCGGCCAAACGGCCGCGCCTGCCGGGGTTGGGAGGGCGCAATGAGCGCAGCGAATTGCGCCGCAT
>Ga0316622_100000683_pt1 | contig 20515 bp, 16 predicted proteins | sample OWC_Aug_OW2_C1_D_FD_207646 | JGI IMG/M metagenome (GOLD analysis project Ga0316622, IMG submission 207646) | Wetland soil microbial communities from Old Woman Creek delta, Ohio, United States - OWC_Aug_OW2_C1_D5_C | ecosystem: Environmental > Terrestrial > Soil > Wetlands | place: USA: Ohio... | reverse complement strand
CGTCGATCGCGTGACGTATTCGCTGCGTGAAAACGAAGTGGCAGGAATCGTGGGATCGAACGGGGCCGGGAAAACGACGTTCTTCAACCTCCTGACCGGCTATTACCCTCCCGATGAGGGCACCATTCTGTATCGAGGGGAAGATGTCACCCACGCGTCGCCGTTGAAACGGATTGCCCTGGGCATGATGCGAACATTTCAGCTCACCTCCACATTCGACAATCTGACGGTTCTCGACAATTTGGTCCTGTCCTTCTTCCGGGCGCATAAGAAGTCGTCGTTGGCTTCGCTGCTTCTGACGACATGCAAGCGATACCGCAACGAGCCGCAGATCGCCGAATGCCTGGAAACCTTCGAGCTTGGGAGTGTCCGCAGCCGACTGGTCAGGCATCTGAGCCTCGGCGAAAAGAGACGGCTGGAAATTGCGATGGCCATTCTGGCCGAGCCCACAGTGCTGCTGCTGGACGAGCCTCTGGCAGGACTGAGCGAATCGGAAATCCGAGGCGTGCTGACAGTCCTGCGAAAGCACGTGGGCAAGCAGACGATCCTGATCGTGGAACACAAGATTTCGCAGGTGGAGGATTTTCTCCAAAGGCTCACCGTCATGCACGAGGGCAAGATCATCGCGGACGGTAGTTATGCGGAATGTCTTCGGGACCCGGAGGTTCGCAGAAGCTATTGGCGGATCGACGCCTCGACCGCAGCGGACGATCCGGTCTCCAGCGCTGGGAGTGCATCGGCGTGAACAACGGCGACATACTGGTGGCCAAGGGCTTGAACGTCGCGTACGGCGAGTCGAAAGTTCTGTTCGACGCCCATCTCAGCGTCAAGCCAGGCCAGCTGGTGACCTGCGTAGGTCGCAACGGCGCCGGCAAGAGTACCCTGCTCAAGACCATTGCCGGGTTCCTGAAGCCTACCTCTGGATCGGTTACGTTCAACGGTGCCAGCCTTATCGGCCTGATGTCCTACGATATCGCCAGGATGGGCCTCAAATACATCCCCCAGGACAAGAAGGTGTTCTCGGATCTGACCGTCAGGGAGAACCTCGAGCTGGGCAGCTACGCGACCAAGGATTACAACTGGACCCCGGTGACCGACTATTTTCCCAAACTCAAGAGCCTGATGGATCGCAAGGCCGGATACCTGAGCGGCGGCGAACGTCAGATGTTGATGATCGGGCGCGCCATATTGGGCAGCCCCAAAGTCCTGTTGATTGACGAACCCACCGAGGGACTTGCTCCCAGCATCGTTGCCCACCTCAGAGACGTCTTGAGGGAGCTGAGCAAGAAGTCGGCGCTGGTCATCGTCGAGCAGAACCTGCCGCTGGTCTGCGCCATATCCGAGAAGATCTATGCCATCAAAGAGGGTCGAGTCGTCGCCGAAATCACCGACCCGGCATCGATCAAAGCCAACGTCTGCGAGAAGTACCTTTAGCTCCGGGATGGTTGAACAGGCGGACACTGTCGAGGCAACAGCTACACGCTGCGTGAGCTCAAACCTTCGTTCGGCCACAGGGACACGGATCGAAGCGTGATGAATGCGCTCAAATGGTGGTGGGATATCCTCGTGGCGTTCTCGCTGTTGATCGTGCTGAGGATCGTCGCGCCCCTGCCCTTCGCGAATGAGATCCTGATCTTTTCCATCTACACCATGGGCTGCAATTTCCTCTTGGGTCGTGTCGGGTTCATTTCATTCGGCCAGCCGGCCTATCTGGCGGTCGGGGCATATGGGACTGCCTTTTATCTCTATTATTTCGGGCAAAACCCGTACATCGGCATCCTCTTGGGGCTGCTAACAGGGTTGGCTGTCTCGGCCATCGTCGGTCCGTTTTTCGTTCGGTTGCGCAGTGACTATTTTGCCCTGGTCAACCTCGCGCTGGCGGTGATCGTGTTCTATCTCATGGAAAAAGTCCTGGCGAGCATCACGCACGGAGACAATGGCCTGTGGTTTCTGGCCAACATGTCCTCCACCCCCGTGGTGAACATCAGCGCGCCCAGCGGTTTCTTCATATTCGCTTTCGTCGTGGCCATGGCCATCTGGGCGTTCTACAAATATCTTGATGATTCGATCTACGGCGCCTGTTGCCTGGCGACGAAGATCAATGAAGACAAGCTGCAGTTTCTGGGGTACAGCAACTTCAATATTCGGTGGCTGGCTTTTGTCATCGCCAATACGACGACGGCCTTGGCCGGGTCACTGTACGCCGTCTATTTCGGTTTCGTCAGCCCTGAAATCAGCAGCCCCGCCCGAGCCGCCGACCCGGTCGTGGTAACGATTTTGGGAGGGGTCGGCACACTCTACGGACCGATCGTGGGCGCGATAGCGTATACCGGCATGAAGGACCTGGTCAGCGGCGTCATCGTCAACTGGGAACTCCTTGTCGGTTTCCTGCTGGTATTCATCATGCTCGCCGGGGAAAAGGGCATTTGGGGCACGGCCCAACCCCTTCTAACGAAGGCACTCTTCCCGAAGAGAATCCTGCAGGATCGTGGGGACGGACGGCCATGATGGATACCCAACTTCTGATCTCTGGAGTCATTTTCGGGCTGAGCATCGGCAGCATCTTCTTCCTGTTGGCTATCGGCCTGTCGCTCTGTTTCGGCCTGATGCGCATCATCAGCCTCGATCAATTGTTCTACTATTCTGTCGGGGCCTTCATCTCCTATACCGTCTACGCCACCACGGGCAACACGTGGATTGGTGTGTTTGTGGGAATGGCGGTGGCCGGCCTCGCCAGTTTTGCCGTGGAGCGGTTCGTGTTCTATCGCATTTATGAGCGCGATATCACCTTCACCATGATCGCGTCCTTCGGCATTCTGATCGGCGGTGTCGGCGTCATCAAATACATCTGGGGAACGGTCCCCCGGCCGGCGCCCATACCCATCGAGGTGCAGGTAACCATTCTGGGCACGGAGATCCCCGTCTACCGGTTGATGATCATCGGAATCGCCCTGCTGGTTTATGTCGGCATCTGGCTCTTCCTAAACCGAACCATCACGGGCAAAGCCATCCGGGCCGGTATTGAGAACGTGGAGCACGTGGAAGGCCTTGGCATCAACGTGTATAAGCTGTTCACCACGACCTTCATCGTCGCCGGAACGCTGTCCGGTCTCGCGGGCGGGTTCCATGCGCCCCTAGTCATGGTGGATCCCCATATGGGACTCCATCTTGTGGCACTCGTCTTCATGGTCGTCATCATCGGCGGCCTGGGCAGCATCAAAGGCACCCTCGTATCCGCCTTCCTCGTCGGACAGGTCACCTCCATAGGATCCCTCATCTACGCCCCGCTGGCGCAGATGGCCCCCTTCGCCATCATGCTGCTGATTCTCCTGATCAAGCCGACCGGCCTGTACGGAAGCAAGCTCTTGAAACGCTAAGGGCGGGAATCCGTCGGGGACGGAATCGGCGCCAGAGGATCGGTCCCTTTGTCGAAACGAGGGAGCCGTCTTGATACCCCAGCGGCGGGGACTATGCGCCGGGGCGCGCCAGAGGGCGAGGTGCGTCAGAGCGTCTTCGATCAGCGCTTCTACGCCGCGAGCCAACCACCGTCGACATAGATCACTTGCCCATTGATGTAGGCCGAGGCTTCCGAAGCCAGAAACACTGCAACGTAGCCGAGGTCATTTTCGGGGTCAGCCAGCCGCTTCATTGGGATCCGGCTCACCACCCATTCGCTTCTTTCACGATCCTGGAAGAGCTTCTCTGTAAGTTCTGTTCGACAATATCCTGGACCAATGGCATTGGCCCTGATGTTGAACTGCGACCACTCTACTGCCATGGCACGAGTCAAGCCAGCTAGTCCGCTCTTGGCAGCCGAATAAGCAATCGTATTCGGGACAGCTATGACACCGTTGATAGAGGCTATGTTGACAATTCTCCCCCCACCTTGTCTGAGCATTCCCGGGACAACCGCTTGTGCCATTACAAACGATGCGGTGAGGTGAATATTGAGGACGCTATTCCACTCTTCGAGGGTAAATTCCAAGGCTGGCTTTCGCACCTGTATCCCGGCATTGTTTATCAAGATGTCGATTGCCCCACACGTGTCCAATATATCGCCGACATAATCCTTGATCCTGCGGGCGTCGCTCAAGTCGGCCATGTATGCGTACGCTTTGATTCCGGTCTTCGAGACCAGAAGCGCTGCCGTTTCCTCGGCATTCTCCTCGATGATATCGACCACGACGATGTTCGCTCCGGCCTTGGCAAGGGCTATGGCCAGCCCCCTGCCGATGCCCCTGCCGGCTCCGGTGATGACCGCCGTTTTCCCTTCGAGCGAGAATTTCATTATGAGATCCTGGTAATCCATGCCTGAACTCCTCATCAGGTGAAGTGAGGTAATAGTAGGTGATAGCGATCGGAATTTGCATTTGGGGACCGCACGCTGGGGCTGAGCCCCGAGCCGGGGGAAGTATCCGGCGTACTCGATGGGATGGTCGGGGGCAACGATGCGGTGCGCGATGAGCCGGGCCGGGGACGGACGCCACCTCCGTGGTCGGGTTGAGCACTCGCGGCTTTCACGGTGCTCCCCTTTCCGCATTCCGTGTTAGCGCAGATACCGTCCCCCGTTCACGTCAAGGGTGATGCCCGTTATGAAACTGGATTCATCGGAGACCAGAAACACGACCGCCGACGCCACTTCCTCCATGGTCCCCAATCGGCCGAGGGGAATGGCGGACAGCACTTTTTTCTTCTCCTCCTCGCTCTTGGCCTCCCAGAGCCCTTGAATCCGATCGCCGGTCATGGTCACGGTGGGGGCGACGGCATTCACCCGGATTCCCGACTTGCCCCAGTCGTACGCTAACTGACGGGTCAAGCCCTCCACCCCGGCCTTGGCCGCGACGTACTGAACGCCGGCCAGCGATGCCCTCCAGTGCCCTGCCAGGGCGGACATGTTGACGATGGCCCCCTTTCCCTGTTTGGCCATCTCTGGGATCACGGCCTGGCAGCACAGGAAGGTCCCTTTCAGGTTCACATCCACGACAAGATTCCAGTCGTTCTCCTGGATCTCCTCGAGCACGTGGGGTGTGTGCAGCGCGCCGCCGGCGTTGTTGACGAGAATGTCAACACTTCCCCAGAGGGCCTGCAACTCCTTGACGAGCGCCTGAACCTCCTCCACCTTGGTGACATCGGCTCTCCTGCCGAGCGCGCGAGTCCCGTCGGGATCGATATCCTTTGCCGCGGCGGCGACGGCCTCTTTGTTGACGTCCATCAACAGGACCCTGGCGCCTTCGCGATAGAGGCCCTTGGCGATCGCCAGACCCATGCCCTGGGCGGCACCCGTGATCATGGCGTTCCGATCCAACAGACGCTTCACGTCTCTCCCTCCTCTAGCCCGCATTCTTCGCGAACGAAACTCGTGAACAATGCGGGCTTAACAAAAACTTTCGCGGTCGCGGCCCACGACGGATCGGGCATCACTGGTGCCCCTCGACACCGGACCCCTCCTGGCGGACGGGCGCCTGGGGCACCCACCACCGTGCGTCATCCCGCCGTAGGGATGGCCAGTGGTCAGGTAACCCCGGAGTATTCACGAATCCTTCGTGAAGACTCCGGGTTAGCGACCTGCAGTGTGCTTCATCATGGACAAGAATTCCTCCGCTACCGGATCGACGAACTCCGGGTCGTTGATGTGAGCGTCCAGCTCCGTCAGTGGAATCGATGGATGGAGATGTGCCTTCAGCGCATCGATGAAGGCCCGGTTCCCCTCAGGCTCCCAGTGGGGCAAATTCTCCCGATCGGGGTACGAGAACCCCTTCAGCGGGATGAAAACATGCGTCGGCCCTTTGGCGCGGTTGATTTTCTCTGCGGTAATTTTCCCCACGCTGCGCAAATCAGCCGCACTCAGCCGGACCAGGGTCAGATTCGGATTATGGATGATATATTTCTGAGAGGTCAACGCCTTGGGCAGGCTGGGAAACGGACCCCATACCGCGTAGTTGATACTGCCGGGAGCGATCACCTGGGGAATCCCCATCTCCCCCGCCGCCTCCAATCGTTCCCGCTGGGAATCGCTGTGCAGCCCGCCGACGAAGCGATCGCCGATCTCGTGGAGGTTCAGGTCCACGACCCCCTTGAAAGCACCTTCGCGGATCATCTCTTCCATGGCGATCCCACCGGTGCCGTTTTGATGAAACGTGACCACCTCGTAACCGTGCCGCTCCAAGGTCGCCTTCATCCGCAGGGCCCCCGGGGTCGTCGTTCCCAACATAGACAGGGCCACTGGAATCCCGTGGGGTTCTATTGCTGCATCTGCCGAGGCCTCGACCATACCGCAAATGGCACCCACCGCATTGGCCAGGATCCGCCGGATCAGGAAATTGAGCCCCTGGAGATCGACGATGGAATGCATCATCGTAATGTCCTTGGTGCCGACGTAGGGACCGAAGGTGGCCTTACCCGACGCAATCGTCGACACCAAGAGCTTGGGCATTCCACGCGGAGCGCACCGCATGGCCGATGCGGAAATGTCCGTCCCCTGTCCCCCGCCGATTCCCAGGATTCCGTTAAACGCGTCCTGGCGGAGCAATTGTTGCGTCTTCGCGGCAACGCCCTGGATCATCGTCTCAATACACTTGCCCTTGTCTCCCACAGCCACGAGGCTGTCCAGATCAGGCACCCCGGCTGCCTGGGCGACCTCGTGCCGGGTGACGTCCGGAGGCGTCCGAGGATCCCTCAAGATCCCCGCATCCATCAGGAGGACTTTGAACCCTGCGCGACGGATGAGATCGCGGCAGAATAGGAGCTCCGCCTCCTTCGTGTCCATCGTGCCGATCAGCAAAATCGTTTTGTCCATGGCGTGTTTGCTCATCGGACTTCTCGTTTGACTCCAGGCGACCGTTATGTGCCAGCCTCGCGTAAGCCGTCAGCGGTCAGCCACAAACGAAAACGCGCGACACTGCGAGTTGCACTCGATCAGGGACTCTAGCGGCCGTTGCGGGTTCCTGTTCGCGCCTAAAGCTGAACGCTGATTGCTGAAAGCTTACCCCCCCTTTCAGTTCACTCCCACCTTCGTCCGGTACGCCGGAAACCCTTGGGATTCGATCGCCGAAGCCACCTTCTCCTGCAGTTGTTTTCCCGGAGTCAGCGCCAGCATGCAGCCCCCGCCCCCCGAACCGGTGAGCTTGGCCCCCAGCGCCCCCGCACGGCGACAGGCACCCACCAAGCGATCCAGCTCCGGGCACGAGATCTCCGCTTCCTGCAGCAGCGACTGGTTCTGGTCCATGAGGCGGCCCATGTTCTGCAAATCGAATCGCTCGATGCTGGCCATCGCCTCGTCGGCGATCTGCCGCGCGCTCTCCAGCATGCGCCCGTAGCGTTCCGGCGATCTCTTTCTTCTCTCGCCAAACGCTGCGAGCAGACTCTTGGTATTGGCGATGATCCCCGTGTCTCCGATCACAACCTCAACAGGTTCCTTCCACTTCATTTTCCGCACGACATTTGGCTCCCCCCGCGTAAGCCAGACGATCCCACCGTAGGTGGAAACCATATTGTCGATACCGCTCGTGGTGGGGCCGTGATACGCGATTTCTCCCTGATAACCACCGGCGTTGATCTCATCGTCGGTCAGGCGGAGGTTGAATTCCTCTGCGAGGGCCCGCACGATGGCGACTGAACTCGCCCCCGTAGCCCCGATCCCGCTCATGGCCGGGAGATCGCCTCCGAGTAGGATCCGGAGGTGTTCCGGACGGAGACGCAGATGTGTGAAGATCCTCTCCAGGGACTCGATCTGCATCGCCTTCTTTTCTTCCTTGTACCCTTTGGCCTCCCGCCGTTCATCCCTGATGTCCCAGCCCCCGGACGTGGTCTGCACGACTTCTGCCTCGGCTGTCATCGACAAAGCCGTGGCAATCACCGGCACGCCGAACACCGCAAACATCTCGCCGAACAAGATGGTTTTGCCGTACCCGATTCCTTTTCCCAAGGCATGCCTCCCGGCTCGAATGGTTTGATGGAAGGTCCGATTTATCCCACACTACTTAACAAGCTCGGGTGGTAGCTTCACGCCTTGTTCCGTCCAGTATTTCGCCGCCCCAGGATGAATAGGAATGCCCATTTGAACGACGGCCCCGAATTCGGGACCCGAGACGGCCCAGAGGTTCATGACCTTCGCAAGCATCTCCTTATTCTTCGGCTCCTGAGTGACCTTCACGATATCGTAAATCACCTGGTCGGGGATGCTGGGCTTGGCGACCCAGTACTGACCCCAGAAGAACGCGTTCCGCGGCTTGTCCGCACTCTCGCCAGGGGCGGTGTTGGCCGGGATCGCCTGCAGGTACATATACGTCATCGCTTTCCCGATTTTCTCCGCTTCTTCGCTGGTGGGCTCGACGAGCCGGACCGGTGTGGACCGAGACAACTCGACCCAAGAAGAAGGAAACGGGCTTCCAGGAGCCAATGCGGCATCCAGATGACCGTCCTTCAGCTGCTGCGCGCTTGCGTCGGGACTGAGGTAGCTCAGCTTCACCGTGTCCTGGATTCCGATAGCCTTGAACATATCTTTCGCGACAGACACAGCGATGGAGCCCGGAGTGCCGATACTGACTCTCTTTCCGGCCAAATCGCTGAAGGTCTTGATCGGGGACTTGGCCAGGGCGATGACGCACACGGTTTGATCGCCCATGAACATCAAGTTCCTCATCTCCTTGAAGGGCTTCTGACCTTCAAAGAGGCCAACCCCGTTCCAGGCGTCATACATGACATTGACCTGAGTCCAGGTCATGTCGAATTCGCCACCCATCATCCTCCGCATGTTCTCAATGCCGCCCCCCGAGGCCGCTGCCGTGAAGAAGTACTTGTCTTTGTATTGTTCATTGATGAGCTGGACGGCGGCGCCGACGCCGATACGCCACAGGCCGCCCATGGTGCCGCTCCCCCAGACGTACTTCTGAACCTCCCCAGCCAGGGCGGTTCCCCCCAACCAGGATCCCAGCAATACGAGACACAGCGCTCCTGTCGTAAAGAATCGTCTGTTCATGAGTCCTCCTCCTCTCGAAAACAGGTTTCAGAAGAATCTCCTGGCCTCATATCGACGTTGCACCATGTTGGAGGGCACTCTTGGCCTTCGCGATCGACACCTTCTGCGCCACGATCACCAAGGCGAAGATCGCGGCTCCGACCAGGTCGGTAACGATTCCCTCATGAAGGAGGCCAAATGCTGCGACCATGAGGCCGATCCGCTCATACCACGTCGCCTCCTTGAGCAGATAACCCTCAAGCGCGGCACCCCATGCCACCAGGGCGATGCAGGCGTCGATGACGGTGAGAATGAAATTGAAATTCCAGCCGACGTTTAGGATGGAGGTATAGATGAAGAGAAAAGGCATGAGATAGACCCACGAGGCCAGTTTCGCCGCCGTCCAACCTGTCTTCCAGGGGTCGCTCTTGGCGATGGCCGCGGCGGCGATGGCTGCCAGGGCCACCGGCGGAGTGACGTTCGACTGAACAGCGACCCAAAAGGCTACAAGGTGCGCGGTCAGCGGAGCGACCCCCATCTTGATCAGGGCAGGAACGGCCAGGATGACCAGAATCACGTACGAAGGTGTGGTGGGAAGGCCCATGCCGATGAAGAGGCCGGCGATGATGACCAGGCAAATCAGCAAGAACAGGTGGCCCCCGGAAAGGAAAACGACGAACTGGTTGAAATAGTTAGGAAGACCCGTCAGCGAGCAGGCTCCCATCACGATACCGAGCACCCCGACGATCGAACCCACAAAAATCGAGGACCTGGCGCCCTCAACGAGCGCGGTGATGATCTTCGAAATCCCCATGCGGGATTCTTTCCGAAACCAACTGACGGCGATCGTGGCGCCGATGGTGTAGAAGGCGGCCACGAAGGGGGTGATGTCCGCGGCGAGCAGCGCGATCAGAATTGGGATGGGGAGGAGGAGATACAACTGTTGCATGACCTCTCGGACCTGAGGGAGTTCCGATGCCGGCATGCCCCGGAGCCCCCGCTTCACCGCCTCGAGATAGATGATGACGCCGACGGAAGCGAAGTAGAGGCAGGCGGGAATCGCGGCGATCTTGATCACCTGGACATATGGAGTGCCGGAGATCTCGGCAAGCAGGAACGCCGCCGCGCCCATGACGGGCGGCATGAACTGGCCGCCCGTGGAGGTCGCGGCTTCGACGGCTGCGGCAAAGTGCGCAGGATAGCCCATGCGCTTCATCAGCGGGATGGTATACACACCGTCCACCACGACGTTGGCCACGGCGCTTCCCGAAACGGTGCCAAAGAGGGCGCTGGTAATGACCGAGGCCAACCCGGGTCCGCCGGTCCTTTTTCCCGTGATGGCATAGGCCAAATCGACAAAGGCCTTCCCGCACCCGGAGACCTCCATGAAAGAGCCCAGGATCACGAAGATCAGGATATAGGAAGCAAAAATGTTCGTGAGGCTTCCCAGAATCCCGTCACCCGAGAGAAAGAGACTCTCGGCAATCCGCGGCAGCGAGAAACCCGAATGCCCCAGTCCCAGGGGAAAATAGGGTCCAAAGTAGGCATAGATGAGGAGAACGACGCCGATACAAGGGATGACGTTTCCCACCGTCCTCCTGGCCATCTCCAAGGAAAGGAGAATGATGAACCATCCGAACACGACATCTATCGGGCGGACCGCTCCTCCCATCCGGTCGGCCAGGGTCGGGAATTCGATGATGTAGTAGACGATCACGATGCCCATGCCCAGAATGAGCAGTCCGTCCACGACGCTGATGCGGGTTTGGGGCGAACGGCTCCTGGCGCCGAACAGTAAGAAGGAGAGAATAAAGGTTCCCAGGAAATAGAAGCCGACGTGGGTCTCCTGAGAGATCAGCCCGAAGTATGTCGTGTAGAGGAAGAAGAGGCTGAAGGCGGCACCGACGAGCTTGAGGAGAACGCCTGAGAGACCCTCAAGGTTTCGCTTCGTTCCCATCCCTTCGCCGATGAGTCCTTGCTCCCGGAGAAAGTCATTCAGTGCGCCGAGAACGCTCATCGTAACCTCGTGGGCCTCTCACACCAAACAGGCTATTGCTTTGCGAACCCGGTCTGACTCCTCAGCTCCTTCTCGGGCCCGGGGGGAGCGTAAATGACCACATACCGAAGGGGTTCGTTCCCGGTGCATTCCACGGTGTGTAGCATGCCGATCGGGGCGAAGACGGCGTCCCCAGGCTTGATGTGGTACGTCTCCCCAGCCATGCGGATGATTCCTGTCCCGCTGAGGATATACCAGCAATGTTCCACGGTGTGCGAATGTTCCTTTCCCTTGTAGCCTGGCGCCATTTCATTCACGAGCAACGAGAAGTGCTTTGCGCCCGAAATTTCCTCATCGATGAGGATATTAAAGGTGCCTCCTCCTCCGGGAACGGGAAGCTTACCCTTCACGCCTTCCGATTCATGCACCACATAGCGCTTCACGTTTCTCTCCTTTTCTCTGGAAGGTCCCCGTGCGATCCTACGTGAATTCGTATCGCGGGCGGCACGCGCATACCCGCGAACCCGCCCCGCTGCCGATCATGTCCGGCGCACCGTGCCGTTTCGGACCGACGGCTTTCAACGGGGTTCGGATACCGCGGTCTTGGGCCGAGTGTCAAGCGGAAACCTCGGCGAACGGATCACAGCGTCTTCCGCAGCCGCGGATCCAGCCAGTCGCGAATGCCGTCCCCCACGAGGTTGAGGGCCAGCACTGTCGCCGTCAGGGCCATGCCGGGAAGAAAGATCATCCATGGGGCGTTTCGAATGTAGAGCCGCGCTTCGCCCAGAATCACGCCCCAACTGGGAACCTCGGGCGGCGCTCCCACCCCCAGGAACGACAGAGACGCCTCCCCCAGGACGGCCTCACTGAAGATGAAGGTGCACTGGACCACGAGGGGCGAGACGCAGTTCGGCAGGATGTGGCGCAGGAGCATCCGCCAGTCCGTCACCCCGAGACACCGCGCCGCCTCCACGTATTGCATATTGCGGAGGCTGATCACGACGCTGCGCACCACCCGCACCACCCTCGGGGTCTGCACGATGGCCAGCGCCACGATGACATTGGAGACGTGGGGACCCATGGCCGCCATGATGCCCACCGCCAGCACGATGCCTGGGAAGGCCATCATGCCGTCCATGATGCGCATCAGGATGATGTCCATCCGCGGGTAGTAACCGCCCAGGAGGCCGGTGAGGGTGCCGGCCAGGGCCGCCAGCAGCGCGACCATCCCGCCCACTATCAAGGAAATCCGGGCGCCGTACACGGTCCGGCTGTACAGGTCGCGACCGAAGTTGTCCGTGCCAAAGCGGTGCTCCGCGTTGGGAGGGGTGAGGCGAATCTCCGGGCGCACGAGCAACGGGTTATGCGTGGCAAGTCCCTGCGCCAGAACCGCCACGAGGAGGACCCCCAGCAGCAAGAGGCCGCCGATGACCAGCCGACGGTTCCGGAGGACTGTCACGTACCAGGGGCGCTCCCGGCGCCCTCGGTCCTGCCCGCCCCCCATCGAGGTGTTGTTCTCGGTCATGTGACTCGCTTCCACTTGACCCTATCGATCACCGCGGCGTTCGATGCGTCCGGTAATTGGGCAACTCGGCGATCGGGCAATTCGGGGTCTCGCCTCCCCCAAGTCGCCAAATCGCCCAATTGCCCCATTGCCCCCGATCATGAGTGGCGGACGCGGGGATCAAAGAGACCATACAGGATGTCCACGCACAGATTGATGACGACGTAATTGAAGGCGATCACCAGCACGATCCCCTGGACCACCGGGTAGTCCCGCCGCAGGACCGATTGAACCAGGAGGCGACCGATGCCCGGGATGTTGAAGACCTGCTCGGTGATCACGGCCCCGCCCATCAGAATGGCGAAGGTCAGGCCCATGACCGTCACCAGCGGCACCATGACATTGCGCAGGGCGTGGTAGAGCACGACCGTCCGCTCGCCGACGCCTTTCGATCGCGCGGTCCGGACGTAATCCTCCCGCAACACGTCCAGCATCAGGGAGCGCGACATGCGGGCCAGGAGGGCCGCCTGCGCAAACCCCAACGTCACGGCCGGCAGTATCAAGTAGCGAAGGTTTTCCCAGAGACCCTTGCTCAGCGGCTGGTAGCCGGCCACTGGCAGCGCGCCCAGCGTCACGGCGAACACGAAGATCAGATTCAGCCCCACCCAGAACGAGGGCATGGAGATGCCGCCCAGGGCGACCAGCATGGCGCCGAGGTCGGCCCAGCCCCCGGCGCGGGTGGCCGAGATGATCCCTATGGGGAGCCCCACGAGGATGGCGAATAGGGTGGCGAGCAGGGTCAGCATCAGGGTCGGCTCGGCCCGCTCCAGGAGGGTCTGGGTCACCGGCCGGTTGAGATAAATGGACTGCCCCAGGTCTCCCTGCAGCAACCGGCTGAACCATCGGCCCACCTGCATGGGCACGGGCTGATCCAATCCCAGCCGCTGACGCAGTTCAGTGACCTGCTGCGGCGTGGCGTCGGGACCGAGAATCACCGACACCGGGTCGCCGGGGGTCAGGTAAAGCAACAGAAAAACCCCGGCAGCCACCACGAACATGACCGGTATGGCCAGGAGAACTCGTCGGAGGATGTACGCCAGCATCTGCACGTTGGCCCCTTTGACAAGGCGAGGCGCGCGGCGCAAGGGATCGAGTCCCGATTGCGCCGCGCGCCTGGCGCTCGCGCGCGGGAGATGCGGCTCAGGCGAGCCAGCAGTTCCAGAAGAAGAAATGGACCGGGTTGACGTACCCCTTGAGTTCCTTGCGCGAGGCGCGCAGCCCGAAGTACTCCCCGATCTTCACGTACGGCACTTCCTTCATGACCAGTCGCTCCATGTCCTCGACGAGGGCGTTGGCCTTCTTGTCGTCGACCTCGGCGAAGAGGTCGTTGTACAGCTTGTTCTTCTCTGGCGTGTCCCACCAGCCGGGCCAGGTGGGATTCATGAAGGGCATCAGCACCGGGTGGTTCGGCGTATCGTGGCCGGTGACGAAGACGTCCCACAGCTCCGGCTTGGCGCGGCGCTGGATCAGGGTGGCCCAGTCCACGAGCTGCAGATCCACCTTCATACCGACGGCTTCGAGCTGCGGCTTGGTAGCCAGCGCGAAGTTGTAGTTGTAGGAGTACTCCTTGGTCGTCAGCCAGCGCACCGTCTCGCCCTTGTAGCCCGCCTCCTTCAGCAAGGCCTTGGCCTGGTCGGGGTCCTTCTTGTTATATTCCCCCTTGCTGACCTCGGTATACCAAGGCGTCTCCGGTGCGCCCATGGCCGGCTGCAGCCGCCAGAACTCCGGTTTGCCCCAGGCGGCGCGCCACCCCGGCTCCAAATCGATGGCCAGCTTGAACGCCTTGCGCATCTTGAGGTCGGTGAACATGCCCTGTTTCTTGTTGAAGTGGATCGCGGACCAGAAGTAGGGCTTGACGATGTACGTGTCAACGTTGGAGTTGGACTTCAAGCTGTCATACGAGTCCGGATTGAGCAGCTCGCCGAAGTGGTACTCCCCGGTGATCACGCCGTCGGCCCGGACGGAGTCCTCCGGTACGGGAATCACCAGTAGTTCGTCCACGTAGGCGGTCTTGCGGCCCACCCAACCATTGGGCTCGCCGGGACCCGCGGCGTAATTGTCGAAGCGCACCAGCTTGGTGAAGCGGTCCGGCTGCCGCTCCACGAACTTGAACGGCCCCGTGCCGATGTACTCCTTGAGCTGCTCCTTCATGTACTTTGTCGCGATCTCCTCCGGCATCATGATCCCTTCGAAGGAGGCCAGGAAGAGCGGCAGCCGGCCGGTCGGCTGCTTGAAGGTCATGACCACCGTGTGCTTGTCCTGGGCCTTGATGTCGTCCAAGCGCCCGGCGATGACCTTACCCCGGTTGGCGAGGTTCGTGAAGCGCCGCAGAGACGCCACGATGTCGGCGGAGGTCATCTCCTTCCCGTTGTGGAAGGTGACGCCTTTGCGGAGCCGGAAGGTGGCCGTCTTCCCGTCCCGGCTCATGTCATAACTCTCGGCCAGGTCCGGCTGCGGCCGCAAGCGCATGTCCGGGCTGAGGAGCCCCTCGAACATTTGGCTGGCGAGATTCTTCGTGATGGTGGCCGTGGTGAACATCGGGTCCAGCGACGGCGCCTCACCGAAGATGGCAAACTTCAGCGAGCCGCCCTTCTTGGGCTGGCCTGCCGAACCCGCACCGGCCGTGGCGGCCTCCGCCGGCAGGCAGGTCGCGAGAAAAGAGGCCAGCGTGGAGCCGCCCACCAGCAGGCCCGCCCCCTGGATCAGCTCGCGACGACTCATCCGGCCCGACCGAAAACGCTCGGCCAGGTCTCGCAGCGTCCGTTCGGTTTCCGCGTAGACTGCCATGCTCTCCCCTCCTTTAGGTTGTGTGACCGCCCCTCACTATGTCTGACTAGTGTCCTAAGTCAGAGATTCGCCAACAAAATCCAAGGCCTGAGGGGTGCCCCGGAGACGCCGCGCCCGCGGCGCCGCCGGCTTCGGTACGGAGGCCACCGTTTTGGGGTGGCCGACCCGGAGCAAGGCGGCGCGGTTCTCGACGAGGCGCCAGGTGTCGAAGGGGCATCCCTCGGGCCGCGAATATGGCTACGAATTTCCGATTCACCTACTAGACCCGCACTTATCTGGACCTACAGAGGAGAATTTTTTGGTCCGGGGTGGGGCCGGTCTCGGTGCCCCCAGCAGGCGCGGGGCCACGCCCGCGCTTTCAAGCTCTCGGTCCTACGTCGCCGCCAGACACCTTCACCGAGTGTAGATTGCCCCTCGCACGTAGTCCGCGTCGCCGGAAGCCAGGAACGCCAGAATGCGCGCCACGCCCATGGGGTCGCCCGCCTCCCTAATGGCCTCGGCCCTGGCCTGTTCGGGGTCGCGGCCGGCCGCCCGCGCCCGGTCCACCAGATTTTCGATGCGCATGGGTGTCGCGATGCTGGACGGGCAGATCTCGTTCACGCGGATCCCGTGCGGGGCGAGCTGCGCCTCCAGTGTCATCGCAAGACCGTGCACCCCGCCCTTGCTGGCGCCGTACGCCAGCGACGAACTGGGGATCTTCGTTCCCGCCTCCGAGGCGAGCAGCAGGATCACCGGCTTCTCGGCCTTTCGCAGGTGGGGGAGCGCCGCCCGCACGGTGAGAAACGTCCCCTTCGTGTTCACCGCCAGCACGCGCTCGAACGTCGCCGGATCCAGGGCTTCGGCCTCGAGCATGGCCCCTTGAAGGATCCCCGCGCAGCAGATGACCACGTCGAGCCTCCCGTACCGCTCCGCGGCGGTCTGGGCCAGCCGGGCGCAATCCGCCTCCTGGGTGACATCGGTCTTGACGAAAACCGCGCTGCCGCCGGCAGCCCGGACGGCATCCGTCGTCGCCTCCCCCTCGGCTGTCAGCATGTCGCCGATGACGACCTTGCCGCCTTCGCCGGCGATGGCGTGGGCGGTTGCCGAGCCGATCCCACGCCCGGCCCCAGTGATAATGACGACTCGACCCTTCAAGCGCATGGCGCTCCTCCAGGAGACATCGGCCGGCCGGCCAACATCGCCATCCTATACAACAAAGTTACAGAACCTTGTCTTTCCGATTAGGTCTTGCAGTTCCGGTGAAATCGGCCAATCTGCGTAATCTGTGGATCCAGACGGTCCATCCGCCTATCGGCGGCTTCCGCCGAAAATGGATCCCAGCACACCCCGGATGATTTGCCGCCCGACCTGACTCCCGATGGCGTGGGCCGCGCTCTTGGCCAGCGCGCCGATGAGCACCTCCGTCTGGGACTTCACCTGCCTCCCGCCCGGCTGAGGGGCGGCCTCGACCGCCGGTTGGGCCTGCTCCGCCCGCGCCTTGAGCTTCTCGTAGGCCGACTCGCGGTCGACCGTCTTTTCGTACGTGCCGTACAGGACGGACCCCTGGATGGCGCTCTTCATCTGGTCAGGGGAGAGCGGACTCAGGCTGCTTCGCGGCGGCACGACCCAGGCCCGCTCCACGACGGTCGGCACGCCCTTCTCGTCTTGCATGGAAACGAGTGCTTCCCCTACGGCAAGCTCCGTGATCGCTGTGGCGGTGTCGAGTTTCGGGTTGGCGCGGAAGGTGTCCGCCGCGGCCTTGACTGCTTTCTGGTCCCGAGGCGTGAACGCCCGGAGCGCGTGCTGGACGCGGTTTCCGAGCTGCCCCAGGACGGTGTCGGGGAGGTCCAGCGGGTTCTGCGTCACGAAGTAGACGCCGACCCCTTTGGAGCGGATGAGGCGCACGACCTGCTCGATCTTCTCCTCCAGCGGCTTCGGCACATCTTGAAAAAGGAGATGCGCCTCGTCGAAGAAGAAGACCAGCTTCGGCTTCGGCGGGTCGCCCACTTCCGGAAGCCGCTCGAACAGCTCCGAGAGTAGCCAGAGCAAGAAGGTCGCGTACACCGTGGGGGACTGCATCAATTTGTCCGCGACGAGGATGTTGATCATCCCCTGGCCCTTGGCGTCCGCCTGCATCAGATCGTCGAAGTCCAGGGCCGGCTCGCTGAAGAACGACTCGGCGCCTTGCTCCTGGAGCGCCAGGAGATTCCGCTGAATCGCACCCACGCTGGCCTTGGAGACATTCCCGTACTGCACCTTGAACGTCTCGGAATTGTCGCCGACGAACTGGGCCATGGACCGCAAATCCTTGAGATCGAGGAGCAGCAGGCCGTTGTCGTCGGCCACCTTGTAGACGAGATTGAGGACGCCGGCCTGGGTCTCGTTCAGATTCAGGATGCGGCTGAGCAGGAGCGGCCCCATCTCGGAGATGGTGGCCCGGATGGGGTGGCCTTTGCTTCCGAACACGTCCCAGAACACGACAGGATATCCTTGATACTGGAATCCTTCGAGACCCAGGCTCTTCACCCGTTCCGCCACCTTCGGATGATCGCCTCCGGGCCGGGCGATCCCCGACAGATCTCCCTTCACATCGGCCATGAACACGGGAACGCCCAAGCTGCTGAACTGCTCGGCCAGCACCCTGAGCGTAACCGTCTTGCCGGTGCCGGTGGCCCCGGCGATGAGGCCGTGACGGTTCGCCATGTGGGGATAGAGGACGATATCGTGCTTGCTCTTGGCGACGAGAAGCGGCGTGAGTGGCGTCGTCATGTTCCCTCCATTGGTGCGGGGATCACCCCATCGGTCGTGAAACGCGCTGTCGCTCTCCGAGTCAGACGGCACCAGCCCAATGTTGGTGATACAGCGGGGTCAGCGCCTCGCTTACCCGGACGTAGGTATGATAGCGGTCGGAGTAGGCTGCCGCGACCTCGAGTTGGGGGGCGATGCATTTCCTCCGGGTCACGCCCGCCGCCCTGCCCGTATCTTCGGAAAGGCCGAGGCCCGCCAGCGCCAGCAGGGCCGCCCCGTAGGCCGAGTCCACGCCATCCGCGACGACGAGCGTCCGCCCCAGGACATCCGCGAGGATCTGGACCCACACCGCGCTCCGGGTGCCGCCCCCAACCACTGCGAGGTCGGTGCTCGACGATTCGACCTCGGGCAGGACGGACATGGCATGCCGGATCGAGAAGGCCGTCCCCTCGTAGATGGCCCGCGCGAAATGCCCGCGTCCATGGTCGAGCGACGCCCCGACGAAGCTCGCGCGCAGCTCTGGATCCCACTGCGGGGCGCGCTCCCCGACGAGATACGGATGGAACATGAGTCCCCCGGCGCCGGCCGGCGTGTCGGCCGCCCAGGCATCCCAGGTCCCGAATGGCACGTCGGCATCCCCTGTCACGAGTCGGGCGCCCCAGCGAACCGCCGACGCGCACGAATTCGTCCCGGCCTGGCAGTACCAGAGCGGCGCGACGACGTGCGGATAGGTGAGGAGCTGCCGGTTTGGCCTCGGCTCACAAACGACGACCTGCACTCCCCCGGCTGTCGCTAGTCGGACCAGGCACTGCCCAGAAGCCAGCGCGCCCGCCGCGAACAGCTCCGTCGCGCTGTCCAGCGTGCCCACCACGACCGGTGTTCCGGGGAGCAGGCCGAGGCGTTCGGCCGTCTCCGCGGTCAACCCGCCGATCCGCTCTCTGGCGGGACGCACCGGAGGCAGCATCGTTGGCGAGACGCCCGCCATCGCGCAGAGCTCGGGGCTCCATCGACCCACGGTCGCGTCGTAGAGCTGGGACGAGAGGGCCGTCGCGGGATCCGTCACGGCCGACCCGACGAGCCACTCCGCGAGGAAATCCTTGGAGAGCGCCACCCGCCGCGTGCGCGCCCAGGCGTCGGGATCGTTCCGGCGTACCCAACACAGGTGCGGCAGCGTCCACGTCGTCGAGACGGCCTGGTACGTCTTCCGCAGAATCTCCTCTCCGTGCTCGCGCTCCAGTTCGGCCGCCTCCCGGCTCGACCGCTGGTCGTTCCAGAGGATGGCCGGGCGCACGGGGCGGCCGTGGGCGTCCAGCAAGACCCCGATATGGGCGGCGCTCGTCAGCGCCATACCGACGATGGACCGCGCGGCAATCCCGGCCTCGGCGACAAGACGACGCGTCGCCGCCGTCACGGCGGGCGCCCAGTCACGAGGATCCTGTTCGGCCCACAGCGGCCTCGGAGCGTGCGTGGTATAGCGCTCGCGGGTCACCCGCACGACTTCCCCGGCCTCCGTGATCAAGCAGATCTTGCACTCGCTCGTGCCCAGATCCACACCGAGGACGTAACGGTTCCCGCCCGGCGGAAGCTCCACCGTCATGACCTCTCTCTCTTCTGCAGGACGCCGCCGTCTTGAACTCGCAGGGCAAACACGACGGGTTGTCTCGCCTCCGTCATCAGGCGTATCTCTTCGGGTCGTCGAAAGCGTCGCGCATCAGAACCGCGGCTCCTGGAGATACATATCGATGGGCTCCGTGTAATGGAGCGTCTCGCTGCGGGACAAGGTGCCGGAGGCAATGTCGATAACCGTCCGGTAGAACCGCTCGCCCGCCTCCTCCGGCGTCTCCGACCCGTCGATCACCGTCCCCGAGTAGAAGTCGATGCTGTCCGTGGCCGCCGCATAGGTCTTGGGGTTGGCCGTGGCCCACAGGAAGGGCGCGACCACCGAGGGTGAGCCTTCCAGCAGGGTGCGTCCGGCGACACCGCCGCCTCCGAGCTGGAACAGCACGACGTTGGCGCCCGCCGCGGCGTACCCGGCGAAGATGGACAGATGCCCCATCCAGTTGTCGACGAAGTACAGGCCCTTGCGGCTCGGTGGCTCGGCGTACTTCAGCACCCCCTGGATTAAGGTGGTCCCCGCCTTGTGGATCGCGCCCAGGCTCTTCTCCTCCAGGGAGCTGATCCCGCCTTTGATGTTCGACGGCACCGGATTCACGGTCCGGATGTCCAGTCCCGTGGCCTTGGCCCGTTCTTCCTGGATCGTCACGGCGCGGAGGATCGCCTCGGCAACCTCCGGGCTCGCCGCCCGCCGCGCCAGCGCCTGCTCGGCCCCGATGATCTCCGTGGTCTCCCCGAACATCGCGGTGCCCCCTGCGGCCACGACCTTGTCGTACAGATATCCCACGGCCGGGTTCCCGGCGATCCCCGAGGTCGTGTCAGAATACCCGCACTTCACGCCGAGGCAGAGGTGCTCGTCCCCGACTCTTTC
>Ga0316622_100000681_pt1 | contig 20551 bp, 18 predicted proteins | sample OWC_Aug_OW2_C1_D_FD_207646 | JGI IMG/M metagenome (GOLD analysis project Ga0316622, IMG submission 207646) | Wetland soil microbial communities from Old Woman Creek delta, Ohio, United States - OWC_Aug_OW2_C1_D5_C | ecosystem: Environmental > Terrestrial > Soil > Wetlands | place: USA: Ohio... | reverse complement strand
GCTCGCTGTCGATGAGGATGGCGCCGCCGTTGGTGCGGACGATGCCCGCGACCGCGGCCAAGCCGAGCCCGCGGCCGGCGAACTTAGTCGAGAAGAACGGGTCGAAGACCTTCGCCACGGTGTCCGCGGTCATCCCGCAGCCGGAGTCCGTCACCTCGAGCACGACGTAGGAGCCGGGCGCCAGCTCCTCGCCAAAGACGGCCTTCGCCAGCACCAAGCGGTCACACGGCTCGACATTGGTCCGCACGAGGACGCTGCCGCTCCTCTCGCCAAGGGCCTCGGCCGCGTTGATCACGAGGTTGCTCACCATCTGCCGGATCTCGGACGCATCGGCGGTGATCGGCGGGAGGTCCGACTGGAGATCGAGGCACAGCTCGGCCGACCTGGGCAGGGTCCCCGCCAGGGCCCGCACGCTGTGCTCGATCTCCGCCGACAGGTCGACGTCACCGACCATGATCCGGCCCTTGCCGGCATAGGCCAGCATCTGCCGGGTCAAACGCGCGGCGCTGTCCGCCGCCTTCTCGATCGCCGCGATCTGCTGGTGGACCGGGCTGCCGGCAGGCAGCAGCTGCGCGGCCAGGCCGGCCGCGCCAAAGACGCCCTGCAACAGGTTGTTGAACTCGTGCGCGATGCCCCCGGCGAGAACCCCGAGGCTCTCCATCTTCTCGGCACGGAAGGCGCGCGCCGCCAGCACCTGGCGCTCCTCCTCGAGCCGGGCCCGATCGATCGCAATCGAGATCGTCCCGGCAGCATAGCCCAGGAGGTTGATGTCCCGCTCGGTGTACAGCTCGGGGTCGTCGTAGCTCTGCACTGCCACCACGCCGATGATCTGCTGGCCCCGGGTCAACGGCGCGCCCAGCCACTGCACTGAGTCCGTCCCGACGAGCTCGACCTCGCCGGAGGACTGCAGATCGGCGAAGTCATCGGAATCGACGAGCAGCGGCCTCCCGGTGCGGCGCACGTAGTCGGTCAGGCTCTTCGGCAGGGCCTCAACCTCGTCCGGATCCGTGACGTCGAACTGGTCGGCGAAGAACGGGAATCGATAGCGGTCGATCGACTCGTCGTACAGCGCGACGAAAAAGTTGGTCGTGTCGATCAACTGGCTGAGGATCTCGCGGATCTCGGCGATGAGCGCGTGCAGGTCGGAGGCCGTGACCGACGCCCGCAGGATCGCACTCATCGCGCGCTCCACCGCCTCGGCCCGCGTCTGCTCGGTGATGTCGCGGGCAATCCCGCAGACCCCAACCACCGCTCCAACGTCGTCGCGCAGCGGCACCTTGACGGTGTGGAACACGTGGTCGACGCCGCGCACGCGCGAGGTCGTGAGATCCTCCTCGACGCGACCCTCGAGGACCCGGAGGTCGACGTCCCGGATCCGTGCCGCCGTTTCGGCATCGAACAGCTGGTCGTCGGTGATCCCGATCAGCGACGAGGTCGTCGACTCATAGAGCGCGACGAGCGCCGGGTTGACGTGGGTGTAGCGGAGGCTGCGGTCCTTCACGAACACGCAGTCGCGCGCAGTCTCGAAGATCGCCCGGAAGCGCTCCTCGCTCTCGCGCAGCGCGATCTCGGCCCGCTTGCGCAGCGTGACATCCTCGATCGTACCCTCGACGCAGCCCTGCTCGCGGTCCAGCTCCACAGACACGCGCAGCCAGATCACCTCGCCATCGGCACGCCGGAACTCGCCCTCCCAGTCGCGTACCTCGCCGTCCCTCTGCAGCGCCTCGAGCATGCGCAGGCGGTCACCGGGATCGAGGCAGTGGTCGCGCGGGAACAGACGCCCGCACAGCTCGGTCCTGCCGGCGAGGCCGAGCATCTGCGCCGCGCTGTCATTGCAGGCGAGAACCAGCCCGTCCTCGAGGCGCGTCCGCAGCCGGCCGACCGTCATGGGGAGACCCGGCCCGCAGCAGCACCCAGATGCTCCGCTCGAGACTCCATCGCTCTCATCATACGTCCATTACCGACCTGGCACGCGAAGGCGGTCGGGGCGCACTGCGCTCTCGTACCACAGGGAGACCGTCTTCGTACTCTGATCGACGGCTCACGCCGGGCTGCGGAACGGAGCCGATCGCGGCCGCTCCTCGTTGTGTCGCAGCCGGCGAGGCGCTATCGTGGTCGCTATGACGGCTCGATCGCGTCGCGATCCCTCCCGCCGAGGCCGCAGCCGTTGGTGCGTCCGGCCGGGCAGTGTCGCCCGGGCCGGCGGAGGAAGTGCGCATGGCTGCTGACGCCCCCCTTCCGGCGTTCCAGCCAAGAACGGTGCGCGGCGGCCCGGCGGTCGAGATCGAAGCCACTTTGCCCATCCTGCGCCGGTTGACCTCGGGATCGGCGTTCGGGATCCGTCCCGGAGAAGGCGTCACCGCGTGGCTTCTGTTCGCCTACTTCTTCCTGCTCTCCACCATTCACTCGGTCGGCGAGAGCGTGCGCGACTCGACCTACATCGCCTCGCTCGGCGCCACCCAGCTGCCCTTTGCATACCTCGCGGTGGCGATCATCTCGTTCCCGGTCCTGATCCTGTACGCCCAGTGCTCGGCGCGCTTCTCACAGCGCGCCCTGATCGCGACCTGGGCCATGATCCATGCCGTCGCCCTGCTCGCCTTCTATTGGCTCTTCAACCTCGACTCCATCTGGGTTCCGGTCGCCTTCTACGTGTGGACTGCGATCGCGTTCGGCATCGGCCTCAGCCAGTACTGGTCGTACGCCAACCATCGCCTCGATCCACGCCAGGCGCGGCGGCTGTTCGCCTTCATCGGCGCCGGCGGTCTGCTCGGCGCGGTTCCGGGCGGACAGATCGCCAGGCTCATGAGCCTCGCGTTCAGCACGAGATCCGCCCTGCTTGCCGCGGCCGGTCTCTCGCTGGTCGTCGTCGTGTTCGTCGGGCTGCTCGAGCGCGTCCACCCTCTGCTCCTTCCTCCGCCTCGCCGCCACGCCACCCTCGAGCACATCCGCAGTGCCCGCGGCGGCCTGCGCACCCTGCAGGGATCACGGCTGCTGCTGCTGATCGGCGCCCTGATGTTCATCGCCACCGCCGTCAACCAGATCGTGGACCTCCAGTTCAAGTGGGCAGTCGAGGCTGCGACCAAGACGGGCGGTCTCGAGCGGCTGACAGAGGTCTTTGGCAACTTCTACAGCATCATGGGGCTGCTCGCCTTCCTCTTCCAGATCTTCTTCACCCAGCGCATCCACCGCCGCCTCGGCGTGGCCGTCGGCCTACGCGTGCTGCCGACCTCGGTCGCGGTGTCCACGGTGCTGCTGCTCCTCGCCTACGGCCCACTGGTTCTCGCGCCCCTGGCGGCCGCCTACGTCCTCAAGCTCTCCGAGACCGGCTTCCGGTTCTCGGTCGAGCAGTCCAGCCGCGAGCTGCTGTTCATGCCGGTCCCGTCCCCGCTGCGGCTGCAGGCCAAGGCCTTCATCGACCTCTTCGTGCAGCGGGTGGGCCGCGGCGCCGCCGCCCTGCTGCTGCTGCCAGTGGCCTACCACATCGTCCGCCCGGAGCAGGTCGGCTGGGCGACCCTGGTCCTGGTCGTGGTCTGGCTGTGGCTCACCACCCTCGCCCGCCGCGAGTATGTCCTCGCCTTCCGCGAGGGGCTGCGGTCCGGACTGATGGACGAGCTGCCGGTCGTCGACGCCAACGACGTCACCACCATCACCACCCTGGTCGAGGGCCTCGGCAGCGCCGACTCGCGGCAGGTGCTGCACAGCCTCGAGCTGCTCGCCGGAAGCGGCCAGCACCGGCTGGTCCCGCCGCTGCTGCTCCACCACGACAACCCGCAGGTCCGGCGCAAGACGCTCGCAGTGCTGGCTGCCGCGGGGCGTACCGAGGCGATCCCGCTGGTCGAGCGCGCGCTGGCCGACGCCGACCTCGACGTCCGCACAGCCGCCATCCAGGCGCTGGTCGCTCTCAAGGGCGGTGACGCCCTCGCCATCGTCCTTCCCAAGCTCGACGATCCCGATCCGAGAACCCGCGCCGCGGCGGTGGCGTCACTCGCCGGGGCGGACGATCCCACCGTCGCCGGTCGCGCAGAAGCGGTCCTCAACGAGCTGGCGGGCTCGCCAGAGGTTGCCACCCGGATCGAGGCGGCACGCGCGGTGGCCGAGATCCGCGAGCCGGTGGCCGCGGCGTCCGTGGTCCAGCTCCTCTTTGACTCCAACCGGTCGGTCGTCCAGGAGGCGATCGCCGCGGTCCGCGCGCGGCTCGAGCGCGACGGTCCCAATCCGCTCTACGTGCCGATCATGATCTCCCTGATGGGCAATCGCCGGCTGCGGCAGCCCGCCCGCGACGCCGTCGTGGCCCACGGCGAGCGCGCCATCTCGGCGCTGGTGCTGTTCATGAACGCCGAGGAAGAGCAGATCTGGGTCCGCCGCGCCGTGCCGATGACGATCGCCAAGATCAGCTCGCCGGCCGCCGTCGCGAGCCTGGTCGACGCCCTTTCCTCCGCCGATCCGCTGATCCGCAGGAACGTCATCGAGGCGCTCGCCTACCTGCGCACCCACCACCCGGAGATCCACGTCAGGGCCGACATCGTCGCCGACGAGATCCGGCGCGACACCTTCGTCTACCTGCGCAGCCTCGCCGACCTGTGGGCGGTGTCGTCGTGGCACGAGGCTCGGTTTGACGGTCCCTTTGCGCTGTGGCAAAGCCCCGGCCGCGTTCCGACCCTGCTCCAGCAGGTTCTCGCGCAACGGATGGCCACCGCAGTCGGGAACATCTTCCGGCTGCTCAAGCTGATCCATCCGCCGCGTGACGTCGAGGCCACCTTCCGAAGCCTCGGCAGCGGCCAGCAGGGCCTGCGCGCAACTGCGCTCGAGTACCTCGACAACTCGCTCACCGGCGGCGTTCGTCGCGATGTCTTCGCAGTGATCGACGATGCACCGGTCGAGGACAAGCTGCGCAGGGCGGCGCAGCTGTTCGACATCACGACGGACGCGCCCGAGCAGACCCTCGGCCGGCTCCTCAAACCCGACGCCGCGGTCGATCCGGCGGGGGTGCTCGCCTTCGCCGCCATCCACACCGTGTACACCGAGCGCATCGCCGAGTACTACCGCACGGTCCGCGAGCTCGGCCTGCACACCAACAGCCAGATCCTCCGCGAGACCTCGGAATGGGTCATCGCCAAGCTCGGGTTGCAGTGGGAGCCCGGTGCCCAGCTGCCCGCCGAGGACATCGCACCTGGAGGGCCAGCCAGCATGAAGAAAATGGCGCTCATCGAGAAGGTCGTCCTGCTCCAGGGGGTTGACCTGTTCGCTGCCTGCAACGCCGAGCAGGTCCTCCAGCTGGCCACGATCGCGAACGAGATGTGGTTCAAGGCCGGTGGCGTCGTCTACCAGCGCGACGAGCCACCCGATGCGTTGTACTGCATCGTCGAGGGCAAGGTCGAGCTGGTCGGCGGCGACGGCGAGCCGCTGCGCCGCGGCGCCGGGGAGACGTTCGGCGTCATCGACATCCTGCGCGGCCAGCTGCGGTCGCGCGATGCCACGGCTGTCACGGAGACGCGAGCTCTGGTCTTCGAGGCCGAAGACTTCTTCGACCTCCTCGCCACCAACATCGATATCGTCCGCGCGCTGTTCCGCCAGCTGACCCACACTACCGCCGACGTGCCGGCGGGGCTCCAGTGACGCCGGCTCGCCAGCGCGGCCGCCGCCGCTGGGCGGCGGTCGCGGTCGCAGCGGCCCTCGCGGCCGGCGCACAGCGCTCCTCCCCCGCAACCGGATCAGCTCAACCCGAGCCGCAGCGGGTGGTCGCGGTCGGCGACGTCCACGGGGACATCGATGGCTTCACCTCTATTCTCAGGGAAGCGGGCCTCATCGACGCAGCAGGCGAGTGGGCGGGCGGCGGCGCCACCCTCATCCAGCTCGGCGATGTCCTCGACCGCGGACCGCGGCCGCGCGCCGTGTTCGACCTGCTGATCCGCCTCGAGGCCGAAGCGCAACGCGCCGGCGGCCGGGTGATCGTTCTGCTCGGCAACCACGAGGCCATGAACCTGCTGGGCATCGTGCGCGACGTCAACCGCGACGCCTGGGCCGAGTTCGTCGATGACGGCAGCGAGCGGCGCCGGGCCCAGGCCCTGGCCGCTTTCGAGCGGCATTGGCGGCGCCGGATGGCCGATGTCGGCGGTGAGCCAGTGCTCACCGACGACGCTGCCCAGCAGTGGCTGGCGTCGCACCCGTTGGGGTTCGTCGAGTACAGCGCGGCGTTCGGCCCGAACGGTCGCTACGGCGCCTGGCTCCGGCAGCGGCCGGTGGCGGTCGTCCTCGGCGACACCCTGTTCATCCACGGCGGCTACGGCCCGGCGCTCGCGGGCGTCGGGGTCGAGGAGGTCAACCGCAGGACCGCCTCGGAGATCGCCACCTTCGACGAGACCCGGGCGTGGATGGTGGCCCAGGGCCTCGCGCTGCCCTGGAGCTCGGCGATCGAGCTCGTCGCTGAGGCACAGCGCGAGCTCGACTGGGTTGCGGCGCTGGCGCCAGAGACGGTGCCGCCGGAGCGGCTGGCCCGCGTCAGTCGCCTGCAGCTGTCGTGGGACCACTGGTACCTGATGGCCGAGGATGGTCCGATCTGGTTCCGCGGCCTCGCCACATGGAACGAGGTGGAGCACGGGACGGAGGCTGCAAAGCTCCTCGACGACCTCGGCGTCGCCCGCCAGGTCGTCGGCCACTGGCCTCATCCCGACGGCCGCATCCGGTCTCGCTTCGCAGGCCGGGTCCTGCTGATCGACACCGGCATGCTGGCCAGCGTCTACGGCGGCAGGCCGTCGGCGCTCGAGATTGCGGGCGGCACCGTCACCGCAATCTACCCGGGAGAGCGACAGACCCTGAGCGGGGGCGTCCAGGCGCCGGCGGCCGCCGGGGTCGGCGCGCCCGGCGAGTGACCCGTTCCGGCGTGCAGTTCACACGCGAGCACGGGTCGCCTTGCCCGGCGCGGCCGACGACAGGGATCAACCGGCTGCTGGCCCGACGGTCAGTCTTCGTCGGCTGCCAGCAGGTCCTGGCCGTCGGCGCGGCGCTCGACCTTCTCGAGCCTGGCGACGAGCTTGCCAAACGGAAGATCGAACACGACCCGGTACGGCAGACGCTGCTCGTCGGCACCGACCCAGATCTCCAGCCTCCCCTTCTTCGTGAACAGCTCGTCTTCCTCCGGGCGCGGGACGACCACGAGCACCTCCCGGGTGCCGAAGGGTGTCTTCACCGCCCGCTTCTCCATGACCTCGGCCACCGTGTCGACCCCGCCACGGCTGGTCATCAGCGCGAGGGTCGCCCGCTGGCCGGCGTCCGAGAGCAGGAGGCGCATCCGGTAGATGAACGCGAGGGGGTCGACCACCTGTTCGCTGGTCAGGGGAAAGGTCTTCAGCGCGCCGCCGCGAGTCCGGCGGACCTCGCCGGCGTCGAAGTCGACCTGCCACAGCTCGTCCTTGCGCTCGTGCTTCTCCTCGCCATACTGGTGGTAGCTCAGCGAGGAGCCGCGCTCGGCGCTGTACTCGGAGTCGATGCGAACGCGCACCCGATATACCCCGTCGAAGAACTTCGAGGTCCGCGCGGCCACGGCGATGCGGTACACCGCCGCCCCACTGTCGCGGTCGGCGTAGCTGGTCAGGGTCATCGCGCCACAGTGGACCCCGAGGTAACGGACGTCATAGGTCAGGAACTCGTCGAGCGGGAACGGCGGGTCGGGCGCGGCCGCGGCGCCCTGCGCGCGCGCCATGCCGGCCATCGTTGACAGCGCCAGGGCGCACAGGGCTGCCCACGACGCGGACCTCCCCATCCGTGCTGCCGCCCTCATCCGCACCATCACACCTCCGTGCCCCGCCGGAGCGAGCGTCCCACGGCGCCGAGCCCAAACGGTACCATCCCGGCAGCCCGTGCGCACTATACTCAGCCGTGCCCGGCCGCCGCGGACCGGCTGCACCCAGCGGATGAGGCCTGACGACGCCACCATCAGCACCGGCGGACACGACCACCCGCCACCCGCCCCCGGCCGGGGATCAGCCGGGCGACTGCTCCGGAAGGGCGCGCTCGCCGCTGGCGTGGTCGCCTTTGCCCTCCTGGTCCTCTGGATGGCCACCGACGACCGCCTGGTCCAGGTGATCCCGGGTCAGGTCCTGCGCTCCGGCCGGCTCGATGGCGGTGAGCTCAGGGAGGTGATCGAGCGCCTGGGGCTGCGCACGGTGGTGAGCCTGACCGGCAGCGGGCCCGAGGACGACTGGGTGGGCGCCGAGCGGGAGCTGTGCACCTCGCTGGGCGTTCGCCACGTCACCCTTCCGTTCAGCCTCGACGAGTGGCCCGGGCGGGCGCACGTCGAGCAGGTGATCGAGCTCCTCGACACCGCCGAGCGGCCTCTCCTCTTCCACTGCCTGCGCGGGGCCGATCGCTCAGGCTGGGCGTCGGCGGTGTCGCTGGTCCTCGCCGATGCGCCGGTCGCGCGCGCCATCCGCCAGATGTCCCGGCGCACCGGCCACCTCTGCGACCCCGCCGCGTGCCCGCTCCACCGGTTCTTCGCCTCGTACCTCGATCACCTCGCGGCCACCGGTCGCGCCGAAAGCGCCGCCGCCTTCCGGGAGTGGGTGACGAGCGAGTACTGCCCGGCGCCCTACAACGCCGAGCTCCTACCGCTCGCCGAGCTCCCACGGTCGGCGGCCACCGGTGAGACCCTCCGGCTCACCGTGCGCGTTACCAACCGTGGCGCCGACGCCTGGCGGATGACCGACAGCCGGACCGCCGGAGTCCGGCTCGGCGCCCGTGTCATCGGGCCGTTCATCGCGCCCCCCGCCGACCCGATTGCGCTCTTTCGACTGTCGAGTGGTCCGGCGGTCGACATCGCGCGCGCCGGCCTCGAGTCAGGGGTGATGCCCCAGGGCGCCCGCCGCGACTTCGAGCTGCGGCTGCGCGCGCCGCGCCGTCCCGGCCGCTACCTGCTCCAGATCGACATGGTCGACGAGCGCGTTCACTGGTTCTCGGATCTGGGCTGGCCGGGACTCATTCACGAGCTCGAGGTCGTGCACGGCGAGTGAGCCGCACCGGGTAGGGGCGCGACCCCCCTGCCCGTCTCCGTGGCCGTCTGGCGACACCTCGGTGCACCACGCCCACCCAAAAGGCCAATGCGGTACGAACGCCTACGGGTCCCCCGGACGCAAACGCCCGCCGGCCCGCCGCATGCCTCCCCCAGGGGTCGGCGGCGCGGCCGCCGGCTCGACCACGTGGAAGTTGGCGGTCTCCACGGTCGTCGCCACGCCGTCGCACGGACCGGCGGCGAACGGGATTCCGCTCAACTCCTGGTTGAGGGTCTCGATCACGACCTGCCACCGGGTCTTGTCCGACGGCAGCTGGGTCCCGGCCGGCTGGCCGATCAGGGTGTTGATCTGGGCGTCGCTGAGCTCCAGCACCGCGGTGTCGACGTCCTCGGCGAAGAACGAGAAGCCGTCGGCGGTGTCCACCACATAGGCGCCGTATCGACGCAGCGCCCTGAGGAACATCTTGGTGATCGGCGCCAGCCCCTGCTCGTCGACGACACTGCCGTCAGCGCCTACGATCGATCCCTTGAGGCGCAGCCGCTGTCCGGCGGCGAGGGCGTGGTCATTGATGCTGTAGCGAGCGGCGTCCGTCGAGGAGGCCGGATAGACAACGTCCGCCGCGAGCGGCTGCCCCGGGTCGGAGCTCAGGTTGCGCAGCCCGGGGATCGCCACTGCCAGCGCGTGGGCGAAGTCCCCGGACTCGACGTCCTCGGGCAGGATGGCGCCGGCGAGCAGCGGGGTCCCGGCTGGACGCGCGCTGCGCACACCGGATGGGTTGGCGCCGCTGCCGTCAAGCTCGGCGAAGTCGGCCTGAGCGGCCTCGAGGATCGCCGGGCCGGGCAGGCCGCCGCCCTCGCTCTGGCACTCACCCTGGCGCACCGTGGTCGCCTGCCAGAAGTCGTAGGCGGTTGCGGCTGCGCTGTCGACGAGAACGAGGTAGCCGTCGGAGTCGGTACCCTCGGGCCCGGACGGTCGGACCGTGCCGGAGCAGGCGGGGACGGTCACCGGGCCGCCCTCGGCGGGGACGCCCCACTTGTCGTTCGGGTAGTGCGCGAGGCCGGCGTAGTCGCACAGCAGCACCTGCTGGCTCCCGGTGCCGGCCGCGAAGATCGGCAGGGAGCCCGCATCGGCATGGACCTGCGCGTAGGGCTGGTCGGTGGTCGGCGGGTCGTCGACCGGGTACAGCCCGGAGGTGTCGCCGCACAGCACCTGGTAGGTGGCCTGGAGCTGCTCGTCGCTGTCGGGCAGCACCACGGCCGGGCGCGCGTCCTCGAGCCAGGCGCTGTACTCGCCGTCATAAAGCGGCAGGCTGAAGCGGAAGTCGCGCGGGTACTCCGGCTCCGCGCTGCCGGCCTGCGGGAACGGCCAGCCCATCCGGGCCGCCTGGAAGACGTTCGCCGGCCCTTCAAACGCCCTCTCCTGGGCCCACGCGATGATCCGGATGTCCTCCTGCTGGCTCCAGCTGGTGGCGTCGAACTCGAAGGTGCTCTCGACCGCGGCGCACTCGCCGGGGTCGAGGTCGACGTCCTGGGTGTCCGCCGCCTGGCGGAGGGTGTTGCGGGAGTACCAGTGCTCGGTGCTGTACGGGTAGTGATCGAGGGTGTTCACGGTGTAGACGCGCATCCGCTTGCCGGTCCCCCCCGGCTCGATGCACACCTCGGCGGTAACGGTCCACACGGCATCGCGGTCCTCGCGCGCGGTGAGCTCGATGGTGACGTCGGTCGGGTCGTTGAGCCGGTCGCGCAGTCCGTCCGCGTAGTCCGCCGGATCGATCCAGTACGAATGGCCGTCGTATACGATGATTGGAATCCCGTCGCCGCACATCGAGAAGTAGAATTCCGACAGCCGCTCGAATCCCCAGGGGACGACGTAACCGTCGTCCTGTTGGTGCATCTCGACGATCGCGAGGCGGTCAGGGTAGGCGTCGAGGAGGTCGGAGACCACGGGACCCGCGGTCATGCAGTCCCTTCAATAGATGCTCGTGAAGTACTCGGCCAGGACCGTCCTCTCGGCTGCCTGCGCCTGAACGGTGAGCATCGCTGCCAGCGCGAGCCCGAGCATCCCTGCCGTCAGAACGAGACGGTGCGTGATCGCCGCTTTCATGCTGCTCCTCACCCTCCGTGGTGCGGGCGCCTCGGCCGCCGGGCTTGTTCCCGGCCGTCAGGCCGCCCAGCTGCATGATAGCGGCGCGCCCCAAAGAAGTCTATGGTCAAATCGGCGAGCAGGAATGTTCTTCCGGGCTTCTGGACAGTTTTTGAGACTTCGTATAATTGCCGGCAGCGCCGCTCAGAACCGCCACGCGAACTTGGCGCGCAGCCCTTCGAAGGGAGGCTCGATCCGGCACTGGCCACCGGAGCAGACGAGGCCGCCGGGGTCGCTGCCGACGAACAGCCCGAGGGTGATGGCGCGGATCGGGAAGAACTCGACCTCTCCTCCCCAGAAGTCCTCGGCGCCAACTGTGCTGCGGTCCTCGCGGGCCCAGCGCGCGGTCACCGAGCCGTAGGGCGACAGCGAGAACCCGACATAGCTGCGGTCGAGGACCGAGGACGCGAAACTGAAATCCTCCCGCCGCGAGTCGTAGCCGAAGCTGATGTCGCCCCGGCCGCCAAGGGTCGCGATGTGCGCGTCGGCGATGATGTGCTCCTCCGAGATCCCGCGCTCCCTCCAGTCGCGATTGAAGTAGCTCGCCTCCAAGTACAGAAACCCGGCGGTCTCCTCGACCCCGGCGTACCACTCGAGCTGGCGATCGCCCTCGGCGCCGCCGGCCGAGTCCTCGCTGCGGTGGGTGTTGAAGTCGCCGACGCTCCCCCACAGGCGGGTCCCGGTGGCCACGATGTCCCCAGTGACCATGAGCCGCGGCCCCTTGACGTCGGAGTGCTCGTACTGCTCGAGGTTCGATCCGGCGGTCGGCGGGTTGTTGTAGCGATACTCGAAGTTCCAGTAGTCCTTGTACTCTCCGAGCAGCGTCACCGGCCCCAGGGTCGATGACAGCGCGAGGTAGCCGCCGTGCCCGGTCTCGCGCCGGCCGCGCTCGGTCTTCGAGATCTCGGACCACTCGGCGTGGACGTCGAGCACGCTGGCGACTTCCATCCCGCCGGCCTCCACGGACCAGGCGTCGACCTCGTCGTCAGGCTGGTTCGGCAAGGTGCTCTGCAGCTCGGCGCCGACGAGCGACCCGCCGAGGTAGAGATCCGCTGGCAGCTCGACCCGCGCCGCCGTGCCCCACACCGTGTCCTCAAACTCGCGGCCGAATCGATTCGACAGCAGGGGCTCCGTCACCTCGCCGCCGAGGGCGGTCAGCTCGAACCGCCCGAGTTGGACCGTCGCGGTCCCGCCGTGGATCGGCTCGTCGTAGCCGACGACGTCGTTCTTCTGCACGTAGAGCGTCATGCCGTGGCCGAACGAGGTGAAGAAGGTGCCGAGCCGGGCGTCGAAGGGGTCGCTCAGGTACTCGATCCAGTACTTGCGCAGCTCGAAGCCCTCGCGCAACCGGTCGAGGTCGCCGGGATCGACCAGCTCGGGGTCCGACCAGTCGAGGTACTCGAGCTGGACACCCGCCGACATCCGCCACCACACCAGGTTGAGGTTGAGCAGGCTCTTAAACTTCTGGTAGGCCTCGTCCTGGTCCTCGTTGGTCTGGTTGTCCTCGTAGGTGACGTTCCAGGTCCCGAACAGACGGTAGCTCCGCTCCTCGGCGCCGCCGTCGTCGCCCTCCTCCTGGGCCCATGCCGGTGCCGCTGCCATGGCCAGCAGCAGCGCCGCGATGCCGAGCCTAGTCATTCCCGGCAGCTCCCGACCCTCCGGCGCCAGCCGCCTCGGTCCCGGACGTGCCGCCGAGCAGCTTCATGATGTCGGCGCGGAGCAGCTCCTCGTCGCCGGTCCGGTAGCCGGCGTAGGTCTTGTGGAGGTTGCCGGCGCGGTCGATGAGCAGCCCATAGGGCAGCTCGCGGGTCGGGTTGTAGGTGTCGAGGACGTTGTTGTCCGGATCGAGCACGGTCGGGAAGGTGAACTTGTACTGATTCACGAACGGCTTGATCTTGCTCTTGTTGGCGGCCGGGTCGGTGGCGACCCCGACCACCAGCAGGCCCCGGTCCTTGAGCTCGGCGTACATGCTCTCGAGCAGCGGCAGCTCGCGCCGGCACGGCACACACCAGGTCGCCCAGAAGGTCACGTAGACCACCTCGCCCTTGTGGTCGGCGAGCCGGAAGGTGTTGCCGTCGACGTCCTTGAGCTTGAAGTCCTGCTGCCCGGCGGCCGCAGCCGCCGCCACGCCGAGTGCGAGCACTCCGATGACCATGGCGCGGCCGATCCACCGGCAGCGCCCGCAGACCCTCGAACCGCGATGTTGCATGCTCGCTCCCGTGCCCGCCTCACGACGCGCGGGTCCAAATCGAAACTCTGCCGCCTGTTGACGGCGGCCGTCCATCATCTCACGGCACGGTCAACGCCCAGGCCGACAGGTCGCCGGACTCGAAGCCGTCGGCGAACATCGCGGCCTCGACGAACGGCCACGCCAGCTGCGCCGCCTGGTGAACCTCGGCCGGGATCCCGGGCAGCGGCTCCTGAGCCCAGGCCATGACGACAATGTCCTCCGGCTGGGACATGCTGCTCGCGTCGAAGGTGAAGGTCCGCACCACCTCGGTGCAGGCCCCGGTTGCCACCGTGACGTCCTCGGTCGTGGCGGCCTGCCGGAAGGTGTTGCGGGAGTAGGTCGGAGACGCCGGGTACTTGTCGAGCGCCTGGACCATGTAGATCCGCATCGCCTTGCCGGCGCCGCCGGTCTCGACGCAGACCTCGGCCGTGAACTCCCAGGTGTCGCCGGTCAGCTCGACCCCGGACAGCTCGAGCGTCACGTCGGTCGGCACCGCCAGCCGCTGCTGGAGGGCTGGTTCATAGTTGTCGATCGGCCAGGCATCGAACAGGCCGTCGTAGGCGAACCAGGGGAGTGCATAGGCGTCGTAGAAGTCCGCCCGCGCATTGCCCCACGCGGTCGCGTACGCGTCGTTCCAGTGGTACTCGACGACGACGAAGCTCGGGTAGTCCGTGATGAGGGTGCTGACCACCGGACCGGCGGTCGCGCACGACCCTCAGTTGGGTTGTGTGAAGTACTCCCCGAGCACCGTCCGCTCCGCGGCCACCGCCGCGCTCGCCGTCGCCCCCACCACGGTCAAGACCAGCAGCCGTGCCACCCAGCTCGAGCGGGCGGACCTTCGCGCTTCTCGCATCGGCGGACCCCCACAAAGACGTCCGCGGTGCGCCGGGCTGATCGCCCCCCTGTGAGCCCCGTCGGCCACCCGCCCCGCAGCTCGGCACGTCGCGGCAGGCACACCCTACCTCACACCTACGAATATCGCAATAGCCATATGGTTATTGAGAACGAATCTACGCATCGTGGGGCTCTTCCACGTCCGCTTCCCCTTCCGCGCCGGGGAGGCGAGGCGAGTAGGAGGAGAGCGCGCCCTGCGGGCGTGCCATCTTTGGCGATTTCGGGACGACGGTCTACCTGAAGAAGTGCTTGCGACCCGAAATCGCCAAAGGTGGCTCCCTCGGGGAGCGCCTCCAGAGAACTGGCGCGAAGCGCTCTCGAGGATGGAGCGAACGAGCGTGGCCGATGCGGGCGCGGAAGCGAGGGGGACTCCTAGGGCCCCCGCGCGACGAACCCAGGATCACGCCTTCGGCAGCAGCTTCTCGATCGCGGCCGTGAGCGCCGGGTCCTCAGGCTCGACCGAGGAGCCGAAGCGCGCCACCACGTGGCCCTCGGCGTCGACCAGGAACTTGGTGAAGTTCCACTTGATCTCGCCGCGGATCTCCTCGGCCGTCTGCTCGGTCAGAGTGCGGTAGATCGGCGCGATGTCCGGCCCCTTGGCGTGGACCTTGGCCATGATCTGGAAGCTGACGCCGTAGTTCTTGCGGCAGAACTCGCCGATCTCGACCGCCGTCCCCGGCTCCTGGCCGCCGAAGTCGTTGCTCGGGAAGCCGAGGATGACCAGGCCGCGGCCGGAGTAGCGCTCGTGAAGCCGCTGCAGTCCCGCGTACTGCGGCGTGTAGCCGCACTTCGACGCGGTGTTGACGATCAGCAGCGGCCGGCCGCGAAAGGTCGACAGGTCGAGGCTGTCACCCTCGAGCGTGGTCACGGTGTGGTCGATCACGGCCGGCGACGTCGGCTCTTCGCCGCCCGCCTGCGGCTCGGAGCCGGCGAGCAGCAACGCGGCGGCGGCGAGCGCCGCGAACGAGATCGTGAGGGCGAGGTGCTTCATGGTGTCGGATCCTCCCGCCCCTGCCAACGGCTGCGGCTGGGCCGGGATTCCAGCGCCCCCGCCCGCGCCCGTCTCCGCAGCCGCGCCCGGGTGACGGTGCCCTTTCGAATCCCCACATAGGAGACGGAGACGGGCGCGGGCGGGGGCCCTTATCTCCTATCACCTATCACTTGTCACCTGTCCCCCGCGACCGCGACCTCGTCGACGATGCCGACGATCACCGCGCGCACGGCCCCGGGGTCGAGGCCGAGGACCTGGCGGGCGCCGTTGCCCTCGTCGAGCACCAGCACGGTGTCGCCGGGCCCGGCCTGCACCACGTCGACCGCGATGTCGTAAGCGCCGGTGACCCTGCCGTCAAGGTCGAGCCGGTCGACCATCAGCAGGCGGCGCCCCGCCAGGTGCGAGATCTTGACCGTCGCCACCACCGAGCCGATCACCCTGCCCAGGTACATCAGTCGCCCCGGCGCCAGGAGGCAGTCGGGCCACCACGCCGCGCCGCCTCGACGAGGTCCACGTCGTCGACCAGGCCGGTGATCGCGAGATCGACCGGCACGAACAGCTCGGGCAGCGCCTGCGCGCCCTCGCGGCTCGCCACCATGAAGACCAGGTGACCGGGACCCGCCTGAGCGGTGGCGTCGGCCGCGACCTCGGGCCGCCCCGTGGGCCGCCGGTCCTCGTCGAGGGGCTGGACCACGAGCAGCTTGATCCCCTCGAGGCCGGCGCTGCGCCGGGTCGCCACCACCGTGCCGATCACGCGGGCGAGCCTCACAGCTTCTCCAGCACCCGTGCCGAGAACCGCGTCGCATCGGCCACGTTTTCCCACATGCTCGGGTGGAGCCGCGGGATGACCACGCTGCGCACCAGCTGCTCGGGCCGCTCGAGGACCCCGACGCCGATCTCGACCGCGGTCTGCACGTCGGCCACCAGCCCGGAGAAGAGCACGATTCCCTTGCCGCCGAGGCCGTCGGCCAGCCGGACCTCGACCAGCCGCACGTCGGCGCCCTTGATGCCGGCGTCGGCGGCGTGGATGGTCGCGGCCACCGTCGTCGTCTCGACCACGCCGAGCGCGTCCTCGAGCTCGGGCACCCGCCCGCCGCCGATCGCCGCCACCACCTCCGGGTGCACGTGGGGCAGGAAGACGTGGTCCAGCACCGCCGGCCCGGCGACGGCGCGGCCCGCGGCCAGCGATTCCTCGACGTCGGCCACCGTGCCGCCGATCAGCACCAGGTAGCGGCCGGGCTGGACCGTGCCGGCCCGGATGACGTCGATCTGGGCCCGCTTGGCCATGGCGTCCGCGGCCTCGATCCCGGCCGCGATGCTTGAAAAGTCGATCAGGGCAAGGGCTGGTTCGATCATGCTCCGTCGCTTTCCCTCACACGATCCGGAAGGAGTCCTTGAGCACGCACCGGCGGATCCGGCTGAAGCTCACCGGGCTGGTCAGCCCCTCGCCGGTGGGGCTCGCGATGGTAAACGAGCAGTAGCCCTCGCCCCCGTGGCCGAGGCCGTCGTACGACACGCCGTTCTTGACGAAGATGCTGCAGTCCATCTCGCGCGCCATCCGGCTCAGGTGGTCGAGGTTCTTGGAGTGCATGACGGCGGTGTGCCGGCAGCCGTGCTCGGCCGCCTTGGCGAGATCGATGCCCTCATCCGCGTCGCGCACCCGGACCACCGGCAGGACCGGCATCATCTGCTCGGTCAGCACCAGCGGGTCGTCGCGACCGACCTCGGCCACGACCAGCCGCAGCTCGTCGCCGGCCGTCACACCGATCTCGGCGAGCAGCCGGTTCGCGTTCTTGCCGATGAACGCGGGGTTCATGTGGCCGCGCTGGCCGGGCCGCGGGCGATCGTCGAAGATCGCGCCGCGCAGCCGCTCGAGCTGGCCGGCGTCGATCCGGATGGCACCCTGACCGCACATCTCCCCGATCAGCTCGTCGGCGATCGCGGCGACCGCGAACACCTCCTTCTCGTCGGTGCAGATGACGTTGTTGTCGAACGAGGCGCCGCGCACGATGTCGCGCGCCGCCCGGCGCAGGTCGGCGGTCTCGTCCACCACCACCGGCGGGTTGCCGGGACCGGCGCAGATCGCGCGCTTGCCGCTCGCCATCGCCGCCTGGACGACCGCCGCGCCGCCGGTGACCACGAGCAGGTTGACGCCGCTGTGGCTCATCAGGCCCTGCGCCGTCGCGATCGTCGGCTCCCTGACCGCGCTCACCAGGTTGGCCGGGCCTCCGGCCTCGACGATGGCGTCGTTGATCAGCTCGATCGCCCGGTTGGAGCAGCTGCGCGCCCCCGGGTGGGCATTGAAGACGACCGCGTTGCCGGCCGCGACCATGCTGATCGAGTTGCAGACCACGGTCGAGACCGGGTTGGTGCTCGGGATGATCGAGCCGATGACCCCGTACGGCGCGTACTCGACGACCGTCAGCCCGCCGTCTCCGCTCCACGCGCCGGTCGCGAGCAGCTCGCAGCCCGGCGCCTTGTTGGCGTTGAGCAGGATCTTCTCGACCTTGTCCTCATAGCGGCCCATCCCGGTCTCGGTCCAGGCCTCGTACGCCAGCGGCTGCGCGTTGGTCCGCATCGCGCGCCGGATGTGCGCAACCATCCGCTCGCGAAGGGCGAGCGGCAGCGCCCGCAGCCGCTGGTGGGCCTCGCGCGCCGCGCCGACCGCCGCGTCGACGTCGTCGAACAGGCAGCCGCCGTGACGCGCCGGGGCCGCCGGCTGCGGTGGGCGCCCTCCGGGCTGCGCTTCGAGCGGCGGCCCGTGGCGGCCGCGCTGCCCCTGGCGCAGCTCGGCCATCACCCGCTCGACGACCGCGTCGACCTCCGGCGGCTTCACCGTCAGCCGTCCCGCGCCTTGTCGTAGGCGACGGCGCCGTCCACCTCGAGGGTGTCGACGATCGCCATGATGACGCCGTCGCACGGCCGCTTGTCGGTGACCGCGGTCTGGCGGGCTGAGCTGCCGGTGGCGAACAGCACCACGTCACCCATCCCGGCGCCGACGGCGTCGACCGCCACCCGGTAGCCGCCGGTCGGCTTGCCGTCGACGTCGAGTTGCCGCAGCACGAGGAACTTCAGCCCCTCGAGCGACGGCTCCTTGCGGCTCGCCACCACCGTGCCCACGACTCGTCCCAGCAGCATCGCTGACTCCGATCTTCGACAGGGGCCCGGCGGTCACCGCTTGGCGGGCTTGCCCTGGCGGCCGAGCGGCAGCGCGCTGTCGACGTTGGCGTGCGGCCTCGGGATGACGTGGATCGCCACCAGCTGGCCGACCTTCTCCGCGCCGCGGGCGCCAGCCTCGACCGCGGCCTTGACCGCCGCGACGTCGCCGCGAACGATCGCCGTCACGTAGCCGCCGCCCGTCTTCTCGTAGGCGACGAGCTCGACCCTGGCCGCCTTGACCATCGCGTCGGCCGCCTCGACCATCGCCGGGTAGCTGCGGGTCTCGATCATGCCGAGCGCATCGACCGCTCCATACTCCTCAGCCATCATGTCCTCCTCGTACCGGTCCCATCCTCACACGGTATCCGTCGTTCACGTCCGTCGCTTGGTCTCGACGCTGCGGCCGGAGACACCCTCGATCGCCGCCACCGCCGCGCCGTACCCCGCCATGATGTCGCGCTCCTCGCCGCCCAGGTAGACCCGCCCGAAGCTGCCAAAGGCGCGCACGTCCAGGATGTTGATGTGGGCCGCCTTCTCCGCCTCGTTGGCGGCAAGGGCGGCGTAGCCGGCTGGCTCGACCTCGAGCACGTACAGCGTCTGGCCTGCCAGCAGCATGTGGCCGTAGCGCATGCGGTTGACGAGCTGGACCTGGTGGGCGTCGACGTGCCGGATGATCTGGCTCGACACCACCACCGGCTTGATCCGGTCGCTCTCGACGACGCCGAGCGCGTCGAGAATCGCCGCACCCGCCGCCCGGACCTCGGCCTGCACCTCGTGGTGGACCTCGAGCAGCCCGAACAGCCGCTCCACGACCTGCATCCCCGGCCGCACCCGGGTCGCCTTGAGCGCGATGTCTGTGATCCGGTTGATCTCGATGCCGGGGGAGATCTCGATCCACAGCGAGGCGTCGCCCGGCAGCGGCAGGAAGCCGCGCGCGACGGTCCCCAGGTAGGCCGCGTGCTGCGGCTGCAGGTTGTCCAGGAAGACGTAGCTGCGCAGCTCAACCGCCATCGGCACTCTCCCTCACGGCTCCGGCTCCTGGATGATCTTGACGCTGGCGCTGGCGCCGATCCGGTCGGCACCGGCCTCGATCATCCGCTCGGCATCGGCACGGGTCCGGATGCCGCCCGCCGCCTTGACGCCCATCTCGGCTCCGACCACGTAGCGCATCAGCGCCACGTCCTCGGCGGTCGCGCCGCCGGGGCCAAAGCCGGTCGAAGTCTTGACGAAGTCGGCGCCGGCGACCTTGGCGAGCTGGCAGGCGGCCACCTTCTCCTCGTCGGTCAGCAGCGCCGCCTCGATGATCACCTTGAGGATCGCGCCGCCGGCGTGGCAGACCCGCGCCACCCCGGCGACGTCACCCTCTACCAGCTCCCAGTCGCGGGACTTGAGAGCGCCGACGTTGATCACCATGTCGACCTCGGTCGCCCCGTCGCGGATCGCCTTCTGCGCCTCGAACGCCTTGGCCTCGGGCGAGGTTGCGCCCAGCGGGAAGCCGACCACGGTGCAGACCAGCACCTCGGAGCCCTTGAGCAGGTCCGCGCACAGCTTGACCCAGGAGGGGTTGACGCAGACCGAGGCGAAGCCGAACTTGCGCGCCTCGTAGCAGAGCTGCGCGATCTGGTCCTGGGTCGCGTCGGCTTTCAGCAGAGTGTGGTCGATGAGGTGGCTGAGGCTGCCGTCGGTCGGGGCCGCGCCGAGGGTCGCGGCGATGCGGTCCGCGCCCGCGTGCACCACCGGCTGGACCCGGTGCAGGTAGTTGCCGGCGTCGAGCGGGTTGCGGCCGGCAGCCTCGCCCGCTGGCCGCTCGCCCTGCTCGCGGACCTCGAGCAGCACCTGGCGGGTGACCCGCTCGATGATCCGCTCCAGCGCGGCGTCGTCGAGTTTCATCGCACGCCCCGCAACGGCTTCGCGTAGCGTCGTTCGATGTCCGTGATCTTGTCGACCCGGCGCTGGTGGCGGCCGCCGGCGGCAGGGGTCTCGAGCCAGGTGGTCACGATCCTCCTCGCCTCCTCCCCGCTGATCATCCCGGCGCCCAGGGTCAGGACGTTGGCGTGGTTGTGCTCGCGGCTGTTGACCGCGGTCGCCTCGTCGTGGCAGGCCGCGGCGCGGACGCCGGGCACCTTGTTC
>Ga0316622_100000680_pt1 | contig 20555 bp, 12 predicted proteins | sample OWC_Aug_OW2_C1_D_FD_207646 | JGI IMG/M metagenome (GOLD analysis project Ga0316622, IMG submission 207646) | Wetland soil microbial communities from Old Woman Creek delta, Ohio, United States - OWC_Aug_OW2_C1_D5_C | ecosystem: Environmental > Terrestrial > Soil > Wetlands | place: USA: Ohio... | reverse complement strand
GCGAGAGGGTCAGCCCAGATGCCACTATTGGACCGTTAACCGTCATGTCATCGTCTGTGAACCGTCATCTGGTTAGTAGGTTGATAGTTTATTGGATGCGATTCACATGCACCATGACTGCATTCATATGGATCTGCATCGCAGGTGGCGTCGTGCAGTCATGGGACCCGCGGGGACGCGCAGTCCCCGGGGCCTCCTCCATGGTGGCCACCGGACACTCGACCTCGGGTGGCGATGCCCGGATCGTCCCCCGGGTCGCGGACTCGAGCGGCCGGCGCCGTCCACGGCGCGCGGCGGCCGGAGGCGGACCGGCTGATCGGCTCTCGCACCGTTGGAGCCCCGGGGACCTCACCGCCTGGCTCCGGCGGGAGACGCTGACGGTGGTCGACGTCTGCCGCGCCCACCCTCTCGCTCGAGCACGAGAGCCGTCGAGCGACTGCCGCTCGACCTCCTTCCGTCATGTCCGCGCATAGGGCCTCGAGGTGATGGCGCCCTCTGCCCGGTCACGCGGCCCCAGGGCGCTCGGCCTTCCGGCTGGCAAGGGACGCCTCCGTGATCGGCGGAGCGGTCGCGGCCAAGGGTCTCCCGGGGGGCGCAGGATGGAGGCTCCTCGCGCCGGATGATCGGGACGCAGGCCGGCGACGGAGACTGGTCGACCGCAGAAGAGGAGGGCGCGGGAGCGCGAATCCGGAGGTCGATCACGCTCTGCCGATCGCCGTCATGATGGACCGGCACGGGCCTCCGCGTGGCCTTCGCGGCATGCCGAAGAAGCGCGCGGGCCTTGGGAGCGGTGGGCCGCGTCTGGCCGCGCGGAATGGCTTGACATGCAGGCAGTATCGTCTAAACTTCGTCACTGATTCGTCCATCGATGATTACATTGTAAGAGAGAGCGTTAGCGGACAAGCGTAATAGAGATGCAACTTTGGGCCGCCGGGCGACACACGGCCGACTCGCGTTGAGGATCCATTTGGAGGGCTCGCTCCCATGGCCGTCGTGCGAAAGAACTCCCCCCTGGATGGTCTCAGCGGACGGGTGGGCGACCTCGTCTTCCGTCGTCGCGCGGGCAAGACCATCGTCGCCCGGCGGCCCGGTCGCAGGGACCCGTCGCGAGCGACGACCGAGCCGCGGCAGGGATCGATGAGCCGGTTCAAGCAGGCGGTCGCCTTCGCCCGCGATGCCCGGCATCAGCCCGCATACCGGAGTCTCTGCCGCCAGCTCCGAGGCGCTTCGCCCTACCACCTGGCCATTCAGGATTTCTTGAGCGAGCCGGTGATCGAAGGAGTCGATGCGGGCTCGATCGGTTCGTCGGGCGGGCCGTTGCTCGTCACGGTGCGCGAGAAGATCGCCGTCCGTGAGGTGCGCGCGCGCCCGGTCGGTGGGGCCTGGATTCGTGCTCGAGTGATGGGAGTCGCGACGGTGAAGCCCGGCGTGCGCGAGGAGAGCCGGGGGGTGACCCCCGCCGCTCCGCCGCGCCGTCCCGCGACGCCGGCCGAGATGTTCTTCCGAAAGTCGCAGGGCGGAGCGGCCGCGCAGGCCGGCTCCTCTCAGGCTCACTCGGCTCCGGCCCACTCCGCTCAGGTGTACTCCGCTCAACCCGCCTCGGCGCATGCTCCCTCCGCGCAGCTCCCTCTCGAGCGGGCCGAGCAGTCAGTGCATGACTCGAATCATGACGACGAAGACGGGAGGCCCGACCAGGTGACCACCTGGCGTGTGGATATCCCTGCGCCCGGAGAGATCGAGATCGCCGCCTGGGATTACGCGGGCAACCAGACGATCGATCGCTGGCGGGTGGGCCCGGCGGCAGAGAAATGAGGCGATCGATCACCGAAGAAGAGGTGACGCGGTCCGTGAGGTGAGCACCGTGCCGCTCAGACCGCGTCGCTCGTCCGCCGGCTTCAGCGAGACCCGAGCGAAGGCCGCCCGCGCGAGCCCTGACCGACCAAGCCCTGGCCGAGCGAGCGCCGCCCGAGCCAGCCCCGGCCCCAAAACCCCTATTCGATCCGTACTTTCGCGACTTTCCCCCGCTCGACCAGGCCGACGATCGTCGCGTCCGCGACCCCCGCGCTTCGCAGTGCGTTCACCAGGCGCTCGGACTCCGAATCGGGCACGGCGATCATCAACCCGCCCGAGGTCTGCGGATCGAACAGCGCATCGCGAACGGGGAGCGGCACGCGCGCGCCGTACTCGACCATCGTCTCGCGGTACGCGCGATTCCTGTGCAGCCCGCCCGGGAGGAAGCCGGCCTCCGCGTAGCTCAGGACTCCCGGCATGAGAGGGATCGCCGTGCTGTCGAGGACGAAGGTGAGCTCGCTGCCTTCGACCATCTCGCAGGCGTGCCCGATGAGGCCGAATCCCGTGATGTCGGTGCACGCATGGACGCTGAACGGGCGCATGATCTCCGCCGGCCTGCGGTTCAGCGTCGTCATCGTCTCGATCGCTGCCTTCTGGGCCTCTTCAGAGGCCTCTTCCGCCTTCACGGCCGTCGCGATGATGCCTGTGCCGAGCGGCTTGGTGAGGACCAGGTGATCGCCCGGCCGGGCGCCCCGATTCATGAGGACCCGGTCGGGATGAACCACACCCGTGACGGAAAGTCCGAACTTTAGCTCCGCATCGTCGATGCTGTGCCCTCCGGCGAGCACCGTGTCCGCCTCGCGCAACTTGGCCAGCCCGCCCCGCAGGATCTCCCGCAGGATGTCGATGTCGAGCTTGCCGATCGGGAAGCAGACGATGTTCATCGCGCAGAGCGGCGCGCCGCCCATGGCGTAGACGTCACTCAGCGCGTTCGCGGCCGCGATCAAGCCGAAGGTGTAGGGGTCGTCGACGATCGGGGTGAAGAAGTCGACCGTCTGAATGAGCGCAATCTCGTTCGTCAGGCGATATACGCCCGCGTCGTCGGGTTTCTCGAGCCCCACGATCAGGTTCGAATTTGTCGCGACTTCCAGACCACAGAGCGCGCGGGCCAGGTCCCCTGGCCCCAGCTTGGACGCTCACCCCGCGCCAGTGACGGTCTGGGTCAACCGGGGCCGAGGCAATGAGGTCATCGGGTCTCCCTCCGAATGCGAGCTGCCTGTCGCACGCTCACCGTGGATTACCGGCAGAGAGCGGATGCGTTCCCACGATGAGCGATCACGACCCGGCGCGCGACGTGCGCACCATGATGTCCCGATGCATCTCGTCGCAGGGCCGATTCTAGCCTGTGAAACGGGGACTTCCAATCCAGGAGTCGCCTCTCGGCAATCGAGCCGGACGGCAGCCGGCGGCTGCGGGAGCGGCCGGAGGCCCAGAGGCGGGCGGCCAGGCGCGCGGTGCGCGTCGTGCGTGCGGTGGCCCATCGAACCCGATTCGGACGCGGCATTCCGCGACTTACGGATCGCGGCCGGCCGTTCGGAGCAGATGCGGCCGCGCCTCAGCGCTCGGGGCCGATCCTCTTCTCCTGCTCCTCGAGCGCCATCCGTAACACGGCGGCCACTTCTTGCGGAGGGACCGACGCGGCCCGGAAGCGCACGGTCACCGTGGCGGCCGGTTCCGCGATCCGGAAAGTCTGGGTGAAGCTCTTCGGCCGGCCGCGGCCGTTCGACTTCTTCCGCCGGCCGCGCGCCTCGCGCACGGTCAGGCCGCCGGACTTGATCGCCTCCCACAGCGCGGCTCGCTTTTCCGCGTCGCGCTCGCGCACTACCTGGAGAAGCTGGGACTTCGAGGCGATGTCGGACGTCCGACACTCCGCGCGCATCGCCTCGGGCAGCGAGAGGAGCGAGAGCGATTCGGCGACCGAGACGCGCGACTTGCCGACGATGCCGGCGAGCTGCTCCTGCGTGTAGCTGAACCGGCCGGCGAGCGCGTGCAGGCCTTCCGCCTCTTCCATCGGGCGCAGGTCCTCGCGCTGGAGGTTCTCGACGATCGCCAGCTCGAGCTCGTCGCCGTCCGTGACGAGCGCGGGGAGCTTCTTCAGGCCCGCGAGCCGGGCGGCCCGCAGGCGCCGTTCTCCGGCGACGAGGAGATAGCCGTCTGCCGGGCGGCGCTTGACGATCACGGGCTGGAGAAGGCCGTGGTCGCGGATCGACTGCGCCAGCTCTTCGAGAGCGGCGGAGCCGAAATGTTTCCGAGGCTGCTCGGGGTTCGGGACGATGGCGTCGAGACGGATGTGGACGACCTGGCGGCTTTCTCCGGCGAAGGCGTCGAGGGGATGCTCGACCACCTCGGTCGCGGCTTCCGCCTGCAAGCGGGCGCCGAGACCCTTAAGGGTGGCTCGTGGCTTCGGCATAGGCTTCGATTTCCTCGGCCAATTCACGGTAGGCGATCGACAGGGGGTTGCGGGGGTCGTAGCTCAGGAGCGGCTCTCCCGCGACCGGCGCCTCCTTCACCCGCGTGCTCTGCTTGATGATCGTGTGGAACACCTTCTCGCCGTACGTCGCCCGGATCTCTTCCAGCACCTCGCGGGCGTGGGTGGTCCGGCTGTTGAACATCGTGACGAGGACGCCGAGCAGCTCGAGGTTCGGGTTCAGGCGCCGGCGGACCTTCTCGACCGTCGTCCGGATGAGGAGGTCCGCGCCCCGGAAGGCGAGGTAGTCAGCCTGCACGGGGACGAGGACCTGGTCGGCGGCGGCGAGCGCGTTCGTCGTCAGGATCCCCAGGCTCGGCGAGCAATCGATGAGCACGAAGTCGTACTCGCGCGCGCAGCGCTGGATCGCGTTTTTCAAGAAATACTCGCGGCTCATCTCGCCCATCAGCTCGGGCTCCGCGCGGGCGAGCTCGATCGACGAGGGGGCGAGGAAGAGGTTCGCGACCGTCGTCGGGCGGGTGATCGTGTCGATCGAGATCTCGGGCGGCTCTTCCATGAGCGCGTCATAGATCGAGCGATCGAGCTTGAGCACTTCCACGCCCAGCGAGAGGCTGAGGCTGCTCTGGGGGTCGAAGTCGATCAGGAGCACGCGGGCCCCGCGTTCGGCGAGAGCGGCGCCCAGGTTGACGGTCGTCGTCGTCTTGCCGACCCCGCCCTTCTGGTTCGCGACGGCGATGATCCTCTTCATGCGATGTCCTTCCACGCCATCCGCCCCGGCGGTCCACACGCGGGCAGGCGGTCGAGCCGCCGGGACGAAATGGGCCGCTCGGCGGCGCGCGCCCTCACGTCTAACTATTTGCAGTCCATTGGCTTGCGTGGCCGATGGTGCAATGGGACGTGTTCAGGAAGACCCCAGCAAGACATAGCAGACGAACGAGTTCTGTCAAGGCTGGCGTGCGGCCCGTGGGGGTCTCTCCTGTAACATGCTTCTTTGGTTGGAGTTGCGATACCGCTCTAGCGCGATCGCGTGCGCGCGCCATGCTCCTGCGCGGTCGCGCTGTCCAGGCGGCGGTCGGCCTGCTATAATCAGTCGGTCTTTGTCATTGCGCCTCTCTTGCGTCGTGGTGAACAGTCTCGCACCCGGGAGAAAGGACGCCCCATGAAAGTCTCGCGCCTCGCCTGGATCGGATTCCTGGTCGCCTTCCTGGCAGCCTCAGGCGCCGCCGCCGCAACCCGATCCCTGCCCGTCAGTTCGGAAGACAACCAGATGACGCTCATCTCCCAGGAAGGGGATGTCCTCCAGTACAACATCGCCGTCGGTGAACTCCAGGCGATGGACGTCATGACCAAGCAGGGCGAGTTCACCCGCCTCATGATCCCCGGCTTTCATTTCTCTCAAGAGGAAGGGGCGCCTCAACTGCCGATGATGAACCGGCTGATCGAGATCCCCTTCGGGGCGACGGCGCGGATCGAGGTCGTCACCGACGAGACGCGCACGATCGATCTCGCCGAGTTCGGCGTCGAGCATCCGCTCTTTCCCACGCAGCCAAGCCTGTCCAAGGGAGCCGATCCGGACAACGTCCCCTTCGCCTATGACGCGAGCGCCTACGCGGCCGATCGTGCCGGCCGGGAGCTTGTGCAACTCGTTCCGCTCGGCCGCCTGCGCTCGGTCGATCTCGGCCGCCTGGAAGTATCGCCGGTCGAGTACTTCCCCGCGACCAACCGCATCCTGGTGCATGAGCGCGTCGCGTTCCGCGTCGTCTTCGAATCGGTCGATCACGCGGCCGAGCTCGAGCTGAAGGCGCGCACGCACAGCCCGTTCTTCGAGGGTCTCTTCCACCAGATCGACGGCTACCGAACGCCGCACACGGACCATCCGGATCACGTGCGCGACGTGGTGACGATGGCGGTCATCACGCCAGCTTCGTATCAGCCCTACCTTCAGGACCTGATCGACTGGAAGACCGAGCGCGGGTTCCACATGATCGTCGGCGTGCTGGGCACGCCCGAAGTCGGCTCGACGACGACCACGATCCGTTCCTACATTCAGGGTCTCTACAACAACCCGCCCGCGGGCATGCAGCCGCCCAGCTTCGTGCTGTTCGTCGGCGACGTCGAGCAGATGCCGACCTTCACCGAAGCGGGCAATCCCACTGACCGGCCCTACTGCTGCATCGACGCCGACATCGTCCCCGACATCTACTACGGCCGCTTCCCCGCCGCGACGACCACCCAGCTTCAGAACATGCTCGCCAAGACGCTCATGTACGACCAGTTCACCATGCCCGACCCCGCCTATCTGGGTGAGGTCGTGATGATCGCCGGCATGGACAGCAGCCATGGGTCGGTGTGGGCCAACGGGCAGATCAACTACGGGACGAGCAACTACTTCAACGAAGCGCACGCCATCTTCAGCCACACCCATCTCTATCCGCAGTCGGGGAGCGAGGACGCGCAGATCGTCCAGGAAGTGAGCGACGGCTGCGCCTACGTGAACTACACCGCGCACGGCAGCGAAACCTCCTGGTCCGACCCGACCTTCACACAGGCCAACGTGCGCGGCCTGCAGAACAATGGCGAGTACTGCCTCGCCGTCGGAAACTGCTGCCTGGCGGCGCGCTACAGCGTGGCGGAGTGCTTCGGCGAGACCTGGTTGCGCGAGGCGAACCGCGGCGCGATCGGCTACATCGGCGGCAGCAACAACACCTACTGGGATGAGGATTACTTCTGGGGCGTCGGCTATCGGACGGCCATCGTCGCGAACCCGGTCTACGACCCGAACGGGCTCGGCGCCTACGACGGGGTCTTCCATGACCACGGCGAGGCGATGGAGCAATGGTACGTGACCAACGACGCGCTCGTTTTCTGCGGCAACCTCGCCGTGATGCAGTCGGGCTCGTCGCTCACGACCTACTACTGGAACATCTACAACCTGATGGGCGACCCGAGCATCAGCGCGTACCTCGGCGTCCCGACGGCGAACCCGGTCGTCTATCCGCCGACGTTCTTCACCACCTGGACCGCGATCACGGTGGAGGCCGAGCCGAACAGCTATGTCGGCGTGACCCGCAACGGCGAGATCATCGCCGCGGGTACGGTCGGCGAGAGCGGGGCGGTGGACCTGCCGATCCTCGTGAGCCCGTTGCTTCCCGGAAACGCGCAGATCGTGGTCATGGCGCAGAACCGGGTGCCGTACGTCCAGCCCGTCAACATCATCGTCCCGGCCACCGTCTACATCGCTCCGGATCAAATCCAGGCCGACGTGGAGACCCCGGTGAGCGTGGGCGTCTTCGAATACGACGGGGTGACGCCGAAGCCGGGGATCGAAGTCTGGGCGGAGGGGCTCGGCTACGAGACGGTCCCCGCGGTCACCCAGGCGGACGGCTATTGCATGCTCACGATCGACTACCCCTTCGGCCCGTCGCTCGACATCGTCGGCCGGAACCCGGCCGAGCCGTGGGAGCTGTTCCGCGAGCCGGTCGTGGTGAGCGCGCTCTCGCTCACCGCGCCGAATCTCACGGTCACGACTGACGTCGGCCTCGCCGACGCGTTCGCCCTCAATCTCCCCGGCACGCTGCACGCCTCGGGATTCGACACCGGCACTACGCTCTGGGCCGTGCTGAACGGCGAGGTGCTGGACAGCACGCCGCAGAGGACGCTCACGGTCACCCCCCATGCCCCGGGCATTCTGACGGGCGTCATCACCAAGCCCGGGTACGACCTCTATGCCGAGGACTTCCCGGTGATCGAGGTCCACGGGACGCTGAGCGGCAACGTCACCGCGGGCGGCTCGCCGGCCGTGGGCGCGGTCGTGCGCGGCTATGACGGCGCGATGCAGCTCGTCTTCGAATGCGTGACGAACGCCGCGGGCAGCTACAGCCTGACCGAAGAGGTCCTCGTCCAGCACTACACGGTGACCTGCGACTTCTTCGGCTACCTGCACTGGGAGCAGGCTTTCCTGCTGGGTTACGGCGCAAACGTCCTCGATGTCACGATGGCCCCGGCACCGGCGGGAGTCATGAGCGGAGTGATCACGGAGGCGGGCACGGGCGCGCCGATGGAAGCGACGATCCGCCTCTACCGCAGCGACACGGGCGCCTTGTACGCGCAGACGGTGAGCGCGGTCGATGGCACGTACACGACCCCGGCGGTGCCCTACTTCGATTACGACGTGAACGTCCGCGCCTATCGGCACATTCCGGTGGATGTGCGCGTGACGATCGCCGGGCCGGAGACGGCGATGGACTTCGTCCTCGAGCCGACGCTCGGCGATCTGCTCGTGATCGACGATTCGTCGAAGGAGGACGCGGTCCCGGACAAGATCGACGGGCGGACCGGAGAAGTGCTCGCCGCGGGCGGGGAGGCCGGGGCGCAGAAGTCCGCGACGGACATCGTCGCCGATTTGGAGGCCCTCGGCTACATCGTCACGCTCGAGGACATGGCCGCGACGAGTCCGGCCACCTGGGGCATCTATGATCTCATCATCGTCTCGTGCGGCAACAACACGACGACCCTCAGCAACGCCGCCTTCCGGACGGCGCTCGCGAACTACGTCGGGACGGGCGGGCACCTGCTGATCGAAGGCGGCGAAGTCTGCTACGACTGGTTCGCGGATCAGGACTTCGCCCGCACGGTGCTGCACATCGCGACCTGGACGCACGACGTCGGCGGCAACGTGACCGTCGTCGAACCCGAGCATCACGTGATGAGCGTGCCGCATGCCATTGCGGACCCGATCGCGATCACCTCTCCCGGCTATGCCGACGAGGACGCGGCCATGCCCGCCCCGGGTGCGATGCGCGTCGCCGGGTACAGCGCCTATCCCTTGGATGGCAGCATCATCGTCAGCGACACCAACCCCGATCCGTCCGGCGGGCAGTTCGTCCTCTTCCCGTTCAACTACGCGAAGATGAACGCCGCCGTGCAGCCGCTCCTGCTGATGAACGCGGTCACCTGGCTGATCACGCCGGAATACGGCCACGGCACGGTCTCCGGCGTCGCGCGGCTGGAGGGCGAGAGCGATCAGTCCGGCATCCGCGTAGAGGCGCTGCCGAATGGCGGAGTCGTCATCACCGATGCCAGCGGAGCGTTCTCCTTCCCGGGCTTGTACACGGGCACCTATAACCTCGTGGCGACGAAGACGGGCTGGGCGACCGAGTCGGCACAGGTGACGCTCGCTGACGGCCAGGTGGTCGGCGGCGTCCAGCTCGTTCTCGCGGCTGCCCTGACGACGAACGAGCAGTGCCACGAACCCGCGCTCGCGATCACGGACAATGCGGAAGTGAGCGACGCGATCCCGGTCGCGCTCGGCGCGACCGTGTCGGCGATCGAAGTCTTCGTCGACATCACGCACCCGATCGTCTCGAGCCTGACCGTCTGGCTGGAGTCGCCCTGGGGGACCGAGGTCCGCCTGCACAATGGCAGCGTCGGGCCGGCGAACCTGTACGGCTGGTATCCGGCGCAGCTCACGCCGGCGCAGAGCCTGGGCGCCTTCGTTGGCGAGCCGGCCGACGGCGACTGGGTGCTGCACGTGCGGGACAACGCGACCGGGTACACGGGTCGGCTGAACGCCTGGTGCCTGCGGGTCACCTATGGCAACCTGGATCCGGCGGCCGTGGGAGACGGGGAGTTGCCGAAGACGCTCGCGCTCCATGCCGTGCGCCCGAATCCGGTGCGCGGCGCGACCACGATTGCCTTCGATCTGCCCAAGGCGGGCCCGGTGGAGTTGGCCGTCTTCGATGTCACCGGCCGTCAGGTGAGATCGCTCGTCTCGGGCGATCTGCAGCCCGGAAGCTACCAGGCGGTGTGGCCGGTGACGGACGACCACGGCGCGGGCGTCTCGAGCGCGGTCTACTTCTATCGCCTGAAGGCGAACGGCGAGACGATCACGAAGAAGCTGATGGTGCTCGACTAGCGTTCCGTGCACCGGCGTTCGGCCTCATCCGCTTGGAGAGGCCGCGATCGGCAGGGGCGCAAGGAAGGCACCTCGGGCAGGGGATGAGCAAGGGCGCCGCCTCGGACCTCCCAAGGGCTAGCGGGAGGCGAGGCGGCGCCCGCGTGCTTGGGGCACGACGATCAGCTCTCCGATGAATGCGTGGCGTCCGGAGGAGGTGCCGAGGCAGATGCCGAGCCGGCAGCCCGCAGACCGCGCAACGCTCGCGTCGGTCGCCGGAAGTCCCTTCGCCTGCCCGGTCGCGGGCCCGTCTTCCTCCGCGATGAGGCAACTGCCGGGGTCGTGGGCGAGACCCGCCTCGAACGCGGCCCGCGTCTCGCTGCGCCAGCCTTCGTTCTCCGTGCAGAGGGCCGTGAAACCCAGGTCCTCTGGATGCATCGTGCGGATTCTCATGCCGTTTCCCTCCGCTTCTTCCGGACCTCGGACTCACTGCCGGAGCCGCTCGGCGTCCGTCCAGCGAGCGCGACCGCGCGCCGTCGTTCGCGGCCTCGGCCACGCACACGCCGGCGAGGACCCGTGACGAAGCGACCATGGCCGCGATTCGCCTGCTTTGCCATGTCGCGGAAGAGGGCTCCTTTGCTATAATTCGCCGGTTGTTGCGGTTGCGCCTCTTCGGCGCTAGTGGGAGGGGTCTCGGGGCTCAGAAAGGAATTCCCATGAGAGTCGCGTCTTTCGCCTGGATCGCATTCTTGCTGCTCTGCCTGACATCTTCAGGTGTGTCGGCGGCCACCCATGCCGTTCCGGTGAGCGCCGAGGAAACCCACCTGACCCTGGTCGCCTGGGAAGGCGATGTCCTGCAATACGACATCGCCGTGGGTGAGCTCCAGGCGATGGATGTCATGACCAAGCGCGGCGAGTTCACCCGTCTCATGATCCCCGGCTTTCACGCCTCGCAGGACGAGGGCGCTCCCGAGCTGCCGATGATGAACCGACTCGTCGAGATTCCCTTCGGCGCTGCCGCGCGGATCGAGATCCTCGCCGACGAAAGCCGCACGATCGACCTCGCCGAGTTCGGCATCGAGCATCCGCTCTTTCCCATGCAGCCGAGCTTGTCCAAGAGCGACGACCCGGCGAACGCGCCCTTCGTGTACGACGAGGGTGCCTACGCGGCCGATCTCGTCTCCCGCGACCTCGTCCAGATCGTCCCGCTCGGCCGCCTGCGCTCGGTCGACCTCGGCCGCCTGGAAGTATCGCCGGTCGAGTATCTCCCGGCGACGAATCAGATCCGGGTGCACGAGCGCATCGAGCTGCGCGTCGTGTTCGAAGGCGTCGATCACGCGGCCGAGCTCGAGCTGAAGGCGCGTACGCACAGTCCGTTCTTCGAGGGCCTCTTCCACCAGATCGACGGCTATCGCACGCCGCACACGGACCATCCCGATCTCGTGCGCGACGTGGTCACGATGGTCGTCATCACGCCCTCCGCGTACCTGCCGTACCTCCAGGAGTACCTCGACTGGAAGACCCAGCGCGGGTTCAACATGATCGTCGGCGTGCTGGGCACGCCGGAAGTCGGGAGCACGACAACCTCGATCCGCACCTACATCCACGGCCTCTACAACAATCCGCCTGCAGGCATGCAGCCGCCGAGCTTCGTGCTGTTCGTGGGCGACGTCGAGCAGGTTCCCACCTTCATGGAAGGCTCGACCACGGACGCGACCGACCGGCCCTACTGCTGCATCGACGCCGACGTCGTGCCCGAGATGTACTACGGGCGCTTCCCCGCGTCCACGACCACGCAGCTCCAGAACATGATCGCCAAGACACTCATGTACGACCAGTTCACCATGCCGAATCCCGCGTACCTCGCCGAGGTCGTGATGATCGCCGGGGTGGATGGCACCTACGGTCCCCTGCACGCCAACGGGCAGATCAACTACGGGACGAGCAACTATTTCAACGCGGCTCACGGCATCCTCAGCCACACCCACCTCTATCCGCAGTCGGGAAGCGACGACGCCTTGATCGTCCAGGAAGTCAGCAACGGCTGCGCTTACGTGAACTACACGGCCCACGGCAGCACGACGTCCTGGTCCGACCCGAGCTTCACCCAGGCGGACGTGCGCGGGCTGCAGAACAACGGCGAGTACTGCCTCGCCGTCGGGAACTGCTGTCTGACGAGCAGCTACGAGATTGCGGAGTGCTTCGCCGAGACCTGGCTGCGGGAGGCCAACAAGGGCGCGATCGGCTACATCGGCGGCAGCAACAGCACCTACTGGAACGAGGACTACTACTGGGGCGTCGGGTACCGCTCGACCGTCGTCGTGAACCCGGTCTATGACCCGAACGCGATCGGCGCCTACGACGGGCTGTTCCACGATCACGGCGAGGCGATGGAGCAGTGGTACGTCACGAACGACGCGCTCATCTTCTGCGGCAATCTCGCCGTCATGCAGTCGGGCTCCTCGCGCATCACCTACTACTGGAACATCTACAACCTGATGGGGGATCCGAGCCTCAGCACCTACCTGGGCGTGCCCGCGCCGAACCCGGTCGTCCACCCGCCGACGGTGTTCACGACCTGGAGCACGATCACCGTCGAGGCCGAGCCGAACAGCTACGTCGGGATCACCAAGAACGGGGAGCTGGTCGCGGCCGGCACGGTCGGCCCGACCGGCATCGTCGACCTCCCGATCCTGGCGAGCCCGCTCCTGCCCGGCACGGCCCAGATCGTGGTCATGGCGCAGAACCGCGAGCCCTACATCGAGAACATCAACGTGATCATCCCGGCGACGGTCTTCATCGACCCGGTGCAGATCGACGCCAACGTCGAGACGGCGATCAGCGTCGGTGTGTTCGAGTACGACGGGGTGACGCCCAAGCCGGGGATCGAGGTCTGGGCGGACGGGCTCGGCTACGAGTCGGCCCATCAGTTCACGCAGGCGAACGGCTACTGCACGCTCGCAGTGAACTATCCCTTCGGCCCCTCGCTCGACATCGTCGGCCAGAACCCGGCCGAGCCGTGGGAGCTGTTCCGCGAGGCGATCGTCGTGAACGCGCAGCCGCTCACCGCACCGCACCTGTCGGTGACGACCGAGATCGGCCTCGCCGACACCTTCGCCCTCAATCTGCCGGGCGTGCTCCATGGCGCGAGCCTGGACCCGGGCACCACGCTGTGGGCCCTCCTGAACGATGAGCTCGCCGGCAGCACGACCGATCCCGACCTAGCGCTCACTCCCGGGGCGCCCGGCATCGTCACCGGAATCCTCTCGAAGAGCGGCTACGACATCTACACCGAGTACTTCCCGGTGATCGAGGCCTACGGCACGCTGACGGGCAACGTCAGCACGGGAAGCGGCCCGGCGGTGGGCGCGCTCGTGCGCGGCTACGACGACGACCTGGAGCTCGTCTTCGAATGCACGACGAACTCCTTGGGCAACTACACCGTGCCGGAGGAAATCCTCGTCCAGAACTACACGGTCACCTGCGACTTCTTCGGCTACCTCCACTGGGAGCAGCCCTTCTTCCTGAACTACGGCGCGAACGTGCTGAACATCGTCATGGAAGCGGCTCCGGCCGGCGTCCTGACGGGCGTCATCACGGAGACCGGCACCGGCTCTCCGCTCGAGGCGACGGTCAAGGTCTATCGCCGCGACACGGGCGAGCTATATGCCCAGACGACGAGCGATCCCGCGACGGGCAGCTACACGACTCCGGCGCTGCCCTACTTCGACTACGACGTGAACGTGAAGGCCTACCGGCACATCCCGGTCAACACCACGGTCACGGTCGATGCGCCGCTCCTCACGCGCGACTTCGCGCTCGAGCCGACGATCGGCGACCTGCTCGTGATCGACGACTCGGCCAAGGATGAGGCCTATGGGCCGAAGCGCGATGAGAAGACCGGGGAGGTGATCGCGGAAGGTGGCGAGTACGCGGGGGAGAAGGCGGTCGTCGACATCATGAACGACCTCGAGAGCCTGGGCTACACGGCGACCCTCGAGGACATGGCCGCCACCAATCCGGCCACCTGGGAGAACTACGATCTGCTGCTCGTCTCCTGCGGAGGCAATGCGACGACGCTCGACAACGCGACGTTCCGCGACGCCCTCGAGACGTTCGTCATCGCGGGCGGGCACCTGCTGGTGGAAGGCGGCGAGGTGGGCTACGACTGGCAGCTCGCGGACATCGCCTTCGCGCGCGCGGTGCTGCGGGTCGAGGACTGGCTGCACGACGTGAGCGGCAACGTCACGGTCGTCGAGCCGACGCATCATGTCATGAGCGTCCCGAACCCCATTCCAACGCCGATCACGATGAGCGCTCCTGGATACGCCGATGAGGACGCGCTCGTGCCCGCGACGGGCGGCCTCAAGATCGGATCTTGGACCACCTATCCGACTGACGCGAGCGTCATCACCGGCGACACCAACCCGGATCCCTCAGGCGGGCAGTTCGTGCTCTTCGGGTTCAACTACTCGAAGATGGATCCCGCCGTCCGGCCGCTGCTGCTGCAGAACGCGATCACCTGGCTGATCGCGCCCGAGTTCGGCACCTGCTCGGTGGCCGGCATGGCGCGGTTGTCCGGGCAGAGCGACCACTCAGGCATCCGCGTCCAGGCGATCCCGAACGGCGGCACGGTCTACACGGATGCCGCGGGCACCTTCAGCTTCCCCGGCTTGTATGCCGGCACCTACGAGATCGTGGCCAGCAAGGACGGCTGGGCGACGGACGCGGAGCAGGTGACCCTCGAGGACGGCCAGCAGATGACCGGCCTCACCCTCGTGCTCACCCCGACGACGACGACCGAGATGTGCCGCGAGCCGCATCTGCCGATCACCGACTACGTGGAGGTCATGGACACCATGCCGGTCGCGCTCGACGCGACCGTCTCGGCGGTCGAGGTCTACGTCAACATCACGCATACCTATCAGGGCGATCTGACCGTTTGGCTGGTCTCCCCGGCGGGCACGAGCGTCATGCTGCACAACCGCTCGGGCGGCACGACCGACAACATCATCGGCTGGTATCCGTCGCAGCTCACGCCGAGTCAGAGCCTGGACGCGTTCATCGGCGAGCCGACCGACGGCAACTGGGTGCTGCACGTCCGCGACAACGCGGGAGGAGATTCGGGCACGTTCAACTCGTGGTGCCTGCGCTTCACGTACGGCACGATCGATCCGTCGGCGGTCGACGATCAGGCCGTGCCCGTGTCGCTGGCGCTGCGCGCGAACCGGCCGAATCCGGTGCGCGGCTTCACGACCATCGCCTTCGATCTGCCGCAGGCCGGCCCGGTCGAGCTCGCGGTCTTCGATGTCGCGGGGCGCCAGGTGAGGTCGCTCGTCTCGGGCGAGCTGAAGCCCGGCAGCTACCAGACGGTCTGGCGGGGGACCGACGAGAATGGTGACGCCGTCTCGAGCGCCGTCTACTTCTACAGGCTGAAGGCGAACGGGAAGACGATCACGAAGAAGATGATGGTGTTGAACTGATTCCAGTTGCGGCGCGCGGCTTCCGGGGACGGCCCCGGAGGCCGCCGGGCGATCGGCCGGCGAGGGGGCGCTTCCTCTCGCCGGCTTTCCTTGCTTCTCGTCCGCTCAACCCGAGGCCGGCTCCTCGGGCGAATCCGCGAGAATGCGCTCCATCCTCCGCCGGATCTCGCCGTGATGCGACCCGGCCCAGTAGATCCGGCCGCACTCCGCGCAGCGGCGGAATTCCTGGTAGTAGAGCCGCGTCTTGGGCTCGAGCAGTTCCTCGATCTCCGCCTTCGCCACCGGCGCGACGGATCCATTGCACACCGGGCAGCGGGTGAAGAGCCGCGTCTGGCCGCGCAGATCGAAACGGCGCAGCACCGCGCGGGCCTGCTCTTCGGGATCGTCCGAGCGGATCCAGTACCCGTGGGTCACGCTGCCGATCATCAGCAGGCGGCGGTCGCGCGTCAGGATCACGCGGTGTTCGGCCTGCGCGCGACGGACGATCGCGCGGTCGTCCCAGCGATTGTCGTACGCCGTGTCGAAGCCGAGGAGGCGCAACAGGCGGGCGAGCTTCCCCAGGTGGACATCGAGGATGAAGCGCGTCCGGCGGAGCGGCCGGTCCTGCAAGCGAGTGATGGGAGTGATGTCGAGGCTCTCGAAGACCGGATAGACGGCCACGCGATCTCCGGGGCGCAGGCGGTAGTCGAATCCCACCGAGCGGCTGCGCTCGGGGGAGGCGACGCGATCAGGGGACGGCGCCAGGCGGGAGCCTTCTGCTCGGGATCCCGGCTCTCGGTCCCGATCTGCGTCCGTCTCGCCCTCGCGCCGCGCGACGATGATCAGGTCCACCTCCGCATGCGGCACGCCCTGGGCCTCGATCGCATCCTTGACGGATGGAGAGCCGCGGAAGCGATAGACGATCGCGCGCTTTCTCCGGTGGGGGGCGAGGAAGTCGTTCAGCTCCTCGTAGAAGCGGAACTCCGCCTCGTGCTCTCGCGCGGTGCTTCCGTGCAGCGGCGTCTCCCGGCTGGATGGGGAGTCTCCTTCCCCGGGAGCACGTCTCGCGCCGCTTTCGTTTCCGCTGCCGTTCATGGTTCCGCGCGGGCCTCCCCCCGCTCGCGCCGGCGTGCCTGCGAGAGCAGGACTCCGCCCAGCATGACGGCGCAACCGGCGAGTTCGCGCGAGGAGAGCGATTCGCCGAGCACGACCGCGCCACCGAGGGCGGCGAACGCGGCCTCGAGGCTGAGGAGGATCGCGGCCGGCGCCGGATGCGCGTACCGCTGCGCGACGACCTGCAGCGTATAGGCGACCCCGACCGAGAGCAGCCCGCCATAGAGAATCGACACCGCCGCCGCGCGCAGCCCGGCCGATGGAATCGTCTCCACGGCGGCGGCCGTGAGCAGGCTCAGGCCCGCGCAGATGGCGAACTGGGTGAAGGCGAGCCGGAGCGGGTCGACGCGGACCGCGAAGCGCGCGATGACGAGCACGTGCACGGCCCAGGCGAACGCGCCGGCGAGGACGAGGGAGTCTCCGCTGCCGATGGCGAGGCGCTCGCTCATGCTGAGCAGGTAGAGCCCGCCGGCGGCGAGCAGCGCCGCGGCCACATTGTAAAAGCCGATCCGCTGGCGCAGGAAGAGCACGCCCAGAAGCGGAACGAGCACGACGTACAAGCCGGTGATGAAGCCCGCCTTGCCGGCCGTCGTGGAGACGAGGCCCATCTGCTGCAGCGAGGCCCCGGCGAAGAGCACGAGCCCGGCGGCCAGGCCGCCTCTGAGGAGCGGGCGCTTGGGTCGCGCGCCCACTTCGCGGGTGGACCGCTTGGCGCGAAGCGCCGCGGTGCGGCGGCCGTGGAGCAGGATCGGCACGAGGACCAGCGCTCCGAGGGCGAAGCGAATGCCGTTGAAGACGAACGGGCCGACGTGCTCCATGCCGGCCCGCTGGGCGACGAAGGCGAAGCCCCAGATCGCGGCGGCGAGCAGAAGGAGCGCGTCGTAGCGCAGCGCGTGTCGGGCGGGTGCCTGGTCGCTCATGCGGCGCACCTGCGTCTCAGTCCCGCGGCCCCCCGCGCCGGCGCCCTTCGGGGCGAGCCCGCGGCGGAAGCGGACGCGCCTCGATGCGGTTGTCGTTGAAGAACGGGATCAGCACGTAGCGCCGGCCCATGTCGAAACCGATGTCGGCGGGAGCGGTCAGGCCCGTGAACACCGCCTCGGCGGGACCCGTCCGGTCGAGGCGATAGACCGCCTGGCCCTCCCAGCTCGAAACGAGCAGGTTGCCGTTGCGGAGCACGACGAGGCCGTCCAGCTGGGCGGCCGGGACCTGGATCTCGCGTACCACCTGTCCGGACATCGAGACGGCGGCGACGCGGGCGGCGTCCATGCGCGCCACCCAGAGCGTGTCGTTGCGCAGCGCGATTCCGTTGGGTTTGCCGATCGCCGGGCTCTGGATCAGCAGCGACAGCTCGCCCTCCCGCGTGATGCGATGGATCGAGCCGGTGCCCATGTCGGAGACGAACAGCGTGCCGTCGACCGCGGCGACGATGTCGTTCAGGAATTGGGCGCCCGGAATGCCGATCGAGCGCTGCGGCGCGCCGCTCACGCGCGAAAAGACGCGGATCGTGTCGATGTCGGCGACGTAGAGCTCGTCGGCGCGGAGTGCCATCCCTTTCGGCGCGTGCAGTCTCACGCCATCCTTCCGGCCGTCGATCCAGGCGATCTCGAGGACCTTGCCATGGGGTGAGACGCGCGAGATGAAGCCGTTGTCGTCGTGGGCGAGGGGAGAGCCATTCACGTTGGAGACCAGGTAGAGGTCCCCCCTCATGTCGCACAGGACCGATTCCGGTGTCTTGAAGCCGGCATCGGCGAGGACGAACCCGGGGGCTTTCGGGCGATCGGGAAACGGGACTCCCTCTTCCGGCTCCGCCGCCTCGTCGGCCTGCGCGCGGACGTCCGCAGGGGTGAGGAAGGCCGCTGTCATCAAGGCCGCGAAGCAGAATGCCAGGCCGGCGGCCGGGATGCGGCCCGCCGCCGGGATGCGGTAAGCGCACCGGCTCCCGCGAGAGCTTGCCTGCAGCTTCATGATCCTCCTCCTTGCCTTGCGCCGTACGGATCTCGCGCCGGGAATGCGGCCGCTCGCGAGCGCGCGGCCTCGCAGGCCGCCACGCGCTCAACCGATCACGCGGCGGAAGACTTCCGGCATGGTCGCGACCCGCCCCGCTGAGTAATCGTAGAAGAGCAAGCCCGTGCGCGCGAGGGCGACGAGTTTCCCCGTCTCCCGGTCGGATGCGCGGTAGACGAGATCGCAGCCGCGCGAGCTCGAGTCCCCGGCGGCGATTTCGATGCGCAGCGCTTGCCCGTAGAACACCTGGGCGCGGTAGCTCACTTCGAGATCGGTGAGGAGGATGCCCGCGCCGCCCACGTTCGCCTCTTCCATGCCGAAGGCGCGAAAGAAACGCACGCGGGCTTCGTGGAAGATCGAGACGAGCGCGTCGTGCCCCAGATGGTTGCCGTAGTTGATGTCGCCGATGCGAACCGGAACCTCGGTATCGAAAAGGGCCCGGGCGGGGAAATCGATGCGGATGCGCGAGTTCCGCGCCGGCCGCGTTCCGCCCGCCGAGGAGGCCGTTCCGTCCGGTGGCGGCTGCGTTTCGCCAGGCGACATCGCCGCACCATCCCCGCGCCGGCCCTCCGCCCGGGAGCGCAGCTCCTCGCGGCGCCGCTCGATGTGCGGGCCGATGAAGCGCGTCAACTCGTCGAAATCGCCCGTCGCCCGGACGTCTTCCGCGAGCGCGGGGATCTCCGCGCGGTCGCGCACGAAGGCGATCAGCGGGCGGCCGTAACGGCGGGCGAGAATGACCTCGCTCGCGGTTCCCGTCGCTCCGGGCAGCGCGACGACGACATCCGCGGTGAGAACGTTGATGTGATTGCGGGAGAGCGGATCGGTTCCACGCTCGCCGCGGTAGGGCAGGTGGGTGTAGACAGCGATCTCGATCCAACGGTTGGGGTATCCGGGTCGCGACTTGGACGCGTCCGCCGGAGAGGCGGGCAAGAGCGGCGAGTCGGAATCGGGTGCGCTGCCTTCGGCGAAGGGAATGACGCCGATGCTCGAGCCGCGCCGCCCCGGCGTCCGGCAGAACGCCCGGCAGACCGCCTCCATCACGCCGCCGCCCCCTCCGGTGAGCAGATGCGTCTCGTGGGCCGCGAGCCACGCGCCGAGGGGTGCGGCCAGTTCCTCGTGGGCATGGATGCTCGATCCCATCACCCCGACGATGGGCAACGGCACACATGCGGGGAAAGACTCGTCCAGCCTGCTCGTCATGCAAACCTCGCCGGGACCTCTCCGCGCTCGGGAAGCCCCGATTCCGTCGCGCCCGGGCGGCTGGCCCAGTCTAGCGGAGCGCCGCCAATAGCGCGAGGGCGCCGGCGACCAGGACCGCGACCAGCATCAGCACAAACCGAAGGGTGCGTTGCATGGGCGCCGCATGCAGCGAGGCGATGCGGAGCGCCTGACGGATGTCCGTGCCCGAGGTGCCCGGCCGCGCGGCGCGAAACTCCTCGATCACGTTCACGAGCTTCTGGCCCAGTTCCATCGCCGCCGGGGAGGCGACCGAAGGCGTCGGAATGACGATCATGCGCTCTCCTCGTCTCCGGGCGTTGGCGCCCGGATGTGCGTCCGCTGGCGTCCATGAAGCGGCTTGGGCTGCATCCTTCCGGCGCCCGCCCCGCCTGGACCCGGGCCGGCACTCGGGCCATGAGGGCCCTCGCATGCGAGCCGGCATCAGGGAAGCAGCACGATCTTACCGATCGTCGCGCCCTCTTCCAGCATCCGATGGGCGCGCGCCGCTTCGACGAGCGGCAGGCGGGCGGCGACGATCGGCCGGACGCGACCCTGTTCCAGCAGGGCGAACAGGTGGCCGAGATCC
>Ga0316622_100000679_pt1 | contig 20559 bp, 17 predicted proteins | sample OWC_Aug_OW2_C1_D_FD_207646 | JGI IMG/M metagenome (GOLD analysis project Ga0316622, IMG submission 207646) | Wetland soil microbial communities from Old Woman Creek delta, Ohio, United States - OWC_Aug_OW2_C1_D5_C | ecosystem: Environmental > Terrestrial > Soil > Wetlands | place: USA: Ohio... | reverse complement strand
CGATTTCCGCTGCGTGCGCTTTCCCGGCCTCATCTCGGCCATGACGGTGCCGTCCGGGGGAACCTCCGACTACGCGCCGGAGATGCTGCACGCCGCCGCCCAGGGCACGCCCTACGCCTGCTTCGTCCGGCCCGACACGCGCATCCCGTTCATGACCATGCCCGATGGGGTCGAGGCGCTGCTCGCGCTGGCGGCGGCGCCGAAGAAGAAGCTCACGCGGACGGTCTACAACGTGGGGGCCTTCAGCCCCTCCGCCGAGGAGATACGGCGGCGGGTGCTCGACGCCTTCCCGGGAGCGGACGTGAGCTGGGCGCCGCACCTGAAACGCCAGCAGATCGTGGACTCGTGGCCGGCCGATGTGGACGACTCCGCGGCGCGCCGGGACTGGGGCTTCGCCCCCCGCTACGACGAGGCCCGGGCCTTCAGCGAGTACCTCGTCCCGACGATCCGCGAGCGCTACCGCTGACGGCCCGTGTCTTCCAGCAGGCGGTGCGTGAGGCGCGTGAACACGGTGCGCCTGATCCCCCCGAGGTAGCCGCCGGCCCGCGTGTGCGGGTCAGAACCCGAGGTAGATCTCGTCGACGAGCAGGCACGCGGGCCGTGCCCGGAGGAACTCGTGCTTCGTGTTGCTGGCTCCCTCGAGGCGAGACAATTGGAGAAGCTGTACCGGTGCAGGGGGACCGGCGCTGCCATACCACCTGGGTGAGCGCCCGTTCGTTTGACTGAGGAGGTTGGAGAGACGTCGTGAAGAGCGACAGGCTGGCCCGGGTGCGCCGGGCGTTCGCAGCCATCCTGAATCGGCAGGGCTACGTGAGCGTTGTGGACGTCCTCGTCGAGATGCAGAGTCTGACGCCGGCCCACCTCGAGGACTGGCGTTTAGGCCGGGTCCCCTACCTGGAGCGTGTCGTGCAGGGCAACCTGAGCACGCTGTCGGCGATCGTGCGGGAGATCCGCCGGTTGGCCGAGGAGCAGGGCCTGAAGCCCAGCGAGACCGTCTACCGAAAGTGGGGCAAGGGCCCCAAGCGGCCGCTCCGCTTCAGCAAGCACGGCGAGGCCCATGTCGAGCGGGCGTATGCGACTCACTGGGTGTCGAGGCGGGATCGGTCGCCCCGGCCTGCTGACGCGATCGGCGCAGAGGCGTCCGCCGAGGCTCGCATCGGTCACGAGGAAGCCGAGGAGGGGGCAGCATCACCGGAACCCACGCGGAATATCCTTCAGCCCGGCGTGCGGATCGAGCGAGACCCGGACCGGGTCCGGGGACTGGCCGGGGAGAAGCGCGACGAGAACGTGAGCCTGCGTGGATTCCTGAAGTGGGGCCCCCTGGCGCCCCGGCTCGTCGATCGGCTCTTCCACCGGCTCTTCGCGGAGGTGGCAGCCGAGATCGACTGCACGGAGTGCGCGGCCTGCTGCATGCAGCTCAGCCCAGTCCTCGAGTCGAAGGACGTCGAACGGCTGGCTCGCCGGTTGCGGATACCCAACCCGGAGTTCCGGGCTTCGCATCTGCGCAAGCTCGAAGGCGGCTTCGTGTTCAATCGGCTTCCGTGTCCCCTCCTCGACGGGAAGCGATGCTCGTGCTACGGCGACCGGCCCGCGGACTGCCGGTCCTATCCGCACCTGCACAAGAAAGAGATGACGACCCGCATGCTCACGGTCCTCGACAACGCGTTCCTCTGCCCCATCGTCTTCGGGGTGCTGGAGCGGCTCAAGGCGGAGCTCCAAGGGCGGGGCATCGACTGGCGTGCCGAACCCGAGAGAGCCTTCCGGCAGCCGTGAATGCGCGAAGGCCTCCCTGGTGATGCTCGTGGTGGCTTGCCCAGCGGATCGACGGGCTTGCAGCTCAGTAAGGCAGAATGGCGTAGAATGTAAGGAGGAGGGCGCCTGTGGGCCTCGCCAAGTCAGACGGAACCGCGGCCGTGGAGGCCACCGTGACCTCGAAGGGACAGATCACCCTCCCCAAGCCCATCCGTCAGCGGCTGGGAATCCAGACCGGCACGAGGATCCGGTTCCTGGTTGTTGCGCGCGGTCACTTCCAGGGCGAGCCGATCTTGCACGACCTGGAGGATCTCTGGGCCATGGCCGACCAGGGACCGCGGCCCAAGCGCACGATGACAACCGCGCAGATGAACATTGCGAAGGCCCGGAGGAAGTGGTGATCGTTGCCGACACCAACGTCTGGGCCAGAGCGTTCCTGGGAGACGACCCGCAACAATCGCCCAGGGCGCGCAAGGCGCTGGCCATGGCCAGGAGCAAGGAAGGCGTGTTCATCCCCCTCGTCGTCATGGCCGAGCTGTCGTGGGTGCTGCGCGGTGCCAAGTGGGACCGCGACAGGATCCTTGGGACTCTGGACAGCCTCCTGCAGACACGGGGAGTCACGGCAGAGGCCCCGCAACTTGTCCGAATAGCCGTCGACGCGACGAAAAAGGGTGGACGGGGCGGATTCGCCGATCACCTCATTGCCGAGGTGGGATTCGCCAACGGTTGTCGTGAGGCCATCACCTTCGATGCCCCGTTCGCTAAGGCCGACAAGGTGCGAAGGCTCTCCTGACAGCTCCCAGGTCTCCTGCCTGTCACCGGTCCCAGCCCAGGCCGACCCAGAACGCGCGGCCGGGTCCGGGGAAGCCGATGTAGGTCTCGTAGGACGCGTCGGTGAGGTTGTCGGCGCGGCCGCGGATCGACAGGCCGCGCCGGAAGCGCCAGGAGCCCGCCACGCCGAGTAGCCCGTAGCCGTCGACCGAGTCGCGGTCGGGCACCGGGTACTGCACGTCGAGGTATCCCGCCGTGGCCCTCGCCTGGACGCGCAGGTTGAAGGCCGGGCTCGGCTGCCAGGTCAGCCGCCCGCCGCCCGTCCACACCGGCGTGTGGAGCAGCGTCCCGCCGGTCTCGAGGTCCTGGACGCTGAGCCAGGTCGCCTCGGCGTCGAGCCAGAGGGTCGCGTGCGGCTGCCACCGGGCCGTCATCTCGACGCCCTGCGTGCGGACGCGCGCGCGGTTGACGTGCAGGAAGAGGTCGAAGTCGAAGTCGACGAGGTTGCTGTACTCCTGCCGGAAGTACGCGGCGCCCACGTCGAGGCGCGCCCGGGCGAAGCGGTGCTCGACCCCCGCCTCGCCGCCCCAGACATGCTCGGGCTCGAGAGCCGGGTTGCCGCCGAGGGCGGGCGGGCTCGCGAGGGCGAAGAAGCTCGGCAGCTTCGCGGCGCGCCCGACCGAGGCGCGCAGCCGCGTGGAGCCGGCGCCCGGCCGCCAGACGACGCCCGCGTGCGGGTTCACCTGGAGCGCGTCGCCGGTCGCGAGGTCGAAGCGCAGCGAGGCCTCGTAGAGGAGCGCCCCGCGCTCGTGGCGGGCCCCGGCGAAAGCACCTCCGGTCGCCCGGCTCTCGGCGTAGTCGCCGGCCACGTCTCCGCCCAGGAACGGCGGCAGCTTCAGGACGCTCGCGTTCTCGCCCCACTCGCCCTCGCCCGAGAGGCCGGCGTCGACCACGGTGCGCGCCGAGCGCACGAGCGGCACCTGCCAGGCGACCCGCAGGCGCGTGAAGGTCGTGGTCTCGTCGGACGCGGGCACGACGGGCGGCACGGCGGGGCTGAGGCGGTCCTGGTCGCGGCGCGCGAGAGCGACGCTCAGCTGCTGGCGCCGGCCCGCCGGGTCACCGAAGCCGAGGCGGGCGCCGAGCGCGAGGGCCCGGTGCTGGGTGTGGCGCACGAGACCGGTCCCGTAGACCGGCCCGCCCGAGGCGTCGGGGTAGTCGTCGATCCTGCCGTCCGCGAAGCGGCCGGTCAGGGCGAGGTCCGTCGTGGACCCGAGGGGCAGGTCGGCGTTCGCGAAGGCGTCGAGCTGTCGGAAGCGGTCCCGCGCGATCCGGTACTCCTCCTCGTCCCACGACGCCCCGGCCGCGTAGCCACCCCGGCCGGCCGCGCCGGACACGCGACCGAAGCCTCGCCGCAGGTCGGCATTGCCGGCCTCGGCGCCGACGCGCGCCTTCAGCGGGCCGGGTCCGCCCCGGGGCGTGAAGACCTGGATGACGCCGGCGAGCGCGCTCGTGCCGTAGAAGGACGTGAGCGGGCCGCGCACGACCTCCACGTGGTCGACGAGGGCTGCCGGGAGCTCCTCGAGGTTCACGGCGCCACCCTGCAGCTCGGTCGTGTCGTTGAGCGGGACGCCGTCGAGCAGCACCAGCGTGTAGTTCGGGTCGCTGCCGCGCAGGAACGCGTTCGTGACGCCGGCGCGGCTGCCGCTGCTGAGCGCGTTGAGGCCGGCCACCTGGCGCAGCACGTCGCCGGCGGAGCGCGCCCCCGAGGCCTCGACCTCGCGCGAATCGAGGACCGTCACCGCGCCGGAGGCGGAGGACACCGGCCGGGCGATGACCGTGGTCGTCTCGTAGAAGACCGGGGGCCGGGGCGCGCCCGCGTCGTCGCCCGCCTTCCTCTCAGGCCCTCCGGGCGCCGGCTCGGACTGCGCTTGCCCGGCGGCCGGGCGGCCGAGCAGGACGCAGAGGAGGGCGAGGGACGCCGCAGCGCGCATCTACCCATCGTAGCGGATTCGCCCGGGCGCTACGTCCCGTTCCGGTCGCCCCCGCCGTGCTTCAGGCCGCACACGGCACAGTCGGTCGGCTCGACGCCGTTCGTGACCACGTGCTTCACCGGCTTCAGCGTCCGCAGGTAGGCGTAGAGCGCGCCCAGGTCCTCGTCGGTCATCCCGGAGAAGATCGCCCACGGCATGACGGGGTGCAGCGTCCCGAGCTTGCCCGTGCGCATGACCTGGACGAAGGTGGCGGCGTCGTCGTGCGCGATGCCGGTGGGGTCGAGCGTGACGTTCGTGGCGAACGCCCGGCCGGCGGGCGACTCGAACTCCCTGCCCCCCGCCATGTCGAAGGCCGGGTCGGGCTGCCCGCGCTTCATCGGCGTGTGGCAGTGGTGGCAGGCCGACGTGCGGAGGACGTACTCGCCGCGCTTCTCGGGGGTCGAGAGGTCCGGCGCCGGCACCGGACCCTCGAGGGGCTCCGGCACGCCCCTCATGATCACGCTGAGGGGGAACGGGAGGACCGTCTTCGGCAGGGGGTTGCGGATCGGCGGCAGCGAGCGCAGGTAGACCACGATCGCGGCCACGTCCTCGTCCGGGATGCGACGGAACTCCCCGTAGGGCATCAGCGCGAAGAGGGCGCGCCCGTCGAGGCCGATGCCCTCGCGGATCGCCCGGGCGAGCGCGTCGTCGCTCGCACGCCCGATTCCCGTCTCCGGGTCCGGCGTGAGGTTCGGCGCGGCGAGCCAGGGCATTCCCTCCGCCTTCCACACCACCCCCGCTCCCAGGCGGTCGGCGCGCGGCGGGGCGCCCGGGGCCGACCAGTCCCGCTCGGAGTGGCAGAAGACGCACCCGTGTCGCGTCTGGGCGAGATAGCGGCCACGCTCGAGCTGCCCGGGCGTCGACTCGAACGTCCGGCTGGTCAGGGCCCGCGTTCTCGGCCCGAAGAGGACGGCCCGCCAGCCCACGACGGCCTGGATGGCACCGACGACCACCAGTACCAGCACGGCGACCACGGAGAGAACGACCTTCTTCCAGCGAGCCATGGCGCTCCCCACTGAACGGCTGCCTGCCTGGACGGATGTCGGATTCTACGCCAGCTGGGGCGTCAGGAGAGAAGACCGGCGCCGCCTCAGCGCTCGACGCGGTCTCCTTCGATCTCCACCACCACGACCGTGGCCATCGGGTCGATGGCCGGGCGCTCGACCGCCAGCGTGCGAAGGCCGTTCTCGACCCTCACCTCGACCGGGGCGCCGTCGGCCAGGAGGTACGCCCGCTTGACCCCGTTCTTCATGGCCGGAAGCTCGAAGCTCACGCGCGGCTCCTGGAAGAAGGTGAAGTAGAGGCGGCCGGGCTTCGTCGTCACGCGCCACTCGTGGCGCGGGAGGAACAGCGGGTTGCCCCGCAGGTCCTTCGTCCCCCGCGCGCTCGGCTCGCCCAGCTCGTCGCCGAACGGCGTCGGCCCGGCGCCGTAGACGGCCTCGCCGTTCGTCTTCAGCCAGCGCCCGACGGCCCGAAGCGCGTCCTGACTCGGCGGGGGGATCGTCCCGTCCGCCATGGGCCCGACGTTGAGGAGGTAGTTCCCGCCCTTGCTCACGATGTCGACCAGCTTGAACGTGATGTCGCCGGGCGACTTCCAGTCGTGGTCGTCCTTGCGGTAGCCCCACGTGTGGTTGATCGTGGCCGGGGTCTCCCAGGCCTGGTCCCCGACCTGCGAGGGGATCACGTTGTCGCCCGTCGTGACGTAATCGCCGGCTGCGCCGAGCCGCCCGTCGATCAGCGTGTCGGGCTGCAAGGAGCGCACGAGGTCGGTGAAGCGCTGCGCCCGCGCGGGGGTCATCAGCCGCGGCGTGTCGAACCAGACCAGGGCGACGGGCCCGTAACCGGTCAGGAGCTCGCGCACCTGCGGCTCCGCCTTCTCGCGCAGGTAGCGGTCGAAGTCCTTCCTCTCGTCCGGGCCGAAGTCCCAGGTGTTCCCGGCCCCGTTGGGGTCGTGCCAGTCCTGCGCCTGCGAGTAGTAGAAGCCGAGCCGGATCCCGCGCTTGCGGCAGGCCTCGGCCAGCTCCTTCAGCACGTCGCGCCGGAAGGGCGTCGCGTCCACCACGTCGTAGCGGCTCACCTTCGAGTCGAAGAGCGCAAAGCCGTCGTGGTGCTTCGAGGTGATGACGACGTACTTCATGCCCGCGTCCTCCGCGAGGCGCACCCAGGCCTCGGCGTCGAACTTCACGGGGTTCCACTGCGCGGCGAGGGCCTCGTACTCCCGGACCGGGATCTTCGCCCGGTTCATGATCCATTCGCCGATGCCGGGGACGGCCTTTCCCTTCCACTCCCCGGCCGGGATCGCGTAGAGCCCCCAGTGGATGAAGAGGCCGTACTTGGCCTCACGGAACCACGCGAGCCGCGCCTCGCGGGCGGGATCGGGCGGGACCGCGGCGGGGCGCTCCTGTGCAGACGCGGCGCCGCTCAGGGCGAGAGAGAGGGTGACGGCGATCGAGGGCTTCATGTCGCCTCCTCGGGGACCGCCGGACCGGTGGCAGCGGAACCCGCGGCTATACTACCCGCGGTCGGCCCTTCTCGATCCGGACGGGCCGTTGCGGGGGAGGACATCGATGACCAGGCGGGTAGCACTCCTGCTGGACGACGCCGAGAACCGCTACCAGCAGCTGCTGGCGCGCGAGGCCCGCGCCGTGGCCGAGCGCTGCGGGGTGGCGCTCCTCGATCCCGAGTTCGCCGGTGGCTCCTCGTGGACCCAGGTCGAGTCGGTGAACCGACACCTGCGCGAGGCGCGACCCGACGGGGTGCTCGTCATGCTGGCCGGTGGGCAGTGGACGCGGGCCCCGTTCGAGCGCCTGCCCCGCGCCGGCGTGGCCGTCGTCCTCCTCAACCGGATCCCGGACTGGGCCGAGGATCTCGCCCGCGAGCACCCGCGAGCGCTGGTCGCGGGCGTGACGCCCCGCCAGGAGGGGGTGGGGGAGATCCAGGCGCGCCAGGCGCTCCGCCTGGCGGCGCCCGGGTCCTTCCTCGTTCTGGTCACCGGGGAGGCCGCGAGCCCGGCCGCGGTCGCCCGCAAGCGCGGGTTCCTCGCGACGATCGCCGGCCGCATGTCCGTCCAGGAGATCGACGGCCGTTGGTCGGAGAAGGGCGCCGAGAAAGCCCTGGGGGAGTGGTTCAGGGTGGGGGCCGAGCGCGACCGTCCCCTGGGCCTGGTCGTGTGCCAGAACGACGCCATGGCGCGCGGAGCGAGGAGCGCGCTCCTGCGGCAGGCGGCGGGCTCGGGCCGACGGGAGCTGGAGCGCGTCGCCCTCGTCGGGTGCGACGGCCTGGCGGAGGAGGGACAGTCGATGATCGCCCGCGGCGAGCTCACGGCCACGGTCGTGATGCCGCCCTCGACGCCACCCGCCCTGGAGATCCTCAGGCGCTACTGGGAGTCGGGAGCCCGGTCTGCAACGGTCCTTCTCGAGCCGTCCTCGCACCCGGCCCTCGAGGCGCTGGGCTCGCCCTGACCCGGCCCGGCGAGCGGGTCAACGCCCCATCCAGCCCCCGTCGACGACGAGCACGTGGCCGTGGACGTAGTCGGAGGCGGGGGAGCACAGGAACACGACGCCCCCCGCGATGTCGGAGGTCTCGGCCCAACGGCCGGCGGGGATGCGGTCGACGATCTGCCGGCTGCGCACCGCGTCGGCCTGCAGGGCCTTCGTGTTGTCGGTGCGCACGTAGCCGGGAGCGATCGCGTTCACGTTGACGCCCTTGCCGGCCCACTCGTTGGCGAGCGCCTTGGTGAGCTGCGCGACGCCCCCCTTCGATGCGGCGTAGGCGGGGACCAGGATCCCGCCCTGGAACGCGAGGAGCGAGGCGACGTTGACGATCTTGCCGCGGCCCCGGGCGAGCATGTGGCGGCCGGCGGCCCGGCACATGCGGAAGACCGAGCTCAGGTTGACGTCGAGCACGGCGAGCCAGTCCTCGTCGTTCGTCTCGGCGGCCGGCGCGCGGCGGATGGTGCCGGCGTTGTTGACGACGATGTCGAGGGCGCCGAGGCCCTGCAGGACCTCCCGGACCAGGCGGTCGGGGACCTCCGGCCCGGTGATGTCGCCGGAGAGCGCCGCCGCGCGTCGGCCGAGCGCGCGGATCCGCTCGCAGGTCTCGTCGACCGCGCTCCGGTCGTGAACGGCCACGTCGGCGCCCGCCTCGGCGAGGGCCACCGCGTACGCCGCGCCGAGGCCGCCCGAGGCCCCGGTCACGAGCGCCACCCGCCCCTCCAGCGAGAACGCGCCCATCACTTCGCCCTCCCCGGGTCGAGGCCGGAGCCGCCCGCCGCGTACTCCGGCTGGACGTTGACGACGCCGAACTGGCGATCGACGCCCTCGCGGTGTGCGGCCATCATCCACAGGAAGTTGATGGAGCCGCCCGGCGCCCCGACCCCCGGGTGATACCCGCGAGGCATCAGCACCACGTCGCCCTCGCGCACCACCACGGCCAGCTCGGGCGCCCCGGGATCGGTGTAGACGAGCTGGATGCCGAAGGAGGGCGCGGGCATGTCGATGTAGAGGTACGCCTCCTCGAGCATCTGCGAGTGCTCGTGGGGCGGCCAGGACATCCAGTTGCCGGGCGCGGGGAACGTGACTCCCGCCACGATCCGCCCCGCCGCGACGTTCTTGCCGAGGAGGATGTTGAGGGTCCGCTCGGTCGGCGGCGAGCCGGCCTTGAAGTGCAGGCCGGGGTCCTTCTGGACGTCCTGCCAGGCGACGAACTGGAGCGGATACGACTTCTCGACCGGGGCCGCCACCTCCGCGAGGTCGCAGCCCGCCGAGCCCGGCCGGACCTCGACCTCGAAGTCACGGGGCACGTAGAGCGCGTCGTACGGACCCATCGGGAAGGAGCGCCCGCCGGTCTTCACGTCGGCCTGCCCGCGCAGGGCGATCAGCCCGGTCTCGAGGCCCCCGGTCGGGAAGCGCAGGGGGGCGTCGTCCCTTGCCAGCACGATGCGGCCGTAGTGCAGCTGCCGCGCCGCGGTGTTGACGGGGTCGACGGACCGCGTTCGTCCCCGGTGCCGGTGGGTCCCGCGGACGACACACCGTTCGAGCGTCAGCTCATTGCCCATCGTCGCTCCTCCCACGTTGGCTCCCTCACTCCACAGGCTCGAGCACCACGTTGCGGAGGACGAGGTCCTCCACGTGCTCGATCCGGCTTCCCTTCGTCACGCCCCGGAAAGCACTGTCCTTCACCGTGAGCCCGCGCACCGGCGAGATCTCGAGCCCCCGGGCGAAGAAGGCGTACTTCGCCTTGCGCACCGTCATCTGGTCGACGACCACGTTGCGCACGACCGGCGTGAACGGCCCGTCGGCACCCTCCTCGTACAGCATGTCGATGTCGATCGCGGAGCCCGTCTCCCCGATCTCGACGTCCCGCACGAAGACGTTCTCGATCGTCCCCCCGCGCCGGGCGTTCGTCTTGACGCGGATGCCCCGCTCGAGGTCGGGGCTGCTCATCACCGTCCGCTCGACGAAGACGTCGCGCACGCTCCCGCTCACCTCGCTGCCGATCGTGACCCCGCCGTGGCCGGCGCGCATGCGGCAGCCGCGCACGACGATCCGCTCGGCGGGAGCGGCGAGGCGCCGGCCGTCGGCGTTCCGCCCGGACTTGATGGCGATGCAGTCGTCGCCCGTGTCGAAGAGGGTGTCCTCGACGAGGACGTCGGTCGAGGACTCGGGGTCGCAACCGTCGTTGTTCGGCCCCGAGGAGACGACCGTGACGTTCCGCACGATCACGTTCCGCGACAGCACCGGGTGGATGAGCCACATCGGGGCGTTCGTGATCGTGACGCCCTCGATGAGGACGTTCGCGCAGCGGTAGGGCTGGACGAACTGGGGCCGCAGGTAGCGGCCAGCGCCGTAGACGCGCTCGGCGACGGGCACTCCGGCCTCGGCCTGCGCGAACAGGCGGTCCCGATCGGGCCTCTGGCTCTGCGGATGGCCGTCCTTCTTCCACGGCCACCAGTGCTCGGCGTCCGCCTGTCCGTCCAGCGTGCCCCGGCCGGTGATCGCGATGTCGTGCTGCTCGTAGGCGTAGACGAGCGGCGAGAGTCCCATGAGCTCGACGCCCTCCCAGCGAGTCGGCACGACCGGCAGGTAGGCCTCCGGTTCGCGCCGGAACCGGATCGTGGCGCCCTCGGAGACGTGCAGGTTGACGTTGCTCCTGAGGTGGATGGGTCCGGTGACGAAGACGCCGGGAGGCACGACGACGCGGCCGCCGCCCGCTCGCGCGCACGCGGCCACGGCCGCGCGGAACGCGGCGGTCGAATCGGTCGCCCCGTCCGCTACGGCGCCGAAGGCGGTGACGGGGAAGTCGCGGTCGGGGAAGGAGGGTGCCCGGATCCCGGCCAGGATCCCGGGCAGGCGCGCCCACGGGTCCGGGGCGGCGGCGGGGCCCTCCGCGCGCACGGCGGCCGCGGCCAACGACAGCGCGACGAGCGCGCCGATGAGGGCGCCGGCCGGGCGGTGTCTCACCGCAGGACCTCCACCTTCAGGGGCGAGCGCACTCGCGCGGCGAAGGCGTCGAGGTGCCGGTCCCAGGCCGCGACGTCGGGGAAGTCGCCGCTGCGGTCCCAGCCGGAGCCCGCGTACCAGGTGGCGGGCTGGCCCCCCGCCGTCCGCGCGACGACGAGCTGGTTGCCACCCTCCTCCTTCGCGTCGATGACGGCGGCCGGGTCCACGACGACGCCGCAGCCGAGCCACCCGTTGTCCCCGTACTGGCCCTGGTGCTCCCAGGTGCGCAGGATCCCGCGCTCGCGGTCGACGCGGGGGATGACTCCCTTCGCCAGGCGGATGCCCGTGGCCCACGTGATCGGGCCTTCGCCCCCCACGGTGTAGAAGCTCTCGAAGCGGTTGAAGTGGCTGCCCGCGTCGAGGGTGACGCGCTTCACCTCGGTCGCCTTCAGCCCCGGCGTCTCCCACTCGGGGTAGACGACTTCGAAGACGAGCCGGATCGGCCCGGTGGCGAGCGCCCGCGAGGAGCGGAAGTTCTTCGAGACCGCGAGCGCGCCACCGACCACGAGGCCGCTTCCCCCGCAGCCGCGGCTCCTGCCGGCGGAGTAGAAGTCGCCGCCGTCGCCGTGGTCGCGGTGGTAGTCGTCCACGAGGTACCAGTCGTTCAGCACGAGGCGCCGCGTTCTCTTGCTCCAGGCATCGACCGTGCTGCTCGTGAGGGGCTCCTTCTCGAACGTCTCGAGCGCCTGGCCGTAGATCCTGAAGGCCACCTCGTCGTTCTCCCAGGCGAAGTCGTCGTGACGCTCGCGGACGAAGCGCCCGTAGACGCGGTAGTCCGCGAGCCGCGGCTTGCGGGCTTCGCCTCGCTCGATGTGGAACTCCCGCGTCTCGCCCGGCGCGAAGTCGGACTGGAAGACGAGCCGATTGAAGTTCCCATCGCCGTCCTCGTCCACCGCCTGGCTGAGGACCTCGTGGCCGGTTCGCGCGTCGATGACGGCCATCCGTGGGAGGTCGCCGGGTGCGACGCTCCCCGCCAGCGCGGCGGCCGCCACCTCGACGGTCTCCATGGGACGGGCGGCGTCAAGGGTGTTCGTCACGCGCAACCGGAGGGACACCCCTTCGCCGCTCGCGGCGGCGGCGCCCAGAACGGCGAAGCAGACGGCAGCGATCAGTCGCATCGTTCGTTCTCACTCTCCGGCCCCGGCTTTCGGGAACCTCCCGTCAAGGGCCAGGGCTGATGATTGGTCGGACCAAAAGTCGCAGGCGTGGAGACACCCTCACTCGCCCGGATGGCGCTTCGCGCCAGCATTTATAGTGGCCATTGACCGCTTCAAAGCCCGATTTTCCGAGCCTCGACACCGCCCGGAGTCTGTGATACCACACGGGGGATGTCAATAGTTTGTCTTACCAATTGGGCCCTCGCGGCTCTGAATCTCTGGGCGGCGGCGGCCACGGCCGGGCCGGTGCGCCCGGCCTTTCCCGGGGCCGAAGGCTTCGGCGCCTCGACCCCCGGCGGTCGCGGCGGCCGGGTCGTGCTGGTCCGGAACCTCGACGACTCCGGTCCGGGCAGCTTCCGCGCGGCGGTCGAGGCCGGGGGACCCCGCACGGTGGTGTTCCAGGTGGGGGGGCTCGTCACCCTGCGGTCGGCCGTCGTGATCCGGGAGCCCTTCCTGACGATCGCCGGCCAGACGGCGCCGGGCGACGGCATCTGCTTCCGGGGCCAGTCGGTCCAGATCCAGACACACGACGTGGTCGTGCGGCACCTGCGCTTCCGGCCCGGCGACATCTCCGGCACGGAGGTGGACGGTGTCACGGTGGGGAGCGGGTCCCGCCGGGTGATCCTGGACCACTGCTCGGCCGGCTGGTCGGTGGACGAGGGCCTCTCGCTGAGCAGCGACGTGGCCGACGTCACCGTCCAGTGGTGCCTGATCGCGGAGGCCCTCCACCGCAGCGTGCATCGCAAGGGCCCTCACGGCTACGGCTCCCTCGTGCGAGCGACGGGCGGGGTCACGCTCCACCACGACCTCTGGGCGCACAACGCGGCGCGCAACCCGCGCCTGGGCGACGACTACGGCCGGCCGCCCTGGCCCCTCTTCGACGTGCGCAACAACGTGATCTACGACTACGGCGGGATCGCGAGCGGCATGACCGGCGACAACCTGCGCGCGAACTACGTGGGCAACTACGTCCGGCCCGGGCCGTCCAGCGACACGACCCGCGGGGTCATCGTCCTCACCGACACCGCGGCCGTGAGCTACCACGTGGCGGGCAATGTCGTGGAGGGCCGGCCGGCGGTGACCGCCGACAATCGGCTGCTGTTCGACCGCGCCGGAGCGGGCGCGGGACGCCTCGTCACCCTTTCCGACGAACCTTTCGAGACGCCGAGCGTCCGCACGACCGGCGCGGCCCAGGCCCTGCGGGAGGTCCTGGCCGGGGTGGGCGCCACCCGGCCCCGCCGCGACGCCGTCGACGCCCGGGTGGTGCGCGAGGTCGGGGACCGCGGGGGCCGGATCATCGATTCGCAGCGGGAGGTCGGAGGCTGGCCGACCTACGCCTCGGGCCCGGCGCCCGCCGACGCCGACGCCGACGGCATGCCGGACGACTGGGAGCGCGCACACGGGCTCGACCCGGCCGACCCCGCCGACGGCCGGCGCACCCGCGATGACGGCTACACGAACCTGGAGTTCTACCTGAACGAGCTCGCCGGGGCCCCAGCGGAGCCCCGGTAGGGAACGGTCACTCACACGAGCGGGCGGGCTCGCCGGGCGAGCTGCAGCGCGAGGCCCCAGGGGTCGCGCAGCATCGCGAACTCGTCACCGGCCGGCGTCACGACCACCTCGCCCACCGGTGTCGCGCCCGCCGCGATCAGCCGCGCACGGGTGGCGTTCACGTCGTCGGCCGCGAAGGCGACGTGCAGCACGAGCGGGTCCATCGACGCGTAGGCCGGCAGGGAGGGCGTCCCCGCGTAGATCTCGAGGACGCTCTCGCCGGCATCGTCGGCGAGGAAGCGGGCGTTGCCCGGCGCGTCGCCTTCCCGGACCACGTGCATCCCCAGGTGCGCCTCGTACCAGCGTGCGACCGCGACAGGGTCCGCGACCAGCAGGGCGACGTGCTCGAGCTTCATGGATTCCTCCGCTCCAACGCGACGGCGAGCCAGGCCGTGACCTGGTCAGTGTACCCGGGCAGGCGCTCGTCCCACCCCCGCGTGCCGTGCGTCCCGTCCGGGACGGTGACGAGATCACACGTCACGCCGGCCTCGCGCAGGGCCTTTCGCAGGCGGACCGACTGCTCGCAGGGAACGCCCATGTCCGCCGTGCCGTGGACGAGGCTCGCGTAGACGGGCCAGCCGGGGGGAGGCCGGCGGGGGCCTGCGGGGGGATGCGAGAGAGAGGAGGAAAGGGACCAGCATGGCCTTCATAGGGCCTTCCGGGGACGGAACGGGGGAGAAAGGGGGGGTGCGACTGCGTCGCACCCCCAACGGTTCAGGTATCCCGGGAGCGCCGCTCGACGGGCGCTCCCGGGATGGCGTCAGAACTCGAGCCGCACCGCGTACTGCAGCTGCCGGCCGTAGTAGCCGGCCTCCTGCGCGTTGGTCCGTCCGAAGTCCGAGGCGGTGATGGTCGTCTGCGGGTCCGCCCAGTTCATCCCGTTGAGCGCGTTGAAGGCGTCCAGGCGAACCTGCAGCCGCAGCCGCTGGTTGAGCCTGAAGGTCTTCTGCAGCGTCAGGTCGAGGTTGCTGAAGCTCGGGCCGGTGAGGCCGTCGAAGGTCCACGCGTTGCTGCGCCGGGTGTAGGCGGGCTGACGGGCGAAGCCGGTGACATCGAACCAGTACTTGTCCGCGCCGTTCTCTCCGATCTTCTCGACCGACTGCGGGGCCAGCATCGTGCCGGTGAAGACGATGGGGACGCCCGAGTAGTAGGTGTAGATCCCGGAGATCTGCCAGCCGCCGAGGATGGCGTCGAGGAAGCCCGACATGTCGGACCCGTACCTGCGGCCCCGGCCGAAGGGGAGCTCGACGGTCGCCGCCCCGACGAAGCGGTGCTGGGGGTCGGAAGCCACGGTGGGGTTGCCGGAGCTTCCCGCCTGCGTGACCGAGAAGTCGAACCAGGTGAGGGTGCCGTCGTACTCGTCCTGCTCGTCAAAGAACCACTGCGACTCCTGCTTGACGTACGCGTACGTCGCGAGGAACGAGAAGCCGTTGGCGAACGGCCGCTGCAGGCGCAGCTGGAGCGACTGGTACTTCGCCTTGCGCAGGTCGGTGCCGGTCTGGATGACGTTGAGGTACTGCGGGTATGGCCGCAGCAGCTGGCTCCTCGCCACCGTGGCGTTTCGGCGCAGCGCGCCGGGGAACTGCTCCACCGTCCCGTAGTTGAAGAACGGGTTCGGCACCGCCTGGTCGACGTAGGCGCCGTAGGTGTAGCGCAGCCGCGGGTCCATCAGGTTGAGGTTCTGGCTGTACTGGTCGTGGCTGATGAAGTTCACGAAGTACGTGGCGTCGGCCACGATCCGGAAGGGGATCTCGCGCTGGAGTGACACGTTGATGCGGTCGCTCACCGGTGTGCGCTGGTCGTACTCGTCCCACGAGACGTTGTCGCCGAGATTGGTGTTCCGGCCGTAGCTCTTGCCGTAGGCCGGCGTCAGACCCTGCGGGAACGGGTTGGCGAGGAAGGCCACCGGGACGCCGTTGACGTTCGGATTGACGTTCGTTATCGGGTTGAAGGCGGCGAGGTCGATCTCGCCCAGGGTGTCGCGCTCCGAGTTGGCGAGCTCGGTGGGGGTGACGAACCGCCCGTAGCCGGCCCGCAAGGCGGTCTTCTCGTCGAGCCGCCACGCGAGGCCGATGCGCGGCATGAACCCGCCGGCCCAGGCGTCCGTCTTCCTCTTGCTGTCCTCCTCCGTGAAGTAGAAGGCGCCGTTGTAGGTGTACCCCGTCGCGCCCGCCGACTCGGCCATCCTCGCCCGGATGTCGGCGGGGATCTTCGGGTCGATCGCCGCCGCCATTCCCGGGATGGGGTCGGTGAGGTCGAGCTGCCGGGGAAGCCGGTACTCGGGGTCCCACAGGCCGCCCTGGTACTCGTAGCGCAGCCCCAGGTTGAGCGTGATCTTCGAGGTGACCTTCCAGTCGTCCTGGACGTAGAGGCCGTAGAACTCCGTGTTGGCGATCTGCAGCTGCCGGTACTGCACGTTCGAGGTGCCGGGGTCCATGGCCCCGAGCAGGAAGCTCGCCCAGGGGTGCCCGGTGGTGGTACTCGGGCTCGTCCACCGGTTTCCGGTCGCCGCCGCGACGAAGCGCAGGTCGGTGAAGAAGAAGCGCGCCGCGTCGCCGCGCTTCCAGCGGATCTCGGTGCCGGCCTTGATCGAGTGCGCGGTCAAGTACTTGTTGATCCGCGCGTGGACGCTGTAGCCCTTGGGCTGCTGGTACCAGTAGTTCGCGACTCCGAACTGGTTCCGTGCCGTGCTCTCCACGACGAGGTAGGGCGAGTAGACGAGCGGCCGGCCCTCGGCGTACGGCTGCCACCAGCCGCTCGGCCACAGGTTCTGGTAGCCCTCCTCGCCCACGACCATGTCGGGGTACTCCCGCTTGTCCTCGACCTGGTAGAAGGACCCGCGGACGTTCAGCGTCGTCGAGGGGTTGAAGGTGTAGACGGTGTCGGCGGCGATGTTCCAGCCGTTGCGCTTCGACCCGGTGGTGTTCCGCAGCTTCAGCGGGTCGTTCCCGTCCGTGTAATCGTTCGCGTCCTGGTCCGTCTTCATGCGGCTGACGCGCGCGTAGGCCTTCCAGCGGTCGTTGATGTTCCAGTCGAGGCGGGTCGAGAAGTTGAGGTAGTGGAAGGTTCGCTCGTCCTGGGCCTTGAAGTTGTTGAAGCCGGTCGCGTCGTCGCCCGCGTCGTTGGGCTGCCAGAGGCCGCCGAGGATCTGCGCGGCCACCGGGTCCCAGCGGTTCGCGGGGATCTTGTTCCCGGGGAACGGGTCGCGCACCTGCACGCCGTTGACGGTACGCGAGGTCGAGGGGTCGTAGATGACGCGGAGCGTCCCGTTGGCGTTGTAGGACTGAGAGAAGTCGCCCTGGCGTTCCAGCGCGGTCGGGAGCGTGTAGTTGCTCGCCGCGGACTGAGTGTTCTCGATCGCGTCGAAGACGGCGAACAGGAAGAGCTTGTTCTTCTTGATCGGCAGGCCGATCGTCGCCCCGGCGTTCCAGTACGGGTTGTCGTTGTGCCGCTGGGTCGCCCGGTCGCTGATGGCGTTGAGGCTGGCGTCGCGGCCGAAGAAGTAGGCCGAGCCCTTCACGTCGTTCGAGCCCGACTTCATGGTCACGATCGCGATGCCGCCGGCGCTGTGGCCGAACTCGGCGTCCACCGAGTTCTGCTGGATCGTGTACTCGCTGACCGCGTCCATGGGCGGGGTGTAGCCGAGCTTGTTGCCGGCGGTGAGCGGCGTGCCGTCGAGCAGAACGTCGTTCCTGTACTTGGTGCCTCCGCCGATGTCCATCTCGTTGGCGGTCCGGTGGTGGTAGGGCTGGGTCTCGATCGTGCTCCCGCGCTGGATCGTGGTCGGGTCGAGCATGGCGAGCTGGAGGGGGTTGCGGGTGGAGGAGGGCAGATCCTTCACCATCTCCTGCTCGATCGTGAGGTCGCGGGTCGCGGTGTTGAACTGGATGGTCGGCGTGGCCTCGGTGACGGTGACCGTCTCCTCGATCCCGCCCACCTCCAGCTTGAGGTCCACGGTGATGTCGCCGCGCTGCTGGACGCGGACGCCCGTCTGCAGGGTGGTCTTGAACCCGGCCAGCTCCGCGCTCAGGGAGTAGGTGCCCGACTCGACGAAGTCGAACAGGTACCGCCCGTCGGGGTTCGTGGTGCGGGTGCTCGTCACCCCCGTGCCGTCGTTCTTCAGGACGACGGTCGCCCCGGGCAGAACTCCGCCGGTCGGGTCGGACACCAGGCCCTGTACCCGGGCCCGGATGTCCTGTGCGCCAGCGTTGCCCGCGGCAAGCAGGATGAGGAAGAGCGCGGCGATCGCGCCCCTCGTTCTCGAATTGCTCATGGCCTTCTCCCTCGAACCTCCATTGGATTCCAGTTTGGTCCGACCAATCAAATGAATCGACCGGCGGGACCATTTCGTCTGATCTCGCCAAATAGCTTGCATATCAGCAGTTGCCACGCTTTCCTCGTGTCTGATCGGCCAAAGTTTGTAATACCACATACTGAAAAGTCAAGATGTTGTCGGACCAATATCCTTGACAGGCCCTCGACGGGGTGGTACCAAGGCGTCCCGGCGGGAGCGCGGGCCCCGCGGAGGAGGCTGCCGATGTCTGCAAGGAGACTGCTGTCCTGGGTGGTCGTGCTCGCGGGGTCGTTCTTCCTGGCCTCCCGAGCGGGCGCCGAGGGGCCCTACCGCAACCGGGACAACAAGGACCCGAAGGACTTGTCCGAGGGCACCTACCCGATCCCGTACCAGAGGCCCACGGTCGCGGAGATCACGGAAGTGCTGGAGCGGGTCCGAGCCTACCTGGACGCGAACTCACCGACCCAGGTCGTGGACGGGCGGACGGGGGTTGAGATCGCCGATTTCTCGGTTCCGAACGTGGATGCGCGGATCCCGGACGGAGCCGGCGAGGCGTTCTACCCGCTCGACTACACCATGGGCGTCATCCACTCCGGGATGCTCCTGGCGCGTGAGGTCACCGGCGATGCCCGGTTCGCGGCGTACACCCAGAGGCAGTTGCAGTTCATCGCCGACCGGCTCCCGTACTTCCGCGCGGTGGTCGCGAAGGGCGCCCGGCCGGGCAAGGAGACGTTCGGGGCCATCATCCAGACCGGTTCCCTCGACGACTCGGGCTCCATGTGCGCGGCCCTCGTCAAGGCGCACCGGGCCGGGGTGGGGCCCGACCTGCGGGCCGTGATCGACCACTGGAGCGACTACATCGCGCACAGGCAGTTCCGGATCGCCGATGGCACCCTCGCGCGCCAGCGCCCGCAGCCGGAGTCGCTCTGGGCCGACGATCTGTACATGAGCGTGCCCGCGCTCGCCCAGATGGGAGCGCTCACCCGAGACCGCGCCTGGTTCGACGACGCGGTGAAGCAGGTGCTGCAGTTCCACGCCCACCTCTGGGACCCGCAGGTCGGCCTCTACGCGCACGGCCGGCACCTGAACCAGCCGCTCAACCCCGAGTTCTACTGGGCGCGCGCGAACGCCTGGGCGATGATGGCGTCGGTGGAGCTGCTCGACGTGCTGCCGGCGGACCATCCCGGTCGGGAGAGGGTGCTCGAGGCGCTGCGGGCGCACATACGGAGCGTCGCCAAGCTCCAGTCGGGCTCGAGCGGCCTCTGGCACCAGATGCTCGACAAGACCGACTCCTACCTCGAGACGTCGGCCTCGGCCATCTTCGTGTACTCCATCGCCCGGGCGATCAACGCAGGCTGGATCTCACCGGTGAGCTACGGCTCGGTGGCGCAGGCCGGCTGGATCGGCGTCACGACGCGCGTGAACGGGAGGGGCCAGGTGGAGGGCACGTGCGTCGGGACGACGCTCGCGAGCGACCACGTCTACTACTACAACCGCCCGCAGTCCGTGTACGCGACGCACGGCTACGGGCCGGTGCTGCTGGCGGGAGCCGAGATGATCCGGCTGCTGCAGAGCCAGGGGGTCGACGTCCAGTACAAGCTGCGGACCTACCACTACGTCCCGAAGAAGCCGTGAGGGCGCCTCAGCGGTGGCGGGCCGTGGGCCTGGGGACCTCGCCCGCCTCGCGCTTGACCTGCTCCCAGCGGGCGTGCTCGAGGTGCTCGCTCATCTCGCGACGGGCCCGCTCCGGGTTGCGGGAGCGGATGGCCTCGTAGATGCGCCGGTGGGTCTCGGCGGACTCGCGGAGGCTGAAGCCCGACATGTTGATCCGCCCGGTCTCCCAGATGATCTCGGTGAGGGTCCCGATGATCGCGGCCACGATGGGGTTGCCGGACCCGGCGGCCACCGCGCGGTGGAAGCCGAGGTCGTGTCGGAGGAAGGCCTGCGGGTCGTCGAGGGCGGCGAACATGCCGGTGAGCTCGTCCGCCATGCCGGCCATGTGCTCGCCGGTGGCGCGCTCGGCGGCGAGCGATGCGGCGCCGACCTCGAGCATCCGGCGTGCCTCGTACATCTGGTCGAGGGTGAAGCCGTGGAGGGCGGCCAGGAACTCGAGCGGTGCCTTGCCGAGTTGCGGCGGTCCCTCCACGATGAAGGTGCCGGCGCCGCGGCGGGAGGTGATGATGCCCATCGCCTGCAGGGTTCGGAGGCCGGACCGCAGGGACGGTCGGCTCACGCCCATCTGCAAGGCGAGCTCGCGCTCGGGGGGGAGACGGTCGCCGGGGCCGAGGCGCCCGGCCTCGATCTCCCGGCGGACGTGTTCGACGACCTGGGCACCCGCCGCGGTGTCTCCGGCCGGGCGCTTGGTCCGACCTTTCTCGAGTTCCTCTGCCAAAACGCCATGACGAATACCATTCCTGCTCCTTCCTCGTCAACGATTTCGTCGCGAATTCGAAGGATTCGAGGTCCTTGGTCTGACCATGACGGGGCCCCTGGCGCGCCGCGAC
>Ga0316622_100000678_pt1 | contig 20560 bp, 21 predicted proteins | sample OWC_Aug_OW2_C1_D_FD_207646 | JGI IMG/M metagenome (GOLD analysis project Ga0316622, IMG submission 207646) | Wetland soil microbial communities from Old Woman Creek delta, Ohio, United States - OWC_Aug_OW2_C1_D5_C | ecosystem: Environmental > Terrestrial > Soil > Wetlands | place: USA: Ohio... | reverse complement strand
TTCCCCGAAAAGGGTGGTTTTGAATACGATGCCTTCGGTCCTCTTGAGCACCTGAACGCTCCATCCCGGGCCTTGCGAGAGACGGCCCCGCGGGGTGCGCGAATCCTTCAAGACTGGAGAATGTAAGGGGGAGCCCCTGACCAAGGCTGCCCCCTTCGTTTAGCGCAAGGATACGTTGTGTCCCGAAAGACGGCCGGCCTCAGACCTACATAATGTTACCGAAATCTTCCGGCTTGAGGTTCTTGAGCCACTCTTCGAGCTCATCGGTCCGGCGCACTTCAAGAACCGTATCCTCCACGAAGATGGGCGCCTGCATCCTGAGGGCGACGGCAACAGCGTCGGAAGGCCGGGAGTCGATGGTCACCTCCCTCTGTCCGTCAGTGACATGGATCGCGGCATAGTACGTATTGTCGATGATCTCGGTGATGACCATTTTCGTGACTTTTACCTTCAGACCGTCGAAGATGTTCTTGACAAGGTCGTGGGTGAGTGGACGGGGTGTGATGACCTTTCCCAGCGCGAGGGCTATGGCGTCGGCCTCGGGCTTGCCGATCCAGATGGGAAGGGTCTCGTTGCCTTCAATCTGCTGCAGGAGCAGAATATACATGCCGCTCCTCGGGTCGAAGAGAAGCCCTTCAACTTTCATGTGTATCGTCATGTGGTGAACCCCAGTTCCTTGAGGAAAGGCCCGTCGGAGCGCCAGTCCTTCCGCACCTTGACCCAGAGCTTCAGAAACACCTGGGCGCCGAGAAGGCCCTCGATCTCGCGCCGTGCCTCTATGCCGACAGCCTTCAACCGCAAACCCTTTTTCCCTATTATTATACCCTTTTGGCTCTCTCTTTCAATATAAATGGTGGCTCCGATCAAGATCACGCCCTCTGCCCGCTCAGACCACTCGGCGACCTCCACTGCCACTGAGTGAGGAACTTCCTGCTCGGTCCTTTCCGTAATCTTCTCCCTTATGATCTCCGAAACCAGGAAGCGCTCGAGACGGTCCGTGACCATATCATCAGGGTAGTACCGGGGGCCTTCGGGCAGACGAGCGACAGTCTCGGCCAATAACGTGTCCACTCCGTCCCCGGCGAGGGCTGATATGGGCACGATCTCCTTGAAGGGGTACAGAGCCCGGTATGCGTCAATGACGGGAAGAAGGCTCTCCTTCCTTACTGTGTCGATCTTGTTGATAACCAGAAACACCACATTGACAGTTGCTCCGAAGGATTCAATGATGTCACGCTCCCCCTTTCCCGGCAGCCGGGGGTCGACCAGCAGGAGTCCGATGTCGACCTCTTTCAGGGCCTCCCGGGCCTCCCTGACCATGAGCTCGCCGAGCTTGTGTCGGGGAGTGTGTATGCCCGGCGTGTCGATGAAGATGATCTGGGCGTCGGGCAGAGTCTTGATGCCGAGGATCCTGTTCCTGGTCGTCTGGGGCTTCGAAGTGACAATAGAGAGCTTCTGTCCGAGGATGGTGTTGAGCAGTGTCGACTTGCCGACGTTTGGCCGGCCAACAAGGGCCACAACGCCTGAGCGGTGGGTCGTCATACCCTCCTGGCGGGTCCCGAAACGGGACGGGCACTCTCCGGGGCTGAGGGCCACTTCATGAGAACCCTATTCCAGCTTTCCCAGCGCCCGCCTGATCCTTCTGAGGGCCTCCCTGATGCTCTCAAGGGAGGTCGCGTAGGAGATCCTGATGTACCGATCATCGCCGAAGGGCTCTCCATGGACAAGGGCCACCGAGGCGCTTTCAAGGAGATAGACGGCCAGATCAAGGGACGAGTTTATCGGGCGTGACCCTGCCTTTTTCCCGTAGACTTGTGACACCCTGGGAAATGCATAAAAAGCGCCCGTCGGCGTACGGCAACTGACCCCCTCAAGCGCATTGAGACCCTCAACCAGGATAGCCCTTCTCCGGTCGAACTCGGCGCACATGATCCCCACGGACTCCTGGGGCCCCCTGAGGGCCGCCACCGCAGCCTTCTGGGCGATTGAGGTGGGATTGGACGTCGACTGGCTCTGGATGTTCGTCATGGCCTTGACGATGTCGCGCGGGCCTGCGGCATAGCCGATTCGCCACCCTGTCATGGCGTAAGCCTTCGAAAGTCCGTTGACCACAATGGTCTTTTCCCGTATCTCTGTGCCAAGGGAGGCGATGCTCACATGCTCGACACCGTCGTAGACCAGTTTCTCGTAGACCTCATCGGACACCACGAAGAATCCGTGCTTCACCGCCAGTTCCGCAATCTTCTCCAGGGTCTTCCGGTCATAAGCAGAGCCGGTGGGGTTTGACGGCGAGTTGAGGATGAGGGCCTTGGTCTTTGAAGTGACCTTCGACTCCAGGGCCTCGGCAGATACCATAAAGCCGTCTTCCTCGCGGGTGTCTACGAAGATCGGGACCGCATCGTTGAGGAGCACCTGGTCGGGATAGGACACCCAGTAAGGCGCCGGGATGAGCACCTCGTCACCGGGGCCGTACAAGGCCTGGGCGATGTTGTAGAGGCTGTGCTTGGCGCCGCAGGATACGATGATCTCCTCGCGGCTGTAAGCAACGCCGTTGTCAGCCTTGAACTTGTCGATAACGGCGTCCTTCAGGTCGTCCGTGCCGCCCACCGGCGTATACTTGGTAAAGCCGTCCCTGATCGCCTTTATGGCTGCCTCTTTGATGTGCTCAGGCGTGTCGAAATCGGGTTCTCCCACGCCGAAGTTGATCACGTCGACACCCTGGGCTTTCAGCGCCTTTGCCTTCGCGTCTATGGCGAGCGTCGCCGAAGGCTTTATCTTCCGTGCCCGTTCAGAAAGCATCGCACATCCTCCTTGTGCCGGCTGTTTCGAGGTCCGAACATTGTACCACAGCGCCGAGCAAATGTGGGTGTCATTTCCTGCGCTGGCGCACCTTCAGGAGGGTATCTTGAAAAACTTCGTTACCCGGTTCCAGCTCCAGGGACCTGACGGAGAGTGCCTCGGCCTCATCGAGTCTCCTGCCCTGGGTGTAGTAGAGCCACGCGAGGTTGTTGTAAGCCTCTGCAAGGTCAGGCAGGGCCGTCATGGCCTCCCGGTAGCACCGTTCGGACTCGTGGTACTCTCCCTTTTGAAAGAAGACGTTGCCCATATAGAGGAGTGCCCGCGGGAGCTTCGCTGAGGCTTTCCGGTACTCTGAGAGGGCTTCGTCGAGCTCCCCCCTGCGCTCGTAGGCCACGCCGAGATTCAGATGTTCCTCGGAACTCAGGGAGTCCTGGAGAATGACGATCCTCGGGAAGGAGCAGGCGGTAAAGAGCGATACCGAAAGGAAAAGGAGAGTCCGCAGCACTCGCCAGCGCGGCCTCATTGACGACCCTGGTCCCCCTGCCCGCCTGCATGCGGAGCACCCCTCGTCTTTTTTTGCTCATACATGCTCGTGTCCGCGTCCCTTATGAGCTGCTCGATGGTCCGGCGCGACTGCCCATCGCAGGACGCAACGCCGATGCTGAGCGAGAGACTGTACGCCCTCTTTGCCCCCTCATTCCGCCGCCTCAGATTCTCCGTGAGCCGTTGCAGCAGCATCTCGGCGCCGGACCGGGTGGCCTCGATCGCCAGGATTGTGAACTCATCACCGCCGAGCCTGGCGACCACATCGGAGTCTCTGAATGTATCTCTCAGGACTTGAGCCGTTTCAATCAGCGCCCGATCCCCCTCCTGATGCCCGAAGGTGTCATTGATCCACTTCATATTGTCGATGTCGACGAAGAAAAGCACCATCGCGCGCTTTGACCGTTCAGCCACTTTCAGCTGCTGCCCGGCTACAGTGAGAAAACCCCGCCGGTTCAGGAGGCCCGTGAGGTCATCAAGAATGGCTGCGGCCCGGACGAGGCCCTGGAGCCGGTTCCGTTCGATCGCATACCGAATGGAGCGGACTAGGAGGTCGCCGTCGGTCTTCCCCTTGACGAGGTAATCCTGGGCCCCCGCCTGTACCGCCGCAACGGCAACTCCTTCGTCATCGAGTCCGGTGAGTACGACGACGGGCACGTTCGGAGCCGCCTCGTGGAGCGCTGAAAAGGTGCGGAGCCCCCCGCTGTCGGGCAGCATCAGATCCAGAAGAACGGCGTCAATATGATCATCAGTCAGACACGCGCGGGCTTCGCTTAGTCTTTCCGCTACGATTACCTCAAACCGGGGGGACACGGACCGGCCGAAGCGCTCCCCTAAAAGGATGGCGTAGTTCCTATCGTCTTCGACAAGAAGGACCCTGATGGCATTCTCTCCCATGCGTTACCTCTCTCCAGGATAGATCCAGAGCGTCCAGAATCCCGCCCGTTCCCACCGGCGCACGAAGGCGTCGGTCTCCACAACCCCCTGTTTCGTCGGGCCTGAGTTGACGATGACACCCCGGTCGTCAAAACCCGTGACGACCATGTAATGGTTCGCCTGGTACAGAGAGAAGCCTTCATCAACAAGGACCACAAGCGGGTAGCCGTCGGTGACCTTCTTTCTCAGATCATTCCAACTGCCCCGGTACTGACGGGCGGTCAGTCCTTTCCTTTCGGCATAAAACACCATGTCGATAGTCAAGGTGCCTCGGGCGGTCCTGCTGAAGATCTCGCGGGCAATTTCGTCCGGAGTGACCGGGACCTTCCAGTAGTTCATGACCCCTGCGAGGGATGCAGGGCCGCACTGGTATTCATCCTGGGGGTAGAAAGGAACCTTGTCAATGCGGACCGCCGAAGAGCCTGGCGACAGGGCCCCCGGCGCACAGCCCCACAGGAAACAGAGCAGGCCTGCCGCAATGGCGGCCCCGGCCAGAAACCTCCTGAGGCCCGGAACCGTGAGTATCCCGTATCCGTCGTCAATCCCCATTATACAGCCTGAAGCATTGCCCACTCAGTGACGACGGACACGGTCCGCCCACGGCGATCCTACTTTGTCACAATGACCTTGTGCCCGGTAAAGTAGATAATGAGCACGACGATGAGGATTATTACCAGAAGTGCGATGATCACGCCCGCGGCGTCGCCGCCTGCCCTGATCTCGTCGACCTGAAGGGCCAACCGGTGAAGTTGATCATCGCTGAGCTGGGACAGCCGGTTGTCGATCTCGTCAGGGGTGAGGCCGAACTGTTCGAGCCTCTCTCTGACCATCTTCGTCTCCAGGGCCTGTCTGATGCTGTCGAGGTCTGCCGCTCTGCCTGAAGAGAGCGCATTGATCACCTCCGAGGGCGCGAATCCTGCATCGACCCGCGGCGCAACGGCAATGACGAGCATCATCACCGCGAGATACCACGAAAGTCCTTTCATGAAGGGTACCTTCATCTCTCTGTCACCTCCTTTTTTGTAGGTTAAAGTCCGTTGATGACCTATGGATTAAACAGATCCTTCATTCCCCGACTTGGTGAGGGAATCCAGGTTTTTCGATACTTCTGGATTGTTCGGTCGAGCCGGGCAATGACAACGTTTCACTTTATGGACACGCACTGATTAAGTCTACCCTATCATTGCACAACCAATCGAGCACAGGCAGGGAAAGGCACCGCACAACAACGGAGCTACGGAGACCACTTCAGGGGACCTGGTCGTCATAGAGTTTCCTCCTCGCCCTGCCACCGAGAGAAGTCAGGATTTCGTAAGGTATCGTAGCGGCATGGGATGAGAGCTCCGATGCGCTGATCGTCTCCTCTCCCTGCCTTCCGAGCAGCACCACCTCGTCGCCCTCGGAGAGACCCTCGATGCCGGTGACGTCGATCATGGTGAGGTCCATGCAGACCCGGCCCACAACCGGCGCCCTTGTGCCCCCGGCAATCACCTGGGCTCTGTTCGAAAAGGCCCTGCTGTAGCCATCAGCGTACCCCGCAGAGATGACCGCTATCAGACTATCTCGTTTCGTCTTGAATGTGCCTCCGTAACTTATCGCACTACCGGCCGGCATCCTCCTCAGCGACAGGATCCGGGCCTTTACTGTCATTGCCGGTTCGAAGGAAGCATTACCTCCGCGACTGGCGCGCTCCGCCTCTTCGAGAGGCCAGCATCCATAAAGCAGCAGCCCCGGCCTCACCGCATCGAAGTGGGCTTCCGGAAGGGCCAGGACAGCCGCGCTGTTCGCCATGTGAAGGCACGGAATCTTCAAGCCTGCCCCTGCCAAGGCGGTCTGAAGGGATCTGAACCGTCTGATCTGCTCCCCTGCGGCCACGGGATCCGAGAGATCGGCATCCGACAAGTGAGTCATGACACCCTCGACAGAGATTCCGGGCAGGCGTGAGAGGGAAAGGACCTGGGCCGCCACATCCCCCCTGAGACCGAGCCTCCCCATCCCCGTATCGACCTTGACATGGACCCCCACACTCCGGCCCGCCCTTCCCGTCTCCCGTGAAAGCGCCTCGGCCACCCTCATGTCAGCAATGACCGGAATTCCGTCCTGGGCAAGGACCTCGCGCACATCGGGATCGAAAAGGACAAGGATGGGGCAGGCCAGAGAGGCCTCGCGAAGTTCCCTGGCCTCCTCGGCGAAGGCAACGGCGAGAAATGACGCACCGTCCCGGAGCAGCCTGCGGGAGACCTCCACCGCACCATGTCCATAAGCATCAGCCTTCACCACGGCGATCACGGGCCGGTTCCCGCACAGACGCCTTACGCCTGACAGGTTGTGAGAAAGCGCAGACAGACTGATTTCAGTAGTGGTACCTCTGTGCACCGTGTCAACTCATGCCCCGCCCCGGCCGCGAGCGCGACGTCTCGTACCGGAGGGTCAGGAAAGTAAGAACGCCAGGTTATGGTCGAGGACTCACGCCGACTTCTTGGTGCCCTCTTTGTCGGAAGGGTCCTTGCCTTCCGCCATGGGCTTTTTCGGAGTCACATCGATTTCATCGGGCTCGTTGGTTGCCTTCTTGAAATTCTTAATTGCCTCGCCGATGCCCTTCCCTATCTGGGGGAGCCTGGTGGCTCCGAAGAGAACGATGACGATGATGAGAATGATTACCAACTCCTGCATTCCGAGACCCAGCATACGAAACCTCCCCTTTTTCTTCGAAAGACATGGGCTCTAACGGACAGGCCGATCCCGCATCCTGCCTACACGGGGCGGTGAGCCACAGCCTCATAGTCTTCGACAGTGTTGATATTAACAAAACAGAGGCCTTCAGGATCGACAGACCTCACTTCCGATTCGGACACGAAGTGCGTCACCACTTCATTCAGAAACCTCTTCAGAGAGGTCTTGCCTGAAAGAACAGCCTCCTCGAGATGCGGCAGACTCGACGTGCCGTAGACGGCACAGAGGGGCTGCGGCTCGCCGTGACAGACCGGGACCGTGACATCGACAGGACGTCCCGCCGCCGCCTCGGCATGCCTCCTGCAGATCAGCGAGACAACATCGGAATTCAGGAAAGGCATGTCGCAGGCAGCGACAAAGATGCTTTCGCCCGCCGTCACATTGATCAGGCACGAGAAGATCCCCGCCATGGGCCCCTGAGAGGGCAGCACATCCCCCACAAGGGGAACGCCGAGGTGGAAATACTCCTGCGGCGCGTTCGTACTGATAAAGACTTCCCTGAACAGGCCTGTGAGGATGAGGAGATTCCTCTCGATGATGGGAACCCCGCCGATACGTATGAAGCTCTTGAGAAGAGGGAACCGCCTGTTTTCTCCCCCCGCAAGGATTGACGCAGCCTGCGGAGCGGACGGCGGGACCTCCCTCATGCCTTTATCACAACCCCTGCGTAGCCCACCACGTGGTCATGGTCGCCGCTGACGTCTCCCGACGTGGCATACCTGACGAGACGGGCTGTCCGCGCCCCGAGGGCCTTCGCCGCGTAGAGTGCAATGGTTGCCGGCAGCACCCCGCACATGGAGATCCGTTCCTTCCGGACCGTTGTATAGAGGCCTTCGGGGTTCAGGTCCAGGACTTCCTTCAATGCAAGACCGTCGAGCCTTCGGGCGGTGGCGTCGGGAACGTAGTGGGACATGTCGGTGCTCGCCACGATCACCACCTCATGAGAGACCTCCCGTATTGCCGCCGCGATCCCACGGCCGACCTCCCGGCACTCGTCAAGCGAGCAGGTCAGAACGGCAAGGGGAACGATCATGACTTCCGTCGAGAAGTAGGCGATGAAGGGCAACTGCACCTCAAGGGAGTGTTCGAACCGGTGGGCCTGGGCGTCCCCGGTCACGCCGGGAGCGTGGCGGAGGATGGCGCTGCCGAGGTCCTCATCGATCCCGAAAGTGCCGGTTGGTATCTCCCACTGGCCCGACGGCATGAGCGAAAGGTCTGCTCCAACACCGGTGTGGTTCGGGCCGATCAGGACAAAGGTCCTCGGAAACCTGATGGAGGAGTATACGGCGCCGGCGACAGGCCCCGAGTACATCAGCCCGGCGTGCGGGGAGAGCGCAGCGATGACCTCCTCCTTCTCCTGTCCCTTCAGAACGTACTGCTCCACCTGACCGGTGAGGCGGGAGGATGTCCCGGCGTAGAACTGCCCTGCCACTGCCGGCGGCCTCCTCATCAGAAGTTCCCCTCCTCATGCTCGTAGGGCATGTCGGTGTAGTCGACAAATCGTGTGCAGTCTGCCAGGAAGGTGAGGTTCAGGGTATCAGTAGGGCCGTTTCTCTGTTTTGCCACCTGGGCCCTGATAGTGCCCCTGTTCTGGGGGCCGCTCTTCGGCGACGCGTCGTCCCGGTAAAGGAAGATGATCACGTCCGCGTCCTGTTCTATGGCGCCCGACTCTCTGAGGTCGGCCAGGGTGGGCCTGTTCTCGCCCCTGCGCTCGACGGCCCTATTGAGCTGGCTCAGGGCGATCACCGGGACCCGCAGCTCCTTTGCGAGGGCCTTGAGCGACCTCGATATGTCCGATATCTCCTGTTCCCGCCGCTCGAAGTTGCCCCTGCTCCGCATGAGCTGCAGGTAGTCGACGACCACAAGGCTCAGGCCGCCATGCTCCATCCTGAGCCTCCGGGCCTTCGCACGTATCTCGAGCACGGTCACCGATGATGAATCGTCTATGAACAGCGGGGCTTCGGCAAGCCTGCCGGCGGCGTTCGTCAGTTTAGGCCAGTCCTCCCGGCTGATGAAACCCTTTCTCACCTTCGAGGAGTCCACCATGCTCTCGGCGCAGAGCATCCTGAGGGCGAGCTGTTCCTTAGCCATCTCGAGGCTGAAGACCGCAACAGGTTCCCTGAGATCAACCGCCACGTGCTGGGCGATGTTCAGCGCAAAAGCCGTTTTCCCCATCCCCGGTCTGCCGCCCACGATGATGAGGTCTCCGTGCTGGAAGCCCGACGTGAGGTCGTCGAGATCCCTGAAGCCCGAAGGCACGCCGGTGATGGCCTCCTTCTTGTCATAGAGATTCTCGATCATCCTGAAGGTGTCCTTGATGACGTCCTTCAGACTCGTGAAAGAGGTCCTGGTCCTCTTGTCGGCAATGTCGAAGACGGTCTTCTCCGCGTAGTCCACCATCTCGTCGGCATCGAGGCTGTCTTCGTAGACCTTGGTGGTGATGTGGGTGGCAGCCCTGATCAGAGACCGCAGCAGCGCCTTCTCGCGGACGATCTTCGAATGGTACCGGACATTGGCAGCGGTGGGAACACCGTTGGCGAGGAAGGTAAGGTATGACAGGCCGCCGACGCTCTCGAGATCGCCCGACTTCCTCAGGAGGTCCGTCAGGGTCACGATGTCGACCGGTTCGTTCCGGTCGAAGAGATTGACCATTGCACGGTAGAGTCTGCCGTGGGCTTCTTTGTAGAAGTCGTCCCCCGAGAGCAGTTCTATGACCTTCGGAAGGGCCTCGCTGTCGAGGATGATAGCGCCCAGTATCGCCTGCTCGGCCTCCAGGTTCTGCGGCGGCATCCTGTCGACAGGCAGGTCAACGGCTCTCACGGCACCTCCAGGGCTGTCGCCGGCCCTACGACTCCTCAGGTATGACGACGACGGTGAGCGGGGTAATGACGTCCGAATGGATCTTTACATTAACGGCGTAATTCCCGAGCCGCTTGATCGGCTCATCGAGGACGATCTTCTTCCGGTCTATATCGAGGCCCTCTTTCTTCAGGGCCTCCGCGATGTCCATGGCAGTCACGGAGCCGAAAAGCTTCTCTTCCTCGCCGGCCTTTGCCATGATCGTGACCGTCATCGATGCTATACGGGAAGCCAGAGCCTCGGCACCGGCCCTCAGCTTGCGGGCCGCGTCCTGTATCTTCTTCTGCTCGTGTTCAAGGGCCCTGATATTCTTTGGATTTGCCTCGGTAACCAATCCCTTGGGCAGGAGGAAGTTCCTCGCATAGCCGTCCTTCACGCTCACAACCTCGCCCATGCCCCCAAGGCCCTTTATGTCCGATTTGAGAATCACTTTCATAGGGGTTTCGCTCCTTTCCTCACGCCTCGCGCTGTAACAGTGAAAGTAGTATAACGAATTGAAACCAAAAAAGTTAAGGCTGGGCCGTGGCACATACAAACGCATTCAGGCAGGCCTGCGGTGCCGAAAACCTTTACGGGCGATACCATGATTAAGGCACTTGCGACTAAAGAGTGATGAGTAATCGGCAAACGGTAATCAGATACTGATGGCTCATCATTTCTCACTGATCACAATCGCAGGCTTTGAGGTTTTCCTTTGCCTGACAGTCTCATAGACACAGACAGCGGCGGCGGCGGCAACATTAAGGCTCTCTGCCCTGCCGTAGATGGGGACCCGGAGGGCACCCTGTGCGGCAGACCTGATCTCAGTGCTCGGCCCATGGGTCTCACTCCCGAAGGCGAATGCCGCCGGACCGGTCAGCACGGCTTCGTACAGTGATGACGATGCATGGGAATCAGTGACGTAGAGAGCTATTCCGCGGGCGGCGACATACCTGATCAGTTCATCGGCGGTGCAGGGAATCACGGGCACGTTGAAGATGCTTCCGGCAGTTGACCGGACCGTCTTGCACCCGAAGGGATCGCAGGTGTCCGGCAGAATCACTACTGCGTCACTGCCGGCCGCGTCGGCCGTGCGGATAATCGCCCCGAGATTGCCCGGGTCCTGAATGCCGTCACAGACGATAATGAGCGGGATGGGCGAGAGGGGCAGACCCTCCAATGCCGTCTGCGCCAGCCTCACAACGGCCACAACCCCCTGGGGGGTGGCGGTCCCGCTGAGCTGCGACATGACTTTGTCGCTCACTTCAGTGCAGACCGATGGTGCGCTCTCCCGGCCTTCCGGTTCATTCCGCACGGGCGGAGCAGCCCTTTCAGCACGCCTGAGGAGCGCCCGGCCCTCGGGTCGCACCGCAAAAGACCTCGTGTGGAAAAGGTGCTGAAGCGTCGCCTCGGCAGCAAGCGCGGCTTCGATCGGACGGGGGCCCTCGACAAACACACGGTCAGGGGCAGACTTCCTCCGGCGGTCCCGCACTTCCACAGCTTCCCGTATCAGGCGATTCGCGGGACTCGTAATAGTCTGGTTCCTCACCGTCGTAGCTTAATGAGAAGGAACGGTGAAATGCAATGAGTAAAGCCGGTTACAGAAGCTTGAAGGGTAACGGTATGAAGGTAATGATGAAGATGAAGAGCGCCAGGAGACCAATGGCCCTGCGCTTTTGGTCCAGAGGACTTTCCCAGTAGACCACGGGAGGGTGGTTGATGCCCAGCACCAGCATGAGGATAGCCCAAAGTGCCCATCCTTCCCAATAGAGAAGGCCGAAGACCGCAAGAAAGATGATGAGTGCGATCGAAACCTGCCTGTGGCGGTCACCCAGGAGTGCGAAGGCAATGTGACCGCCGTCGAGCTGCCCCACCGGGATCAGATTTAAGGTCGTCACAAAGAGCCCGATCCACCCGGCGAAGGCTATAGGGTGGAGCAGGATGTCGGCCTGCTCGGGGAGGCTGCCAAAAACCAGCCACGAGAGAAAAGAAAACAGGAGTGATTCACCCAGCCCGAGGCTGCCCTCGACCTTCGCAACGCTCACGATCTGCGACATGCTGAGACCGGCGAGGCAGGCGACAACTGAAACTATGAAGCCGGCGATCGGACCCGAGGCGCCTATGTCGATCAGCGCCTTTCTGGTGGCTATTGGCGATTTCATCTTTATGAAGGCCCCGAAGGTCCCGATGATTGAAGGAGCCGGTATAAAGTACGGAAGAGTCGCCTCCGTGTGGTGCCTTCTCGAAGCGATGTAGTGCGAGAACTCATGGACAAGAAGGATCGTCATGAGGGTCGCGGCAAAAGGCAGCCCCTCGACGACCCGTGAGGGGTCCGCCAGGATGTCAGCCCCCTGCTGAAGGGCCCCCGCGAGGAGCGTCGTCAGAAAAGTAAGCGTGAAAAGGATGAGGTGAAGGTAGGGAATCCGCCTCATCTCACTGCTTTCCCCCAGGCGCCTGCGAGTCAACCGTCACCAGCATCGCCTTCAGATCATAGTCATAGGCGTCGACGATCTCCACCGTTACCAAATCCCCCACCGCAACTGGGGGACGCGGGTTCATGGTTGCATCCTGACTCATTGCCCGTGCCTCTTGACTCTTCACTGCTGACTCCTCTATGATCGTGACCCCGTCTATTTCGGGGGCCTGCGAGTCGAGGCGGCCGATAACCAGTCTCCCGTCGACTTCCTCGACCAGCGCCTCGAACCGACGGCCCACCAGATCCCTGTTCTTCTCGAAGGAGATCAGGGCCTGCCTCCTCATGAGTTCGTCAAGGCGTCTTTGTTTGACCTTCTCGGGAACCTGGCCCTTCAGCAGGGACGCCGCAGAGCCCTCTTCGCGGGAGTACATGAAGGCTCCAAGCCTGTCAAACCTGACCTCTTCGATGAAGTCGACGAGGCCGTTGAACTCCTCCTCCGTCTCCGAGGGAAACCCGATTATGAAGGTCGTCCTCAGCGTCACGCCGGGGACCGCCCGTCTGACCCGCCTGAGGAGCTTCAGGTACTCCTTCCTCGTGCCCCTCCTGCCCATGAGGCGGAGGAGGCGGTCCTCCGAGTGCTGGAGCGGTACATCGAGATATTTTAGCACCTTGCTTTCAGAGGCGAGGAATCCGAGGAGCTCATCGGTAATCGCCGTCGGGTACAGGTAGAGGAGTCTGATGCGAAAATCACCTGCCAGAGAGGCGAGATCCCTGAGAAGGGAGACCAGGCCGTAGTCCTTCAGGTCCCTGCCGTAGTCCGTGATGTCCTGGGCCACGAGGATCAGCTCTCTCACGCCCCTGCGGACATGCTTCTCGGCTTCCCTCAGTAGACTCTCAGGCCCGGCACTCCTGAAAGGCCCCCTGATAGAGGGTATGACGCAAAAGGTGCAGCGCTTGTTGCATCCCTCGGCGATCTTCAGATACGCGTAAGGGGACGAAGACAGTCGCGGGCAGGAAGTCTTGCTTTCGACCTCCTGCTTCTTGCTTCTTGCTTCTGACTCCTGACTGTCTCTGAGTGTCTTGCAGTACTGGACGATCTTTTCATCATCGCCGACTCCCCAGAGTGCGTCTATCTCCGGCATCTCCCTCAGAAGTTCCTCCCGGTACCGTTGAGCGAGACAACCGAACACGACCAGTTTCCTGGGGCTTTCCCTGTTGCCAGTGTCTGCCGTCTTACCGGTTCTCTCGTGATCCGGACGCAGAACGCCCAACTCGGAACCCGCAACATTCTTTATCTTCGCCAGCCTCAGAATCTCCTCGATGGATTCCTCCTTGGCATCCGTGATGAACCCGCAGGTGTTGACCAGGATAATCTCCGCAGACTCGGGCTCATCGACAGCCTCAAACCCCTCCGAAAGGAGCGCCTCCTCAAGGTGGGCCGAATCGACCGTGTTCTTGGGGCAGCCGAGGGTTGTGATGCTGACCTTCACGACCGTGCCTCAGCCCTCTCCCGCAAGCCTCTCCGCCTCTCTCCTGCGCCGCAGGACCTGATAGACGATTACGTAGCCGGCCACGGCCGAGAAGACGCCGAGGAGGGTAGTGCCGAGAACAAAGGGCGCCAGGAGGTGGCTCATCTCTCCCGAGAGACGGCTCAGGCTTATGTCGTTCCAGTCGATGCGGGGGATGACCCTCTCAATGCCGAGCACCTGCGCACCGAACCAGGTGGCGAAGGTATAGATCGGCACGATGGTCCAGGGGTTCGTGATGTAGACCCCGATGATCGTCACGAAGGTGTTCAGCCTCAGGACCGGGGCGACGGCGAATCCCAGGATGGTATGAAGGCCGAGGAGAGGAGACATACCGATGAAGACGCCCACCGCAAACGAGAGCGCCACCTTTCGGGGGGGCTCCTTGACCCTCAGGACCTCTCTCAACTTTTCCCTAAGCGCCAAAGTGCTGGTACCCCTCCGGTTTCATTTCAGACTCTACGCCATCCGCGTCGATCACCGTGCGCCTGCCGTCGGTGACTGTGCCGATACAGTTGACCGCAAGTCCTTCCGCGGAGAGTTCCTCCGGCGGCGCGGCCGAGGTGAAGAGGATCTCGTAGTCTTCCCCGCCCTTTGTCGCAAGAGACCAGGGATCAAGGCCGAAGAGCGTCGCACTCTCCTTCATCTCGCCCGAAAGCGGCACCGCATCGAGCCGAATCCTGGCGCCGCAGCCGCTCTCGTCGCACACTCTCGAGAGGTCGACGAAGAGGCCGTCGCTCAGGTCGATCATCGCCGTCGCCTTCCCGGCAAGAAAACCCGTGTCTCGCGCCTCAGGCGTCAGATGCCTCCGCAGAAGCGGTTCAGCAACAGCCCAGGGCAGGGAGGTCGTCACCGGGCCCCCTCGGGCTTCAAGAACCGCCTCGCTCGTGTAACTGCCTGCGCGTTCCGGCCCGGCGGCGAATTCGTGGGCACTCACCCGCTGTCTCGACTCGTCTGTCAGCCGCCTGAGCACTTCGAGGCCGCAGGCGGAGTCGCCCAGATTCCCCGTCACGTATATCCCGTCACCAGGGCAGGCCCCGCCCCGTGTCACGACGGCCACGGCAGAGCCGATCACCGTCGCCGAGAGGACCATGTCGTTGCGGGCCCCTGACAGATCGCCGCCGAGGAGCGAGAGGCCGTATCTGGCGGCGCCTGCAGCAATGCCGTCGAAGAGGCTCCAGAAGAGAGACTCGTCGCAGGCCTCTCTCAGCGCGAGGCTCAAAAAAAGGTACCGGGGCTTACCTGCCATCGCCATGATATCACTCACGTTGACCGAAACGAGTTTGAAGCCGAGCTGACGGGGGCTGATCAGGCCGAGGTCGAAGTGCACACCCTCGGCCATCAGGTCGGTGGTGACGAGGACGCTGCCCCGCTCAGGAGAAAAGGCCGCGGCGTCATCACCGATGCCGACGATGACGCCTCCGTCTCCGGTCTCCGGGGCCCTAAACCTTCTTCTTATTTCTTTGAGAAGACCGAGTTCTCCGACCTGACGAAGCAGCATGTCCGGACCGTGCCTGTTTTGACGGGCGGCCCTTGTGCCTGGAAGCCCTGACGGACCGCACCGTGGTTGACTCCTTCTTGTTGTTCTTTGCCTGTTTCAGGCCCTTGACCGGTTCACCGAGAGACGTCTTCAGCACGTCATCGACCGTCTCGGCCAGAACAAAGTTCATGCCCTCCGTCACGTATTTCGGAAGGTCATCGAGGTCCTTCTTGTTCCGGGCCGGCATGACAACGGTCTTTATGCCCATGCGCTTGGCGGCAAGAGCCTTTTCCTTGAGCCCCCCGATGGGCAGCACCCGGCCCCGGAGCGTGACCTCGCCCGTCATGGCCACGTCCCTTCTGACCGGCCGCTCGGTCAGGGCCGAAGCAATGGCTGCTGCCATGGTCACACCCGCAGAGGGTCCGTCCTTGGGAATTGCGCCGGCCGGCACATGGATGTGGAGGTCGATCTTCGAAAAGATATCCTCCTCTATGCCAAGATGCTTCGCCTGCGAGCGCACATGGCTCAAAGCCGCGTGGGCCGATTCCTTCATCACGTCGCCGAGCTGCCCTGTCAGGGTCAGGTGCCCCTTGCCCTTCAGAATGGCTGCCTCGACGTAGATGATGTCACCCCCCGCCTCGGTCCACGCCAGGCCCGTGGCAACGCCCACCTCGTTCTCCTTGATTTCCTCCTCGGGAAGGTACTTGGGCACGCCGAGATACTTGTGCAGATTCTTGCCCGTCACGGTGTACAGTATTGCCTTGTCTTCGGCGACCTTCTTCGCGATCTTCCTGCAGAGGTTCGCGATCTGACGCTCAAGGTTCCTCACCCCGGCCTCCCGGGTGTAGTGCGAAATGACCTGACGTATTCCGGAATCGGTGATCCTCAGGATCTTGTCGGTGATGCCGTGCTCATCGAGCTGTTTCGGCACGAGGTACTTTCTCGCAATGTTGAGCTTCTCCTCATCAGTGTATCCTGACAGGTAGATGATCTCCATCCTGTCTCTCAGCGGACCGGGTATTGTGTCAGCGAGGTTGCCCGTGGTGATGAACATGACACGCGACAGGTCGAAGGGCACGGCAATATAGTGGTCGACGAAGGTATTGTTCTGCTCCGGGTCGAGCACCTCCAGCAGCGCCGACGAGGGGTCTCCCCTGAAGTCCGCGCCGAGCTTGTCGATTTCATCGAGCATGATGACCGGGTTGTTCGTCCCCGTCTGTTTGATGCCCTGGATGATCCGTCCGGGAAGGGCTCCCACGTAGGTCCTCCGGTGACCCCTGATCTCTGCCTCGTCCCGGACGCCCCCGAGGGACATCCTCATAAACTCCCTGCCGAGGGCCTTGGCTATTGAACGGCCCAGTGAGGTCTTGCCGACGCCGGGAGGTCCGATGAAGCAGAGGATGGGCCCCTTCATCTTCTCCTTCAGCTTCCGCACGCTGAGGTACTCGAGGATCCTCTCCTTGACCTTCTCGAGATCGTAGTGGTCGTCGTTGAGAACCTTCTCTGCTTTCCTGATGTCCAGCATGTCCTGGGTGCTCTTCGACCAGGGCAGTTCCGTCAGCCACTCGAGGTAGGTCCGTATCGTCGCCGCCTCGGCGCTGTCGGGGTGCATCTTCTCGATGCGCCTGAGCTGCTTTTCCGCCTCCTTCAGGACTTTCTCGGGCATCTGTGCCTCTTCGATCTTCCTCTTGAATTCCCTGATCTCCTCGGCCTTCTCGTCCATTTCGCCCAGCTCCCGGTGAATCGCCTTGAGCTGTTCCCGCAGAAAGTAGTCACGCTGCGTCTTGTCGATTTCGCCGCGCGCCTCCGTCTGTATCTTCTGCTGGATCGTGAGCAGCTGGATCTCCCGCGTGAGGATTTCTCCCACCTTCTTCAGCCGCTCGATAGGATCGGCCATTTCGAGTATCTCCTGAGACTGATCGGACTTGAGCCCCAGGTGAGAGGCGATGAGATCTGCCAGCCTCCCGGGGTCGTCGATGTTCTCGATCACGACCATCACGTCAGGCGTAATTGCCTTTCCGAGGGAGACTGCCTTGTCGAGCTGCTCTTTGATGCTCCGCAGAAGGGCCTCATCCTCAAGCGTTTTTTCACCAGGCTTTGCTTCGATGATCTTTTCCACCTCGGCCACGAAGAAGGGCTCCCGCTTGCTGAACATGAGCGCCCGGGCCTTGCTCAGCCCCTGCACGAGGATCTTGACCCTCCCGTCGGGGAGCTTGAGCATCCTCATGATCATGCAGACCGTCCCGACCGTGTAAAGGTCCTCTGGGGCAGGGGTTTCGACATTGAGGTCTTTCTGGGTGAGCAGAAGGACCATCCTGTTGGTGTTCAGCGCCTGATCTATTGCCTTGATGGATATGTCGCGCCCCACGAAGAGAGGGATTATCATGTAGGGGAAGACGACAATGTCCCGCACCGGCAGGACCGGGAGATCCTCGGGAATCTGGACCTCCGCCTCTTTCTCTTCAATGGCCTTGTTCGATTCTTCGCTCATGTATGTCCTCCGCGTTCCTTCAGACTGTCAGACCGGCCCTGCGGCGATCACTCAGGAAAGTGGAATGCCCGATGGGGCCGGGGAAAGGAGCCTCACCGTCTCTCGACGGGAATCCTGATGACTTTGCCCGTGAGCTTCGGAAAGGTCACCGTCAGAACGCCATGACTGTAGACCGCACGACCAGCCTGGGTGTTCACTGCCACCGGCATTCTGATGACTCTCCTGAAGCTCTTGCACTCGCGCTCGACACAGATGTAACTCATGCTCCCGCAGCCCGGGGTCCCCCGGAGCCTCCTGCCGACCCCCTCGATGACCAGCAGATCCTCATAGACCCGCACGCAGAGCTTCTCAGGCTCAACGCCGGGCAGGTCGATCTCGAAGACCAGCTGGTCCCCAGTCTCAAACAGATCTGCCGGAGGCCCTGGAGAAGGCTCGACATCAAAGAAGACCAGTCTTCTGCTGCTTACGCTTTTCATTTGCTCTTCAAGCGCTCGGTCAGGTAGGCCCTGAAGCTGGGAGCGAGCTGCCTGTTCCTCAGGGCAAAGTCGACCGTCACCTTCAGGTACCCCAGCTTGTCACCCGCGTCGTAGCGCTTCCCGCCGATTCGGTATCCGTAGAGGGGCACCTTCTGCACGAGATCCTTCAACGCGTCGGTGAGTTGTATCTCCCCTCCCGCGCCGGGCTGCTGCCTGTCGAGGATTCCGAAGATCTCTGGAGTCAGGACATAGCGTCCGATGATCGCGAAATTGGAGGGGGCCTTATCGGGCTTCGGCTTCTCAACGAGGTCCGTGATCCTGAAGAGACCCTTCTCGAAGCGGCCGTCAAGTATGCCGTACCGGTGGACCTCCGAGGTGGGCACCTCGTCGAAGGCGATCACGGGGGCCTTAGTCTTTGCGTAAACCTCCATCATCTCGTGCAACAGGGGGTAGTCCGGATCGATGACGTCATCGCTCAGGATCACCACGAAGGCCTCGTTGCCCACAAAGGCCTTGGCGCAAAGAATGGCATGGCCAAGCCCCAGCGGCGCCCTCTGGCGGATGTATGCGATGTTCAGATAATTCAGCCGGTTGATCTCGGTCAGGAGCTTGTCCTTGCCGGCCGAACGGAGTGTCTCTTCCAACCGGTAGGCCGAGTCGAAATGATCCTCAATCGCCCGCTTCGCCTTTCCGGTGATGATGATGAAATCCTCGATGCCGGCGGCGAGGGCCTCCTCCACCGCATACTGAATAAGCGGTTTGTCGACGATGGGGAGCATCTCCTTGGGGGATGCCTTCGTGGCGGGGAGGAACCTCGTGCCGAGCCCGGCAGCAGGGAGAATCGCCTTTCTGATCTTCGCCTTCATACTCAATCAATTACCATTATACCACTCTGACATCGCCTTGTTCCCCCTACAATGCAAAGTTACCTTTTTAGATAGCTTGACAGGCCTACCCCTCGAGCAGTCTCTTCAGCTCTTCACCCTCAATGACTTCCTTATCGAGCAGAATGCCGACGATCTTTCTGACCTTGTCAAGCCGCTCGTTGAGGATTGCCCGTGCCCGCTCACGGGCTCCCTGGAGAATCTTCCTGACTTCCTCGTCGATCTCCCGCGCCGTCTCTTCACTGTAGTCCTTCTGCGTGCTCCAGGGGACATCGATGAAGAGAGGGCGTCCCCGGTCGAACGAGTAGGGGCCGAGTTTCTCACTCATTCCGTAGGCCTTCACCATGCCAAGGGCCATCTCCGTAGCCCGCTCAAGGTCGTTCTTCGCGCCCGTTGAGGGCTCCCCAAAGACGATCTCCTCTATGGCGGTGCCGCCCAGAATGACCGCGATGCGGTCGAGGAGCTCCGATTTCGTGAGGAGGAACCGCTCCTCCGTGGGAAGCTGCATCGTGTAACCCAGGGCGGCGATGCCGCGGGGGATGATCGAGACGCGCCGCACGGGGTCCGCATGGGGCAGGACGCTGGCAACCACGGCATGGCCGCACTCATGGTAGGCGACGATCTCCTTCTCGCGCTTGTTTATCACCCGGCTCTTCTTCTCGAGACCCGCGACAGACCGCTCGATGGCCTCCTCGAACTCGGCCATGCCGACAGCTTCCTTGCGCTTCCTCACGGCCAGCAGGGCCGCCTCGTTGACGACATTCGCGATGTCAGCTCCTACCATCCCCGGAGTCATGGAGGCGAGTACCGCTATGTTGATATCGTCGCCCAGTTTTACCTTTTTCGTATGGACTTTGAAGATGTCCTCCCTGCCCTTCAGATCGGGCCGATCAACCAGGACGTGGCGGTCGAACCTGCCGGCCCTCAGGAGCGCCGGGTCGAGGATCTCGGGCCTGTTCGTAGCGGCCATGATGATGACCCCCTTCTTGGTGTCGAAACCGTCCATCTCGGCAAGCAATTGCGTCAGGGTCTGCTCCCGCTCGTCGACGCCCGTCACCGGGCTTATGCCTCTGGCCTTGCCGAGAGCGTCGATCTCGTCGAGGAAGATAATGCAGGGAGCGAGCTTCTCGGCCTGAGAGAAGAGGTCCCTCACCCGGGCTGCCCCGACACCGACGAACATCTCTACGAAGGCCGACCCGCTGAGACTGAGGAAGGGAACCTTCGCCTCCCCTGCCACTGCCCGGGCGAGCAGGGTCTTGCCGGTGCCGGGGGGGCCGACCAGAAGGATACCCTTCGGTATCTTGCCACCGAGGCTCTGAAACTTCTGCGCCTCCTTGAGGAACTCGATGACCTCCTTGAGTTCCTCCTTCGCCTCGTCCACCCCCGCAACGTCCTCGAAAGTAACCTTTGTCTCGTCTTCGACGTAGACCTTGGCCTT
>Ga0316622_100000677_pt1 | contig 20566 bp, 12 predicted proteins | sample OWC_Aug_OW2_C1_D_FD_207646 | JGI IMG/M metagenome (GOLD analysis project Ga0316622, IMG submission 207646) | Wetland soil microbial communities from Old Woman Creek delta, Ohio, United States - OWC_Aug_OW2_C1_D5_C | ecosystem: Environmental > Terrestrial > Soil > Wetlands | place: USA: Ohio... | reverse complement strand
GCAGTCCCCTCCGTAGTCGCCCGGCGCGTCGTCTACCCGCTCCAGGAGCGTGCGCTGGGGCGGCCCACGTTCGGCTATCTCGCAGACCTGGAGCGCAGCCAGTGGCTCCCGCGGCAGGAAGTCGAACATCTCCAATGCGAGAAGCTTGGCCGATTGCTGCGGACCGCGCTCGCGAATTGCCCTTGGCACGCGGAACGCATCCGCGGGTGCGGTCTCGCCGAACTTGTCGAGCGCAACGAGTTGGCACTGAGCGACCTGCGCCGGTTGCCGACGATGACCAAGCAGGATGCCCGCGAGCATGGCGAGGCCATGCGCTGGAAGGACGTGCCGGGCGGGAGCTTCCGCTACAACACCGGCGGGTCGAGCGGTCAGCCGCTGATCTTCCACTTCGGCCGGTGGCGGCAGGCGTCCGACGCCGCGGGCCGCATCCGCGCGCGACGCTGGTGGGGGGCCGACGTCGGCGACCGGGAAGTCTACCTTTGGGGCGCGCCGGTCGAGCTCGCGAAGACCGACCGCATCAAGGCCCTTCGCGACCGGCTGCTCAACCAACTGGTCCTGAACGCGTTCGACATGTCGCCGGTGAACATGGACGACTACCTCGTCGCGATCCGTTCGTTCCGGCCTCGCTGCGTCTATGGCTACGCGAGCAGCGTTGCGCTGCTGGCCGCGCATGCTCGGGAGCGTGGTGTTTCGCTGCGCATGCCGCAGCTCGCGGTGGTTTGCACCACCGGCGAACCGCTGTTCCCGCACCAGAAGGCGCTGATCGAGGAGGCTTTCGGCGCACCGGTCGCCAACGAGTTCGGCAGCCGCGACATCGGGTTCACCGCGCACGAGACGCCCCATCACGAGATGCTCTTGATGAGCGAGAGCATCATCCTCGAGGTGCTGGGCGCTAACGGAGAGCCCGTCGGGCCCGGCGTGATGGGCGAGGCGGTGATGACCGGGCTCTGCTCGGAAGCCCAGCCATTCGTCCGTTATCGCACCGGCGACCTGGTGCGTCTCGCGGATCGGCCGGCGAGCTGCGGCCGGGGCCTGCACGTGATCGCGGAAGTTGCCGGGCGCACCACCGACTTCGTCGTTCGCTCGGACGGCACGATCATGCACGCGCTCGCGGTGATCTACGTCGTGCGCGCGACCGAGGGCGTGGCCGAATTCAAGCTGATCCAGCACGGGATCGACGAGGTCGAGGTGCTGGTAGTGCCTGACGCGCGGTGGGATGCGCGCAGCGAGGCCGCGATCGTCGGGGGTCTGCAGGCGCGGCTCGGCGATCGTTGCCGCGTGACCGTCCGTCGCGTCGACTCGATCGCCCCGGAAACTTCCGGCAAGTTCCGCTACGTGGTCAGCCACGTCGCGCTCGCGGGCGGACTTGGCGCCGCACGAAGCTCTGCAGTTCCGCAAACCAGCGAGATGCATTGATGGACCTGGGTAAGCTCGCGTCGTTGCCCGCACGCTTCAAGCCGTGGCGGCCACGGCACGCGCGTTTGATCGCACGCGACCTGCTCGGAACCAGTGGGCAGAAGGAGTATTCGAATCGCATCCACGCCACGGCTGCGATCGACTGGTTGTGCCGCGCCCAGGACGTGCGCGACGGACAGTCGGACGCCGGCGGCGTCTCCGCCGGCTGGAGCTTCGAGGACGGCTGGCTGCCAAGCTATCCGGAGACCAGCGGATACATCGTCGAGACGTTTATCGCAGCCGCCAGGGTGCTCGACCGGCCGGATCTGCTGCCACGCGCGAACAGGATCATCGACTGGGAGCTCTCCATCCAGCAGCCGGACGGCGCGTTCCCGGGGCACTTCGGCGAGCCGGGCAGCCATCCGGTCGTCTTCAATCAGGGCCAGATCATGCACGGCATGCTGGCCGGTTACCTGCAGTTGAATCGCAATGACTGCCTCGAGTCGGCGGTGCGGGGCGGGCGGTGGCTCGCGGGTATCCAGGACGACGACGGCTGCTGGCGCCGCTTCGAGCACAATTCCATCCCGCACACCTACAACACCCGCGGCACGTGGGCGCTGCTTGCGACCGGACTCGTCGCGAACGAGCCGGCGCTGGTTCGATCCGCCCAGCGTAACCTGGACTGGGCGCTCGCGCAGCAGATGCCGTCGGGCTGGTTCCGCAACAACGCCTTCACCCCGGATCGCCTGCCTTTCACGCACACGATCGCCTATGCGATCCGCGGCTTCATCGAATGCGGCGTCCTGCTCGGCGACGAGCGCTACTTGAACGCCGCGGAGCAAGCGGCCGTCGCGGTCGCCGGCGCGCAGCGCGCGGACGGCTGGCTCGCGGGCACGTTCGACGAGCAGTGGCAGCCGGGAGCGGGTTATTGCTGCCTGACCGGTCTCGCGCAGATGGCCCTCGACTGGACGCGCCTCGCGCAGGAGCGCCGCCGCCCCGAGCTGCGCGACCACGCCCGCCGCGGCATCGCCTGCCTCAAGCGCCATCATCGTGTCCACGATCCGGATCCGATCGTTCGCGGCGCGGTGGCGGGCTCCGCGCCGATCTGGGGGCGCTACTCGATGTTCGAGTTCCCCAACTGGGCGGCCAAGTTCTTCGCTGATGCGCTGATGATGGATACGGTCGACGCGCCGATTCCGTCGGTGGCGCGGCGCGCCGAAGCCAAGAGCAGGACCGCAGCCCATGTCTGAGCTCTCGGTGCTGATCCTCTGCGGGCGCTCGCCGCGTCACCTGTACGTGGCCAATCGGCTGTGCCGCGCGGCGCGGCCGCTGGCGATCGTGCACGAGACCGGCACGCAGTGGACGGCGTCGAAGCTCGCCAAGAAGCTCAAGCCCTCGAATCTCGCGCGCAAGGGTTGGCGCTGGCTGCGTGACCGGCGTCGCTACGTGGGCGGTGGCGAGGCCAGGTTCTTCTTCGGCGACTCTCCCGCGAAGCTCGATCGGCCGGATCTCGTCGTCGAGGTGCCGCACATCAACGACGATCGAGTCGTCGAGCTCGCGCAGCGGCTGAAACCGGACGTCATCGCGGTGTTCGGCACGTCGCTGATTCGCGGGCCGCTGCTGGGGATGGGTCGCCTGGGCATGGTGAACCTGCACGGCGGGCTCTCGCCCGAGTATCGCGGCGCCGACTGCACCTTCTGGGCACTCTACAACGGCGAGCCCGAGAAAGTGGGCTGCACTCTGCACTACATCGACGCGGGCATCGACACTGGCAAGCTCATCGCGCACGTGTCGCCTGCGGTGAAGCCCGGCGACGACGAGCTGACGCTGTTCTGGCGGGCAGTGAAAGACAGTGCCGAGGTCTACGCCGAGTTCTTCGAGCGGCTCAAGCGCGGCGAGCGCGTCGGCCGCGTGCAACCTGGGAAGGGGCGGCTCTACCAGGTCAAGGATCGCGGTCTGAAGCACGAGCGCGCGCTCGAGCGCAGGCTAGCGGAAGGAATGCTCGACCGCGTCGACCTGCAGAGGCGGGTGGCGTGGTTCGAGGCGACGGCGGATGCCATGGCGAAGCTGGAAGCGGTGAGGGTTCCATGAGAGACATCGCCATCACGCTTGCGGTTTTCGGATCGCTCCCGTTCATCCTGGCGCGACCATGGATCGGCATCCTCGTGTGGACTTGGCTCGGCTTCATGAATCCCCACCGTCTCGCGTGGGGATTCTCGGTGACGATGCCCTTTGCGATGATCGTCGCGGTTACCACGTTGGCTGCGATCTTCCTCTCGCGTGAGCCGAAGAGGTTCAGCCGGCAGCCCGAGATGATCCTCATGTTGGTGTTCCTGGCCTGGATGCTCGTCACGACCGTCATGGCGTACTACCCGACGCTCGCGTGGGAGCAGTTCGACAAGGTGTGGAAGATCTTCCTGATGATCTTTGTGGCCACGCTGGTGATCAATACCAAGGAGCGGCTGCAGGCACTGGTCTGGGTCATTGCGCTGTCGATCGGGTTCTTCGGGGTAAAGGGCGGTCTCTTCACGTTGTTGACCGGCGGCGGATTCCACGTTCGCGGGCCCGATGGGACCTTCATCGCCGGAAACAACGAAATCGGCCTAGCGCTTTGCATGACGGTGCCATTGCTCTACTACCTAAGCCAGATCTCGCGCCACCACTTGCTTAGGATCGCCATGTTGGGAGCGATCATCCTGACAGTGATCGCCGCACTTGGTACGCAGTCACGTGGAGCGCTTCTGGGCTTGGGCACCATGGCGGGGTTCCTTTGGCTGAAATCGCGCCAGAAATTCCAGATAGCTCTTCTCATTTTGTTCGCCATATTAGTCCTCGTACCACTCATGCCTGATTCGTGGGCAGAGCGGATGCGGTCGATACGAGATTACGAGCAAGATCAGTCGGCAACGGGCCGCCTCAACGCGTGGGGAATGGCGTTCAACCTGGCTTCGGACCGTATCTTTGGGGGAGGCTTCGAGACGTTCCGGCCGGCTCAGTTCGAGCGGTACGCGCCGGACCCGCGATATCTGGCGGACGCGCACAGCATCTACTTCGAGGTGCTCGGAGAGCACGGATTCCCGGGACTCGCGCTCTTCCTCCTGATCGCAGGCACGACGTGGCTCAGCGCGTCGAAAATCATTCGTGCGTGCAAGCGGGACCCGGAGTTGAAGTGGCTGCGCGATCTGATGGCCATGACGCAGGTCAGCTTGGTTGCGTATCTCGTCGCAGGCGCGTTTCTCGGCTTGGCGTACTTCGACTATTTCTACAATCTCGTGCTGATCGTCGTCCTGGCGAAGGAGATTGTCGCGGCGCGCGCGCGGACAGCCGCTGCCGGGACGCCAAGTCCGGACAGTGCCATGCCGAACGTGGCCACGCGCGAGCTGGCGGCGGCTACAGGTTGGCATGCCGGCCGCGTCACGACTCGGATAACCGCCAGTTCATCGGGTCGGGCTGATCGATGAGCGAGCTCGCTGCCAACCTGCAAGCTCCTCGCGCGTCGCCTTTCCGTGGGCTCGGCGGTGTGCTCCTTGGCGGGCTTGTCCTGTTGCTGGCTCTCGCCTATTGGGATGCGTTCAAAGGACTTTGGAACTACTGGATCGAGGGTTACAACTGGCAGTTCCTGATTCCCGTCGCGTTCGTCTACATGCTGAGGGAGCGCCGGGATCTGTACGCGGGTCTGACGAGGCAGCCCAACATTCCCGTCGGTACCCTGCTCTTGGTCCTCGCGTGCGCCATGCTGGTTGCCGGCCAGTTGAGCAGCACCAATGGCCTCCGCGAGGCGTCGATGCTCGTCACCGCTTTCGCGCTCACCTTCCTGCTCTTCGGGAACCGGTACGTACGCAAGCTGTTCTGGCCGCTCGCTTATCTCGGCCTGATGCTGTCGTTCCCGTCGGAATTGCTGGGCATGCTTCGGGAACCTCTCAAGCTGATCTCGGCGACCGTCAGCACCGAGGTGCTCCGGGCCATGGGGTACGCGGTCTACAGGCAGGGCACGTTTCTGCAGCTCCCCCACATTACCCTGGAAGTCGCGGATTCGTGCAGTGGCCTGAACCAGCTCGTGTCGTCAATCGCGCTCGGCATCCCGCTTGCCTTCACGATGCTCAATCGCTGGTGGGAGCGGCTCTTCATCGTCGCGCTGTCGATGGTGATGGGGATCGTGATGAATTGGGTTCGCGTGGTGCTCATCTCCATCTGGCACTACGAATCCGCGAAGACCGAGGTACACGGCCCACACGGCATCTACGAGCTGCCGTTCATCTTCCTGGTGGGCGTGGCGATCACGATCGCCGTCGCGATGGCGATGTCGCGTCGATCGCCGCCCCCTGCCCACCGCGCGCGGGAAATGGCGAGGGACGAAGCCGAACGCCCCGTTTCGGTTTCGTCGCAGGCCGGCCCCCTGAGGACTGTGCTTCCGGCGTTTGCCGGCATCGTCGTATTGGCGCCCACGGCGCTCTATCTCACGACGTGGAAACCCGACCCCGTCCCGTTGGCCAACGGTTTCGCCGGTTTCCCGATGCAGATCGCAGGCTACTCAGGGCAGCGTATCGAACAGCTCGGCGTGCCATTCCGGAAAGGCGTGGCCCAAGAGGAGCTTGCGGTTCGGTTCGTCAGCGGGACCGGCGCCGCGGCGAAGGTCTTCGTGGGCTACTTTCCGTTCCAGAACGAACAGCACGAGCTGATCGATTTCCGGTTCAACTGGCTGCACGAGGGGGCCCAGGCCGTCGAGATTTCCACCTCGCCCGCGACGCACGTGAAGGTGTCCAGGGTGAAGGTCGATGGCCGGCCGGCGACGGCGTACTTCCACTACGACGTGAACGGCCGGCAGCTCGTCGACCCGAGGAAGGTGAAGCTTGCTTCGCTCATCGATGCGCTCGCGAAGCGGCGAACGAATGGTGCCATCGTGGTGGTATTGTTCGAGGGCGGCGGTGCGGAGCCGCTTTCGCCTCAGCAGCGGGAATTTCTCGAACAGGTCTTCGCCGCCGCGGGCGCGCTGCTTCCCGGGACGTGACGCCTTGCGTCGCGCCTTCGCCCATAAGTGGACTTGCTGGAGCCGGCGATGGATCGCAGCGCGCTGACGCTCAGCTTCCTTGGTGAGGAGGATTTCGCAGGTTACCGCCTACCCTGGAACGACCTGCTCGAAGCGTCGAGTTGCCAGTCCTTCTTCCTCGGCTGGGAGTGGATGTACACGTACTGGGAGACCATGGAACGGGCCAACGCGACGTTGCTGGTCGTGCTTTGCCACGATGGCGAGGAGCTCGTCGGCATCGCGCCGCTCTACGCGTATGCGACGACGTTCATGAAGTTGCCCGTGACCAAGATCGCGTTCCTCGGGGACCGCGTCGCCGGCGACTACATGGACATCATCGCGCGTCCGGGTCACGAGGAGCGCTGCTGCCGAAGCGTGCTGCAGTTCCTGCGCGAGGGCGCGCCGATCGACTACGACCTGATCGAGCTCGACGCGGTTTGCACGGGCTCGCATTTGTTTCGCCATGCGGCGCACGAGTCCGCCGAAGCCGCTGAGGTGTCGGTCGACTTTCGCTTCGAGTGCCCTCGCGCCATGCTTGGTTCGTCCTATGAGGAATACGTGGAGCGGCTTACGGCCAGCACGCGATATGCGATCGGCCGGCGCGAGCGAAAGCTGCAGCGACACTTTGCTGGCGTCGAGGTGGCAAACGTCGATCTGCACCAGCACGTCGAGCTTCTCGATGTTCTCTTCGATCTGCACAGACGACGCTGGGAAGCGTTCCGGCCCGGGGAGAGCACGTTCCACTCCGAGTTCAGGATGCGCTTCAATCGTGAGCTCCTGGGGCGTCTCCCGACCGGTGAGGGATACTTCAGCCTCGTTTCCGTAAGCGGCAAGCCCGTGTCGATCGTCTACGTGTTCAGCTACAAGAAACACGCGTTCTTCTACCAGAACGGATGGGCGCCCGATCTCGCGCCGTATGGCGTTGGCCTGATCGGCGTTCAGCACGCGCTGCGCCACGCGGCGGAGACGGGTTGCGAATCGTTCGACTTCCTGCGGGGCGAGGAACCGTACAAGTACGACTTCTGCGGGGACATCCGCCGGGCCTATGCCATCCGGGTCTTCGGCCGTGGGGCGCGCGGTCGCGTGCTGGAGCGACTGTTCACGCTTAAAGGCGGGATCAAGCGCGGGCTCGCGGCGGCGCGTGTCCGGGTGCCTGGTGCGGCAGGTGCGGCAACGCGGGCGGGGGCGACGAGAGGCATCGCGAAGTGGAACTGACTCCGTCCTTCGAGCGTGATTCGGGAAGGCACCTGCTTCGCAATGGGCTGAAGCGGATTGGCGCGTCCGCTCTCCGCCGGACGGGCGTGCTGAGTGCCGTCGACCGCATCGGCCACCAGAACCTCACGATCATCACCCTGCACCGTGTCGTCACCGACGACGAGCGCGCCCGCAGCGTCAACAAGCCGATGATGATCACGGTGGGCCAGTTCGAGCAGCTGCTGGATGCGGTGCTCCGCTACGGCCATCCCGTATCGCTGGGTGACGCGGTGGCCCGCATGTCAGCCGGCGAGGAGCTCGCGCCGGGAACCGTGGCGCTCACTTTCGACGACGGTTACCGTGACCTGTACACGCGTGCCTACCCACTGCTCAAGTCCCGTGGCATTCCCGCGACCGTGTTCCTCACGACGTCCGCCATCGATCTCGCCCGCAATTACCTGTGGTGGGACGAGGTCGACTGGTTCGCCAGCACGTGCGCCCACCGTGTCGGCGAGCTGGGAAAGCCGCAGTCGGCGGACGTTGCCGAGGTGCTGGAGCGCGTCCGTCGGCTGTCCAACGGGCGTTCGGCCGGCGCGGAGGCATCGTTGCGGGAGGCACTGTACCGCCTCACGACCGCCCAACGCACCGAGCTCGTCGAGGCGATGCGCGTGCTCGCGAGGCGCGACGGCGAGCGTCCGCGTCTGATGCTGGTCTGGGACGAAGTCCGTGCCATGACGGACCTGGTCGAGCCCGCGAATCACACGGTCGACCATCCGCTGCTGGATCGACTGGAGGCGGGGGAGGTTCGCCGCCAGATTCTGGCCGCGAGGACGAGAATCGAGGAGAGCACGGGAGTCCGCTGCCGTGGCTTCGCCTATCCGTCCGGCGTGTTCACGGAGGAGGTGATGGCGGTCGCCGCGGAATGTGCCGTCGAGTACGCCGTCACGACGCGATTTCACAACAGTTCGGCGAACACGAACCCGTTGGCGCTGGGCCGCAAGGACGCCGGTTACCTGTTCATCGACGGCCGGATCGTGCCCGACTACTTCAAGGTCATGCTGTCGGGCGTCTCGGATTGGTATCGACGCGAATACACGTGGACGGGATCCGGCGAGATGCCCGCGGCGCGTCGCGGCATTCCCGCTCGGGCACCGGCGTTCGAGCACACGGGTGTCGCCCCCGACGCGCGTCCACTGATCGTGCACGTCGTGCACAGCCTGGCGGTGGGTGGACTGGAGAACGGGCTCGTCAATCTGATCAATCACCTGCCCCGCGATCGGTATCGCCACGCGGTGATTTGCCTTACCGACTACACCGACTTCAGGAACCGCATCCGGAATCCCGACGTCGAGGTATTCGCCCTGCACAAGCGTCCGGGCAAGGACTTCCCGGTCTTCGTCAGACTCTGGAAGCTGCTGAGGCGCCTGCGTCCCGACATCGTTCACACGCGGAACCTCTCGACGCTGGAAGCCCAGCTTCCGGCGTTCCTGTCGGGTGTTCCGCATCGCGTGCACGGCGAGCACGGACGCGACGCCGACGACGTGGACGGCACGCGCAGGAAGTACCAGATGCTGCGGAAGCTGTTCAGGCCGTTCGTGCACCAGTACGTCGCGCTGTCTCACGACCTCGAGCGTTACCTCCGACGCCGGGTGGGTGTTTCCGAGCGGCGGCTCGTGGTCCTGTGCAACGGCGTCGACACGGGGAAGTTCTCGCCCGGGCGGTCGGGAGCCCGGGATCGACTGCAGCTGGGTTTCCTCGGGCGCGATGTCATCATCGTCGGCACGATAGGGCGCATGGAGGCCGTCAAGGACCAGATCACCCTCGTCCGCGCATTCGTGCGCATGGTACAAGGTGGTGCCGGCCGGTACGATCACGTGAGGCTGGTGGCGATCGGGGACGGGACGCTGCGAGCGCCGGCGCAGCGTCTGCTGGAGGAAGCCGGCCTGACGGATGCGGCTTGGCTTCCCGGCGAGAGAGACGATGTTCCCGAGCTCCTCCGCGCCATGGACATCTTCGTGCTTCCATCGCTCGCGGAGGGCATTTCCAACACGATCCTCGAGGCGATGGCGAGTGGCTTGCCCGTCGTGGCAACCAACGTGGGCGGCAACAGCGAACTGGTCGCGGCCGGGAAGACCGGCATCCTGGTTCCGCGCGCAGACCCGGATGCAATGGCGGAAGCCATCCGCCGCTATGTTGACGATCCGTTGCTGCGAAGAGAGGATGGGGCGCGTGGCCGAACGCGATGCGAGAAGGAGTTCAGCATCGACGCCATGGTAGAACGCTACGCCGCACTCTACGACTCGCTTCTGGACGCCAGTAGATCTGGGGCCCACCCCAGCCGGGTTGTGGGCGCAGGTTAGACCGGATGGCGAGGCATTCTTCCGGACCATCCGCGGCGACAGGGCGGCGCGGCGCGATGCTGGCGGGTTTCGTCGTGCTCGCTCTCGTGATCACGGCGGCCGCCATCCTCTATCGCACGGACTCCCGATTCGTCGACTGGCCGCTGCCGCGGGTAGCCACGGATCGGCTCTTCGACATCGGGATCGTCGATGCGAACGGCGACGACCTCCTCGACGTCTACACGACGAACCACCACTTCCGGCAGTCGCTGCTGATCGCTACGGGCAAGGGGGAGTACAACGACGTCGTCGCGCCATGGGGGCTCGACCAGAGCAAGGACTTCCCGCTGGCGGAGTTGTCCTTTACCGGGCCGACGATGGACAAGCCCGGCATCTACGTGTTCTGGCTCGGCACGGACCTCCTGGTTCAGGGGCACGGGTTGCAGGCGGCGGACGCGTGGCGCGGCGAGATCCGGATGAACGATCCCGTCAAGGTGATGAGGACGGATGGAGTGACCGTCCAAGTCCGGGAGGCCGGGTCGCTGGCGGAGGAGTCGGTCGTGCGGTTCGCCGGCAGCGGCATCGGACACTTGCGCCTGAGGCCCGGAGGTCAGGGATTGCCAATCACGTTTCACTTCGACGAGCCTCCGCGGATGGAGCAGGTGTTCGTGGGCAGGGGAGCGGTCGTGCCGAAGTCGCGTACCTTCGTGCTCGCGATGCTGGACAGGCACGCGATGGCCTGGGCGGATTACAACGGAGATGGCGTTCTCGACTTCTTCACCAATCGGGGCGCGCTGGGCGGCACGCTCCGGGCGCGATCCGAGGCGAACCGCCGGGACTTCAGGGATGAGCTCTTCCTGAGCGAGGGCGCCGGGCGCTTCGGTGAGGCGGCTTCACAGTTGGGTATCGAGAAGAAGGGATGCTCCGGTCGGCACGCGCGCTGGCTGGACCTCGACCGCGATGGCCGGCTCGACCTCTTCGTAAACTGCTACGAACGAGGCAACGTCGAGGGCAGCTACCCCAAGCAGCTCTGGCAGCAGGACGGAGGTGGCCACCTTCGAGACGTCGCAGAGGAGGTGCGACTCGGACTGCCGGACCAGCAGATGGGTGGATTTGCCTGGCTAGACGTCGAAGGAGACGGGGACGTCGATCTCGTGGCGTTCCAGCACGAGGGGCTGTTCCTCTATCGAAACGTCGAGGGACGTTACGCCCAGGAAGTCATCGTGCGGCGCGTCGCCGACGACGCCGTAAAGGTGGGGCGCACGACTGCGGACGAGTGGGAATACGACGGCAAGCTCACCGTCGCGGATTACGACGCAGATGGCGAGGTCGACGTCTTCTCCGCTTCCAAGCGGGGCAACTTCCTGCTGCGCAACGATGGCGGTCGTTTGGTCGCCGTCGATCCGGAGTCCGTGGGGCTGCCCGCCTCAAGCCTGACGGCGAGCTGGGTGGACTACGACAACGATGGCCTGTCGGACCTGCACCTCGTTCCCCAGGGTCTCTACCGGCAGACCCGGCCCGCGTGGTTCGAGCCGACGGGTATCCTGAAGGTCGATCCCGACCGATTCGACGCCTCGATCGTCAACTGGTTCGATCGCGACAACGATGGCCGGCAGGACGTGCTGGTGGCATTGCACGAGAAGCCTGGCTTCAAGCATTGGTGGGAGTTCTCGAAGAAGCCGAGGTCAGCGGCCATCTGGGACCTGCAGGGCTTCCGCAACGTGGGTCCCACTGGCAATTGGATCCAGATCAGGATCGAGGGATCCCGAGGGAATCCCCAGGCCATCGGTTCGCTGGTCACGGTCGTGACGGAACGCGGACGGCACGCGCAGGAGGTCGGCTCCACCGACGGCGCGTTCTTCTCACAGGGCCACTACCGGCTCTACTACGGCCTCGGGACCTCGACGCGGGCGAGCGAGATCACCGTCCGCTGGCCCGATGGGCACACGCGTACCCTGAAGGACGTCGAAGGCAACAGGCTGGTTGTCATCGGACGCGACGCCGCCCTTTGACGTCCCGGTTGGCGCTTACCGCGGCTCGTGCGCGGCAAGCCAACGCTCGAGCATCATGACGATCCAGATCATCACGCCGAAGTAGGTCGCGTGGGTGGTCTGGTGCTGCTGCAGCAGGCGTTCGATGTACGACCGCTTCATGTAGCCGCGCGCCATGAAGCTCTTCACGCTGTCGAGCGCGATGTCCCGCAGCGCGTCATCGCGCTCCATCCAGAGCCCGAACGGCAGGCCGAACCCGTGCTTGCTCTTGGCGATGGTCGCGTCGGGCAGGAAGTCCGATAGCGACTCCTTGAAGAACGGTCGGAGCTTCAGGCCCCGGACCTTCTGAACCGGCGACAGGCGGCCGGAGAACTCCACCATCTCCTCGTCCAGGAGGGGGTAGTGCACCTCGATGCCGGCGAGCTCGCACGTGCGGTTCACCTTGCGAAGGTCGTTGTCGGCAAGGGTTTCCTTGAGGTCCAGGTGCAGCATCCGGTTGATGGCGGATGGCGAGCGGGTGCGCTCGTAGGCCTCGCGGGCGACGTCGCGCGGTTGATGCGGATCGATCGCCGCGAGGAATCCCGGGTCGAAGATGTCGGTGAGCGCCTCGCGCTCGAGGAAGTTGTAGGTCTCGAGCCGGTCGGGCAGGGGTACGCGCGCCTGGCGCACGTAGCTTCGCGCCTTGCGCAGCAGGGCGACCTTGTCTACCCAGTCGCCGCTTTCGAGCAACGGCTCGAGCAGACCCTGGCGCGCGAACGACGGCACGAGGCCGTACCACTCGAAGACCTTCTGCTTCGCATATCTCGCATTGCCGCCGAAGATCTCGTCGCCACCGTCACCGGCGAGCAGCAGCGCCTTGCCGTCGTCGTGCGCGAGCTTCGCGCAGAAATAGGTCGGTATCGCGGACGCGTTGCCGAAAGGCTCGTCGTAGGCCGCGGCGATCAGCGGAATCGCCTCGACGACGTCGCGGGGGGTCACGTAGTACTCGTGCGCGTTGCAGCCGAAATGGCGCGCGGTGATCCGCGCGTACTCCATCTCGTCGAACCCCTCGGCCTCGAAGCCGATCGAGTAGGTGTCGGCGCGCTGGCCGCGCACTTGCGTCAGCATGCCAGCGACGGTCGAGCTGTCCGTGCCGCCGCTCAGGAACGCGCCGACGCGGTCGCTCGTGACTGCCCGCGAGACCGACTCCTGCAGCAGCTGGCGGAACTCCGCGCGCTGCGCCGACGGCGTCGTGCCGCGGTCGCGGCTGTAGTCGAGCGCCCAATAGAACTCCGTGCGATGGCTGGGCCCGTCGATGGAGAGCCGCTGCGCCGGAAGGAGCTTGCGCACGCCTTCGAAGATCGAACCGGGCGACGGGACGTTCTCGGAATAGAGGTAGTTGAAGATGCCCTGCTCCGACACGCGGCGACCGACCGCCGGATGCGCCGCGACCGCGGTCGCGGTGTCGCCGAACACGATGCCGCCGCCGGCCGGCGCGAAGAACATGCTCCGGATGCCGATCCGATCGATGGCGATGAGTCCCCGGCGGCGCGCGCCGTCGAGTATCGCGAGCCCGAACGGTCCGCGCATCCGCGCCAGGCATTCGGCACCATGGCTCGCGTACGCGCGCGCGGCTGCGACAGCCTCGCCCGCGTCGCGGGCTGTACGCGCGAGGTCGGCGTCCTGCCACGTCACCCGGCCGACAAGCGCGACGAGCAGGTCGCCGTCGCGGCGCACGGCGAGCGGGGAGAGTCCAGGGGCGGCGATCAGGACACCCGCCGCGCACGCCGAGGCCTGCGGCGGGGCGGCGCCGCGCATTGCGCAGGCCGCGGTCATCGCCTCGCGTGCGCGGGCGGCGTCCTCGTCCGAGCCGCGAAGGTTGATCCAGCCGCAGATTGCGCTCATTCGGTGTCCAGGGTCGTCACGCGACGAAACAGATGCATGCAGGGCTCAGCGGTCGGCGGGTCGCGTGACGGCATACGCGATCGAGGCCGGGATGATCGCACCCGTGATCCACGCCAACTTGCGCAGCCTGGAAACGACCGCCAAGCGCCGCAGGACGTAATGCGCGCGCCGAGCTGCGCGCGTTTCCACGAGGCCCGCGGACTTGGCATAGTGCTCGGCAAGTTCGGCGGTACTCATGAACCGGACATCGGGCAGCAGCGCGCGAACACTTTCGATCAGGCTTCCAAGCTCGTCGATGGTTCGATCCGCCGTCGGCCCCGTCGGCAGGAAGTTCATCCGATGAATCTCGACCAGTGCGGGCCGGCCCATGCGCCACTTCGCGACCACGTCCTGTGCCGCGCGGCTGTGAGCGTGCCCCAGCGCGGGCTCGAAGTAGACGTCCCTGACGAGGTACGTGCAGCCGTCTTCCGCGCGCCGGCTGTTCCAGATGTCGATGTCTTCGTCGACGAAGCGCCCGTCCGCCCCGCGGCTGGCGCTACGGCGCCCGGGCGTCACGATCACGCGGACGCCTGCATGCGCCCACGCGGCCTCGACGTCGCGGGTCCACGCGAACGTCGGCGGAACCGCCACCTCGGGTGCCTTGCCGAAGATATCGGCGAAGGCACGGACTTCGGCCTCCGCCTCCGCGCGGACGGCGTCGACCGAATGCGGCCGTGAAGGCAACTCCACGGCGTCCATCCAGCGGCTTTGCAGCTCCGGCGGTAGTTCCTCGGTCCGGGGCACGCCGACTGCTCCGAGCCACGCGCGCACTCCGGGCCGATCTCGGGCCGCGCGCATGAGGCACTCGGGCCAAAAGTGCTCGCGCCCGTGCAACTGCAGAGCGAAGACACCGCGCTTCACCCCGCCCAGCATCGCGTCGCGCACGGGAACGAGCGGATCGTCGGTGAGCGTCAGGCGGCGATATTGCTCACCTCCCTCGGCCCGCATCGCCGCAGTGTCCGGCCCCGCGAGGACGACACCCAACGTCATCACCGGGTGGCGACCGGTGCCATCGCGGTATCCGGCGAGGAGATCGCCGACTCGGCGCAACGCTTCGGCCTGCTCGACGGGGCCATAGCCCCAATCGTCGCTCTCCAATATCAGTACCGGGGCAAGCAGCACGGGTTCGCACCATGCCGACTTGATCGCACGCCGAAAACTCAATGCGAGGACGACGCAACTCGAGATGAGCCAGAACAAGACCATGGCAGCGAAGGTCATCGGGAGCAAATGCAGGCGGCACGTGGGGCGAATTATAGAGCCGCCGACCAGAGGCGACGGTCAACACAGAGCTCCCGCGGTCGCAACGACCCGCCATCGCTCACCTTGTACGGTACGCACCGTTGACTCCTGATCTAGTCTGCAGGGAAGCTGGTATTCGCTCTTGAATAGCCACCCAAACGTGAGAAAATGCAGGTGCCCGAGGCGCTCGTCGAAGAGCTCGACCCCCGCGGGGGTGCGTATCAATTCGTGCGTGGCACCACGCGAATGTCGACGAGTTTGTTTGCAGCGGCAGAACGGATGCGCGAATGCGGCGCAAACCTTGGACAATTGAAACGGCGGGAGCAGCCTATGGTCACAGCCGTGATTCCGCGTCGCTTCTTCATCTTCAATGCCTGACATTCATTGGTTCGTGCGTCGTAGTGGCGCACTCCCGGTCGGGTGCAGGCGGCATGCCGAAATCGACCCGGGGCGTTCGTTGCGGGTCGCGATCCCCTTCTCTTGGCGCGTTCTGCGGGGGTATTGGCGCGCATTCGTTTCGTTCGCGGATTCGCGCGAGACGGTTCTCCCGGCGTTGTGCGCATGAGCGTCGGCCAGAGCATTCGCAAGGGCATCGCATGGCTTTTGGTCGGCAATTCGGGCAGCCAGGTCCTGCAGTTCGTCTTCGGGATCGTCCTCGCGCGCATTCTGGTACCGGCAGATTTCGGAATGGTCGTTACGGTGCAGATCTTCACTGGGTTTGTCGGAATGTTGACCAGCGGCGGCATGGGGCAGTCGCTTGTTCGTGCGAAGGCGGTGACCGATGACGACTTCAACAGCGTGTTCACAGTGCAGCTCGTTGTCGGGATCGTAGTCTTTATCGGCTTCTTCGCTTTGGCGCCATGGCTTGCCGTGTATCTCGAAGACTTGCGATACCGCGATCTGATCCGCGTGTCAGCAGTGAGCTTTCTGTTGCGGCCATATGCGCAGACGCGAGCGTCGTGGCTTAATCGAGAGATGCAGCTCGACAAGCGGGCCAAGGTTACGTTGTCATCGACAGCGCTTTCGGGCGTGACATCGATTGCCATGGCCTATGCTGGCATGGGGGTTTGGAGCCTCATCCTCGCGGGACTCGTAGGGGCGCTGGCGATGAATGCCCTCTACGCTCTTGCGACACCGCTACGCCTGCGCCCGCGGTTCGACCGCGATGCGATACGCCTACACTCCGGCTATGGCCTCAGGATCACAACCAACGAATTTCTCGCCTACGTGAAGGAGCAGTCGGTCAACCTGATCCTGAGCAAGAGCGCCGGTCCCGCGCAGCTCGGGCTGTTCAGCAAGGCGGACGGTCTTTCGCGGCTTCCCAATCGCCTGATCACACCACCTACCGGCCAGACTGTGTTTCGGGCGATGAGCAAGGTGCAGGATGACTTGGACCAGACGAAGTACATGTTTTATCGAACGGTAGCGTTGCTCACCGTCTATATCGGCCCTGCGCTGGTGAGCCTTTGGTGGGTAGCCGAGCCGCTTATCGAGGTGCTATACGGCCGAAGGTGGCTCCCGGCTGCCGAACCCATGAAGGTGCTGATTCTCGCGGCGTTCCTCCGGCCTGTCCGGACGCCGTCTGCGGTGGTCCTCGCCGCGCAGAATCGACTTGGCGAGGAGATGGTCGCACTAGCAATCAGCCTCGTCCTGGCCATCGCCGCATGCATCGTGGGACTGCAATGGGGGCTGATAGGGGTGGCGTGGGCACTGGTCGCCGATGCCACCTTTCTCGCAATCTACTACTATGTTCTGGCATACCAAGTGCTTCCAACAAGGTTCATGGACCTGCTCAAGGCACTGGCTCCCGGACTATTGCTGAGCGCTCTGGTCGGTCTTGTCCTCGCCGGTGTGCATTTTGGCTTTGCGGGTCGCATCAAGGCGTCGTTGCCGATCGTCTACTTGGTCATACTCGGTGCCGCTGGCCTGGCGGTGTACCTCGTCGGGTTCTTCCTCTTTCCGATCGAGGTGCTCCGCTCGGAATCGAGGCGATGGCGCGATGCGAGCGGGCGGGCGCTTCGGGCCGCCTGCCGGGTACTGTCCTAAACGCCTGTCGTCAACTCAGCGAGCGGTTCCTGTCCGGTTGCACATGCTAGCCCGCTGCGCCCGCACAGGAGTCCGGTCGCACCTCCTCGTCTTCGCGGGTGTACAGATCCTCGTGCCTCCCGTGTCCGGAATGGATTCCCAGTTTGTTGACGGTCCGCTACCGCAGGCTGCGATGGACCGTCTGTTTGACATTGGGATCGTCGATGCGAGTGGCGATGGTCGGACGGACGTGTACCCGACCAACCATCGCTTCCGTGAGTCACTTCTGATCGCCGCGGCGAATGACGAGTATCAGGATGTCGTCGCTCCTAACGGCCTCGACCAGAGCAAGGACTTCCCATGGGCCGATTTATCCTTCACGGGTCCAGCTGTCGAGAAGCCAGGACTCTACGTCTTTTGGCTGGGAACGGAGCTCCTGATGCAGGCCCACGAAATCCCGGTTCCCGAATCGTGGCGTCGAACGATTCGCATGGATGACCGAGTGCAGGCGATGGAATCGGAACGTTTGTCGGCCAAGCACGCTGGCAAGGGAACCTTGGAAGGCGAGACCGAGATCCAATTCATGGCGAACCACACGGAGCTGCTGCGGCTTCGGCCTCTGGGCCAAGGACTACTGATCACCTACGAATTCGCGGACACCGTACGCCCGGAGCAGATCTTCCTGGCCAGTGGAATGATCTCGCCGAAATCGCGGACTCTCGCAAACCGCCAGGAGATCAGGGAAAAATTGTTCCTGAGTGAAGGCGCGCGGCAGTTGGTCGATGTGGCGGCGCATCTGGATGCCGAGAAGAGAAGTTGTTACGGACGGCACGCCCGACGGGTCGACCTGGATCGCTATGGCCGGCTGGACCTGTTCGTCAACGGCTACGAACAGGGCAATGTGGACAACCGTTACCCGAGGCAACTCCGGAGGCAGGACGACGGAGGTCGTCTGCGCGACGTGGCTGACGATGTTGGACTTGGCCTGCGGAACCACCGGGTCGGCGGTTTCGCCTGGTACGACGTCGAAGGCGACGTTGATCTCGTCGCGATCCAACACGAAGGACTCTTCCTGTACCGCACCGTCGAGGGTCGGTACATGCAGGAAGTCATTCTCGCGCGTATTGCCAACGATGCCGAGAAGGCCGGCGGTACCACCGCAGACGAGTGGGAGTACGACTGCCAACTTGCTATCGCAGACTACGGCTCGAACGGCGACCACAACGTGTTCTTGGCGTCCAAACCGGGCAATGTCCTCCTGAGAAACGATGAAGGGCGCGTCATTGTGGTGGATTCGGTTTTGATTCGCCTTCGGGCCGCGAGCGTGACCGCGAACTGGGTAGCTTTCGACCACGACGACCTCGTGCATCTGTACCTTGTTCTGCAGGGACTCGTCCGCCAGAATCCATCATCGCGTTATGAGCGCACCGGACCTCTCGAGCTTTCCCCCGAACAGTTCGATGCCGCGATCATCAACTGGTTCGATTGCAACAACGACGGTCGAGTGATCACCCTGCTGGCCCTGCACGAGGTGTCGGGCTACAAGCACGGGTGGGCGTTCGCCAGGACGCCCCGTCCGCCGAGTGTTTGGGACCGCCGCGGCGTTCGAGACACGGACCCGGCTTGCATCTGGCTACAGCTCAGTGTCGAGGGCCCACCAAGGGATCGGCAGGGGGTTGGAGCTCGTATTACCGCGGTTACTGCAGAAGGCATCAAGGCCCAAGAGGTTGCTACGACCTACGGTGCGTACTTCTCACAGGGGCGTTATGGGGTGTATTACGGTCTGAGCGGAACGCGTCGCGTCGACCGAGTCATCGTTCGCGGGCCGGAGGGTCGTACGCGCACGTTGAAGGACCTCGAAATTCACCGGTTGGTCGTGGTCGCGGTCGACTCGAACCCATGAAGCAGCGCTCAGACACCGGAAATTCCTTCGAGGAGCGTGCGGAGCCCGCGCGCCTGCCAACGACGGAGTCCGCAACGAGATGCCGCAGCCACCTGCTGCGCGATCTTCTGCGGCAGTTTGAGACAGATCGGGCCGAGCGATTGACGACGTCGACATGCTTCACGCGAACCCGAGTGGAGCTAGACGGAAGGGGAACGTTGCTGCGAGACGCTTTCCCGGATGGTGAGGGCGCAAGCTGCCTGTTCGTGAGGCTCGCTCCGGCAGGATCGGGGGTCGAGGAGTTTGCGGTCGATGGGTCTCCGATATTGGTCTCGTGCGAATGCGGAGGGTGGTTACTCGAGTCGCGCGACGACGCTCATCCATCGTATTGGATTCCCCAGCCACCGATGTTGAGAACCTTCGACTCGCTCGGACGGATCCTGCTGGAGAAGCCGGCATCTATCGCAGGCATCCGCGTCTCAGGCGACGGGATGGCTTTGCAGGTTGCGACTGAGGACGAGTTCTACCTGGAGTGGGTTGTGTGGGTGATACCGCCGGCAAGCCGTGGCCTCTGCGCCGAGCTAGTTACCGCATCGAGCCTCGAGCGAACGAAGACCTTCCTCTGGAGCTCGAAGACAACTTACGCACTGGCCGCGGAACTTTACCTCTACTTGATTCACGGATTCGTTTATCAACTCGCGCGCGCCTGGCCCCGAAGGTGGAAGTTCTGCTGCGAGCTCGACGCGTACGAGCTCTACGTGTGGTTAAGTGGTCTCGAGCGCGCCACGGGGAAGCGTCTCTATGGCCTGCTGCGGCGACAGATCGTGTGCTCGGTGATCGCTAGGCAATCCGGGGACGGCGGCTGGTATCACGGCGAATGGACTGACATGAACGAGTCGCACTTCAGGTTCCACAACGGCGGTGTGCTCCTACTGGAGAGTGCGCTGTCCGAGTGGGACGATGCGGTGATCAAGGCGTCGCTCGCACGCGGAGTGCAGTTCGTCGCGTCGCACACGGACACGACGGCTTTTGGCGTCTGGTTTCTGCACGACACGCTGGAAGGGAGCGCGGAACTGATGGACGAGATGTACCGGCAGACCGGTTCGGTAGTAAAGAAGTTTGGCGCCTGGGTGCCGAGCCGAACGCTGGGCAAGTCCCCACCAAACAAGATGATTCTCAATACGCACATTGATACGACGGTCGCGCTCCACCGATACCGCCGACTGACCGGTGACGAGCGCTATAGCGTGCAAGTCGATTCGGCGCGCGCCGCGACGCGCGCGCTACTGGAGCTTCGTCCGTTGGAGTGGGTGTATCGCATCGCATACTCGGGGGTGCGCATGGTTCTCCTGCCCGCGAGCGAGGCAGGCCGGATGCCTCTGCTGATCCGGGCGGTTCGGCGGCTGCTTCGGGAATATCTGCTGCCGAACCTGTTTCGCCTAAAGCGCGCGTTTCCGAGGGTGGTAATGCCCGGCGGATTCGTTGACCGCCACCTTTCGCACATACACTTCGATGGCAACTATCATGCCGTCAACGTCGTGGACCTGGC
>Ga0316622_100000674_pt1 | contig 20601 bp, 18 predicted proteins | sample OWC_Aug_OW2_C1_D_FD_207646 | JGI IMG/M metagenome (GOLD analysis project Ga0316622, IMG submission 207646) | Wetland soil microbial communities from Old Woman Creek delta, Ohio, United States - OWC_Aug_OW2_C1_D5_C | ecosystem: Environmental > Terrestrial > Soil > Wetlands | place: USA: Ohio... | reverse complement strand
CCTCGGTTTCGGAGCTGCTGGACGAAGCGCGGATCCAGTTCCAGGTCCAGAACCTTCCGGAGGCGGCTCAGCGGGCCGCGCTTTCCACACGGGTGACGCGGGCGCAGTTCGCGGCGCTCGCCTGGTGGCTCGTCCCGGAGGTGAGGGACGCGCGCCTCCCGGCTCCCCCCGAGGTGGCCGTGGACGCCGTCGACCGCCCGGAGAGTCAGGCCCTGATCCGCGCCATCGCGCTCGGGCTCTTTCCGGTGGCCCGGGAGACCCACCGGGTCGGCGCGGACGTCGCCGTGTCGCGCGCGGAGGCGGCCGCCCTCTTCCGGCGGATCGCGCTTCTGGCCGCGGCGGGAGGCGAGCTGCCGGAGTGCCTGGGCCAGGACCCGCCTCCGGCCGCAAAGCTCGAGAAATGCGGGATACTTCCTTCCACGCAGTCCCGCACGGTCACGGGCCGGGAGGCCGTCAAAGGTCTCGAAGCCGCGGCCCGGGCGGGGCGGGGAGGTGACGCGCGATGATGGCGACGGACCTGTTCCAGAGGGTTCCCCTCTTCGAAGGGATCTCGCCGGCCGAACGGTCCGCGCTCGCGAAGGCGGCGCAGTTGAGGACGTACCGGCGCGGAGAGGTCATCGTTCGGCAGGGGCAGGCGGGCGAGAGCTTCTTCGTCATCGTCCGCGGGCGCGTGGCCGTCGTCATCCTCTCGCCCGAGGGGCGCGAGGTCGTCCTCAACACGCTCGGGGAGGGAGACCACTTCGGCGAGATGGCCCTTCTCGACGACGAGCCGCGCTCCGCGAGCGTCGTGGCGCAGGAGCGCTCGGAACTGGCCATCCTGTCCCGCGAGGTCTTCTTCGAACTGCTCCGCTCCAACTTCGTCCTGACGAAGGGACTCCTCCGGACGTTCTCCCGCCGCCTGCGTCGGGCGAACGCGACGATCGAGGGGCTGGCCGCGCTCGACGTGAAGAGCCGCCTGGCCCGGTACTTCCGGGAGCTGGCCGCCACGCGCGGCCGGAAGGCCGGAGGCGGCTGGTCGGTCGTCGTCCGGCCTTCGCAGCGGGAGATCGCCGACACGATCGGATCGAGCCGCGAGACGATCTCGCGCACGATGTCCCAGATGGCCGAGCAGCAGCTCATCGTCCCGAAGGGACGGGTGGTCTACGTGAAGATCGACGCCGGCGAGACGTCGGCGGCCCCCGCGGCGGCCGGCGGCTGACCGGAGACCGATGTACCTCCGTCCCTGGACGCTCCCGAACCTCCTGACCTTTCTCCGGCTCGTCGCACTTCCGTTCCTCGTGGTGGCGATCCTGGAGGGGCGTCACGGTCCGGCGCTGGTCATCTTCCTGGTGGCGGCCATCACGGACATCGTGGACGGCTACCTCGCCCGCCACTTCGACATGGGCTCGCCGCTCGGGGCCTATCTGGATCCGATCGCGGACAAGCTCTTCCTGATCTCGAGCTTCGTCGTCCTGGCCCTTCCCGGAACGCCGACGACGGTCCGGATCCCGATCTGGCTCCTCGTCCTGACGATCTTCCGGGACGTCCTGATTCTCGTGATCTCGCTCGTGATGTACCTCGCCCTCGACGTTCGCGAGTTTCCTCCGTCGGTCTTCGGGAAGCTGACGACGTTCTCCGAGATCTGCACCGTCGTGGCGATCCTGATGGTGAACGTCGGGGCGCTCCCCGCGGCTGTCGCACAGGCCTTCTTCTGGATCGTCCTGGCGCTGACCCTCGCATCGGGCTTTCACTACATCCTTCGTTCCTCGCGCGGGATCGCCCGGCACAAGGCCGTGGCGGCAAGCCCGAACGGGTCTTGACGCGCGGCGCCGGCCCCGGTCAGAATCCCGGTCCCCGCGGGCGGGTGTAGTTCAGTGGTAGAACGTCAGCTTCCCAAGCTGAATGTCGTGGGTTCGATCCCCATCACCCGCTCCAGTTCAGCCTCTCAGCGGACCGCCAGCCCCAGCCGCTCGCGGCCGTAGCCGCGGGACTGGACCGCGGCGCACCAGGCGCCGTTCGCGAGATACCACGATACGGTGGCGGCGAGCCCGGCGGCGAGGTCGTGCCTCGGGCTCCATTCCAGCTCGCGCCGGATCTTCGCGGAGTCGATCGCGTACCGGCGGTCGTGCCCGGGGCGGTCCTTCACGAAGGTCTTGAGGGCGGCGTACGCGGGAACCCCCTTCTCCTGGAGCGCGCCGTTCCCGCGGGCGGGCCGCTGGCGCTCCAGTTCGGCGCAGAGGAGGTCCACCAGCTCCAGGTTCGTCCGCTCGCCGAACCCGCCGAGGTTGTACTTCCCTCCCGGTTCGCCCCGCGTCAGGACCGAGAGGATTCCGTCGCAGTGGTCCTCGACGAAGAGCCAGTCGCGGACGTTCCCCCCGTCGCCATAGATCGGAAGGGGCTTTCCCTCGAGGGCGTTCAGGAGCATCAGGGGGATCAGCTTCTCCGGATACTGGAACGGACCGTAGTTGTTCGAGCAGTTCGTGACGAGCGCGGGAAGGCCGTACGTCTCGTGCCACGCCCGGACGAGATGGTCGGCGGCCGCCTTCGAGGCGGCGTAGGGCGAGTTCGGCGCGTAGGGAGACTCCTCGGTGAAGGCCCCGTCCGGGCCGAGCGAGCCGTAGACCTCGTCCGTGGAGACGTGGAGGAACCGGAACCCGCGGCGCGCCTCGTCCGACAGGAGGGCGATGTGGGCGCGGGCCGCTTCGAGAAGCTCGTAGGTACCCTGGACGTTCGTCCGGACGAAGGCGCCCGGGTCGTCGATCGAGCGGTCGACGTGGCTCTCCGCGGCGAAGTTCACGAGGGAGGTCGGGCCCTGGTCCCCGAAGAGGGTGCGGACGGCATCGCGGTCGGCGATGTCTCCCCGGACGAAGGCGAACCGGGGGTGCGCGGAGACCTCGGCGAGGCTCTCGAGGTGGCCCGCATAGGTCAGCTTGTCGAAGACGACGACGCGGTCGCCCGTCCGGGACAGCGCCTGCCGGACGAAGTTCGCGCCGATGAAGCCCGCGCCTCCCGTGACGATCATCGTCCCCATCGCGAAGCCTCTCCTTCCGCCGGCGGGAGTCTAGCCCCGCGCCGGGCCGGAGGCGGCGGGAAGACCCGAGACTCCGCCCGAGACGATGAATGCCATCGTGTCGGCGCTCCCGGCCGGGACCGGCGAGACGCGGTGGCGGGGGACGAGGAAGACGTGCCCCGCGAAAGCGTACGACTGAGGGACGTAGACGGCCATGTGCCCGTCGAGGCCGACGCCGTCGACGGAGTCGCGGGTCGCGAAGCCGAGGAGCTTCGGGTCGTCCGGCCCGCCGAGGGAGAGGGCCACGGGGCGGTCGAATCCCCTCCTCTCGCCCACGAAGGCGTTCACGAGATCACGGACGGCGCCGTAGACGAGCTTCAGGAGCGGGACGCGCTGGAGGATCCGGTCGAAGACGTCGAAGAGGCGCCTCGTGACGAAGTTCGACGCGAGGAACCCGACAAGGGTCACGAACGCGATCGTCGCGACGAATCCCGCCCCCGGGAACGGGATCCCGAGAAGGCCGTCGACCTTCACGAGGACGCTCCAGAGGACGAAGAGGGAAACGGCGGCGGGGACGAAGACGATCAGACCGCGGACGAAGTACTTCACGAGGTGGCCCATGGCTCCTCCCGCCGGGAGCTTGCCACGGCCGGCCCCGGCGCGCGTCACTCGAGGCGGGTCGTGAAGATGGTCGCGGTCTTCCTGGGGGCGGTGACGGCGATGACCTCGAGTCGGGCGGGGCCGGCCGTCGGGAAGACCAGCCTCATGTAGCCCGGGACGCTCCGGTGGAAGACGGTGCCGTCGATGGATCGGACCGGCATCAGGTGCCTCTTCCCGCCGCCGGCCCCGCTGATCAGATTCCAGCTCCGCTCCTGTCCCGGAACGCGGATCACCTGCAGGTTGTGGTCGTGACCGGCCGCCCAGACGAGGGGCGGGACGGGGTCGAAGGCCTTCTTCATCGCCGCCCGGAGGTCCCGGTACCTCGGGGCGGCCTGGACCTGCTCATTGAACATGGCCTTGCGGCCGGCCACCGTCAGGGTTCCGAAGCCGGGCATCGGCAGCCAGAGCCAGGAGACGAAGGGAGTCGCCGGGAAGAGGTGGTCCTGCCAGGTGTAGTGCGAGCCGGAGAGGCCTCCGGCCTCGAGCGGGTGGTGGGCGAGGACGACCGTTCGCCTCCCCCCTGCGGTCCCGAGGGCCTCCCGGAGCGCCGCGACGACTTCGTCATCGGTCTTCTCGGAGCAGGGGGAGGACGGGCCTTCGGGCTTCTGGTAGGGGTGGAGCCACCACTGGGTGTCAAGGGCGATGAGCCGGACCGTATCGCCGACGTCGAAGATGGCCGGGCCCGGGCAGCCGCCGGACGGGGCGAACGTGACCGTCCCTCCACCGTGCGTGGTCACGAACGCCTCCTGCCGCCGGATGGCATTCCAGCCGTCCTTCGTCCACTGGGCCCAGTCGTGGTTTCCCGGGACGACGATCCCCCGGCCGGCGGCGCGGGCGGCGACCAGCTGGGCTTCGAGGCGTGCCTCCATCTCGGAGCGGTCCTTGCTTTCCGGGACGGGGAGGCCGGCCGGGTACAGGTTGTCGCCCAGGATCGCGACGACGCTCCGCCCGCCGTCACTCGCTGCCTGTGCTGCGAGGGGAATGAAGGCGAGAGAGATCCGGGGTACCTCTCGCCCGGCGTCCCCGGTCAGATAGAGGACGATGTCGGGGTCGTCCGCAGCGGGCAGGGGGGCCCGGAGGGCGAGGAGGAGCAGGAGAGCGAGGGGCGTCAGGCGTCCCATAGGAACACTCTAACCCCGGCCAACCCGGGACCGGGGACGCGCCCCGTTTCGTGGAACATCTGCATCAGTCGCCAAGCGGGCAGGTTTGGCCGATAATGGACCCGGATGAGACACAATCTCAAAACGACCGCCCGCGAGACGCTCGCGGATCTCCGGCCCGGGGAGGAGGGAACTCTGGACGCCCTCGACCTCCCGGCCGGGGACGCCCGGCGCCTGATGGAACTGGGCTTCATACCCGGCGCGCGGGTGTCGGCGGGGCGCGCGGCACCCGGCGGCGATCCCCGCGTCTTCCGGGTGGACGGGTCGGAGATCGCGCTCCGTCGGGCCACCGCGAGGCACATCCGCCTTCGGTCCGCGCCGGGGGCGGCAAAGTGAACACCCCCCGGGCGGCCTCCGGGCCGGGCGGCGGAATCGACCTTCCGGCGGCCCCTCACGCTCCAAGACGCTTCGTGGCGCTCGTGGGCCCGCCCAATTCCGGCAAATCGACGCTCTTCAACCAGCTCACGGGGCTCCGCCAGAAGGTGGCCAATTTCCCGGGAGTCACTGTCGAGGAGCGGCGGGGCCTGGCGAAAGTCGCCTCGGGAAAGGACGTCGTGCTGATCGACCTTCCGGGGGTCTACAGCCTCGTCGCCCGGTCGGAGGACGAGCGCGTGACCCACGACGTCCTGATGGGGACGATGCCCGGGACGCCGAAGCCGGACGCCGTCCTCCTCGTTCTCGACGCTACGAACCTGAACCGGAATCTCGTCCTCGCGGCGCCCGTCCTCGCCCTGGGCCTGCCGACGATCGTCGTGCTGAACATGGCCGACGAGCTCGAGGCGCGGGGGGGAGACCTCGATCCCGAGGCGCTCGCGACCCGGCTCGGCGCGCCGGTGGCGCTCGTGTCGGCCTCGCGCGGGGAGGGGCTCGAGCCCGTCGTGGAGTTCCTCGGCGGCGAGCTCGGCGTGCCGGCCTCCCTCGAGCTCCCGGCCCTCCACGACATTCCGAAGTGCCGCCAGTGGGCGGCCCGCCTCGGCGACGAAGCCGGCTACTCGCCGCCGGCGCCGCCGGTCTGGACGCGCCGGCTGGACGGCGTCTTCCTGCACCCGGTCGGCGGACCGGCCGTCTTCGTCCTCGTCGTCGTGGCCGTCTTCCAGACGATCTTCACGGTCGCCCGCCCCCTGATGGACCTGGTCGACCGCGCCGTTTCCTCGTCCGGGGCCTGGCTGGGAGCCCACCTTCCCGCATCCCTTTTCCGCGAGCTCGTCGTCGGCGGCATCTGGGGCGGCGTCGGATCGGTGATCGTCTTTCTTCCGCAGATCCTCCTGCTCTTCTTGTTCCTGGGAATCCTGGAGGATTCCGGGTATCTCGCCCGCGCGGCGCTCATCGCCGACCGGACGATGTCGAGAGCCGGCCTCCAGGGGAAGTCGTTCCTTCCGCTCCTCTCGGCCTATGCCTGCGCCGTTCCGGCCGTTCTCTCGACCCGGACGATCGAGAACAAACGCGACCGGATCGCAACGATCCTGATCGCCCCGTTCATGACCTGTTCGGCGCGTCTTCCGGTCTACACGCTCATCATCGCGGCCTTCATCCCCGAGAGGCCCCTTCTCGGGCCGGTCCTCGGGACGCGGGCGGCCGCCCTGCTCGGCCTCTACGTTCTCGGATTCCTCGCCGCCTTCGGGACGGCGCGTCTTCTGAAGTCCTCGGTCCTCCGGAGCGAGGGGGCTCCCTTCCTGATGGAGATGCCGCCCTATCGCTGGCCGACGCTCCGGCAGATCGGCCTCCGGCTCTACGACCGGGCGAAGATCTTCCTCCGCCGGGCGGGGACCGTGATCCTCGCCGTCTCGATCGCGCTCTGGATCCTCTCGAATCTTCCGTTCGCCGGTGGCAAGCCGCCGGCGATGGCCGAGAGCGTGACGGGAACGGTCGGGCGGGCGCTCGAGCCTCTCGTCGCGCCGCTCGGGTTCGACTGGAAGATCGCCATTGGCCTCGTGACTTCTCTCGCGGCGCGCGAGGTGATCGTCGGGACGCTCGGGACGATCTACGGGCTGGAAGGGGACGTCAACTCGGCCGGACTTCAGGCGGCTCTCCGGCACGATCTGGCGCCGGGAGGCGCGGTGGCCCTGCTCGTCTTCTTCGCCTTCGCGATGCAGTGCGTCTCGACGATCGCGGTCGTCCGGCGCGAGACGGGAGGCTGGCGCTGGCCCGCGATCCAGTTCGCCTGGATGACGCTCCTGGCTTACGCCGGTGCGTTCGTCGCCAACCGGCTCGTCACGGTATTCCTGGCGTAGAGGCGCTCCCGCAGGGCCTCCATGTAGAGGTAGAGGACCGGCGCCACGAAAAGCGCCAGGAACGGCGAGGGCAGCCAGGGCCGCGAGACGACGCTTCATGTAGAGCGTCCCCTTCCCGACTCCGGCCTCGGCCGCGATCTCGCCGGTTCCGTTATCCGATCGGACGCCAGCCGGCGGCGGACGGCCGGCAGGATTTGAGATAGCCTCTCGAATCAGACGTACGAAAGGAGCTCCCGACATGAAGAAGCGGATCCTCATTCCCCTGGCGGCGGCCGCGGCTCTGGCGAGCGTGACCCCCCTCGCGGCCCAGTTCGAGGCCCCCCAGCCGAGCCCGAAGGCGACCGTGACGCAGCGGGTCGGCGTGACCGACTTCACCGTCTCCTACAGCCGCCCCGGCGTGAAGGGGCGCGCCATCTGGGGCGGCCTCGTCCCGTATGACAAGCCGTGGCGGACCGGCGCGAACCGGGCGACCACGCTGACCGCGTCGGACGAGTTCGAGGTCGAGGGGAAGAAGCTCCCCGCGGGGACCTACAGCATCGTGACCTTCCCCGGCAAGGAGTCGTGGACGGTCGCCTTCAACCGGGACCTCGACCTCTGGTTCAAGACCGACTACGAGGAGAAGAAGGACGCCCTTCGCGTCACCGTCAGGCCGGAGGCGTTTTCGGAAGCGGTCGAGACCTTCACGATCGTCTTCCGGAACGTCACGAGCGACGGCGCCGACCTTTGCTTCATCTGGGAGAAGCTCCGCGTTCCGGTGAAGATCAAGGTCGACACGAAGGCGCTGGTCCTCGCGAAGGGACGCGCGGCCGTGGCCGGAGCGAAGGCTGAGGACTGGGAGACGCCGCTCGCGGTGGGGCGCTACTTCTCGACCGAGAAGCTGGGCGACCCGGGCGAGTCCATGAGATATGTCCAGAAGTCGGTCGCGACGAAGAAGGGCTATTCCAACATGGCCCTGACGGCCCGGATGCTCGCGGCGGACGGCAAGACGGCCGAAGCGATCAAGGCCGGCGAGGAGGCCGTCGCCCTCGGGAAGGCCTCTCCGGACAAGCCGAACATGGATGCCTTCGAGAAGCTCCTTGCGGAGTGGAAGGCGAAGAAGTAGCGGCCCCGTGATCTCCCCGTAGACTCCGGAGGTGCCGGGAGAGAGGCTCTTCACGCCGCGCTATTTCCTGATGTGCGGCTTCACGTTCACGGTCTTTCTCTCGGCCTTCCAGGTCTTCCCGACGGCTCCCTACCGGATCCTCGACCTGGGGGGGGACAAGTTCGCCGCCGGGCTCTTCCTCGGCCTCCAGACGTGGGCTTCCGCCCTCTCGGCCCCGTTCACGGGAGCCCTGGGGGACCGGGTCGGCCGGCGGAAGATGCTGATGGCCGCGAGCCTCGCGGGGGCGCTCTTCTCCGGGCTCTATGCGGTCGCCCCCTCCTGGCCCGTTCTCGTCCTCCTGGTCTTCGTCTACGGCGTCTTCTGGTCGGGGCTCCTCGCGGCCTCCTCGGCCTACATGACGGCACAGATCCCGGCTTCGCGCCGTGCCGAGGGATTCGGCTACTGGGGGATGGCGACGATGCTCGCCGTCGCCGTCGCCCCCGGCCTCGGGCTCTCCCTTTACCGGAAGGGGTGGGTCTGGGTCTGCGGAACGGCGGTGCTCCTGAACCTCGCGATGGCCGCGATCGCCTTCTCGCTTCCCGAGACGCACGTCCCGCCAGCGGAGCGACCGGGAAGGCTCCGGAACCTGGTGGAGTGGAAAGTGCTCGGAATGGCTTCGAGCCTCTTCCTGACGTCGTTCGGCTACGGGGCCGTGGTCAGCTTCGGGGCGCTCTGGACCGAGCAGAACGGCGTCTCGCCCCGGGGGATCTGGTTCACCACCTTTGCACTGGTCGTCCTGGTCAGCCGGATCTTCTCGGGTCGGCTCGCCGACCGGATCGGCGCGCGGAAGCTCCTCCTCCCGGCCTTCGTTCTCGGGGGTTTCGCGCTCCTTCTCCTCGGCTCCGCGACGACGAGAAGCGCTCTCGTCGGCTCGGCCGCGCTCTACGGGCTGACGTTCGGGAACGCCTACACCTTCTTCGTGGCCTACCTTCTCAAGCACATCCCGACCGAGAGGCGAGGGGCGGCCTTCGGTGCCATCATCGCCGCCTTCGACACGGGGATCGGGACCGGATCGATGGTCCTCGGCGCGTTCGCGGAACGGGTCGGCTTCGGGAGCGCCTTCCACGCGGGCGGGGCGCTTGCGCTCCTTTCCCCGTTCGCCTTCCTCCTGGCGGAGCGGCGGTTCCTGAGACGGGAGGCCGGCGTCGAGCCGTCGGCTCGCCCCGGTTAATCTCTCGTCGCGTGCGGAAGCGGCTGCGGGTCGAGATCGAGGGGGCCGTCCAGGGGGTCGGCTTCCGTCCGTTCGTCTACCGCCTCGCGGCCGACGAGGGACTCGGCGGATGGGTCCTGAACGACGGCCGTGGGGTCTTTCTCGAGGTGGAGGGAGAGGAAGAAGCCGTCGCGCGCTTCCGGAGCCGCCTTTTCTCGGACCCTCCTCCCCGCGCGCGCGTGACCGCCGTCCGCGAGCGCGAGGAGCCGCCGGCGGGGGAGTCGGCATTCGAGATCCGCTTCAGCCGCGCGGAAGGAGCGAAGAGCGTCCTGGTTCTCCCGGACGTGGCGACATGCGGTGCATGCCTCGGAGACGTCCGCGACCCGGGCGGCCGGCGTCATCGCTATCCCTTCACGAACTGCACGAACTGCGGGCCGCGCTTCACGATCGTCCGGGCCCTCCCGTACGACCGTCCGAACACCACGATGGCGGGCTTCTCCCTGTGCGACGCGTGCCGGGCCGAATACGAGAGTCCGCGCGACCGGCGGTTCCACGCCCAGCCGAACGCCTGCGACGTCTGCGGGCCCCGTCTGGAACTCTGGAGCCCGGCGGGCGAGGTGCTCGCGGCGCGGGACGAGGCGCTCCTCGCAACCTGCCGGGCGATCGCCGGAGGCCGGATCGTGGCCGCGAAAGGGCTGGGAGGGTTTCACCTCTTCTGCGACGCGCGGAGCGAGGCCGCCGTTGGAGACCTTCGCACGAGGAAGGGACGCTACGAGAAACCGCTCGCCCTGATGGTGGGCGATGTCGGAGCGGCCCGGACGCTCTGCGTGGTGACGGAAGAAGAGAGGCTCCTTCTCGAGTCTCCCGAGCGGCCGATCGTTCTCCTTCCGCGTCTCACCGGGGGCGGCGTGGCCGCGAACGTGGCGCCGGGCAACCCGAACCTCGGCCTGATGCTCCCCGCGACGCCTCTCCACCACCTGATGCTCGGGGAGCTGGACTTCCCGGTCGTCGCGACGAGCGGGAATCTCTCTGACGAGCCGATCTGCACGGACGAGCGGGACGCCCTCTCGCGCCTCTCGGGGATCGCCGATCTCTTCCTCGTCCACGACCGCCCGGTGGAACGGCACGTGGACGACAGCGTGGCGCGGGTCGTGGAAGGCGTCCCGCGCCTTCTTCGCCGCGCCCGGGGCTATGCGCCCCTTCCCGTCCGTCTTCCGTTCGAGACGCCGCCCCTCCTCGCGGTCGGAGCGCACCTGAAGAACGTCGTGGCGCTCGCCGTCGGGCGGCAGGCTTTCCTCTCCCAGCACATCGGCGATCTCGAGACTCCGCAGGCCCTCGCCGCCTTCGAGCGGGTGCTCGGGGATCTCGCCCGCCTCTACGAAGCGAAGCCGGCGGCCGTCGCGCACGACCTCCACCCCGACTACCTTTCCACGAAGTGGGCGGTCGCCTCGGGCCTCCCGGCGGTCGGCGTTCAGCACCACCATGCCCACCTCGCCTCCTGTCTCGCCGAGAACGGCGTGGAGGGACCGGCTCTCGGTGTCACGTGGGACGGGACCGGCTACGGGACCGACGGGACGGTCTGGGGGGGCGAGTTCCTCCTCGGCGACGCGAGCGGCTTTACGCGTGTTGCGCACCTGAGGCCGTTCCGTCTCCCGGGCGGCGAAGCCGCCGTCCGCGAGCCGCGCCGCAGCGCGGCGGGAATCCTCTGGGAGACGACCGGGGAGGGAGACGGGGGGATCTTCTTAGAAGGTAATAAAGATAGGGACGGGGCTACGGGAGGAGCTTTCACGGCCACGGAGAAGCGTGTCCTTTCTTCGATGCTTCGAAAGCAAATCAATTCCCCGGTGACGTCGTCCGCCGGGCGGGTCTTCGACGCCGTCGCGTCGCTCCTCGGCGTGGCGCAGAAGTGCTCTTTCGAAGGCCAGGCCGCCATGCAGCTCGAATGGCTCGCCGACCCGACCGAGCTCGGCACCGGGTCTCTCTCTCTTTCCCTCGAAGAAACCGGTCCCCTGACGTTTCGCGACGTCATCGCAGGCGACGAACGGTCGGCAGCCTCGTCAGCTTACCCCTCAAAGACTCTCTTGAACTGGTCTCCCGTGGTCTCGGCCCTCCTCGCCGAGCGGGCCGCCGGCGTTCCGATCGCGCGGCTTGCCGCGCGTTTTCACAACGCGCTCGCCGGGGCGATCGTGGGAGTGGCGCGGCGCATCGGGTGCCCGCGCGTTGCGTTGACCGGGGGCTGCTTCCAGAACCGGCTGCTGACCGAGCGGGCGGCATCGGGGCTTCGCCGGGACGGATTCGAGGTCCTTCTCCACCGGGAGGTCCCGCCGAACGACGGAGGGATCTGTCTCGGCCAGGCGGCCGTGGCGGCGGCGCGGCTCGCCGCCGGCCGCGGTAATCTCGGCTGAGGGGGGAGTCACCCATGTGCCTTGGGGTGCCGGGACAGGTCGTTCGCGTCGAGAAGAACGACCTCGGAATGACGATGGGCGTCGTGAAGTTCGGCGGGATCTCGAAGGAGGTCTGCCTGATGTACACGCCCGACGCCGCGGTCGGGGACTGGGTCCTCGTCCACGTCGGCTTCGCCATCTCGAAGCTCGACGAGGAGTCCGCGAGAGAGGTCTTCGCCACGCTCGAGCGGATGGGAGACCTCGCCGACCTCTCGGAGCCCCCGGACGCGAAGGGCTGAGGCGGATCGGTGCGCTTCGTCGACGAGTACCGGAGCGAGGAGGCCGTCCGGAAGTTCGCGGCGGCGATCCGGAAGACGGTGACGCGCCCCTGGACGCTGATGGAGATCTGCGGCGGGCAGACGCACACGCTGATCCGCTTCGGGATCGACGAGATGCTTCCCCCGTCGGTCACGATGGTCCACGGGCCTGGCTGCCCCGTCTGTGTCACGCCTCTCGAGATGATCGACCGCGCCCTCGCCCTCGCCGCCCGGCCGGATGTGATCTTGACGTCCTTCGGGGACATGCTCCGCGTTCCGGGGTCGAAGACGGACCTTCTCTCCCTGAAGGCGAAGGGGGCGGACGTCCGGATGGTCTACTCGCCGCTCGACGCGGTCGCGCTGGCGAAGACGCACCCGGAGAAGGAGGTCGTCTTCTTCGCGGTCGGGTTCGAGACGACCGCCCCGGCCAATGCCACGGCCGTGTGGCTGGCGAAGCGGACCGGGATTCGGAACTTCTCCCTCCTCGTGTCGCACGTCCTTGTCCCGCCGGCGATGGAGGCGATTCTCGGGTCGCCCGCGAACCGCGTGCAGGGGTTCCTCGCGGCCGGCCACGTCTGCACCGTGATGGGATACCGCGAGTACGAGCCGATCGCGGCGAAGCACCGGATCCCGGTCGTCGTGACCGGCTTCGAGCCGCTCGACCTGATGCAGGGGATCCGGATGACCCTCCTGGCCCTCGAGGAAGGGCGTGTCGGCGTCGAAAACCAGTACGCCCGGTCCGTGACACGGGACGGGAACGTGAAGGCTCAGGAGGTTCTCCGCGAGGTCTTCGAAGTCTGCGACCGGCCGTGGCGCGGCATCGGGGTCATCCCCAGGAGCGGCTGGCGGCTCCGGGAGGAGTACGCGGAGCATGACGCCGTGAAGCGCTTCGACGTCGGGGCGATCACGGCCGAAGAGCCCTCGGCCTGCATCGCCGGGGAGATCCTTCAGGGGCTGAAGAAGCCGGGCGCCTGTGCGGCGTTCGGGACGGAGTGCACGCCGGAGAAGCCCCTTGGAGCGCCCATGGTCTCTTCCGAGGGGGCCTGCGCGGCCTACTACAGCTACGGGAGGGGCATCTGAGCGACGGGCGCGCGCCGAAGCGGGACGACGCCGACGGCGGGACGGCCTTCGAGCTGTCCTGCCCCGTGCCTCTTTCCGACTATCCGCACGTACTCCTGGCCCACGGAGGCGGCGGGCGGCTGACGCAGCGGCTCATCGAGCAGCTCTTCGTCCCGTCGTTCGACAACGCCCACCTTTCCGAGAGGCACGACGGGGCGGTTCTCGACGTCGGCGGGAGGAGGCTGGCCTTCTCGACCGATTCGTTCGTCGTCAAGCCGCTCTTCTTCCCCGGAGGAGACATCGGGTCTCTGGCTGTTCACGGAACGGTGAACGACCTCGCCATGTGCGGCGCGAAGCCCCTCGCCCTCGCGGCCGGCCTCATCCTGGAAGAGGGGCTTCCGATGGCGGATCTCCGCCGGATCGTCGCGTCGATGACGTCTGCCGCGAAGGGGGTCGGCGTTCCGATCGTCACGGGGGATACGAAGGTCGTCGACCGGGGAAAGGGGGACGGCGTCTTCGTGAACGTGACGGGGGTCGGCCTCGTCCGGGAGGGAATCGAGATCTCGCCGCGCCGCGCGAGGCCGGGGGACGTCGTTCTCGTCTCCGGGGAGATCGCCGTCCACGGCATCGCCATCATGTCGGTCCGCGAGGGGCTGAGATTCGACACGGAGCTGGTCTCCGACAGCGCGCCGCTCGATGTACTCGTCGAGGGGGTGCTGGCGGCGGCGGGAGAGAGGGTCCACGTCCTCCGGGACCCGACCCGCGGCGGCGTGGCCAGCACGCTGAACGAGATCGCCGAGCAGGCGAAGGTCGGCATCCGCCTCGAGGAGATGCGCATCCCGGTGAGCGAAGAGGTCCGAGGCGCCTGCGAGATCCTCGGCCTCGACCCGCTCTACGTGGCGAACGAGGGGAAGTGCCTCGTCATCGTGGCGCCGGAGGCCGCCGACGCCGCCCTCGCGGCCCTGAAGAGCCACACTCTCGGAAGGAGCGCCGCGAGGATCGGCGAGGTCGTCCCCGACCACCCCGGAAAGGTCGTCATGAGGAGCCGCATCGGCGGCCTCCGCGTCGTCGACCTTCTCACCGGCGAGCAGTTGCCGCGGATCTGCTAGGCCCGGGCCGGACGGGGAGTCAGACGTCCGGCTGAAGGGACCGCCGGCCGGATTCGAAGACCACGCTTCCCTTCGGGCCGGCGAGTTCGATGCGCATTGCGGCCTCCGTCGCCTGGTTGACTTCGATCCGCAGTCCCAGCGTCTTCCGGAGGCGTTCCATCTCCCCCCTCCGGGGGCTGGAGATCGCGAATCGTCTCACGATGCAGCCCGACGGCGATGTCTTCGACGGATGCGGCGTTTCGGGCGACCAGAGAATGAAGAACGGAGCCTCGGGCCATTCCGTCGTGAGCCCGAAGGTCTCCCAATGAAGCGTGGCGCCGTCCGGCGTCGTCCGCGAACCGGCCTTCCTCTCGGTGAGCGAGAACTTGGCGGCCGTCAGAGCGCTCTGTAGTCCCGCGCCGTCGTCAGAGGTGACCGCCCAGGCGATGGGAGTCGGCCTCCGGAGGCCGGCCAGGGCGCGCAGGTGCTCGGGCGGCGTTGCGCCGGGTTGAACGGCGAGGAGCTCCAGATAGATGCGGTCCCCGAGGGAGACGAGCGCGTTGTGGGTGCCGGCGGGGTGCTTTCCGCCCGGCACGGGCCGCACCCCCGTCATCCGCTCGAAGTCCTGAACCGCACGGTCCAGGTCCGAGACACCGAGGACGATGTGGTCGACCCGGGCCCGAACCGTCGTCTCCGCGGCGACGGCGGCGAGGCCCGCGAGGGCGAGGGTGGCCAGGACGGCGGCTGAGAACGGCTTGCGCGGCACGGATTTCCCTCCTTCGATTCTCTTGGAATGCGGCGTCACGGCGGACTGCAGTATGGCGCAACTTCGAGCGCTCGTGGCCCTTCAGCGGGACGCCAGGAAGCCAAGGCCGGTCGCGAGCATCCAGAGACCAAGGGCCGCAAGGACGGCGGCGGCCGCCGCGCCCACGGCGCGGCGGGCCCGGGATGGAAGGGAACGCGCGCCGCCGGCGAGGACGATGAAGGCGGCGAGACCGACGACCATGACGCCGTAGAAGGCGGCCAGAAGAGCCACGGCGTTCGCGGGATGAATGCGCCAGGCCGAGAGGGCCGCCGGCCCGAGCACGAGCGCCCACGCGAGATAGGGATTCGGATTCAGGAGATTGACAGCCGAGGCCTGAAAGAGGGTCTTCGGCGCTGCGCGCACGTCCGGCTCGGGAGCGTCTCCGGGCGCGGCCCGAAGATCCCGCAGGGACGTCCAGGCGAGGTACAGAAGGAGCGCCCCCCCGGCGGCCCGGAGGAGGTTCTGGGCCGCCAGCGGGAACCGGGAGAGGACGACCAGCGCCAGCAGCGCGATCGGCCCGTCGCTCAGGAGGGGAGCGAAGGCAGCGGGAAGCGTCCTCTTCCAGCCGTCCGTGGCCGCACGGGAGAGGAGAAACGCCTGGAGGGGCCCCGGCTGAACGACGGCCGCGAACGCGAGGCCGGCTCCGAGAGCGACGTTCGGGAGCAATCCCGTTCGGCTATTCCTCCTTCGCCCGCTTCGAGTCCCAGTACATGTAGGCGATGAGGACGAGGTAGAGAGCGACGGCGAGGAGCTCGGGGCCGCGGCCCGTCGCGTGCTCGAAACTGAAGCCGAGAGGGCCGAGGTCCGTCTTGGTCTTCAGGAACTTCAGGCCCGCCGCGATGACCCCCATGATGGCGCCGCCGGCGATGAAGCCGGAGGCGATGAGGGTGCCGCGCGAGTTGCGGGCCGCCGCGAGGTTCTCGTTCTTTCCGGCCGACTTCGCCACGAAGTGGGCGACGAGGCCGCCTACGAGGAGCGGCGTGTTCAGCTCCTGCGGGATGTACATCCCGAGGGCGAAGGCCAGCGACGGGATACCGATCATCTGCATCGTGAGGGCGACGAGGGCGCCCACTCCATAGAGGAGCCACGGCACCGGCTCGTTCGACATGAGGGTCTTGATGACCGCGGCCATGGCGTTCGCCTGCGGAGCGACGAGGACCTCGCTCTCCGGGTGAGCGGCCGAGGGGGCGAAGCCGTAGGCCGCGTTCAGGAGGAGGATCACCCCCCCGACCGTGAGCGAGGCCACGAGCGTGCCGAGGAACTTGGACCGCTGCTGGACGGCCGGCGTCGCGCCGATCCAGTAGCCGATCTTCAGGTCCGTGATGAGGCCGCCCGCCATGGAAAGGGACGTGCAGACGACGCCGCCGATCAGGAGGGCCGCGAGCATCCCCGCCTTGCCGGAAAGGCCCGCTGCCACGAGGAAGACGGAGGTCAGGATCAGCGTCATCAGGGTCATCCCGGAAACCGGATTCGTCCCGACCGTGGCGATGGCGCGGGCGGCGACGGTCGTGAAGAGGAACGAGATGACGATGACGACGGCGAGGGCGATGAGTGACTGCGGGGTCGCGCCGGCCGCGCCGCCGAGGACGGCGAAGCGGAAGAAGAGCCAGGTCGCGGCCGCCACGACGAGGATCCCCGCGAGGACGACCCCCATCGAGATGTCACGATCGGTCCGCTCGGCCGAGGGGGCCGCGCCGGCCGGCTTCTCGCCGAACAGCTCCTTGAAGCCGAGCGCGAAAGCCTTGGCGATGATCCGCCAGCTGCGGAGGATGCCGAGTATGCCTGCCGCCGCGATGCCCCCGATGCCGATTTGCCGGACGTAGGTCCGGAAGACGGCCTCCGCCGTCATTCCGCCGATGAGCGTGCCGGATGCGGCCGGCGGCACCGTGGCCTGGAGCTGGGCGCCGAAGTGGGCGACGAGCGGGACGAGGAGGAACCAGGAGACGAACGAACCGGCGCAGATGATGGCCGAGTAGCGGAGGCCGATGATGTAGCCGAGGCCCAGAACCGAGGCGAGGACGTCGAGCTTGAAGACGATCTTCGCCTTGTCGGCCAGCTCGCGAAGGACGGGGAGGGACCGGGAGGTGAAGACCTCGGCGAAGGCCTCGAGGTGGATGATCAGGAAATCGAAGATCCCTCCGACGGCCGCGGCGAGGGCCAGGACGCGCGCCTGCTGGCCCCCCGCCTCGCCCGCCACGAGAACCTCGGTGGTGGCCGTGGCCTCCGGAAAGGGAAGCTCGCCGTGCATCTCCTTCACGAAGTAGCGCCGGAGCGGGACGAGGAAGAGGATGCCCAGCGTTCCGCCGAGAAGGGCCACGACGAAGAGCTTCAGGAGGTTCACGTCGAGTTCGAGGATGAAGAGGGCGGGGAGCGTGAAGATCGAGCCCGCCACGACGAGGCCCGACGCGGCCCCGACCGACTGGATGATGACGTTCTCGAGGATCGTCGACCGGCGCCGGAAGGCGTAGCCGAGACCGACGGCGAGGATCGAGATCGGGATGGCCGCCTCGAAGACCTGTCCCACCTTCAGGCCGAGGAAGGCCGCGGCTGCGGAGAAGACGGCGGCCATGACGAGTCCGAGGACGAGCGACCGCGGTGTGAACTCGGCCACCGGCTTGTCGGCCGGGACGATGGGGCTGTAGGTCTCTCCGGGCTTCAGGGGGCGGTACGCGTTCTCGGGCAGGGTCCGTCGGGTGGTCTCCACGGAGGGCACCTCCGAAGCGTTCTTTCCGGGCGGTCCGGGGCAGCTTACGGGCGACCTTCGGCGAACGCAAGGAACGGGGAAGGTGGATACTTCGGCCGGAGGCGCCCATGCTGACCGGTCTCGACCACTCCGTGGCCCAGGCGATCCTCGGCATCGACACGCTCTGGGGGGGCGACGTCCTGAACCCATCCGGCACGGGCCGCTTCATCGCCGACTGCTGGTTCTCGGACGAGAAGCTCCCCGCGGCCTACTCGCACGCGGCCGCAGCCCGGCTGAGGGAGAGCGGCGGCGTCACCGCGAAGGTGCCGGACCGGGCGTCGGTCGGCGCCTACCTCGGCGATGTGAACGTAAAAGGGGCGATCGACGCGGTCGCGGCGGAAGGGAGAAGGCTGGGCGGCCTTCGCGGCGCCTACCTCTCGGGTCTCGGCGTCTGCTTCGACGTGATGTGGGACCTCGCGATGGAGCTTCTCGGCAGGGGAGAGCCGGTCCCTTACGAGCGGTGCGTCCGGGCGATGACCGACGGACCGCCGGAGCCGTCGAACCCGGAGGAGAAGCGGAAGCTGGCGGCCGAGCTTCTGGCCGCCGCCGGGCATCCGTCGAAGGACCGGGCCGGGCTGCTCGCGGCCGTCGACGCGTGGCGCGCCGGGCGGATCGTGGAGGGGCGCGCCATCCCCGGCCTCGCCACGAAGGTGATCGCCGAGCTGGAGGCCCTCTCCCGGAAGAACGTCCTCCCGCACCTTCCGTCCGAGCTTCGAGGCGTCCCCCTCGCGAACGTCTCCTTTCTCCCGATCGAGAACGCCTGGTTCTCGGGCTCGATGAACTACCTCGGGCGGGCGCGGAAGGCGGACGGCTCGCCCGAGTACGAGGCGACGTACGAGCTGAACGCCTCGCTCCAGATCTCCGTCCCCGAGTTCCACCAGCTCGTCAGCCACGAGGTGGTGCCGGGACACGTGACGACCTTCGCCTTCCTCCAGAACCTGTGGGTCCGGCGCCGGGTCGGCTTCGAGGCAACGGTCCTGACGATGAACACGCGCTACGCGGCCCTCGCCGAGGGGATCGCGAACAACGCCCTCCTGATGGCGCACGGCGTGACGGACCTCTCGGCGATTCCGGACCGGGACGTCGTCATCGGACTCCTCCTCGCCCTCCTGCAGGACGACGCGAAGAACCAGTCGTCCTACCTGACGTGGCAGGAAGGCCGACCGCAGGCCGAGGTGGCCTCGGTCCTCAGGAACGACTTCCTCGTCTCGCCCGAGCGGGCCGACAAGCTCTCGGGGGCGTGGGGCCGCCACCCGCTCCTCGGGCGGATGTACCTCCCGGCCTATCGGTTCGGGACGGAGAAGGTCGCGGCCCTCCGGAGGAAGCACCCTCCCGAGAAGGTGCTGCCCGTCCTCTACGGGGCCGCCGGCGTCGTCGACGCCGTCACCATCGACGCGGCGCTGGCAGGCGGCCGCTAGGCGGGCCGGGAGAACGGCCATGGACCGGGTCGGAGCGGTCGTGGTGGGCGGGGGCGCGGTGGGATGCGCCGTGGCGTGGCAGCTGGCCGACGCCGGGATTCGGAACGTCTTCCTCCTTGAGAAGAACCGGCGCCTCGGCGAGGAGCAATCCGGACGGAGCAGCGGCGTCGTTCACGCCGGGATCTACTACGCGGAAGGGAGCCTGAAGGCTCGGCTCTGCGTCGAGGCGAACGCCCGCATGTACGAGCTGGCGGCGGCGCACGGAATTCCGTGCGCGAGGACGGGAAAGCTCGTCGTGGCGCCCGCGAAGGACGACATCCCCGCGCTCGAGGAGGTTCGGAGCCGGGCGACGGCCAACGGCGTACCGGGAGTCGAGATGCTGACTCGGCGCCAGGCGGCGGCCCTGGAGCCGGCGCTCTCGGTCGAGGCGGCGCTCCTGATCCCGACGACGGGGATCGTGGACGCCCCGGCTCTCGTCGGGACGCTGGCGCGGCTGGGCGAGGAGAAAGGGGCGTCGGTCCTCGCCGGATTCGAGGTGACGGCCATCCGCCCCGCGGGAGACGTCTTCGAGGTGACGGGGCGGCGCCCGGGAGGGGCCGAGGAGACGCTGGAGGCGGAAGCGGTGGTCAACGCCGCCGGGCTCCGGTGCGACGACGTCGGGCGGATGGCGGATCCGTCCGTCGACGTGGAAGTCGTCCCGCTCCGGGGCGAGTACGGCCGGATGAGCCGTCGCCATCGCCCTCCGCTGTGGCTCTCCGGCCGGAACGTCTACCCGGTCCCGGAGCTGCTCGACATCGGCGAGGAGAGGATCCTGATGGTCGGAGCCCACCTGACGCCGACCTTCACGGTGGCGCCGGACGGCTCGACGGTCCCGGGAGACCTCTTCACCGTCGGGCCGGAGTTCCGGCTCGCCCCCTCGCGCGACGACTACGAGACGGACCGGCTTCCGCTCGACTTCATCGTCGGCCGCGCCATGCGCTACATGCCGGCGCTCGACGTTTCGGACGTGCAGCTCGACTACGCCGGGATCATGGTCCACCTGAAAGGCGAGAGCGACTGGATCGTCCGCCGGGACGAGAAACGCCCGAACCTCGTTCATCTCCTCGGCATCGACTCGCCGGGCCTCACCTGCTGCGTGGAGATCGCGAGGCTCGTCCGGAAGATGCTCGCCGGCTAGGCGCGCTTTTTCGCGAGCGCGGACGAGAGGAGCTCGTACCAGCTCTCCATCCCGGCCCCCGTCTTCGCGGAGGTCTCCAGAAGCCGCCCCTCCGGGTTGAGCGTCCGGATCTGGTCGCGGACGGCGGGAAGGTCGAAGTCGACGTGGGGGAGGAGGTCGACCTTCGTGAGGACGGCGAGGGCGGCCTTCGAGAAGATGGCCGGGTACTTGAACGGCTTGTCGTCCCCCTCGGTGACCGAGAGGAGGACGACCTTGAAGTCCTCGCCGAGGTCGTAGTTC
>Ga0316622_100000673_pt1 | contig 20605 bp, 14 predicted proteins | sample OWC_Aug_OW2_C1_D_FD_207646 | JGI IMG/M metagenome (GOLD analysis project Ga0316622, IMG submission 207646) | Wetland soil microbial communities from Old Woman Creek delta, Ohio, United States - OWC_Aug_OW2_C1_D5_C | ecosystem: Environmental > Terrestrial > Soil > Wetlands | place: USA: Ohio... | reverse complement strand
CGGTCGCTCGCCGGCGCCCGTGACCTGTTCCGTGATCTGATTGCGGTCGACCGCCATGGCGAGCGCCGTGCGCGCATCCCGGTCGGGTACCCGCGCAAGGTTGATCGCGTAGCCGTACGTGCTCAGGTACGGCGCCACGCGCAACTCACCGGGCAGGTTCCGCTGGAGCCAGTCGATCTGCGAGTTCGGCACTTCGCTGGTAACGTCGAGCGCGCCCGAGCGATAGAGGTTCAGTTCGGTGTTGAGGTCGTCGAGCGTCAGGTAGACGACTCCCGCTATCGCGACCTGCGCGGCGTCGTGAAAGTGGGGATTGCGGCGCAACTCGACGCGTTCGCCGGGCCGGCGCGACACGACCTGGTACGGCCCGTTGCTCACCGGAACCGCCGTCGTCGTGTCGGCTCGTCGCGGTGAAGCGAACGGCATCGCCAGCAGCGACGGCAGGTGCGGCGCGGGCTCGGCCAGTTCGATGACCACCGTCATGGGGTCGGGCGCGAGCGTCGACCGGACCGGCGCCAGCAGTCCGGCGTAGGGCGCCTCGGTCGCCGGCGCGCGCACGGCCTCGAGCCCCGCCACGAAGTCCGCGGCCGAAAGCGGCTTGCCGTCCGACCAGCGCAGGTTGGGGCGCAGGTGGAAGGTCCAGCGGCGCTGGTCGGCCGACGTTGTCCAATATGCCGCCGCCCCCGGCACGATACGGCCGTCCGGCGCCTCGGCGGTCAGGCCCTCGAACAGGTCCTGCAACAGGAACAGCGCGGCGTTGTCGGAGGCGAGCACGGGATCGAGTGTTGCCGGTTCGCCTCCCAGGCCGCGGTGTAGTACCTGGTGCGGTCCCCCGGCCCCGGACGGCTCCGTCGTCTGCCCACAGGCTGCCAGCGACGCGGTGAGTACGACCGCCGCGACGGTCATTACCATTGAAGTTACAGTAACTTGCAATTGAAACCTTTAGTCAGTTCGACATGTATACACAGTGCCTGCGTCACGCGTGAGCAGCGGTCGAGTGTCGGGCACCCGGCCAGTGGGACCGGGTTTGGCGTTATGTTGCGCGGGAAGCTCCGAGGTCAGATAGACGTGCGATAGTCAAATCGAAATCGTTCAAGTTCAGCTTTCGTCACATTAGTATCGTATGATGCGTCGCAAACCGGGTGCATGGACGCCGGAATAACAATTGCCAAGCATTCCAGGATGCCTAGGAATCGGGTCTCGCGCTTAGGGACCCAGGGTGGAGGAAGAACAAATGGCGACATTCAATGTGAATCTGGCAGTCCTGCTCGCGTGCAGTGCCCTGCCGGTTGTTGCTCTGGCACAGGCGACGGCCGAGCCGGTGCAGACGCTCGACAGCGTCAGCGTGTCGAGCTCGGCGCCGAACAAGGCGCTGGAAATGGGGTTCGACGATCCCCTGGTAAGGAACCCCGATTTCAAGGCCTACGCGGCCGCAAGCACGTCGGGTGGATTCAAGTCGTGCCAGAAGACCTCGTCGCGCGGTCTCTTCTGCCTCGACGGCAAGGTGGTCAAGAACTGGTCGAACCTCGCCGACACCTCGGCCGAGACGCTCTTCAGCTGTGAGGACGCGGCTCTCGGCCTCGACAAGCGGAGCGATACCTGCACCAGCCTGTCGGTAAACCTGGCCGGCGAAATCTGGCTCGCCGGCAAGGAAGGCAGTGCCTATACGCTGATCAAGGTCGTGCGCAAGCCTGACGCAGGGTGTGCAACGGGCTTTTCCGGGCTCACAGCGTCGCCGAACTACTGCTTCAGGAAGGCGTACCGCGGCCGTCCGTTGCTGCTCGACATCCAGGCGATCGACGGCGAGTTCGCCGACCGCTTCACCTACGGCGCCGGCGTCCTCGGACTCGAGCGGCGTGAAGATCTCGTGTTTTTCCCGGACGCCATCGGCGGCACGCCGGTCCTGATCGCGAACAAGAGCGGCTGGGGACTCTCCGGCAACGAATCCCTGCAGAGCGGCTCGGTGGTCCAGCGCCTCGACCTCGGCTATACCGACAACTTCGCGCTGGTCACGACCGGCACCGGCAAGGTGCTCGCCAAGTACCTGCCGTTCACCGGTACGAGCACCGCTTTCTACACCGGTTATACGATTCCCGCTGAGCGCCTGCTGCCCCTGCCGGCCTCGCCGGCGTGCAACGGCACCGCTGGTTACCAGGTACGCGGCAGTGGTACTTCCGGTCTGGTCTATGTCGCCGACCGGGCGGTCTGCCAGGTCGCGGCCCTGCAGCCGACGTATCCCTATACCGCGGGCGATCCCCTGGCGACGCCGACGCTGACGCTCAACAATGTGCAGGTGGGCACGCCGCCGAAGGACTTCACGCTGTCCACGCGTTCGACGCTCGCCAGCGCCTCGTATCCGCCGGACAGCATCGCGATCTCGCCGGGCATCGACATCAGTTTCGCGGATTGCTCGAACGGCAAGACCTGCCCCTGGATCCCCGACAACAACGACGGCAACGCCTACAACGGCGCCGAGATGAGCGGCGTCGTGTACACGGGGCCCGACAACATGGCGCTGTTCCAGGTCAAGAACATCCCGGACTGCCGCTACATCAACCCCGCGATATGCCAGCAGTTGGACACGGTCATCACCGACGATCGCGGCAAGAAGTACCTCAACGTCACGCCGCTGCTGCCGGCCGAGATCCAGCGCCTGTTCCCGAACGGGCAGGGGCCGGCGCCGGACCAGTTGCCGCAGCTGCTGATCTCGGAGGAATACCAGGCGCGGGCCAGTCGGCCGACTCCGTACACGTTTGACGCGTTCTTCGGCGTCACCGACCCGGCGATCCGCTTCCGCGACAATTTCACGCTGCAGTTCGACATCGCCCAGCTCACCAACGACGTCACCCGCTGCGGCACTGACTATGGCAACGCACCGTACGACTGGGACCTGGTACTGACCGTGTCGGAGCGCTTCCCGACGGTGGGCGGCCCCACCGGGCAGGCCAACACACCGTACACGCCGACGCGGCCCAACGGTGACGTGACCGGTGATGATCGCGAGCACACCGAGATGTTGCTGAACACCGGCTGCTTCAACCCGACCTCGACGACGAGGACCGGCACCCGCATCTCGCTCTATGCCTACGGCATGCAGCCGAAGCCGAGCCCGAAGCCGGACCGCACGTACACCGACCTGGTGGCCAAGCTGTTCTACGACCTGATCGACACGCAGAACCGCCTCGCGTGCGCGGCCGACGTCGACAGCGAACTCGTCGGCGGCACGGCCGGGAATCCGCCGCTGCGGAAGGCGACCTGCGACAGCCTGTTCACGCGCTGGGATCTCGCGCGCCTCAAGCTGGAGGATTGTTTCCTCGCCACCAAGGACCCCAAGTCCAGCGCCGGCGACCAGAACTGCGGTGCGTTCGACGCACAGATGAGGAACTACATCGCGGGCGTCGAAGGCGCTGCGCGCTGGGGCGACGACCCGGCCAATCGCATCGGCGAGCTGACCTCGCGTGGACGGGTGCTCCTGCACGTCTTCAACGACCACTTCCTGAAGACGATTCCGCCGAGCGGAGTGCCCGCGCCCTGACCGCCCTTGGGCGGCGGCAGCCGTAAATGGGGGCGCGTCATGCGGGGTTGATGGGTATCATCACCGCGCATGGCGACCGCCCCCGAGTACACAGCCCCCGCTGAAACTCCGTTCACTGCCGGTCCCGACCGGCGCTCTGGCGCGCGCAGCTACGCCGTCCCCTTTATCGTCGCCGTTACGGGTCACCGGGACCTCGTCCCCGACGAGGTTCCGATCCTCCGTTCGCGCGTCCGCGATTGCCTCTTCAGCCTTCGTTACGAGTACCCCAGCCGCATCATCGTGGTGATGTCGTCGCTGGCCGACGGCGCCGATCGCCTCGTGGCCGAGGAGGCCGTCAAGCTCGGCTTGCCTTTGAGCGTCGTGCTGCCGATGCCGCGCGCGCTGTACGAAGAAGACTTCACCGCCGAGTCACGCGAGCAGTTCGCCCAGCTCTGCGACGCGGCCTCCGAGATCTTCGAATTGCCATTGCTGCCGGGCAGCACGCCGCGGTCGATCGTCGAGCCCGGCCCGGGTCGCACGCGCCAATATGCCCAGCTGGGCGTGTTCCTGAGCGCGCATTGCCATGTGCTGCTCGCGATCTGGGATGGCAAGAGCAGCGATCTCCTGGGGGGCACTGCAGCCACGATCCAGTTCCATCATCACGACGTGATGCCTGGGTACACGCCGCGCGTGACCTCGAGCAAGCTCAACCTGACCGAGGACGAGAGCGACCTCGTCTATCACATCGTCTGCTCGCGGGATCGGCCGGACGGCGAGCCCGCGATGGGATTGCAGCCCTTTGACACGTCCTGGTTCACGACGGATGAAGAAAACCCGCGGACCGCCGAAATCTCGGCTCGGCACCGCAAGGTGTTCGAGTACACCAACGAATTCAGCCGCGAAGCCCAGAACAATGCCGCCTCGATCGACAAAGAGCGCTACACGCTGCTCACCGACGAACAGGCGGCCACGCTGCCGGCCGGCCTCTGGGACATCAACCAGGCGTTCTGCGCGGCCGACTGGCTGGCCATTCATTATCAGAAGAAGGTGGTGAAGACGCTGAAAGCCGGCCACGTCGCCGCCTTCCTGACGGGCGTGGGCTACCTCACCTACACCGACCTGGAGTCTACGCCGCTGATGATCGGTGGCATCATTGGCTTGATGCTGTTTGCGGTGGTGAACAACGCGCTTGCCGTGCGCGGCAGCTGGCAACGCAAGTACCTCGACTACCGCACGCTGGCCGAGGGCCTGCGGGTCCAGTTCTACTGGGCCGCCGCAGGCGTGACCAGCGGCAGCGTGTCCAAGTTCGCCCACGACAACTTCCTGCAGATGCAGGACACCGAGCTCGGCTGGATCCGCAACGTCATGCGCGTCGCGGGCATGGAATGCGACGTGGCGCCGAACCTCGAGCCGCGCGGGGTGACCTTCGCCGTCGCGGAATGGATCGGCGATGACAAGTCCGGACAGCTCGGCTATTACCGCAAGAAGTCCGCCCAGCGCATCCTCGAGCACGATTCGACGTTGCGGATCGGCCGGCTCGGCATCTGGACCACGATCATCGCGCTGGTCACGCTGCTGTTCGTCGGCTCACAGTTGTCCGAGGCGGTGAAGACGCCGGTCGTCTACCTGATGGGTGTCGTGATGCTGATGGTGGGAATCCGGCAGTCGTACGCCAAGACCACGGCCGAGGCCGAACTGATCAAGCAGTACGAGTTCATGTACCGCATTTTCCGCAACGCGCGGCGGCGCATCGACGGCGCCGACAACGACGGCGACAAGCGGCGTATCCTCAAGATCCTTGGTGACTCGGCTCTCGAAGAGCACGCGCAGTGGATCCTGATCCACCGCGAACGGTCGATCGACGAGAAGGAAGGCCTGAAGCTCGGCTGATGATGGACGCTCAGAAGCAATACAAGTACCGGGCGTTCATCAGCTACAGCCACTCCGACGAGGAGTGGGCGAAATGGCTGCACAAGTCGCTCGAAACCTACCGGATGCCGAAGCGGCTGGTTGGCCGCGAGACCGAATTCGGCACGGTGCCCGAACGGATCGCGCCGGTTTTCCGCGATCGCGACGAACTCGCCACCGCCACCAACCTCGGCGACATCCTGACTCGCGCCCTGGAAGACTCGGCCTGCCAGCTGGTGATCTGCTCGCGCAAATCGGCGCAGTCGCGCTGGGTCAACGAAGAGATCAAGACGTTCAAGCGGCTGGGCAAGGCCAGCCGTATCTTCGCGCTGATCGTCGACGGCGAGCCGGGGGCCTCGGCCAGGCCGGAGATCGCCGACCAGGAGTGCTTCCCGCCGGCGCTCATCTACAAGATGGGCGCGAACGGCGAGTTGACCGACGAGCCGACGGAACCGATCGCGGCCGACGTGCGCCCGGGCAAGGACGGCAAGCTCGACGTAAAGCTCAAGATCATCGCCGGCATGTTCGGCGTCGGGCTCGACGAGCTCAAGCAGCGTGAGGCGCACCGGCGCCAGCGACAACTGATGATGCTGGTTACCGCGTCGGTCGCCGGCATGGCCATTACCTCCACGCTGGCCGGTGCAGCCTGGCTCGCGCGGAACGAGGCCGAGCGTCAGCGCGTTCGTGCTGAAGCCGAAGCGGAAACCGCGCGCCAGACCACGCGGTTCATGGTCGACCTGTTCAAGGTGTCCGACCCGAGCGAGGCGCTTGGCAACTCGATCACCGCGCGCGAGATTCTGGACAAGGGTGCCAAGCGCATCGACAAGGAACTTACCGACCAGCCCGCGATCCAGGCCACGCTCATGGACACGATGGGCACGGTCTACACGAGCCTCGGCCTGTACGATTCGGCGGTGCCGCTGGTGCGCCAGGCGTATGAACGACGCATGCGGTTGTGGGGGCCGCAGCATGCCGAGGTCGCGAACAGCCTGAACCACCTCGGCGAGGTGCTGACGCTCAAGTCGGATTACGTCGAGGCCGAACGGCATCTGCGTGACGCGCTGGCGATTCGTCGCGGCACGCTCGGTCACGGCGATCCCGAGGTCGCCAATACACTGATCGCGCTCGCCGACCTGCTCACGCAGACGGGCAAGGCGCAGGAAGCCGAGCCGCTGATCCGCGAAGCGCTGGCCATTCGCCGACAGAAGTACGGCAACAAGCCCAACGAGGCGGTCGCGACCAGCCTCGAGGCGCTGGGCCTCAACTGCTCGCAACGCGGGGAGTACGAGCAGGCCGTGACGCACCTGCGCGAAGCGACCGCCATGCAGCAGAAGCTGCATCCCGGCGGGCACCCCGCGTATGCACGGTCGATCGACAACCTCGCCTACGCCCTGATCGACACCGGCAAGATCGCGGAAGCCGAGCCGCTCACGCGGCTGGCGCTCGCGATGAAACGCCGCATGTACGGTGAGAACCATCCTGAGACGGCCGCGGGCCTCAATAACTTCGCCTACGTGCTCGAGCAGCAGAAGCGCTACGACGAGGCCGAGGCCGCCTACCGCGCCGCGCTGGCCGTCAACCGCAAGCTGCTCGGCGCGAGCCATCCACAGATCGCCGCCAACCTGGGCAACATCGCCTACGTGGAGATCGCGAAGGGCGAGACAGAGTCGGCCATCCGCTACCTGCGCGAGGCGCTGGCGATGAACCGCAAGGAGCTGGGTCCGGACCATCCGGAGGTGGGCGGCCTCGCCGGCAGCCTGGCCTACTGGCTGATCGAGACGGGCGACTTCGACGAGGCGGGCGAGCTGATCGAGGAAGCGCTGGCAGTCCGGCGCAAAGCGCTCGGCGCCGACCATCCGCAGGTCGCGAGCGCCGTGATGATCAAGGCCTACCTGCTGTTGAGCCAGCGCAAGTACGCGCAGGCGCAGCAGCTCGCAGCCGCCGCGAAAGCATCGCTGACCAAGTCCCTGCCCGCGGGCAGCTGGCAGATCGCCGCGGCTATGAACATCGAGGGCGCCGCGCTGACCGGCCTGGGGCGCTATGCGGAAGCCGAGCCGCTGCTGGTCGGCAGCCAGGAGGGACTCAAGAGCGCCCCGATCCCGAACCTCGCCGACCGCGGCCGCCTGCGCCTGATCGATCTCTACCAGCGCTGGGGCAAGCCGGACCAGGTACAGAAGTTGCGGGCTGGCGGTTGAGACTGGCGCGGCGGGACGGCCGTCTCTTCGGTGCCATGTTCCTGATGGCGACGAGCGCCATCGGCCCCGGCTTCATCACTCAGACGACGCAGTTCACGGCGCAACTTGGCGCCGCGTTCGCCTTCGCGATCCTCGTCTCCGTGCTCGTCGACGTCGCGCTGCAGCTCAATGTGTGGCGCGTGATCGGCGTTTCCGGCCTGCGCGCCCAGGAACTTGGCAACCGCGTGCTGCCCGGCATCGGTCACGTGCTTGCTTTCTGCGTCGTGCTGGGTGGCTTCGTCTTCAACGTCGGCAACGTCGCAGGCGCCGGCCTCGGTCTGGACGCGTTGCTCGGGCTGGAGCCGAAGTGGGGCGGTGCTCTATCGGCATTGATTGCGATCGGTGTGTTCCTGTCGCGGCGCGCGGGCGTTGCGGTGGACCGCATCGTCGTCGTGCTCGGGTTCGTCATGATCGCGATGACGGGCTACGTCGCATTCGTCTCACAACCGCCCGTCGGGCTGGCGCTGCGCAACGCCGTGCTGCCGGACGAGGTCGATTTCCTGGCGATCACGACGCTCGTCGGCGGCACCGTGGGCGGTTACATCACGTATGCAGGAGCGCATCGGCTGATAGATGCCGGTGTCCATGGCCGCGCAAACGTCGCAGAAATCTCGCGCGCGTCTGTCATTGGTGTGCTCGTGACGGGCCTGATGCGGGTCCTGCTCTTCCTGGCCGTCCTCGGCGTGGTAGCCACGGGCGTGAGGCTTGATCCGGCGAATCCTGCTGCATCAGCATTTTCGGCCGCCGCTGGCGAAATTGGCCTGCGCGTGTTTGGCCTCATACTCTGGGCCGCGTCGATCACCTCAGTGATCGGCGCCTCATACACATCGGTGAGCTTTGTAGTCGGGCAGGGCGCTCACCTGGACCAACGGCGCAACCTGCTCGTCATCGTGTTCATTGCGCTCTCGACGGGCGTGTTCCTGCTGGCCGGTGCGGCCCCCGTTTCATTGCTGATCTTTGCGGGAGCTTTCAACGGGCTGATCCTGCCGATCGGTGTCGCCGCGCTGCTGTGGGTGGCGTTGCGACGGAGCGACCTGATGCAAGGCTATGCGTACCCGCGCTCGCTCGCGCTGGCAGGCCTGCTGGCGTGGCTCATCACCCTCTACCTCGGATGGATTTCGTTGGGCAAGCTCGCGCCACTGCTCCAATGATCAGTTCTTCTTCGGCGGCACCTTCGAGTACTCGCCGCGTCCCTCGAGTACGGGATCCGTCGACAGGTTCCAGCCCAGGTTACGTGCTTCGTTCGGGTCCACGGGTTCGCTCGAGATCCAGACTACGAGGCGCATGCCGTCAGTGATGTAGGGATCGCCCGTGAGGTTGTAGCGCGGTTTCTCGTGCGTGGCTTCGCCGACGCCGCGCACGAAAGCAAACCGGCTCACCGCGTCGTGGTGCATCAGGCTGTGCAGCAGGTATTCGCGCGACTCGTCGATGACCGGGTCGATCACGTGCGTCGTCAGCGTGGGTGATCTGGTGGTCGCCTTGACGCCGATGTCGCGACTGACCTGGCCGACCCACACCGGCCGGCCCTCGCTGCGGAACGGGGCCAGCCATAGGCGCATGTGGTTGCGCTGGGCAATAGTCGTCCTGCCGCGCTGCAGTGCCACATCCTGCTTGCGGCCGAAGGCGTGCAACGAACTGACCGGCGCGGTCAGGAACGACTTTTCCGCGATCGCCGCGCCGACCATGCGCCGCACGCTGTCCGCAGTGATCGCCTCGGTAAAACTCCAGCCACTCGCGGCAAGGGCAGAGATGACTTCTTCGCCCGCGCCGACGATGACGACGTTGAGTGGATCGCCTTCGCCGTCACCGGCCGTGTTCGTCGTGCAGCACGGCAGCTCGCGCAGTCGTGCGCGAAGGTCATCCGGCCCGAGATCCGGGAACTCGTTCACCTTCTCGTAGAGCGCCTTGAGCGAGGATCGCTCGTAGTCGAAACCCTCCGTGGGCAGCATCACGGCGAACCGCATGCGGATGCCTTGCTTGCTGCCCGTCATCCGGATGTCGACGAATCGCCCTCCGCGCACGTGCGACGCGTAGACGTAACCCTCGTTCGTGGATCCAGCCTTGGAGAAGAAGGGCAGGGCATTGCGGCGGAACAGGTCCGCGTGGGCGGGACGCTGGTCCTTCGGCACCTTCTTCAGCGTGACCAGCGCGACTTCGTCGGCCGAGTAGTAGTCGGGATCAATCGAGATCGGCAGCAGCCAGTAATCGTGGTCACTGGTGTTTTCGATGCGCAACCAGATCGGCTGGATTCCCGCCGCGGCCAACGGTACGCCGAAGAACTTCGCTGCCTGCTCCTCGGTGGGTATCGCAAGATGGACGGTGACATCGTCCTGCTGCAGTGTCCGCAGGCGGCCAAGATGCAGGGGCAGGCCGGCGGTCTCTGCTTCGATCTCCGCAGTCGACTGGACCTGGAGGGGAGCCTGCACCTCCGCACCTGGTACCGCCGGCGGGACTTCCGCGGCCGCGCCAGCCAGCTCGGGCACCCATGCCGCGAGCAAAAGCGCAATTACTTTGACGGCGGCGCTCGGCTCGAGCCGTGGCCAGGACCAGCGTGTCATGCGTTGTCGCTCCGGGGCGCTGACGATCTTTGGTGCCGGGGTCCCTGACCCCGTGCCTATCGCTCGCGCACGACAGCTACTGTAACTTATATTCCGCGGATCGCGGTCGGGGCCGGTTATCCACATGCGTCTTACCTCCAGGCTGCTGCTCGTGGCAGTCGCGGCCCTGTCTACGGGTTGCGCGGCAACCCCGTCGGCCGATACGCCGGCGGGAACCGGCGAACCGAAGGCATTCGTCGAGGAGGCCCGCGCCACCTCGGTGCTGGGACCGGATAGCGAATTCGTCGGCAGTCCGTACGCGGATGTCGGATCTTCCGGGCTCTTTCCGCCGCATGGGCCCGCCGACTGCCGCCTGGCGGTGCTCGCCAACGGAGAGGACTCCCTCGCCGTGCGCCTGGAGCTGCTGAAGTCGGCTCAGAAATCGATTCGGATCCAGGCGCTGGTGTTCAAGGGTGACGAATCCGGGTTGCGCGTGGCCGAGATTCTGAAGCAGAAGAAGGCCGCGGGGCTCGACGTGCGGATCATCGTCGACGCGTTTTCGAATCCCTGGCTGCAGACCCAGTGGATGTATTTCGACCTCAAGCAGCACGGCATCGAGGTGGAAGGGTACGAGGCCATGGCGCTGCAGTGGCTCAACGAGGTGCCCGTGCCGCACCTCACGCCGCATTTCGACCCGCAGCAGCCCGACAAGCGGTTCCACGAGAAGATGTGGATCGTCGACGGGGAAACGGACGCCGCCGTGGCGGTCACCGGCGGTCTGAACATCGGCAACGAGTACTTCCGCGCGAACCCGGAGGACCCGGGCTCGACGTGGCGCGACCAGGACGTGGTGGTGCGCGGCGCGATCGTGCGCGATCTCGTCGTGGCGTTCGACCGCAATTTCGATTACTTCGTCGGCGTGAAGAAGAGCCGTGGCATCTTCAACACCAACCTGTACTGGGACGCGACTCGCCACGTGCTCGACAAGACCGGCAAGGTGCCGGTGAGGTTTACGACGAATCCCGGCGTCGTGGCGCACGTGGCCGAAATTGAGGCGCGCCAGCCGATGCTTGAGTATGCGGGCGCAACTTGCCGGTTTTTCCAGAGTCGCCCCAGACTCAGGGAGAGTTATATCCAGCAGGCCTACGTCAAGCTGATCGAGCGCGCCAGGTCCGAGGTGCTGATCGCGAACGCGTACTTTGTGCCGACCGCGACGATCAAGCTCGCGCTGCAGGACGCGGCTAAGCGCTGCGTGGCCGTGCGGCTGATTTCGAACAGTCCCGAGACGAACGATCTGCCAGAAATCAGCCTCGTCGGTCGCGGGCATTACAAGGACCTGCTTGCCGTGAACGAGACGCCCGAGGTGGCCGCCTGCAACAGCGCCGACAAGGGACTGCGGATCTGGGAGTGGGTCGGGCAGTCCGCCACCGAGGCTGAGCGGCGGCAGGGCACGATGCACTCGAAATACGCAGTGATCGACGGCCGTCGCAGCCTGGTCGGCTCGTACAACCTTGACCCGCGCAGCGAGAAACTGAACAGCGAGACGGCGATGGTGTTCGAGCAACCCGAGTTGTCAGGTCGCCTGCGCGATGCGTTCTTCAACAACGATCTCAGCTACAGCCGCGAGGTGACGGCGGCGCAGGCGGCGGAGTTCGAGGCGCCCGAGGACGTGGTCGAACGCTTCCGCAAGTCGATCGGTCACTTGTTCGAGCAGCATCTTTAGGGTGGGGTGTCCTTGGCGTCCTGAGCAATAGCCATAGACCAGACCTGTTCGACTTGTTCATTCGTGCAGTAAACGCGGATGGCTACCTCTTTCCCGGGGTGTCAGTGTGGGCTTGGGGAAAGCCCGAGGAAGCAGGCGAGTACCGCGGGCGAGGGTAAGACCGTCTGACCTTCCGGCAGGAGCGCGGACCGATCGGCCCGTACCGGGCCGCGATCCAGCAGCAGACAAGGCGCGCAGGACTTGCGGCGAAATCTGCGTCGCATTCCTCCAGCCACCTGACGGTGCGCGCATCGTGCGCATGAAGCGATCCTGGCCGTCGACCATCGCACCTGATTCGGGGTATGTCTGCCAGCGCACCGACTGCGTGACCCAGTCACAGCACGATGCGCTCGGCAGTCATGTGTAACTGGAGTGCAGTTATCCCGCGGCAGTCGATGCTCATCTGCATGCGAGTGCCGTGACGATTCGGGGCTGCTCGGCCCGTTCACGCTTGTCGGCCGGATCAGTTCCTGAACGAGGCGTGCTGCGACTGAATCTGGCCAGCGTCCAGGTCATCGCATTCCCGCTCCGACCGCCCTGACCTCAAGTCACGTTTGATCGACACGGCGAGGAGCATGCAGAACCAAACGATCGTTTCAACAAGGCTCGTCTGGCATGTCGCAGTGCTGGCGGCCGTGATTCTCGTCGCTTGGCTATTCATCGACTTCCGCGAGTTCGGGCAGGCATTGGCGAACACGCATTGGCCCTGGGTCATGCTCGTGATGGGTCTATCGACGTTGGATCGCTTCCTGATGGCAGGCAAGTGGCTCCAACTCCTTCGGTACGTAAAGAGTACGGCGACTTTCGGCGCCGTTCTTGGTGCCTACTACCAGGTGGCCTTCCTTGAACGATTCATCCCGAGCAGCCTGACCGGTGATGCACTCAGGGCGGTCCTGATCGCGCGGCGCTTCCAGGGCAACTCCCAGGTGCTGGCCACGATGGTCGTCGAGAAGCTGGTTGCGATGCTCGCCGCGATTGTACTGGCGCTGGCTGGCCTCGGTTTCCTGCTGACCCAGCGCTATGACGCGGATCAATTGGCGCCGTTCGTCCTCGTCCCCTCCCTGTTCGTAGCGACTCTGGCCGGACTGAGAATCTCGTTGCACCGACCGTTAGCGGACAGGGTCATTCGCTTTCTGCCAAGGCGACTGCAGTCCCCGCTCGCGAAAATCTACGACCACTATTCGAGCTTCCGCAATGCGCCATTGATGCTCAGCCGGCACTTCCTTTACTGCATGGTCGAGCAGACCGTTCAGGTGCTGATGTGGCTGACGGCCGCGCTGGCCATCGGAGTTGCAACGCCAGTGACCACTCTGTTCGCGGTCATATCCGTTGCGCAGTGCGTCCGGAAATTCGCCATGCTCCTGGACGGCTGGCTACTCGGCGAGTTCTCAATGGTCATGATCGGCGTGTTGTTCGGTGTCCCCCAGACCCAGGTCCTTGCATTTTCACTACTGGCCCACGCAAGTGCCGTCGTGGCCTCGCTGCCGGGCGCCTTCCTTTTCAGCTCGTCCGCGATACGCCTTACCGAATTCCGCCTGGCGCGGCACGTGTCTGGCGCATCTGGTCAGGCTCCGATTTTCCGCGAGTTGGAATTGCTTCGCCGCCGGGAGTCGATCGCGACGTGAGCTTCGGCCCAGTTGCCGACGGGTGGAAACTGTCGGCGGCGTCCGGTCCATCCGCACTGCGGGAATCCCTGTCGCGCTGGTCCTCGCGGCGCCGTACGCTGCCCGCTGAGGGCGCCTGCGGGGCGCTGGAGTTCGGATGAAAGAATGGCGAAGATTATCTACAAGGGCTCGGCGAAGCCGGACGACCCGATCTACAGTCTCGGGCTCGTCGTCTCCGGTCGGACTACCAAGCCCTCATCGAAAGATACCGCGCCCAAGCCCGAGACGAAGCCGGAGGACAAGGCGTCCCCGGAGCCGCACGCGCAGGCGAAGCCAGAATCGCCGGTAGGGGATGGAATTCCGTGATAGCGCTGGAAGAAGTGCTGATCGAGGCGCGCAGAAACCAGCGTGTCTGTCCTCAGCCGCGGAAATGGAAAGAACTGTATGACTTGCTTCCGGGCAAGAGACGAAAAGCAAATAGCTGGGAACCATCGCTACCGTTGATCTTGAATGCCTGATGGGACACCCCCTCGCTCGCGAAGATGGTTCGATTTCGCGAGCACATCGAGTGGGCATCAGAGCATGGAGCACTGGACGTCGTTCACGATTTTCTGGCTGGCCTCAAGGAAGAAGACTGGCATCACGTCGGCGAGTAAGCGCCGCGTAGCGCGAATCGATTGCAGCGGGCACCAGGTGCCCCGGCCCCGCGCCGGGGTTGTCTTTCTGCAGGCTAGATCCCGCGATTCATGGCAGGCAACAGAACGAAGCGTGACCCGTTGCCCCTGTAGCCCCCAGGCGAGGTTGGTCTGTTGGTCGGGCCTTCCTGCGGCATCCGCGGCGGTCAGAACGCAATGTGAGTACGCACCTCGGCACCACTAACGACCCAACTCCATCCACCCGTTCGTGTTCGACCATGTGGGCATCGGCGGTCGCGCCTGTAGCTGTCCAATCTCGCCGCAGTCACGGCAGCGCACTCGAAGCGGCAGGCGGAGCGATCCCTTGCCCTGGCTGACCTATTCACCGAGGGGCAACACGCGCCACGCATCGCAGCGCGGGCAGTAGGCCGCGAGCTGGTGGTCGTAGGCGTGCAGGCCCGCGATGATGCCGAGGCCGATCACGGGGCGAGGGTACTGCGAAGGCAGGCGGTGCGAGCCGACCGCACCGGGCGAGCGTGCGGAAATCCCAGATGCGACGCCGCCATGGCAGGCGTATTCGTGGCCTCGCAAGTCTTGGCTGCGGGATGCGGCCTTGTCCTACTTGAAGGCCTGAGAGGTGCGCCGCTATGTGGACAAACCCTGATCGGGAGTGTTGTCGAACGTGTGGCTATTGGTTGCGTCGTACTGACCACGAGGGGGAGTGCCTTCGATACCCAGTGAAGCCGCCGACATTTGATGGAAGCAATTGGTGCGGGGAATACCGGAACGAGGAGACGCACACGCCCAGCAAGATAACGCTACCTGCGTGAAGGCCTATAGTGCATAGCTGCGTACAGCGACAGGTGGCGGGGCATCATTGGGCGTATGGAAACCCGCATCCCCGACTTCGGTGACGTGGTTGGCCTCACGCGGCTCTACAGGCAGACCATCGATATCATCCGCTCGATGGACATTGCCGAGTCGGACAAACAGGCATTGATCGCCGAGATCGAGGCGCAGTACAGGGTGGCGAAGGCAGCGGCGGAGTCCGGTGACAACTCGCAGTTCTGGCCGCTGAGGCTTCCAGGGGCAAGTGGCACATAATCCCCAATTCCTGCCCCCACTGTTTCAGCGTGACGCTCCCTTGCCCTGGCTGTCCCACTCACCCAGCGGCAGCACGCGCCACCTATCGCAGCGCGGACAATAGGCCGCGAGCTGGTGGTCGTGTTCATGGAGTCCGGCGAGGGTGCCGAGGTCGATCATTCGGCGACGGCAGCATCGTCGCAGGCTCGCGGAGCAAGCTGGAATGACTCGCGGACACGCCGGACTCGGCACCCCGGCATTGAGTCCTCGATACGATCTCGGTAGGGGATCCTGCAAGTAATGCAGGATCAATCATTCCTTCGCGGCGTCGCTCTTTCCTCTGAATGTTCCTCGCGGTCACGAATGTGCCGCCTGATTGCGTTGCCGATGCCGGCGATGGCCAGTCCTGGCAGGACCTGCACCACCAGGACGAATATGAGTCCATACGTTGCAAGTGGTTGAGGGTCCATGTCCCAGGCCATCATCGCGATGTACGCGACGCCGACGGCGGTCCAGAGCAATCCAGCGACCAACAGCAGCGTACCGACGACCAGTAGCAGCTTGCGCATCCGGCTGTCCTCTTTGGCACGTGAGCGAAGCATATTCCCGGACAGTGGCGTTCGCTAAGCCCGTATTGCGCCTGAAGTCGCAGGGAATAGACACTGGCGGTGAAGCAAAGACGTCCGCGGATGCCACGACCAGTCCCTCTCGCGCAACGCGAGCGTGTTGACGTGCTGGTCGGCAACCGGTGAACGATGATGACAAGTCGCGGCTCGGCAGAAACATCCAAGTGGCCAGTCCCTGCGTACCTCCTCTTCCTGATCGTCGGGCTGTTGGAGGTTTGGGTGCAGTGGACCAGAAACTTCGATCCGCTCGCCTTTGCGGACCGATTGGATCTCGTGGTGCTCTACCTCCCGCCAATCGCGATCGTGGCTTCGGTGTTGGCGCTGCTCAGCCGTGACGGCACGCTGAGGTTGCTTGCAGGTGGTTTCCTTCTCGTTGTGATCTTCCAGTTCGCCTTCTGGCTTCTGCCGTACTGGGGTCTCGAGAGTTACGTCGTGTACGGGGTGCTGAATGGCTATGACGCGGCATGGGGTGTCATGTGCGTGATCGCCTGGCCGTTGAGCATGCTTGCGAGGCGGTGGACGATCAGCGGCTGGCAGGTCAGTGGCTGGGCATTCCTTGCGCTGATCGCGATCCTTGTGCTGCTGAGCGTGTGTTGGCAGCCGGAGCGCGAGGCGTTCACGTGCAGCCCGCCGCCGCGTCAGGCTCGGCAGGAGATCGGTCTGAACGACGCGGCTTGCGAAGGTGACATGGTGAAAATCGAGCAGCTTGTGGCGGCGGGAGCGCGAATCGGAGCCGAGACCCATGGTGGCTGGACGCCGCTCATGTTCGCCGTGGAAAGAGGCGAAGAAGCGGTCGTGCGCGAATTGCTCAAGCGTGGCGCCAGTCCCGACTCCCAGGAGTACGTGTACGGCCGCAGGGTGAGCTACATGATGTTCAAATCCACATGCCTGCCGGACACCACGGCGCCGACGAACGGCGCGAGTGCACTGATGATTGCGGCGGCAAATGGACACGTGGACATCGTGAGGATTCTGTTGGAGGCCGGCGCGGATCCGCGCAAGGAGAACAAGGATGGCAAGACCGCGCTGGAGCTGGCGCAGGCGGCGGGGCAGCTCGAGGTGGTCGCATTGCTCCGGGAGGCGGAGGCCTAGAGAATATCTCCGGCCTGAGCGGAACCAGGCCGCCCCAAGACCGCCGCTCGGGCGATCGGATCTATATCGCACTCCACTACCTATTCCTCACGAAGCTATTGAAGCAGAACGTGGAGGTCGCGTGTCAAACGGTCGGCGACGCCTGGGCTGTGCCCGGCCCCGCGCCGGTCTGCAGCGTTCCATGGACCGTGGATTGGTGCACAGAGAACGGCTATGAACAAGCGACACCTGGCACCCTCCAGAACGGTGGGAGCGTTGGATGGTAAACACCGTAGTTTGGGGAGGCACTTGTTGGCGGTCCCCATTCTCTGCCCCGTGAGATGAAAGTCGATGCCTCGCCGCACCGTCAGGAGGAGTACCGAGTGAGGAATGAAGTCAGGTGTGACATCCCGCCGGTGCACCCGACCCACGACGCGGTCAGGCCAAATAGCAGAAGCGTCAGGCGTGCATACGCTTCAAGCGGCGCGCCCTCGGCGTATCGTAAGGCGACCCACGCCATGCCGACACCAGCGGCGAGTAACCAAAGCGGCAGGACTTCTCGCCAGCGCCGTCTCCTCAGGATCGCGGCAGCGGCTGCCAAGACAGATATCGGCAGGCCGACCATCTCGGTCAGCAAGCTGACGGCCTGTCCAAGGAGCCAATACACGTTCTCTTGCGTCGCTTCAGCCTCGGGCCAGCCAAAGAGCATCTCCGCGATCTTCAGTCCAAAAAAACAGGCGGCGGGCGGTCCCGTCAACAAGTAGACCAGCCGCAGCACGACAGGAAGGGACCGCTCGACACGGTCTTGGCGATTGGTTGCGCGTTCCACGATGGCCCATACATAGCTGAATCCGCGTCGACCGCAATACGGAAAATCGGAGGCTACCGGGAACTCCGGACTTGGACCTCCAGGCTGAATTGCTCTGGCTGGCCTCCCGTCATTGAGTCGCCTGTTTCGCGAGGCGGTGCGGTCAAACGGATACCTCGTTCGGCCATGCATCTGCCTTGGCCTCGGTCCAGAGCGTGTTCACCGCGGGAAGCGCTATGTAATTCTGCAGCCAGTGCAGCCAGAAGCTGCCGCGGCGGGTGAGGCGCAGTGTTTCCCCATTCGAGCGGTACAGGCCTAACAGCCTCGCGCCGAACAGAAGCGCGCTCATGTTCGGTAGGCTCGCGAGCTGGTAATCCAGCCACTCCGTGTGTCGCTCGATCGGCACGCTCGTTTCATAGAATCGCCAATAAACGTCATGCAGGATCTGGAGGTGGCGGGGCATCGGCATGGCGAGTGCGACGGCGTGCCCGCGCTCCGAGGCCGACCGCGAGTATTCCTCCAGCGAGAAGGTGTTGAACGTGAACTGCGAGCCGGAGAAGGAGCCCGCCCCCGGGCCGAAGCCTAGGTAGCGGTCGCGCGTCACCGACGAAAACGAATGGCGATTGCCAGGTCGGGAGAATGACCACACAGAATCTCGGCTGTAGCCCAGCTCGGACAGCGTGTCGTACAACTGGTAGTACATGCGCCGGCGTGCACCGAGAGGAGGCATTTGCAGCTTCCTCAATGCGAGCATCCTGCCAGCCGACGAATACGGGAAAGTGAACAGAGGATAGGCCGTAATCTGCGTGGCGCCGCTCGCCGCAGCGCGCTCGATGTCGGACTGCCACGAGTCGGCGGTTTGGCCTGGAATCGCGAACATCATGTCCACGTTCACCGATGGTATCGAGGAGCGGACCAGCCAGCGCAACGCCTCATCCGCGTGCGCTGCCGTGTAGTTGCGGCCGATCCTGTTCAATGTCGACTGGTCGAAACTCTGCACGCCCAGACTGACCGCCTCGAAACCGGTGCGCTCGAGCAGACGCACTTTCTCGGCTGTGAGATCGGCTGGGTTCGTTTCGATGCAGAAAGGGCCCGTCGGTGCAAAGAGGCGGGTAACCTGCTCGACGACGACCTCGAGTGACTCGTCCAGAACGGTGGGCGTGCCGCCACCGAAGTAAACCGACGTTGCCCTTAGGCCCGGCAGTCTCGATGCATACCACTGCGTTTCCCGCGTCAACGCCGCCAGATATTGCCTCACCAGACCAGCACGGTACCCCTGCCGGAGATAAGGACAGTAGGGGCAGAGGCTTCGACAGAACGGAACATGTATGTAAAGGCCCGCGGACCCGTGCAAGTCCGGCGCGTAGGACGCGACCGCGTGAAATTGCAGGCGCGATTCCGGTCCAATGAGCCAGTGCCGGGCACGCCGAATCGCGACTTCAGTCCAGTTGTGCTCTGACATGCATCTCGCGCTCGCGGTAGAACAGGATGGCCTCCGAACGCGCCCGAGTCGCCCAAACGCCGAGCAGCTCCTTGTTGCGCTCGCGCCTCCCGGCCCGCCAGTGGGGTCCTCCCACGAGGACGATGGGCCAGCCGATGCGGCAGCTGTCGAACCCGCTCAATTGGCCGCATCTGGCTCCCATAACGCACGGGAAGAACAGTTCGACGACATTGAAGTAGAACTGCAGGAGTGAAGCGCCAAGTGTGGCAAGGCATCGCCTGAGCCAGGGCGTGCGTTGTTCTTGTGATGTCACGGGACACCTCGATTAGGCCTTGTATGCGCGAACGACGAGCGCCACCATTCGTACAAGCTCTGGTGCCGTGAATGGGTGTTGAAGGTGCAGAACACGGACTCGTCGTAAGCCGGATGCCGGAGATCGGATGCAGGCGGATCCCGCTGATAGGCTCGAGCCTTCGGTCCCGCGCCGAACTCGCGTTCTGGTGATGGTGGCCATGGGCTGGGCCTGCGAGGGCGGCGGGAATGGGTGCGGCTGTACGTTGGAGTCATCCGCCGAGCGCGACCGGGCAGGGTGGTTCATTGAGCGACTTGCCGCTCAACCGCGAGCCGCCGAGCAACTGTCTCGACCCTGATTGAGCGTCCCTCGCACGGTTGACGATCGTCTAGGGGAATGTTGCCTCGGACGCACTCCGCCGCATGGCCGTTGCATTGGAGGAATTGGGCGCTGAACCTGCGCTGTATCCGCACGGCCATATTCCCACTAGATTCCCACACGGTGGCGAGAGAGGTGGGTGACTACATAAGCCATTGATTTTGATGGCGCTCCCAGAGGGATTCGAACCCTCGTACCAGCCTTGAGAGGGCTGTGTCCTGGGCCTCTAGACGATGGGAGCATGTGCCGGACCGGTTTGGACTAACCGGGTCCTGACGAAGCCGCGTATTATACCCGGCTGTTTTCCCCGGTCCAGCAGAAGCTCCCTGCCCTTGTTTTCGTTCACTAAACTCTTCCGTTCGCGCGACGCCAAAGCCACAGCGGCTGCCGACGCCCCCGCGGGTCCCCCGCAACCGACGATCTACGCGCGCGCGGACCACCCGGTCTCGCGCTCCAATATCTCGCCGGCCGCGCTCAAGGTGCTCTATCGCCTGAAAGACTCCGGTTATCAGGGCTTCCTGGTGGGCGGAGCCGTGCGCGATCTGCTGCTCAACGTGCAGCCGAAAGACTTCGACATCGCGACCGATGCGCATCCGGAGGACGTTCGCCGGACCTTCCGCAACTGCCGCCTGATCGGGCGGCGCTTTCACCTCGCGCACGTGCGTTTCGGCCACGAGATCATCGAAGTCGCGACGTTCCGCGCCGCGCACACCGA
>Ga0316622_100000672_pt1 | contig 20607 bp, 24 predicted proteins | sample OWC_Aug_OW2_C1_D_FD_207646 | JGI IMG/M metagenome (GOLD analysis project Ga0316622, IMG submission 207646) | Wetland soil microbial communities from Old Woman Creek delta, Ohio, United States - OWC_Aug_OW2_C1_D5_C | ecosystem: Environmental > Terrestrial > Soil > Wetlands | place: USA: Ohio... | reverse complement strand
ACGTAGCCCTGGCGGAACTCCTCGCGCTCGCGCACGTCGAGGAGGACCGGCTTCGCGGGCGCCTCGATGCGCGCCTTCACCTCGTCGGGCGACACCTCGGGCACCACGCGCCGCGCCTCGCTCATCAGGTCCTGGTAGGTCTTCGCCATGCTCACCCCTCGACGCCGTCGTAGAGATCCATGCGGTACTCGAGCCATGCCGCCACGCCGGCCGCGTAGCGGGGCGACACCAGCATGCGCCACCAGGCGAGCGCCCGCCACAGCGGGTAGCGCCGCGACAGCGTCAAGCGGTCGGGGACGGCCCCCAGGAAGAAGCGGAGCTTCTCGCCGTCGGCGCGCCGCAGCAGACCGCGGCGCCAGAGCGCGAGCAGGATCACCGGCTCGACGTCCCCCGGCCCCCCGGCTCAGCGCGCATGCGCCGCGGCCTCGGCCTCGGCGCGGTAGTGCGCGAGCTGATCGAGCATCAGCGCATCGCGGCCCCGCTCCTGCAGGATCGTCGACCGCTCCATCAGCACCTGCTTGCTCTCGATGAAGTCCTCGCGGCGGTAGCCCCAGATACGCGGGTGCACGGAGGTATCCATGCGGATGGCGTCGCATGGACAGGCCTCGACGCACATGCCGCAATAGATGCACTGGAGCGTGTCGATCTCGTAGCGCAGCGGGAACTTCTCCACCGAGGGATCGGGATGCTCGCCCGCCTCGATGTGGATGCACTTGGCCGGGCAGGCGGTGGCGCAGAGGAAGCAGGCGGTGCAGCGCACGGAGCCGTCGCGCTTGAGCGTCAGGCGGTGCGAGCCGCGGAACCCCTCCGCATACACCTTCCGCTCCTCCGGATACTGGGTGGTGACGGCCGCGCGCTGGTTCTTCGCCAGGCCGAACAGGTGCAGCGTGTGCAGCGTCAGGTTGCGCACGAAATGCCGGGTGGTGACCGCGACGCCGCGCATCACCTCCGGCAGGTAGAGCCGCTCGGCGAACGACAGCTTGCGGGCCGGGTGTGCCATCGAGTCGATGTCCCTAGCAGGCGACCGCGGCCCACGCCACGTTGCGCCCCCCTCAGTGCGCACGGCCGCCCGGGCGTCCCGTGCCGTGGCTGCGCAGCTCTTCCAGGCGGAACTGGAGCACGTCGCCGAGCCGGCGCGCACGTTCGGCGAGCGTCGCCGCCTCGAGCAGGCCCTGACGTTCGAGCGCGTCCAGGTCGAGGTGCTGCGCCAGGAAGTTCACGAAGGTCTCGTCGTCGATCCCGCTCTCCAGCAGCTGGTTCTCGGGCGTCGGCCGGCCGAGCCGCTCGAGGTAGCGCAGGACGCGGCCTGCGACCGCGGCCCGGGCGCCCGCCGGCAACGGGTCGTGCGACGGCTCGCGCCACGCCACCAGGGCCTCGCGGTAGGGCGCGCGTGCCGGCAGCTCCTCGCGGATGCGGAACTGGCGCAGCCCGCGCAGCACGATGTCGAAGCGGCCGTCGGGCAGCTCCTCGACGTGCGCCAGCTCGCCGACCGTCCCCTCGGCGAAGATCTCCGGCCGGCCGTCGTAGTCCTGCTGCCAGTCGCCACGCAGGAGCGCCATGCCGATCAGCCGCGAGCCGCGGACGGCGTCCCGGACCATCGCCCGGTAGCGGGGCTCGAAGACGTGCAGCGGCAGCGGCATGCGCGGGAACAGCACCACGCTGGGCAGCGGAAACAACGGGATGACCTCGGGCAGCGTCATGCGCGAGCCCGGCAGGTCCGGCAGCATCCGTAGAGGACCAGGGCATGGGAGGTGACGGCGTGTCCCGCGTGCTCCGCGGCGGCGAGCCCGCCAGGGGGCGTCCCCGCCGGCAGATCGTCGATGTGGCCGCACGCCTCGCAGACGAAGTGGTCGTGGGCAGGCGCCGTCGGATCGTACCGCAGCGAACGGTCGCGCAGGTGCGCCAGCGCTCCGATCCGCCCGTCGGAGACCAGGCGCTGCAGGTTCCGGTAGACGGTGCCGAGGCTGATGCGCGGGAGGTCGCGGCGCACGCGAGCGAAGACGCGCTCGGCCGTGGGGTGCTCGGTGCCAGACGCCTGCACGGCGGCGAGCACCAGGGCGAGCTGCCGCGTGGTGCGGCGGGCCTCGGCGCGCTCAGCGGCCATCGCGCACGTACCGCACGGCCGCGTCGGCGGCGGCGGGCTCGCCGAGGTCCCGTGCGAGGCTGGCGCGGACGTCCTCGGGCAGCACGGCCCGGGCCCGGTAGCCGGGATGATCGATCACGAGCACCATCGGCTCGCCGCCTACCATGGCCTCGCGGGCGGCGGCGGTGAGGGGGAATCGCACGTACTGCACCGCCGAGAGCTCGGTGCCCGTCTGGCGCCCGCCCTCGAACACTCCCCGGACCCGCGTCTGGCCCGCCTCGAGCGTGACCGCCCGGTCGATCCCGAGCAGCGATTCCAGCATGGCCCGGATGCGCGACTGATCCGTGATCTCGATCAGCATCGTGCTGGAGAGCTCGTCCGGCCCCGGCAGCAACGCGTTGTACACCTCGAGCTCGTGCCGGATCGCGTCCAGATCGGTGATGGACTCGACCCAGAGCATCTCCTGGGTCTGGTACCACACCGTGGCGCGGTCCTCGAACAGGAAGGTCACGTGCTCGCCGACGGCAACGCGCCGGCGGCGCTTGTGCTCGATGAGCCGGCGACGGACGGCCTCGCGCGCGGCGCCGTACCGCTCGCGACCCATCACCTCGTCGATCCGGATCGGCTCCATCAAGCCTGGCCGGGGGGTAGCAGCGCCCAGAGCCCGGCGGCGGGCGGCGGCGCATCCCGGATGGGAGCGCCGTCACCCGCCGGCGGGCTCAGAGCGCCAACGAGTCGAGGCCCTTGGTGAAGCGCCCGGCGTGCGACTTCTCGGCCTTCGCCAGCGTCTCGAACCACTCGGCGACCTCCTCGAAGCCCTCCCCCCGGGCGACCTTCGCGAACCCCGGGTACATCTCGGTGAACTCGTAGGTCTCACCCTTGATCGCGGACTTGAGGTTGTGCTCGGTCGACCCGATCGGCTCGCCGGTGTTCGGGTCGCCCGCTTCCTTCAGGAAGTCGAGGTGCCCGAAGGCGTGGCCCGTCTCGGCCTCGGACGTGTCGCGGAAGAGCCCGCCGATGTCGGGGTAGCCCTCGATGTCGGCGCGGCGTGCGAAATACAGGTAGCGACGGTTCGCCTGCGACTCGCCCGCGAATGCCGCCTTCAGGTTCTCGTGCGTCTTGGTGCCCTTGATCGACTTCGCCATCTCCGTCTCCCTCTCCGGGAGCGTCCGCCCCCGGCTCGAACGCCTCACAGGAATGATTCCTGATTGGCAGAGCGATGGTGGCGAGTCAACGCACCCGGGGCATGTCCCTCACAGGCCGAGAGCGCGAACGCTCGGGCGCTGCCTGATGCGATCGATCCAGGCCTGGACCGGAGCCAGGGCGGGCTCGAACTCGAATCCGAGCCGGCCGAGCACCAGCATGCGCGGGGCGAAGGCGGCGTCGGCGATGGTGAACTCGCTGCCCGCGAGGTACTCGTTCCCTTCGAGCCGTTCGCAGACGAAGTGGAGCGCCCGCTTGAGCTCCTCGCGCGCCTGGTCGACCCGGGCCTGATCGCGCTCGGCCTCGGGACGGCGCAGCTGGGCGAGCAGCATCGTGGTGGGCGGGATGAAGCAGTTGTCGCAGTAGTCCTCGAGCATGCGGACGAGGGCTCGTCCCTGGGAGTCCTCGGGCATCAGCCGAGGCAGCGGGTACTCGTCCTCCAGGTACTCGTTGATGATGGTCGAGTCGTAGATGACCTCGTCCTCGTCGACCAGCACGGGCACCTTCCCGTGCGGGTTCATGCGGAGGAAGTCGGGGGCCTTCTGATCCTGCTTGCGCAGATCGACGAAGACCTTCTCGTACTCGAGGTCCTTTTCGGCCAGCACCACCCGAACCTTCTGGCAGAACGGGCAGTCGGGGTAGTCGTAGAGCTTCATTCTCTCTCGCCTCCTCGCGACGGCCGCACGGTATTCGAGAACGCGCAGTGGTGCAATGTTCCTGGCGAAAAAATCTCCGGTTTCCGCCAGTTTTTCTGCTCTGCAGGACGTACGCCGCGCGCCCGCCGCGGGGCCATGCCCCCCACCGCCGGCGGTCAGCTCGGCGGAGAGCGCCACGGCGGCGGCCCGACGAGCGGCTCCCAGCCCGGGAAGCCGAACGCCGCGACCACCTGGCGCAACACGCCGGGAACGACTGCGGCAACGTCGGCCGGCCCACCCTCGAGCGCGACCGACGTCATCCGCACGCCGGCGATCCCGCACGGCGTGATGGCGTCGAATCCGGTCAGGTCGGCGCCGACGTTCAGGGCGAAACCGTGCCACGTCACCCAGCGCCGGATGGCGACGCCGATGGATGCGATCTTCCGGCCTCCGGTCCACACGCCAGGATGGCCTGCCCGCCGCTCCGCCGGGACCCCGAGCCCCGCGAGGGCCGCGATGAGCAGGCCCTCCAGCGTCCGCACGTACCAGTGGACGTCCTGCCGGTGGCGACGGAGATCGAGGATCGGGTAGCCGACCAGCTGGCCGGGGCCGTGCCAGGTCACCTGACCGCCGCGGGCCACGCGCATCACCTCGACGTCACCGGCGCTCGCCGCGCCGAGGAAGCGCTCGTCCGCACCGCGCCCGAGCGTGTAGACGGGCGGGTGCTCGAGCAGCAGCAGCGCATCCGGCGCGCCCTCGAGGCACGACGCCAGCAGTGCCTCCTGCCACGCGAGTGCCTCACGGTACGGCACCCGCCCCGGCAGCGCGACGCGCAGCGGCTCCACGTCAGACGTCGAGCGCCCGTCCCCCGGCCGCCAGCGCCGCTTCGCGGAAGCGGCACGGCGCCATCTGGCGGGAGGGGTCGAGGAGTTGCGCGGCGTCCATGCGGGATCACGCGGAGTATAGGGCTCACGCCACCGAGGGAAAGCCGGTCCGCGACGCACGCTCGGCGCAGGGCGTCAGCCCGCGAGGCGCGTCGGTCGGCGACCAGGGTCAATCGGCGAGCAGCTGCAGCTGCCCGGCCGCGGGCGCTCCCGCCTCGGCGGCCCCGCGCACCGGGGCGAAGGAGCGGCGGTGCACCGGCGACGGGCCGTGCTCACGCAGCGCACGCAGGTGCGCCGGCGTGGCGTAGCCCATGTGCCGCGCGAAGCCGTATGCCGGGTACTCGGCGTCGAGCGCGACCATGAGCGCGTCGCGGTGCACCTTCGCGACGATGGAGGCGGCGGCGATCGAGGCGACGAACGCGTCGCCCTGCGGGTAGGCGCTCTGCGGCACGGCGAGGTCGGGGATCTCGCGGCCGTCCACCAGGACGAACCCCGGCTCGAGCGGCGCGAGCCGGGCCACCGCGCGGCGCAGCGCCAGCAGACCAGCCTGGTAGATGTTCAGCCGGTCGATGTCGCCGACCTCGACCAGCGCGACGCCGACGGCGAGCGCACGGCGCCGGATCTCGGCGGCGAGCTGCTCGCGGCGAAGCGCCGGCAGGACCTTCGAGTCGGCCAGGCCGTCGATGTCCGTCTCGGGCGGCAGCACGACCGCCGCCGCGACCACCGGCCCCGCGAGCGGCCCCATGCCCACCTCGTCGACACCGGCGACGTGGCGGATGCCGACGCGCCAGAGCAGGCGCTCAAGGTGCGGCGCCGCGGCCGGCACGGCACGGCGCGCGGCGCGCCCCCGCCTCACCTCCGCTCGCCCGCCCCGCATGCGGCGCGTTGTAGCGGGCAGGCGGGCGGAATGCACGCCTCAGCCCCGCGCCACCCCGCGCGGCCACACGAACTCCGCCACCGCCGCCCACGGGCTCTGCCGGTCCCAGCCGTCCACCCCGTTGAACCACGCCAGACCGATCCGCTGCGCGCGGCGGCTGGCCCGTGCCGCCCGGAACCACAGGCGGTGGCGCGGCCCGTAGAAGAGCCGCGTCGCCTGCTCCAGGCGCCGCAGCTTCCGCCCGATCGGGCCGCGGCGCACGGCGTGCGCATGGCCGGCGAAGGTCCAGTCGCCGGTGGCGCGTGCGGCGAGGAGCGTGTCCGCCGCCAGCATGCCGTACTCGAGCGCGAACGAGATGCCCTCTCCCATGAGCGGATCGGTGCCGGCGGCGTCGCCGGCGAGCAGGACGTGCGGCGCCGACAGCGCGGTGGCCGGCGTCCAGGTGCGGATCGGAAACGCCTTCCACCCCCCCGCCCGGGCGGCACCGATGCGCGCGAGCTCGGCCGCGAGTGCAGCCTGCAGGGCCACGCCGTCCACTGGCGGCAGCGCGTACACGCCGGCGCTCACGTGCGGCACGCCGCCGATCAGGCACGGGAACGACCAGGCGTACCCACGCACGCCGCGCGCCACGCACCCGAAGTCGAAGTCGTAGCGGCGCTCGGCCACGCCATCCCAGCGCGTCCCGGCTACCGGCAGGTCGCAGAGGACGGCGCGGGCGACCCTGCCGCCGTCGCCCGGCACGAGTGCCCGGCGCACGAGGCTGCCGCTGCCGTCGGCGCCAACGACGACCGGCGCCCAGTGGACGCCGGCCGCCGTCTCGACACGCACGCCGCTAGCGTCGCGCGCGAGCGCCGTGACGCGCACGCCCTCCGCCAGCGTCGCGCCGCGGTCACGCGCCGCCCACGCGAGCTCGGCATCGAACTCCCGCCGGCGGATCACCCGGCAGAGGTCGGGCTGCTCGACGCGGAGCCACTCGCCGCCCGGCAGCCCCACCCCGCCCACGTCGACGCGTGCGTGCGGTACCTCGACGACCACGCCCAGCTCGGCGAGGAGCGCGTCCGCCTTGGGGATGAGGCCGCCGGCACAGGGCTTGTCGCGGGGGTGGCGCGCCTTGTCGAGCAGCAGGACGCGACCCGCCAGCTCCGGGTCGCGTGCCAGCAGGCGCAGCGCCGTCGCGGCGCCGGCCGGACCCGAGCCCACGACGATGACCTCCCAGCGGGTCACCCGGCGAGCAGCCCCTTCCCCGGCACGTGGTTCATCTCGAGACGGATCCCGTCGGGATCCTCGAACAGCACCGAGTAGTACCCCGGCGCCCACTGCGCCTCCTCCGGCGGGTGGACGACGGTCGCCCCGCGCTCGACCAGGAACGCGTGCAGGGCGTCCACGTCGGCACGCTCGCGCGCGCGGAAGCAGAGGTGGTGGAGACCGACGCGCCGCTGCACGAAGCGCTCCTCGCGCCGGGCGTCGTCGCCCTGCTGGATGCCGAACGCCGTGCGCCCGCCGACGCAGTAGAGGAAGCCGTCGGCGTCCATGACCGGGCGGAGGCCGAGGAAGCCGAGCAGATCGCGGTAGAAGGGCGCCGAGCGGGCGAAGTCGCTGACCGTCAACATCACGTGGGCGATCCCGTTGATCTCCATGGCCGCGCGCTTCGCACGGGGTGGCCGCCGGGTCAACGCCGATGCGGGTGCCCCCCGGCTCGCCATCCCCTGCGCCGTCCGCTCACGGCTGCTGGTGGCGCCGGTGCCGGACCCGCTCTGGGTGTGGCTGCTGCACGGCGAGGCGCCCCGACGCGCGCTGGCGGGCGGCCTCGTCATCCTCGTCGCCACCGCGGCGCAGGCGCTGGCCGATGCTCGCGCGCGCAGTGCAGCGGATCGTGCTATCCCGGTGCCGCCATGCTGATGAACGCGATCGAGCGGGCCATGGTGAACAACCCCGTGCGCACGGCCATGCTGCACGGGACCGTGCGCTGGCTGCGCGACTCCTCGGTGGGCCGACCGGTCGAGCACGCCCTCGAGATCGGCTGCGGCCGGGGGGACGGCATCCGCCAGATCGTCGCGACCTTCGACCCGCGCCGGGTGGACGCCTTCGACCTCGACCCGGCACAGGTCGCGCGCGCCCGCGCCCGCCTCGCTGCGGACCCGCCGGGCGCCGCCGTCCGCCTCTGGGTGGGCGACGCCGAGCGCATCCCGGCCGCCGATGCCACCTACGACGCGGTCTTCGAGTTCACCATCCTCCATCACGTGCCGCACTGGGTGCGCGCGCTCGACGAGATCCGCCGGGTGCTCAGGCCCGGCGGGCTGTTCCTGTTCGAGGAGCTGTCGCGCGAGTTCTTCGAGGACGTGCCGCTGTTGAGTCCGCTGATGCGCCGCTTCACCGTGCACCCGTGGGACGTGATGTTCGACCGCCGCGCCTTCCAGCGCGCCCTCGGCGAGTCCGGGCTGCGCACGACCGCGTTCCGGACGCAGCTCGTGCCGGGGTGGCACCGCGGCGTCGCGGTCGCGCAGTAGCCGGCACGCCCGGGGGTACGCCGATGACGGCGCGCAGGCTGGGCGCCGTCGTCCGGCGCCTGCGCGCGGCGCAGCCGGCCTGGAAGCTGTCGGCGATCGCGTCGCTGACGAGCGCCACGGGCCGCGACCCCTTCCGCATCCTGGTCGCCTGCCTGCTCTCGCTGCGCACGCGCGACGAGACGAGCGGACCGGCTGCGCGCCGGCTGTTCGCGCTCGCCGCGACGCCGGAGGCGATCCTGGCCCTGCCGCAGTCCCGGATCGCGACGCTCGTCTCCCCGGTCGCGTTCTACCGGACCAAGGCCGGCGTGCTGCACCGGGTGTGCCGCCAGCTGCTCGAGCGGTTCCAGGGCCGGGTGCCCGCGCGCCTCGGCGACCTCCTGGCGCTGCCCGGGGTGGGCCGCAAGACGGCCAACCTCGTGGTCACGGCGGGATTCGGGCTGCCGGGCATCTGCGTGGACACGCACGTCCACCGCATCTCGAACCGGCTGGGCTTCGTCGCCACGCGCACGCCGGCAGGGACCGAGCAGGCGCTGCGCGCGCGGCTGCCGCGCCGGCACTGGATCGGCTTCAACGACCTGCTCGTGACCTTCGGGCAGAACCTCTGCCACCCGACCTCGCCACGCTGCTCGACCTGTCCGGTGGACGACCTCTGCCCCCGCGTCGGCGTGACGCGCTCGCGCTGACCTACTGGCTCATGTGCCAGCCGCCGTTCGGCGCGATCACCTGCCCGGTGAGGAACCCCGCCTCGTCGCTTGCGAGGAAGACGGCGGCCCAGGCGACGTCGTCGGGCACGCCGAAGCGGCCCATCGGCGCGAGCCCCTCCAGGAACGGCCGCACCGGCCCGAGCGGCGCCGTCATCGGCGAGTCGATGTAGCCGGGCGCGATGGCGTTGACGCGGATGTTGCGCGTCACCACCTCGCGCGCGAGCGCACGCGTGAGGCCGAGGATCCCCGCTTTGGCGGCGCAGTAGGCGGGGGCCCCGACGCCGCCGGCGGTGCCCATGGTCGAGCCCATGTTCACGATCGCCCCGCCCGGCTGCTCCATCATCAGCCCGAGCGCGGCGCGGCAGCAGAAGAAGGTCCCGTCCAGGTGCACGGCCAGCGTGCGCCGCCAGACCTCGTCGGACAGATGGACGGTCACGTCGAGGTGCGTGCGCACCGGGCCCCCGGCGGCACGCTCCGCCAGCTGCTGGCGCAGCACCTGTCCGAGGACCGCGACCGCCTCCGGGGCCCCCTCGACCCCGGAGATCCCGGCGTTGTTGACCAGCACGTCGAGCCGCCCGTGGCGGCGCCGGACCTCCTCGAACATCCGCGCCACGGCCGCGGGATCGGAGACATCCGCCACGATCGTGTCCGTGCCGCCCGGCGTCACGTCGTTCACGACCACCGTCGCGCCCTCCTCGCGGAAGCGGTGCGCGATCGCGGCCCCGAGCCCGCGGCCGGCGCCGGTCACGAGCGCGATCTTCCCCGCGAGTCGGTCCATCGGTACCTCCCGCCGCGCCTGCTACGACCCCGGCCGGCCGGATGCAACACGCCGTGCTCGTCGCCGGCGGCTGCGCCGGCCATGGCGTGGCGCTCGGCGTGCAGCAGATGGGGCGACTCGTCGCCGCCGCCGTCGGTCGCGCCGGCGCGAACAGCGCCGGCGCCCTACTCGGTGCGCGGCCGGATGGTGGCGCGCACCCAGTCCACGATCTCCTGGGTGGAGGCGCCCGGGGTGAAGATCGCCGCCACCCCCTCGCGCATCAGCGCCGCGCGGTCGTCGTCGGGGACGATGCCGCCGCCGAACACCGGCACGTCGCCGGCGCCCCGCTGGCGCAGCTCGGCCAGCACCGCCGGGAAGAGCGTCATGTGCGCACCGGACAGGATCGAGAGGCCGACGGCGTCGACGTCCTCCTGCAGGGCCGCCTCGGCGATCATCTCCGGGGTCTGGTGCAGCCCGGTGTAGATGACCTCGAAGCCGGCGTCGCGCAGCGCGCGGGCGATGATCTTGACGCCGCGGTCGTGGCCGTCGAGCCCGACCTTGCCGACCAGGATTCGCAGCGGGCGTTCGGTGCTCATAGCCAGGCCGGGTCGCGGTACTCGCCGAAGACTTCGCGGTAGACGTCCGAGACCTCGCCGAGCGTCACCATCTTCTTCACCGCGTCGACCAGCGGTGGCATCAGGTTCTCGCCGGAGCGCGCCGCCTCGCGCACGCGTCCCAGCGCCTCACGCGCCGCCGTGCCGTTGCGCTCGCGCTTCACCTGCCGCACGCGCTCGACCTGGCGATGCTCCACCTCGGCGGACACGCGCAGCAGCTCCGGCGGCTGCTCGTCGGCGGACTGGTAGCGGTTGACACCGACGATGGTCTTCTCCGCGCGGTCGACCTGCTGCTGGTACACCCAGGCGGCCTCGGAGATCTCCTTCTGCGGGTAGCCCAGCTCGATGGCGCGGATCATGCCGCCCAGCTCGTCGATGCGGTCGATGTAGACGCGCGCCTCGCGCTCCATGCGGTCGGTGAGCGCCTCGATGGCCCAGGCGCCGCCGAGCGGGTCGACCACGTTCGTCACCCCGCTCTCCTCGGCGATGATCTGCTGCGTGCGCAGCGCCACCGTCACCGCCTGCTCGCTCGGCAGCGCCAGTGTCTCGTCGAGCGAGTTCGTGTGCAGCGACTGCACGCCGCCGAGCACCGCCGCCAGCGCCTGGACCGCGACGCGGACCACGTTGTTGAGGGGCTGCTGCGCGGTGAGCGAGGCGCCGGCAGTCTGCGCGTGCGTGCGCAGCATCAGCGAGCGCGGATCGGCCGCACCGAAGCGCTCGCGCATGTACGTCGCCCACATGCGGCGCGCCGCACGCAGCTTGGCGATCTCCTCCAGGAAGTCGTTATGGACGTTGAAGAAGAACGACAGTCGCGGCGCGAAGGCGTCGACCGGCACGCCGCGCTCGACGGTGGCCTGCACGTAGGCGAGGCCGTCGGCAAGCGTGAAGGCGAGCTCCTGCACCGCCGTCGAGCCCGCCTCGCGGATGTGGTAGCCGCTGATCGACACCGCGTGCCAGCGCGGCGCGCGCTCGGCGCAGAACTGGATCATGTCCACGACGATCCGCATCGAAGGCTCGGGCGGGCTGATCCACTCGCGCTGCGCGATGAACTCCTTCAGCATGTCGTTCTGGATGGTGCCGCCGACCCGGTCCCAGGGGACGCCCTGATCGTCGGCCACCGCCAGGTACATGGCGAGCAGCACGCTCGCGGTGCAGTTCACCGTCATCGACGTCGTCACCCTGGAGAGGTCGATGCCGTGGAACAGACGGCGCACATCGTCGAGCGTCGACACCGCCACGCCCTCGCGCCCCACCTCGCCGAGCGCCCGCGGCTGGTCGGCGTCGTAACCCATGAGGGTCGGCATGTCGAAGGCGGTCGACAGGCCGGTCTGCCCATGGTCGAGCAGGTAGCGGAAGCGCGCGTTGGTGTCCTCCGCCGAGCCGAATCCCGCGAACTGGCGCATCGTCCAGGGCTTGCCGCGGTACATGCTGGGGTAGACGCCGCGCGTGTAGGGGTACTCGCCGGGCAGGCCGATGCGGGCGGCCGCGTCGGCTTTGCCGATGTCCTCGGCGGTGTAGAGCGGCTCGACCACCATGTCGGAGACGGTGGAGAACCGCACCGGCCGCTCGGGCGTGCGCCGGTAGACCTGCTCGACCCATTCCTGCTTGGTCATCGCTTGCCTCGTGAGCATGGACATCCCCTTCCGGCCCTTCCTGATACTCCCACCCCGGCGCGAACGCCACGGGCGCGGTGGGGGGCGGCGCCGGGCGGGCCCATGGGACCCCGGTCGGGTCCCCAGTCGGGCGGACCGACGTGGGCCGACGGCCCCCGGGCCAGCCACCAGGTCGGCCATTCGCCGGCGGAGAGCGCGCGCGAACTCCCGGAGGGTGAGGCGTCCGGCGCGATACGCGTCGAGCCCCTCCTGCATGCTCAGCTCGCGGTCAGTACTGCGGCGCGCGGTCGAAGCGGTGGTGCGCCTGGATGAAGCGGACCGTGCGGGTCAGCGAGCGCATCACGACCGACGCCGTCACCGCGCCTCCCTTCACGTAGCGCACGCCGGTCAGGTAGTCGCCGGGCGTCACGCCCGTCGCGGCGAACATCACGTTGCCGCTCGCGAGCTGGTCGAGGGTGTATTTCCGCTGCAGGTCGAAGATCCCGAGCGCGCGGCACTGGCCGGCCTCGAACTCGTTGCGCGGACACAGCCGGGCCTGCATCTCGCCGCCCAGACAGCGCAGCGCCGCCGCCGTGATGATGCCCTGGGGAGCCCGACCGGTGCCCATCATGAGGTCGATTCCGGTCTCGGGCTCGGTCGTGGCCAGGGCGGCCGACACGTCGCCGTCGCTGATGAGCTTGATGCGCGCGCCGGCGCGGCGCACCTCTTCGATCGTCTTCTCGTGGCGCGGGCGATCGAGGATGATGACGGTCAGGTCGTCGACGTACACCCCCTTCGCCTCGGCCAGCGCGCGCAGGTTGTCGGTCGGGCTGCGCTCGATGTCGATCACGCCGACACCCTCGGGGCCGCAGGCGATCTTCTCCATGTAGGTGTCGGGCACGCGCAGGAGCGAGCCGGGGTCGGCAAGCGCGATCGCCGACAGCGCGTTGTAGCCGCCCGTGGCACAGGTCGTGGCCCCTTCGATCGCGTCGAGCGCGACGTCGCACGGCGGCCCCTGACCGGTGCCGACGCGCTCGCCGACGTAGAGCATCGCGATCGCGTCCTCCGGTCCCTCGCCGATCACCACCGTGCCATCGATGCCGATGGCGTCGAACGCCTTGCGCATGGCCTCGACGGCGGCCGCGTCCGCCGCGACCTCGTCGCCGCGCCCCATGTGCCGCGCCGAGGCCAGCGCCGCCGCCTCGGTCACGCGCACCACGTCCATCGCGAGGTTGCGCTCCATCCGACGCCTCCTACTCGCGGAGCAGCCGCTCGATCAGGGTGTACCCCTCGGCGATGAAGATGCCGAGCTCGCGGGCGTCGCGCTCGTGATACGCACGCTTCTGCCCCTTCGCCTTCTCCTCGTCCCCGGCGACGTAGAGCACGAAGGGCACCGGGTCGGCCGTGTGCGTGCGCAGCGCACACGGCGTGGGATGGTCGGGCACGACGGCGAGCCGCCACGCGCCGCCGCGCTGGCGGAGCCCGTCGAGCAGCGGCCCCACCACCGCGGCGTCGAGCCGCTCGATGGCCGCGACCTTGGCCGCGACGTCGCCCTGGTGACCGGCCTCGTCGGCGTCGGGCAGCTGCACGAGCACGAAGTCCTGCGTCTCCAGCGCCGCGAGCGCAACGGACACCACCGCGGCGCCCGGCGACTCGGCCGCGACGGCCTCGAGCACGTCGAGTCCGGCCAGGCGGCCGAGGCCGCGCTCGAGGTCGCCGCCCGCCACGATCGCGCCCGTCACCGGGAAACGCTCGCGCAGCGCCGGCAGCCGCACCGCGACGCCCTGGCCCCACAGCCACACGGCGTTCGGAGCCGTGGCGCCCGCAGCCCGCCGCGCCACGCAGGCCGGCTGCCTCGCCAGCACGTCGCGCGCAACGCGCATCAGGCCGTGGAGGCGCTCGGCGCCGGGCCCGACCGGGAGCGCCGCCGCCAGCGGCGTGCCGACGATGGCGTGCGGCGGCACCGTCCGCATGCGCACCTCGCCGCCGCGCCACACCAGCCCGTGGCGGTAGCCCCTGCCCTCCCACACCTCGATACCGTCGCCCTCGAGGGCGCGGGCGAGGTCGGCGACGATGGCCGAGGCCTCGGCGGCCTCCGGGCACCCGCCCGTCGGGTCGCGCAGCACCTCGCTGCCGTCCTCGGCCAGCTCGACCGTCACCAGCTGCAGGCGGAAGGCGACGTCGCCGGGACCGAGCGTCACGCCGTGCGCGACGGCCTCGAGCGGCGCGCAGCCCGTGCGATAGCGGGCCGGATCGTACCCGAGCACCGCCAGGCTGCCCGCCTCGCAGCTCGCGGGCACGCCATGCGGGATCGTGCGCACGAGACCGAGGATGCCCCTGCTGGCCATGGCGTCGAGGTGCGGCGTGTACGCCGCCTCGAGGGGCGTCTTGCCGTTCAGCTCGGCGAGCGGCTCGTCGCCGAGCCCGTCGGCCTGCACCAGCACGCACTTCATCACGGACGAGGGAACGTCACCCGAGCTCCAGGGCACCCGCCAGCCGCTGGAGATCGGGCGGGATGGACACGGCGGGCTCGGAGCTGGCGATGGCGGTGTCGGGATCCTTGAGCCCGTGCCCGGTGAGCGTGCAGACGAGCACGTCCCCCGGCCGGAGCTGCCCCCGCGCCCCCATGCGCAGCGCGCCGGCGACGCTGATCGCGGACGCCGGCTCGGCGAACACCCCCTCGGTGCGCGCGAGCAGTCGGTACGCCTTCAGGATGTCCTCGTCCTCCACTGCTTCGATCGCCCCGCCCGACTCGTCGCGTGCGCTCGTCGCCCCCGTCCAGCTCGCGGGATTGCCGATGCGGATCGCGGTCGCGATCGTCTGTGGCTTCTCGACCGGCTTGCCATGCACCAGCGGCGCGGCGCCGGCGGCCTGCCAGCCCATCATGCGCGGGCGCGAGCCGACCCGGCCCGCCTCGTGGTACTCGCGGTATCCACGCCAGTAGGCGGTGATGTTGCCCGCGTTCCCGACCGGCAGCAGGTGGTAGTCCGGGGCGCGGCCGAGCGCGTCGCAGATCTCGAACGAGGCCGTCTTCTGGCCCTGGATACGGTCGGGGTTGACCGAGTTCACCAGGGCGAGCCGCGTCGGGTGCCGCTCCTTCACGTCACGCACCAGGCGCAGCGCCTGGTCGAAGTTGCCGTCGATCTGGATGACGCGCGCGCCGTGCATGACCGCCTGCGACAGCTTGCCGAGCGCGATCTTCCCCTGGGGCACGACCACGTACGCGCGCATCCCGGCACGCGCGGCGTAGGCGGCGGCCGAGGCCGAGGTGTTGCCGGTGGACGCGCAGATCACGGCTTCCGCCCCCTCGGCGAGGGCGCGCGTCACCGCCATCGTCATGCCCCGGTCCTTGAAGGACCCGGTGGGGTTCTGCCCTTCGCACTTGAGGTACAGCTCGATCCCCGGGCAGCACGCCGCCGCCAGGCGGTACGCGCGCAGGAGCGGCGTGTTCCCCTCGTTCAGCGTCACCGGGCAGTCGTCCGGCCGGATCGGCAGCCAGTCGCGGTACTGGGCGATGAGGCCGCCCCAGGCGCGCAGCTCGCTCACCCGAGCTGCTCCTCGATGCGGATGCACACCGGCCTGCCCCGCACCACGTCGAGCCCGTCGAGCGCCGCCAGCGCCCGGGCGACGTTGCGCTCGCGCGCGTGGTGCGTGCGGATCACCACGGGCACGCTGGTGCCGGCCCGTCGCTCGCGCTGGATCACCGCAGAGATGCTTATGTCGAAACGGCCGAGGACACCAGCAATGCGCGCGAGGACGCCGGGACGGTCGAGCGCCATGACGCGCAGGTAGTACTCGCTCTCGAGGTCGGCGAGGCCGAGCACGCGCACGTCGCGCAGCGCCGCCTGCGGGACACCCCAGGGCAGCACGCGGACGGCGGGGCCCACGGCACGGTCGCGCGCCGCGGCGACGAGGTCGGCGATCACCGCCGTGGCGGTGGGCAGCGACCCGGCGCCCTGCCCGTAGTACATCGTCGGCCCGAGCGCCGCGCCACGCACGAACAGGGCGTTGAAGTTCCCCCCGACGTCGGCGAGCAGGTGGCCGTTCGGGATCATGGTGGGGTGGACACGCGCCTCGATCGAGGCCCCGTGGTCCTTGGCGATCGCCAGCAGCTTGATCGTGCAGCCGAGCTCGCGGGCGAAGGCGATGTCGAGCGCGTCGACGTGGCGGATGCCCTCGGTCGGGATGTCGGCGAACCGGGGCCGCACGCCGAACGCGAGCGCGGTGAGGATGGCGAGCTTGTGCGCCGAGTCGATGCCGTCGACGTCCGTGGCGGGATTCGCCTCGGCCAGCCCGAGCCGTTGCGCCTCCGCCAGCACCTCGTCGAAGCCGCGCCCCTCGCGCGTCATCGTGGTCAGGATGTGGTTGCAGGTGCCGTTGACGATCCCGTAGACCGCTGCCGTCCGGTCGCCCGCGAGCCCCTCCCTGAGCGTGCGCAGGATCGGGATGCCACCGCCGACGCTGGCCTCGAAGCCGAGCCGGACGCCGCGGCTCTCGGCCGCGGCGACGATCTCCTCGCCGTGGACCGCGAGCAGCGCCTTGTTCGCGGTGACCACGTCCTTGCCGCCGCGGATCGCCTGCAGCACGAGCTTCCGCGCCGGCTCGTAGCCGCCGATCAGCTCGATCACCACCTCGATCGCCGGGTCGTCCAGCACCTTGCGCGCGTCGGTGGTCAGGCGCGTCCTGCCGAGCGGGACGCCGCGATCGGTGGTGACGTCGAGGTCGGCGATCACCGTCAGGGCGATCGGCCGGCCCGCGCGCTGCGCGATCTCGGCGCGGTGCGCGCGCAGCAGCTTCGCGACGCCAGCGCCGATCGTGCCGTAGCCGATCAGCCCGACCTGCAGGGGCTTCGCCGCCACCGCCACGGATCAGCCGGCCTGCACCCGGCGCGTCCCGCCGCCGGATCCCGCCGAGAGCGCCCGCTTGATGCCGCGCACCGCCTGCCGCGTGCGGTGCTCGTTCTCGATCAGCGCGAAGCGGACGTAGTGGTCGCCGAACTCGCCGAAGCCGACGCCGGGGGACACCGCGACCTTCGCCTCGCGCAGCAGCAGCGTGGCGAACTCGAGCGAGCCGATCGGCTTGAACTCGTCGGGGATCTCCCCCCAGACGAACATGGTCGCCTTCGGCTTCGGCACCGTCCAGCCGGCGCGCGCCAGGCCCTCGCAGAGCACGTCGCGCCGCGCGCGGTAGACCTCCCGGATCGCGTCGACGTGATGCTGCGGCCCGGTGAGCGCGTGCCAGCCGGCGATCTGCAGCGGCTGGAAGATGCCGTAGTCGAGATAGCTCTTGATGCGCGCCAGGGCGGCGACCATGTCGGGGTTGCCGACCATGAAGCCGATCCGCCAGCCCGGCATGTTGTAGCTCTTGGAGAGGGTGAAGAACTCGACGCCGACGTCCTTGGCGCCGGGCACCTGCAGGAACGAGGGCGCCTCGTAGCCGTCGAAGCAGAGATCGGCGTAGGCGAGGTCGTGCACCACGTGGCAGCCGTGCTCACGCGCGAACCCGACCACGTTGCGGAAGAAGTCGAGGTCGACGACCTCGGTGGTGGGGTTCGCGGGGAAGTTGAGGATCAGCAGCTTCGGCTTCGGCCACGTCGTGCGGACGGCCTCGTGCAGCAGCGCCATGAAGTCGGTGCCCGGCAGCAGCGGGATCGAGCGCAGGTCGCCGCCGGCGATGATCACCGAGTACTGGTGGATCGGGTACGTGGGGCTCGGGCAGAAGACGACGTCGCCGGGACCGAGCATCGCCAGGGCCAGGTGCCCCAGCCCCTCCTTCGAGCCGATCGTGACGATCGCCTCGGCGTCGGGATCGAGGTCGACGTCGTAGCGGCGCTTGTACCACTCGCAGATCGCCACCCGCAGCTTGTAGATGCCCCGCGAGACCGAATAGCGGTGGTTCTGCGGCTTGCGGGCCGACTCCACCAGGCTCTCCACCACGTGCGGCGGCGTCGGCCCGTCGGGGTTGCCCATCGACAGGTCGACGATGTCCTCGCCGGCGCGCCTGGCGGCCTGCTTGAGCTCGCCGACGACGTTGAAGACGTACGGCGGAAGCCGCTTGATCCGAGGGAATTCCATCCGTTCCGCCGATCCGTCCAGCCCGCCCCGCGGCCGATCACGAGCCGGCCACCGACTTCTAGGCAATCGCCGGATGGGGGTCAAACCACCGCGACGTCCGCTCGCGGGCTAGCCTGCGAGGTGCCGGCGCAGGAAGGCCACCGCGCGCGGAAACGCGTCCGCCGCCGCGGCCGGCCGGTACGCGTCCGCGCGGCTGTCGTTGTAGAAGGCGTGGCCCGCGCCCGGGTAGGTCACGATCTCGAACGCCTTGCCCTCGCGCTCGAGGATGGCGCGCAGCTCGGCGAGATCCGCCAGCGGGATCAGCGCGTCCTCCTCGCCGTAGAGGCCGAGCCACGGACACGAGAGCCGCGGCGCCATCTCGAGCGGGCTCTCGGGCTTCGCCTCGGTGCGCCCCTCGGCGCGCAGCATGCCGTACCACGACACGCAGGCGGAGACGCCGGTGAGCGCGCACGCCGCCATGAGCGCGTACTGGCCCCCCATGCAGAAGCCCGTCACCCCGACCCTGCGGCCGCCGGTGGCGAGGTAGGCCACCGCCGAGCCGAGGTCGCCGAGCACGCGGCGGTCGGGCAGCGCGCGCATCCAGCGGAAGACGGCATCCATGTCGGGGAGCGCCGGCGCGCCCTCGCGGCTGTAGAGATCCACGGCCAGCGTGGTGAACCCTGCGGCCGCGAAGCGCCCCGCGACCTCGCGGTAGTGGTCGGAGAGGCCGCGCACGTCGGGCACGAGCACGAGGCCGGGCCCCGCCCGCTCGTCCGGGCTTGCCAGCCAGCCGCGGATCGTGTCGCCGTCGTGCGTCCAGGTCACCTCGCCGGTCGCCATCGCCTCCTCCTCGTCACGCGCCGGCATCGAGCAGCCGTCGCGCGAGCGCGCCGAGATCCGGCACGCGCGGGCAGTCCGTCTCCCCCCAGTCGTCGAAGGGGTCGAGCAGCACCGCGTGCAGCCCCGCCGCGCGCGCGCCGATCACGTCGACGGCGTGCAGGTCGCCGACGTGCACTGCCCGCGACCCGGGCGTCCCCTCCAGCGCGAGCACGTGGCGCCAGATGCCGGGATCGGGCTTCTCCACGCCGACCACGCGCGAGTCGATCACGCCGTCCACGAGGGCGCGGAGCCCGAGATCGCGCAGGAGGGCGTCCACCGTGCCGTCCGAGTTGCTCACCACCATCAGCCTCAGCCCACCGGCGCGGAGCGCGCCCAGCGCCTCCGGCACGCCGGGCAGCACCCGCGTCCACAGCCGCCGCGAGGGCAGCGCCGCCCGGATGCGGCGGGCGAGGCCCGGCGCCCGCTCGGCGGCCTCGCCGGCCGGTACGCCGATCCCCGCGAGGATGCTGCACACCTGGAACGTGGCCGTCTCGCCGGCCTCGCTCGAGCCGCCGGTCTCCAGGCGGCGCGAGATCGCCGGACGGGCCCGCGCCTCGGCGCGCTCGAGCGCCGCAGGCGTGGCCACGATCCCCTCCTCCGCCAGCAGCCCCACGAGCAGCTCGTGCTGCATGCCCACGAGCGTGTTGCCCGCGTCGAGGCAGACGAGGTCCAGGTCGGCACGTGCGGGCAGGCTCACGGGCCGTTCGGCTAGCGCGCGACCGCCACCGCCGCAAGCCACGCGGAGCAGCGGGCTTGCGGCCGGCCGCCTGCCCGTGGGAGGAGCGGGCCCATGGCCGACCTGCTGTACGAGGTTTCCGACCACGTCGCCACCATCACCCTGAACCGTCCCGAGCGGATGAATGCCATCAGCTTCGAGATGCTCGAGCTGCTCGGCCAGCGGCTGCTCGACGCCGACCGCGATCCCGAGGTCCGGGTCGTGATCCTCACCGGCGCCGGCCGCGGCTTCTGCAGCGGCATGGACATGAAGGACGCGGCCGAGGGCAAGGGGATCGGCGGGGTCCTGCCGGGCGCCGGCGTCTCGCACTGGGGCACCCGCGAGCTGCCGACGACCATCCTGCACGAGGTGGACGTGCCCGTCCTCTGCGCGCTCAACGGCAGCGCGGCGGGCTACGGCCTCGACCTCGCGCTCGGCTGCGACATCCGCCTGATGAGCGATCAGGCGAAGCTCGTCCCGGGCTTCGCCAGGCGCGGCATCGTGCCCGAGAGCGGCGGCACCTGGTATCTGCCGCGTCTGGTGGGTTGGGCCCGGGCCTGCGAGATCGGCTTTCTCGCCGACGACCTGCCGGCGGCACGCGCGCTCGAGCTGGGGCTGGTCAACGCGGTCGTGCCGGCCGCCGAGGTGCCGGCCGAAGCGCAGCGCTGGGCCGCGAAGATCGCCGCCAACGCCCCGCTCGCCGTCAAGGCGATCAAGCGCTTCTACCGCCACGGGCTCAGCGAGGACTTCGCGTCGCACTCGCACCACGTGCTGATGCAGCTCATGCTGCTCTTCCGCTCGGAGGACTTCCGCGAGGGCATGATGGCCTTCCTCGAGCGGCGCGAGCCCCGCTTCCAGGGCCGCTGACCGGCACGACGGAGCGCAGCTGACGTCATCGTCGGGATGATGATGTTCCTTGGAAGCTCCCCAGGAACGTCGCTGCGACCGTCAGCTCAGCGCGCGAGTCGCTCGACGGCGGCGCGCATTGCCGCTCGACGCTCGCCGTCGAGACCGTCGACCTCGTTCACGCGGGCGGATGACGTGCCCGGTCCACTGCGATGGTCCGCTGCTCCCAGCCGCGCGGAGGGCCGGCGCGCCGCGGCG
>Ga0316622_100000671_pt1 | contig 20615 bp, 12 predicted proteins | sample OWC_Aug_OW2_C1_D_FD_207646 | JGI IMG/M metagenome (GOLD analysis project Ga0316622, IMG submission 207646) | Wetland soil microbial communities from Old Woman Creek delta, Ohio, United States - OWC_Aug_OW2_C1_D5_C | ecosystem: Environmental > Terrestrial > Soil > Wetlands | place: USA: Ohio... | reverse complement strand
GAGCGCAGTTTCGCCCGTAAGGATTATTTGGCCAGCGTCGAAAAGGAAATCGAGCGAGGGAATCTTTCTAAAGCGATTGCAAATTGCGACCGGCTTTTGACGGAGGGGGATAAAAAAATGCATACCCAACTGTTAAAACTCCGCGCCGAGCTGGCAATCAGCGGCGGGGACCTTGAAAAAGCCAAGCATATTTATGACGAAGTATTGACGAATCGAGAGCTTCCGTGGGCGAGGTTGGGACTCGGCATCATTGAATTTCATCGAAATAACATCGAACAGGCCATTTCCATCTTTGAACAACTGGTGAAGGATAGTCCGATGCTGATGGAGGGCTATGACTGGTTGAGCAAAGCCTATGAGGCAGCGAATCAACCGCATGATGCTCAGGCTATCTTGCATCAGGCCGTGGATTTATCGCCGCAATCGATTTTACGGCAAAAGAAACTAGCGGTTACCGCCGACCGGAACGGCAACCTGGATGTGGCAGAAAAAGCGTATAAGGCGACCGTTAATCTTGGCAAAAACTCGATCTACAAATCCTGCGACGATTTTGCCGGTTTGGCTAAGCTCTATTCAAAAACCAATGCCAACGAGGAGGCCTTGAAAACCTTGAAGGCCATGCGGACCGAGTATGCTAACAGTGCGGAAGCGGAGCTGAGGGCCGCGACCGTGGAAACGGAAGTGTATAAAAAACTGGGTAACGAAAAGGCCGCCGAGCAGGCCCTGCGGAAAGTGATCAGCATTAGCGATGAATTGACGGGACAAGTTCCCAAGGAACTGCAATTGGATATTGCAAAAGCCTGCTTCCTGAATAACCAGCATGAAAAGGCCGAACAGATACTGAACGGCTTAATTAAAACCCATATTGACGACGAAGATTTTTTGAACGATGTGCGAGGCATGCAAAGCGGCATCGGCATGGATAATCATTCCGAAGTTTTGATCCAGAAAACCAAGCAGGCGCTGATTGCCACCAACAATCAGGGGGTGACGCTTTTCAAACAAGGCAAATACAAGGAGGCCTTGGACCTGTTCGAACAAGCCATGCTTGCCATGCCTGACAATAAAACCATCACGCTCAACATGTTGAAAATCATCGTCCACGATCTGAAGACCGGTGATGCCGGTGACGAGAAAATGGAGCGGGCTCGGGCATTATTTACAAAAGCCCAGCAAATTGGCATCGATCCGCGCAAGCTCGGTGTGTTACTAAGAGAGTTTGCCGAAATCTCCCGTCGGCCCTTATCCATAAACGAAGCATGAAGATCGATACCTCAAAAAGCCAAACATTATTTCCCACCATTCTAGCTTGTACGGTACATGATATTAAGAATTCCCTGGGCATCGTGCTGGAATTGATACGGCAGTTGGCGATAAAGCAGCAGGCCGGTCAGAGCGAGGAGTTCTCGCAATTGGAATTTGAAGCCAATCGTATCAACCACAGTCTGATGCAGTTGCTGGTGATGTATAAAATCGATTCCCGCAAGTTCAATCTGGACATCGACGAATATCCGGCGCTCGAGATCATTAACGAAGCCAGGGCTCAGCAGGATGTGTTGTCCAAGCTTAACAGCGTACAAGTTCGAATCGATTGCAACGATGACTTATTTTGTTTTTGCGATTATCCCAACGTCAGCAATGCACTGGGTACCATCTTAAATAACGCCCTGCGTTATACGCATAGTTCTATTTCAATTTCCGCCGCCGAGGAAGAGGGGTATATTAAATTTTGTATTGAGGACGATGGGGAGGGTTATCCCGAACATCTGCTGGCTGCGGACTTGAGCGATGCGTCCGATCTGGATTGGGTGAAAGGTAACACCGGATTGGGTCTGTATTTTGTGGCCATGATCGCCGGTTTACATCGACACGACGATAAAACCGGTTATGTCAGAATCGACAACCGGAGCAGCCTTGGGGGGGCCAGATTTTGTCTGTTCTTGCCCTGATGGCACTAGCCACACCCCGATGTTTATCCGTTTGTTTGGAATAGAACTATTGGGAATCAGTGCCTTGGAAGGATATGTCGCCACGGACTGAAAGGACTCGAGATATGCTTGTCCGGTGATCGGCGGGCGCTTGGTATTATGTAGGGTGTTACGGCCTCCGTTTGAGATGTTTTTGCATAACGTTTAAAGAGGACTCATTACATGTTTGCAAGCTATCGCATTTGCCGGACAGCCTGGCTAATAACAGTACTATGTGCCATCGGCTGGACGCTGCCGGTCGAGGCGGCGGAAAAGGGCATCACACCTAACGAGGTGTTCTCCGAGGCACTGCAAATCGAAAAAGAAGTCGATCTGTTAAAACGCCATTATGACATCACCGGAGTCAATCCAGGCGTTTCGGTTGAAGCCGACGTGCAGTTTCGCCATGTCTGGGAAAAATGCTACGTCATTTTGCTTAAGCTGAGCATTTTTCGGCGCAATCATGGACTGCCAGGCTTTGCGCCCTTGGCTCTTGAGCCAAACCTCGATCTGAATCCCAATTTGAACTGGGCTCAGACACAGCGCATTCTCAGTGAAGTGATGATCATCAAAAAGCTGCTGGGCATTCCCGGCACGGTCAGTCCCGCAACCCTCGTACAAGACAAGCGACCCATCGACGTGTTCAACAAGCTGGAGCAGATTTCCTATGCCATGGATTTGCTCAATGGCTCGCCGGTCAGACCGTCTGATGTTTATGCCGAAGCCTTGCGCGTTAACGAAGATGTTAACAGCATCATGCGTAAGATCGGCACATTGGATACCGCCGTCCCGCCGGCCAGAAATCCTAATGCCCAACCCGTGGATTCACTGAATGCGGCTTTTGTTCTGTTGAATGAGATCCAGCGTCTGCAACGCCAGCTCGGTCTGGATATTACTGATTTCAGCGCGTTCCACAAGACCGACAATGTGGTGCCGTCCGACGCGTTGAATATGGTTACGCTCTGTATCGCCGATCTTCAGGTCATCAAGGCGAGGCTGGGGATGTGGCACCAGATCACTCCGCCGGCGGAGTTCCACGAAGGCAAGACCCCGACCGAGGTGGTTCAACTGCTTGGCTACGTGACCGCCAAGCTGCATCTGGTCAAGGTGCAATAAGGGGATGGCGATGAAGACTCTGGATCAATTGAAGGCCATCCCTGGTCGCATGGGGCAGTGGATGAAGGATAGGCCCAGCTGGTATCACCGGAGTGGCCTACGTACCCGCTTTTTGCTGATGTTCTATCTGGTTACCCTGATCTCCGTGAGCGTGGTCGGCTATTTTGGTTTCAACGCGGCCAGTAATGCCCTGCGAAGCAAGGCGAGCGAACTGGTGGCGAGCTATACCGCGGAAGCGGCCAACAAAATGGATATCCTCCAGGAACTGGTGCGTAGCGATCTGGGTTATCTGGGAAAAATCTCGAGTTTAATGAAATTTCTGTACTGGGAAGATTTGCGCGACCAGCAAAAAATGGATTATTGGAGGAGTATTGCCGAAGAGCAAGTGCAACAGTTCGCCAGTGCCTACAGCTATTATTATAAGATTCGTTTCATCTCGGCCGATGGCAAGGAACGTATCGGCATCAAGCGTGACCTGCCCAGCGGCAAGGCTCGCATCGTTCCGGTTGCTGAACTGCAGAATGTCCAAGACAAGGATTATTTCATCAAGGGCATGCAACTGGCCGAAGGCGAAGCTTACGCCAGCGCCCTGTCGCCTAACGTCGAAAATGGTCAGATTGAAAAACCGCTGGTGTCGGTCGTGCGTTTCGTGATGCCGGTGATCGGCGGCAACAATGTCAGATATGGTGTCATTGTCGTCAATCTGCTGGCGGACAAGTATTTCCAGTACGCGCGGGAAGCCAATCAGATTGAGCCTAATCGCCAATATTATGTTATCGATACCGAAGGCGAATACTTGTTTCATCCCGATCAGCGCAAGACCTTCGGGCGAATATTGGGGCACGGTGCCAGTTTTGAAGCGGATTATCCCGGTTTGTTGGAACAGATGAAACACGCCGAACAACAGCAAACCCTGGCCAGTCACGGCAACATCCTGTCCTTCCGTCATATTCACCCCAATATCGGCCGACATGAGAACGGCTTCATTTTGGTGGGGGTCTCCGATGAGTCGGTAGCACTCGCCGAGTTGAATAGCTTTGTGCTGTTTTTTTTCCTGTTATGCGCGATGGTGGTCGTGGTGGTGCTGGCAGCCTCCCGTTACTACGTCGGCGGCCTGATGGGGCCGCTGGAATTCGTCACCCGCCAGTTACAGCGCCTAGGGCGCGGCGAAACCAATCGTGAAGACCTCGAATACCGCGCCGAGGACGAAATCAGCCGCATGCTGGACTCTAGTCGAACGCTAATGGTCAATATGGAACGACTTGCGGCACAGGCGGACGTGATTTCCAAGGGCGATTTTTCCGGCGAGGTGCCGTTGCTGTCCGATCTTGATCGATTGGGAATAGCCCTCAACAACATGACCCGCATGCTGCGCGAATCCCGCCAGACTGAGTTACGCAACAACTGGCTCAAGGATGGTGTGAGTCAATTGAATCAGGCGCTGACCGGCGATTTGACGCCGGAGCAGCTTGCCGATGCGGCGATCAGCCTGGCTGGGCGCATACTGGAAGCGGGGCGAGGCGTGTTCTACCGTTTCGATAAGGACGAGCAAACGCTGGAATTGCTGGGGAGCTATATGTTCACCGAACGCGAGGCGTTGGGCAACCGTTTCCGGCTGGGTGAAGGCGCGGTGGGTCAGGCCGCGAGGGAGCGCAAGACCATTATTCTGCATGCGGTGGATGACGCCGCGCCCATCGTTACCGGCACGTTGAGCATGCCTCCATGTCATACCTATACTTATCCGTTGCTACGTGAAGGCGAGTTGGTTGGCGTGATTGAACTTGCCGCTTTCGAACGCTACGACGACCTCAAGCTGGAATTCCTCAACAGAGCGGCGGAGGTGATGGCGTCCTTCCTCTACATCGTCGAACAACACGGACAAATCAGAGACTTATTGCAGGTCTCCGAGGAAGCCACCCGTCAGGCGCTGGATCAGAGCCGTCGTCTGCAAGATGCCAATACGATGATGGAAGAGCAACAACTGCAGTTGCAACAGCAAACCGAGGAATTGCAAACTTCCAACGCACAGATGGAAGAACAGCAACAGCAATTGCAGCAGCAAGCCGAGGAGCTGATGCAGACCAATGCCCAATTGGAAGAACAGCAGCAGCAAATGGCACAACAGGCGCGGGAACTGGAACGCAAAAATCAAGACCTCAATCGGTCTCGAGATGATTTAAACCAGCGCGCCAAGGAGCTGGAGCTTGCCAGCAAATACAAATCCGAATTCCTCGCCAATATGTCGCACGAACTGCGCACTCCGCTCAATTCCGTCATACTTTTGTCCAAGATGCTGGCCATGAACGAAGAAAAGCATCTGAGCGATGAGGAGGTTAAACGCGCCAGTATTGTGCATCAATCAGGAGAAGAACTGCTACGCCTGATCAACGACATACTCGACCTTTCCAAGATTGAATCCGGCAAAATGGAGTTGCACCTCAATACCATAGCCAGCCGTGATCTGGCGGCTGATTTCCAGGAACTGTTCTCGGCGACGGCGCTCGATAAGAAGTTGGAATTCAAGGTGGAAGATCGCTTGCAAGGTGAATTTGTCAGCGATCGCGATAAGCTTTCCCAGGTGTTGCGAAATCTGTTGTCCAACGCCTTTAAGTTTACCAAGCAAGGCAGCGTCACCTTGCGTTTCGAAAACAGCGGGCGCAGTGATTTTCCGCTACGGATTGCGGTGATCGACACCGGTATTGGTATTGCGCGGGATAAACAACATCTGGTGTTCGAGGCCTTCCAGCAACTGGATGGATCGATCTCGCGCGAGTTCGGCGGCACCGGCTTGGGCCTCTCGATCAGTCAGCGCTTCGCCAACTTGCTGGGGGGGACTATCGAATTGCAGAGCTCGCCAGGAGAGGGCAGTACGTTTTCGCTGCTGCTGCCGATGACGATCGAGGCCGGAAGAGAGACAGTGGAAGCCGAGCCGACGAGTTTTAATCGCGAGCATTTAGGGAGCCCCGTTACCGCATTGGGCCGAGAGCGATTTCAGGTACACGATGATCGCACCAACCTCAAGACCTCGGATCCTGTGATACTGGTGATCGATGATGACCCGGGCTTCTGCGAGGCTCTGATGATGCTCAACAAACAGCTGGGCTACAAGACCCTGATTGCGTCGTCCGGAAAAGAGGGGCTGCGCATGGCCAAGGCCTATCGGCCGCGAGGCATCCTGCTTGATCTGGGGCTGCCCGATCTGGATGGCGGTGAAGTGTTGCATAACCTGAAGAGCGACCGCGAGTTGCGCCGCTTACCGGTTTACGTCATTTCGGCACGCGACAAAGCACAAGCAAACTTGCACGAACGGATTGTAGGCTATTTGCAAAAACCGGTCAGTGAAAGCCAATTGGCCGATGCCGAGGCCAAAATACTTTTGGAAGCCGCACAGCAATCCAGCCACCTGCTATTGCTGGAAGGCCAGTCTCTGACGCGCACCAAGCTGTTAGAGATGCTGTCCCAGCAGGACATAAAAGTCACGGCGGTGGCCAACCTGCCCGCAGCCGTCGAGATGCTGCACACCTCGTCATGGCCAGTGGTTATTGTGGACTTGGCGCGCAATGACGGTGAGGAAGACAGTGCCGAGGTTTGCCATATTCTCCGCGAGGCGGCACCGGAAATACGACTGGTTCTCTACAGCCAGGCTGTGTTAAGCGCCGACGAAGAAGCGGCGTTACGCCGATACACCGATAGTATCATTGTTGATGCGCCCCATGCCGAACAGCGCATGCTGGACAATATCGAGCGTTTCCTGCACAACATGCCCTCGGGTACCGAAAAGTTAAATGGCCTGGCCAATGCCACCATGCCTGAACAGCGAGGTAAGAAGCTTGAAGGGCGTAGAATTCTGGTGGTCGACGACGACCCGCGTAATCTTTTTGTCATCACCTCGGCCTTGGAACAACATGGAGCCCAAGTCGACAATGCCCTCAACGCTCAGAAGGGACTGGAACACTTGCGTCAGCAGGGCGCCGACCTGGTGTTTATGGACATCATGATGCCGGAGATGGATGGTTACGAGGCGATTCGTCAAATCCGTGCCGACGCGCGTATTTCGCGGATTCCGGTGATAGCCCTCACCGCCAAGGCCTTGAAGGCTGACCATGAAAAGGCTTTGGAGTCGGGAGCCGATGATTATTTATCCAAGCCAGTGGATTATGAAGTGCTAGTCAACATGGCTAGGGTATGGTGTGAGGAAAAGCGGTGAGCATCACCGTTCAGGAAACTACCGGAATTCGCCGTATCGGCGTGCTCGGAGAACTGACTGATCCGGTTTGCCATCGTGACCTGTTGAATGCGCTAGCGCAAAGGGATGAGCGGAAAGTGGAAATAACCTTCTATGACGCCCGTACCCTACCAGGCGACGTGCTGGAAACGCTGCTCGATCTTAGCGCCTCGTCGGTACCGTTAAAAATTGTTACCTACCACAATTACCTGCTGTATCACCTGATGCGGATGGGGCTTCCCGCTCTGGGCGAGCTTGCCGGCGGGACTTTGCCCGTTGTTTCGGAAGTGACAGCGGTCGTGTTGGGCGGCTCGGCCGATAGCCTGGACAAAATACTGGCTATCATCGAGGTGCTGCCTGCCAGTAAGGCGGTGGTTTTTATAGTCCAGCATATTCTGGAGAACGAACCTAGCCGGCTGGATAATTTGCTACAGGTTCGCACCGACTATAGGGTGGAATTGCCTCAGCACCTAACGGCAGTCGTGCCCGGCACCATTTATATCGCGCCACCCGGGCACCATATGAAGGTGGCGCATGGCATGGTGTATCTGACCCGGGACAAAAAAATCAATTACGCCAGGCCTTCCATTGAAGTGTTATTCACCTCGGTGGCCAGAGAGTATCGCCAATCCAGTCTGGGGGTGTTGTTGTGCGGCTATGGCAATGACGGCGTGGCCGGATTAAAGTCCATTAAAGACCAGGGCGGTCTGGTGTTGGTGGAGAACAGCGATGATTGTGGTGCTCGTAATCTAACCGATGCCGGCATCGCCAGTGGCGCTTTCGACCATGTGCTATCACTGCCCGAGTTGCGTTGCTTCGTGGCGTCCGCGGTAGCCGGACGCAGCCAAAACTTCTCCCAGCCATTGATTGATTTGCTGTTGGAAGCAGTTTTTTCCCGTTACGGCTACGACTACCGCAATTACCAGCCAGGTACGGTACAACGCCGATTGAACAAGCTACTCAACCAGAAGGGCTGGCCCGATTTCTTTACCTTGCAACGGGAGATTTTGACCGATCCGGACGCATTCGAGCAGATGTTTCTGGAGTTATCGATCAACGTCACCGCTTTTTTTCGCCATCCCGAACAGTTCAGAGTGTTGCGTGAGAAGGTGCTGCCTTATCTGGACAGTTTTTCCAGCATCAAGATCTGGTCGGCCGGCTGCGCCAACGGCGAGGAAGCCTATTCATTGGCGATCCTGTTGGATGAACTGGGTATGTTGGATAAAACCCAGATTTTTGCGACCGACATCAACCCCTACCAACTGGAGGAAGCCAAAAATGGTTTGTACCCTCTGGAGCATTTCGATGAAGGTCAGCGCAATTATCGGGTGAGTGGCGGGCAGCGTTGTCTGGAAGACTGGCTGACTGTCGGCAAGGGCTACCTGAAAATGGGGCCGCGCCTGCCCAAGCACCTGGTGTTTTATCAGCACTCACTGGAACATGACGGTTCGTTCAATGAATTTCAACTGATCGTCTGCCGTAACGTGCTGATCTATTTTCATCCCGAGTTGCAGCAGCGGGTGATGGAACTGTTTTATAGTTCCTTGCATCGGGATGGATTCCTGGTGCTTGGTCCAAGCGAGGGAATTGTTGCGGGCGAGGGCGAACGCTTTTTTATCCCCTATGCCAAACATGAAAAAATCTACCGGCGAAACGGCTGATATGCAACTTGATGAACGTCGTCTGATTAACCTAAAAAACGCATCAACTGATTTTTTAGGATTAAGCGTCTTGCCTTGCCGGGGATGGCGCTAATTTACCGATGGATCCGTCTGCAATGCCTTCAGGATGGCCGGATAGTCAAAGTTTCTTGCCAGTAGAGACAATGTTTTGTGTAGGGCTGAGTCGTGGCTGATGACTTGTTCGATGACTGCGCCTATCCGCGCTGCGTCCAGGTTTTCCAGCGCTTCATGGAGTTCGCTGCGTAACTCGAGTGGCAACAACGAGAGCATCTCTGCCGTCAATGGCAAAGCCTCCGCATCGACTGCCTGCTGCGCATCGGCGTATATATATTGCACGCCCAGTTCTCTGGCCAGGCATTCGTATATTTCGTTGAAGCGGTAGGGTTTGCGCACGAAGTCGTCCATCCCAGCATTCAGCAATTCTTCGCGTTGTTCTATAAAAGCCGAGGCGGTGACGGCAACGATCTTGACCTCCTTGCCGCCAGGTAGGGCGCGAATCGCTCTCGTTGCGGCCTTGCCGTCCATCACCGGCATGCGTTCATCCATCCAGATCAGATGCGGTTGCCAACTCTGGAATAGTCGCACGCCTTGTTCTCCGTTGTCCGCTACCTTGACCCGAAACCCAACGTCTTGCATTAGCTGGGTAAGCAGCATCTGGTTCTCCAGTTGATCCTCGACGATCAGGATGCGGTAGGCCGACTGACCGGGAGCCACGCCTATCACATCGCCTTTTAAAGGGGCAGGCGGCTGGGCGACGTCGGCCGCATGAGCTTCGCTCAAGGGCAGTTCGACCCGGAACAGCGAGCCTTTGCCCAGCGCACTCTCGACACTGATCGTCCCCCCCATCAACTGCACGTATTGCCGGGTGAGTGCCAATCCCAGCCCTGTACCCTTGTTGTCACCTTTCTGCTTACCGAGTTGCACGAAAGGCTGGAAGATGCGATGTTGATCTTCAGGCCTAATACCGGGGCCCGAATCTTCGACTTCTATCTTCAAATGTGAAATGTTGTTCTGTCTGGTACCCAGGCGTACGGTTACTTCGCCTTGCCGGGTAAATTTTACGGCGTTGCCGACTAGGTTGGTCAGCACCTGACGCAGGCGCGCTTCATCCCCATGGATGTAGCGGGGAAAGCGCGACGACTGGTCGATCAAGAGTCGCAAGCCTTTTTCCTTGGCACGAACCTCCAGCAGGCCTGTGACCTCGCTTATCATGGCGCCCAAGTCGAACGGTGCATTTTCCAGTTGCACCCGTCCCGCTTCGATCTTGGACATTTCCAATACGTCGTTGATCAGCATCAAAAGGTGCTCGCCGCTACGGTTGATGATATCGAGTTTGTCACGCTGCGCAGGAAGCAGTTGCGTGTCCTTGCGCAGCAGTTTGGAGAAACCAAGGATGGCGTTCAGCGGCGTGCGCAATTCGTGGCTCATGCTGGCGAGGAATGCGCTCTTGGCGCGGTTGGCAGCCTCCGCGGCATCGCGTGCCAGCACCAGATCGGCGGTGCGCAATTGTATCTCGTCCTCAAGATGATCTTTATAGCGCCTTAATTCATCCGCGTTGCGCTTGAGTTCGGTGATGTCGCGCAATGATCCCTGTACCGCGGGCCGTCCTTTCCAGTTGATAGCGCTCAGCAGAATATCCACCGTGAACAGGCTAGCATCCGGTCTTTGATACACCCATTCAAACTGCATTTTGCCTTCCGCCATGGCTCGCCGGATGTATTCATCCGCAAGGTCGAGGGATGGACGCCCGTTGGGTTGGGTTGGGGGAGAAACCACGCCAGGATGAACATTGATCAGTTGTTGCTTCGATTCGAAGCCAAATAATTCCACTGCTCGGGCGTTGCAATCGACGAAGCCCTGTTCCGGATCGGTGATGGTGATGGCATCCATGGAGCCTTCGAACAATTCGCGGAAGCTTTGTTCGCTGCTTTGCCGAAGTTTTTCCAACGCATCCTTTAGTGCAACTTCCCGCTCGTGCAGCGAGCGATGAAGTTTCACCCGGTTGATTAACAGGTTGTCATCCAGAGGTTTGGTGAGATAGTCGATGGCGCCAACGGCATAGCCGCGCTTGATGAATTCTTCGCTCTTGAATACCGCGGTCAGAAAGATGATAGGAATGTCACAGGTACGCGCCGTCATTTTCAGATGCTGGGCGGTTTCGTAACCATCCATGCCAGGCATCTGCACGTCCAGCAACACTATATCCACCGCATGCTCGACCGTGGCGGCCAACGCCGCCTCGCCGGATTCAGCCTTTACTATCGTGCAACCCTCCAGACGCTGAAGCAGGGCTTCCAAGGTAAACAAGTTGGCTGGGTGGTCATCCACGATCAGGATAGTATAAGGTGCGGCACGCATTACGATTTTCTCATACTCTACGTTGATGGGTCCCAGGCCATACTAGCCGATGCCGATGGGTTCGTCAAAGCGGGCGGAGAGAATCAGCAATCTTGAAAAACAATATTCGCAAGCCGCTTTTTGTTTCGATCAGGATATTGAAATACCGGTTTGTGTAACGGAGTTGGTTTGCTAATAATTTGAGCATCAATAACGCGGTAACAATGTTTAGCGGGCTGTTTAGGCCCCTGTGGGATGGGAGCGGAAGAGTCTTCCTAATAAAGCAAATACTTGGCTCGCAATAGCTGGAAACCATCCAGGCTAGACTGCCACAGCCGGCGGATGTCTTGTGGGTCTTGTCCCTTCTTAACGGCGTCAAGGACCTCGGACGAACCAAACATACCGCGCGTCCGGTCAATCTCGAATGTTCCCGGATACAGTCGGTTTAGAGCCGTCGCCAGCTCGAGACCCAGCTGTGGCCCGTCGAATACGGCCCTATCCGTCAGCCGCAGGCGTACACCCCCGCAGCGTTGTAATGGGAAGCGGTCTGCCTGGGGCGTAAAGGTCACCGATGTGAAAACTACGCCGGGAATTTTTCGTTGGTTCAAATACTCGGCCAGCTTGTCGCCTGAAATCCAGGGCGCGCCGACGACCTCGAACGGAGTTTCGGTGCCGCGGCCGACGCTAAGGTTGGCGGCCTCGACGAGGGCCGCGCCTGGGTAGAGGGTCGCCTGGGTCAGCGATCGGATGTTGGGCGAGGGATTGGTCCACGGCAAGCCGGTTTCGTCGAACCAGGATTCCCGGCTATAGCCTTGCATCTTTATGACATGCAACTTGGCTCCGATGTGGTTTTCGCGATTGAACAGCCCGGCCAGTTCGCCCGCCGTCATGCCGTAGCGTACCGGCAAGGGGAAATAACCGGTGAAGGATTTCAATGTCGGGTCCATCACGGGGCCTTGAATGATAGCGGCGTTGATGGGGTTGGGGCGGTCCAGCACGTAGAAGTCGAGATCCGCGGATGCCGCGGCCTCCATCGCATAGCCCAGGGTGGTGATATAGGTATAAAACCGCGTACCCACGTCCTGAATGTCGTAAACCAGTGCATCCAGGCCTTCGAGCATCTTGGCCGTGGGCCTCTTGGTATCGCCATAGAGACTATAAATCGGCAAGCCGGTGGCGGGGTCTCGCCCGGAAGCGATCTTCTCGTCCAATTGCCCCGTTAAACCGTGCTCGGGACTGAAAATGGCGCGAAGCTTGACGCCGGGAGCCTGATGCAGCAGCTCGATCGTGGAGCGGCCTGCGTTGTCGAGTCCAGTGTGATTGGTAATAATGCCAATATTCTTGCCTGCCAGCGGGGCGAATCCGGTAGCCGCGAGCACCTCGAGTCCCGTCTGAACCCGCTCCACGCCGTCGGCCTGTCCCGAGCCAGGCATGACGGGTTCCAGGCTGGCGCCGGCCGAAGCGGTAGCTTCGGCGGGTGGCCCCATGGCAACGGCGGCCGCCACTGCGGCGGCGGCCTTTGCCCGCAAAGGCTTGACGTTGCCTTTTCCATCGGGGTTGAGGCGGCTGGTCAGAATGATCAGGAAGGTGTCGGACTTCGGGTCCAGCCACAGCGAAGTGCCGGTGTAGCCGGTGTGACCGAATGAGCCTTTGGGAAACCAGGCGGTATGCTCCTTGCTGTACGGCGAGCGAATATCCCAACCTAATCCCCGAACAGTTGAACTGCCGGGAATGGTGTGTGCCGCGGATAGCGCGGCAATGGAGGCTCGCGACAAAATTTGCCGGCCGCGCAGCTCGCCGCCGTCGAGCAGCATCCGGGCGAGCACGGCCAGGTCGTCCGCCGTCGAGAACAGGCCCGCATGTCCCGCCACCCCGCCCATGCGGTACGCCGTGGGGTCTTGGACTTCTCCCCAGCGTAGGTCGGAAGGGGCGATGCGCGAGCGCTCACTGACGGGTGGTTTGAAGGAAGTATCCTTCAGGCCCAACGGCTGAAAAATATTCCGGGCGCAATAATCGTCCAGGGGCAGGCCCGAAATACGCCGGACGATCTCGCCCAGCGCGATGAAGTTGACGTCGCTATAGCGGAACCCCGTTCCCGGCGTTTCGACCGGCCGGTCTGCCGCAATGGCTTGCAAAGCGCCTGGGTAGTCTGACCAGCGAACTTTGGAAGTCACCTCGGCGCGTAATCCCGAGGTATGGGTCAGCAGTTGGCGGAGGGTGATGTTCTGCTTGCCGTTTTGGGCAAACGCCGGCCAGTAGGTGGCCGCCGCGCCGTCCAATGCCAGTTGGCCGCGCTCGTTCAACTGTAAAATGGCCGTGGTGGTTGCCACGACCTTGGTCAGAGAAGCGAGATCGAAAATCGCGTCCGCCGTCATGGCCTGCGGGGCTGGCTGGAGAACCCTGTGGCCGAAGGCCTTGCGGTAGATGATCCGGTCCTTATGGCCCACCAGGATCACGGCCCCGGCCAGGTGGCCGGCGGCGATTTCTTGTTTCGCCGCCTCGCCGAGGCCGGCAAGGCGAGGATTCTCGATTTCGCTAGAAAAAGTTTGAGGTTCTGTAGCCTTCACGGGAACATCAGTCGATGCGGTTTTGAAGCCGGCGGCAGGCGAGGGCGCTCGGGCGCAGCTAGTCAGACCACTCAACAAAAAGGCTCCGATAAGCGCCGCAGAAAAGAAGCGGCGGGAAGTATTGCGAGGAAATGTAAAAGTCACCCAAAAACCAGTATGTATCGTTCAATGGCCTTAATGACCGAAAAGTTTCTATCTAGTTTCATTCCCCTTTGCCGGTGCCGGAAAAAATCCCTGTCGGGTAAATGTTACGGGGGTTCCAGAACATCCAGCCGCTGGCCCCAAAATCGTCCGTTGCCTTGATCTGAAGGCGCATTTTTTCCTCCTTGAAATCGCCGCCGTGGAAGGCATAGTCGCGGAAGGCTTGGAGCCAGGGGCGGAAACGCAGGGGCGAAGCGCCGGTGCGTTCCTGGGCTTGCTTCAAAGTCAGGTTGACGGTCTGGTAGGTGTTTTTGATCGGATTGCGGTACTTCGGTATGCCCAAATGGTAACCCGAGGGATAAAGCATGGGCGAGACCACATCCACCGCGCTAGTGATGGGGGCGATCTTCTGGCCGATGCCGGTATCGTCGGCGTTCCATGCGACATAGCCGAAAACATCGGCGGCGACCATGACGTTATAGGGCGTAAGCGCCTGGTGGGCGGCTTCCAGAAAGCCGGTAATGGCCTGGGTGCGGCTGTCTTCGTTGGCGGGCTCGGAAAACGCGCTGCCTCGCGTATCGGGGAAACGGACGTAGTCGAACTGAACTTCATCGAAGCCTAGCTCCGCAACCGTTTTGGCGATGGCGATGTTATAGTCCCAGACCTCACGGCTAAAGGGATCGACCCAGCGCAAATTTTCCCGGTCCGTGTAGATGCCGCCGCCCTTTTTTCTGACTGCCAGATCGGGTCTGGACTTCGCCAGCAAGTCGTCCTTGAAAACCACGATGCGGGCGATCAGGTAGAGTTTCTTTTCTTTTAGATCGGCCAACAGCGACTTCATGTCCTTGACCAGAATGGTGTTTTGCGCGCCAATCCGTTCGGCCAGCGGCAAGTCTACTGGGAAGGGGATAAAGCCTCTATCGCCCTTGACGTCGATGACCAGCGCGTTGAGATGGTTGCTTTCGATGGTTTTCAGCGCGGCGCCCCTCAGCTTGGCGCTGGCCATGCCGTAGACGGTGAGATAGAGACCCTTGACCGTGAACGGTGTCAGGGCGATGTCTACGGAGGGGGCGCCCAGCTCCGTGGTGGCGATTTCGCGTTTTTCATAACCCGCGGCCCGAAGTTTGAGCTTTTCTCCGTCGCCTTCCAAACGAAATGCGCCCTCTTTGTCGGTGCGTATCGACCGGTCGCCCAGTGTGACCACCGCCGCGGCTATGGGCGACCCTGTCGCGGCGTCCGTCACCTTGCCTTCATAGGCCAGCGAAGTCGTGGTCCACAACAACATTGCCGCTATTAGAATTAGAAAACTCCTTCCTTGCTTTATCATGTCCGCTTCCCCTATATATTTTTTCCAGTCGCGCCAGACGACGTTTTTTATTATTTACTATTTTTTGTTGCGGCCCGACCGGTGATGATGGCGCTAAAGCCATTGGCGCCATCGCCGTTCACTATCAAATAGCGGGGTTGGGACATGATATTTTCGCTGACCTCGGCGTGGCGGCGATCTATGCTGAAAGCGGCGACGTAGCCCGCTTCTTCGGCCGCCTTTTCCAGGTCGTCGTCATAGATCCCGAAGGGCCAGGCCAGGAGATCCACCGTGCCTCCCAGCTTCTTCTCCAGTATAGCCTTGGATTTGCTTAGCTGGTCCCGCACAAGGATTTGGTAGGTGTCCGGGGAGAGTATTTTTTTGTCTTTCTTGAAATTGGGACTCCACAAAGTGTGAGATTGGATGTCGAAAAGCCCGGTCTGTTGCAATGCTTTCAGCTGCTCCCAGGTCAGGGTGTAAGAGGCATTGGAGATGGCCGAAGGATAAATGAACAGCGTGACGGGAGTCCGGTATCGCTGCGCGATGGGCAGCATTTCGGTATAAACCGTTTTGTGGCCGTCGTCGGCGGTGATCACAACGGATTTGGCGGGCGGTGGTGGCCCCTTACCGAGCAAGTAGTCCACCAAGGTTTTTAAAGGTATCACGGTGTAGCCGTTGTCCTTAAGCCACTTCAACTGCGCCTCGAACACCGGCGTGGTGACTGTCATGCTATCGGTTACCCTGGGGCCGAAGCGGTGGTAATTCAGAACGGGAACGCCGGCCCGTTCATCCGCCAAGGTGCTGGCGCCATTACAGTACAGTAGGAAAAAGACCAGGCTGAAGATGAAATGCGGTATTTTGGCCATTCAGAACCTCCTTTATCCAGTCATGACAGTACTTGAGCCATGGGCTGATAAGGCTTAAGCCGGATGGTCATATAAAGAGGTTAGCACAAAAACAACTAGGGAAAAGTTGCGCCAAGGCCTATCGAGGCCGTCATCCCGGTATACCCTCAAGGGCACAAGTCGATTGCCGGGACTCAGGCCACAAGGATGTGAAAAGCCTCCGACAGAATGCCGATTTCAGACGGTATCCAGCTTGGCGTAAGCCAGCATCAGCCATTTGATGCCGGCATTGCGGAAGTTGATCTGTACTCTTTCCTGCTCGCCTTCGCCTTCGGTTTGCAAGACGACGCCTTCGCCGAATTTCTCGTGTCTGACCGATTGACCTAGCCGGTATTTGCCGGTCGAACCCAGTTTGGTCGTTGGCGTGCCGACGCTCGCGACTGGCCGACTGACGTTGGCTCGCATCCGGATTTCATGAATCGCCTCGGCAGGAATTTCCTTCAAGAAGCGGGAAGGGCGGGGATAGCTGTCCTTGCCGTACAGGCGCCGGGATTCGGCGTAAGTCAGATACAATTGCTGCATGGCGCGAGTGATGCCTACATAGCACAAGCGGCGTTCCTCCTGCAATCTGCCCGGATCGTCCGTTGCCTGCTGGGAAGGAAACAGGCCTTCTTCCATGCCGACCATGAACACCAGCTTGAACTCCAGGCCCTTGGCGGAGTGCAGCGTCATCAACTGTACGCAGTCTTCGTCGGAGTCGGCCTGCATTTCACCGGCTTCCAACGCCGCATGCGTCAAAAACAGATCCAGCTCGCTCATGTTTTCGGCGTTTTCGCTATCGTAATCGAACAACTTGGCGGCGTTGACCAACTCTTCCAAGTTTTCTACCCGTGTTTCACCCTTATCCTGCTTTTCCTTCTTGTACAAGTCGATCAGGCCGCTGGCTTCGACGACATGCTTCACGGTTTCGTAGAGCGCGAAGCCTTCGGTATCCTTGCCGAGTTGGACGATCAGGTTCAGGAAACCCCGCAAGGCGGTGGCGGCCCTGGCCGGCAGTCGGTTCTGGTCCAGCATGGCGATGGAGGCTTGCCATAAGGACAGCGCCTGCTCGCGCGCCAGAATGCGCATGTCGTCCAGCGTCTTGGCGCCTATGCCTCGGGTCGGCGTGTTGACCACCCGTTCGAACGAGGCGTCGTCGTGTGGATTGGCGGACAGCCGCAAGTAGGCGAGGGCGTTCTTGATTTCCATGCGCTCGAAAAAGCGCAGGCCGCCGTACACCCGGTAAGGCGTGCCGGTCGTCATCAGCCGTTCTTCGAATTGCCGAGACTGGGCATTGGATCGATACAAAATGGCAACATCGCTACGCAAGCCGCCGTCCCTGACCCATTGCCGGATTTTTTCGACCACGAAATAGGCTTCGTCCTGTTCGTTGAAGGCGGCGTAAAGCGATAACAATTCGCCTTCGCCGGCCTCTGTCCACAGTTCCTTGCCCATCCGGCTGTCGTTGTTGGCGATCAGGATGTTGGCGGCCTTGAGGATGTGGCCGCTGGAGCGGTAGTTCTGTTCCAGACGCACGACTTGATGGCCCGGATAATGTCTCTGGAAACTGAAGATATTCTCGATTTTGGCGCCGCGCCAGCCGTAGATCGACTGGTCGTCGTCGCCGACCACGAACAGATTGTCGTTGCCTTCGGTCAGCAGCCGCAGCCAGGCGTATTGGATGGTGTTGGTATCCTGGAATTCGTCGACATGGACCTGCTGGAAGCGTTGCCGGTAGAAGTTCAGCAGGTCATCGTTGTCGCGCAGCAGTTCGTGAGCACGCAGCAGCAGTTCGGCGAAGTCCACCAAGCCGGAGCGGTCGCAAAGTTCTTCATAGGCCTTGTAAACCGCCAGCATTTGCCGGTGGAAAAAATCGCCGTTGTCGGCCATGTGCCGGGCGCGTATGCCTTCCTCTTTCTGGGCGTTGATGAACCATTGCACCTGTTTCGGCGGCCATTTGGTGTCATCGATGTTCATGGCTTTCAGCAGGCGCTTGACGATACGCAATTGGTCGTCGCTGTCCATCACCTGAAAGGTTTCCGGCAACTTGGCTTGCTTGGCGTGTTGTCTCAGCAATCGGTGCGCCAGGCCGTGAAAAGTGCCTATCCACATCGAGCGAGCCGAGATGTTCAACAAATCCTCGACCCGGTTGCGCATTTCCCTGGCGGCCTTGTTGGTGAAGGTGACCGCCAGTATATTCTGTGGCGACAGCCGATTGATCCTGAGATGCCAGGCGATGCGATGCACCAGGACTCGGGTTTTGCCGCTGCCGGCGCCGGCTAGAACCAGCATGGCCTGGGATGGCGCGGACACGGCCAGGCGCTGGGCATCGTTTAAGGGGCTAATGATAGAAGAGGCATCCATTATTTTATAACTTGCAGATTTCGGCGAGCTGTGTATATTTGCTCACCTTCTAAGGGAAAGCTTTGCGTCGGGATAATAAAAACACAACAATGAGAGGATTGGATATGAGCTTCGATTATAAACGTTTGATTAAATTTGAGTACAACATTGGCGCAAAAGATAAAAAAGTCCGCTTGTATTCCGGCCTGGTGCTGCTGTTCGTTTCGCTGTTCACAGCGAGCATCCTGATGCTGGTGGTAGGTTTGGTATTGGTTGCGACCAGTTATTTCGGCTGGTGCCCTGCTTATTCAGGTTTTGGCAAAAGTACCCTGGATCAGGAAGCGTCGCCAGATGTCGGCGCGGATGCCAACGGCCAGTAATTTCATACCCGTCGGGTCTGAATCCGCGGCGAGTGGCTAAATCTACCACGCGCGGATTCAGTTACTATCGTTTCCTTCTTTCTTGTATTCACCTTCGATTATCCCCTCGCTTCGATAAGTTGAGCGTTGCTCGAACGCGGCACCCATCTGGCCTTTGATCAGATAATTCTCGATCAGGTACAGGGCGATTTTTTTGCGTAGCGGCGGAAGCAAACAGGCAAAGCCCAGGATGTCGGTGAAAAATCCAGGCGTCAGCAGCAGTGCGCCACCGACCAGCAAAATCGGGCCTTCTATCATTTCATAAGCCGGAATATTGCCCTGTTGAAGATTGGCTTGAAAACGCTGCCAAGTGGCAAAGCCTTGTCTCCGTAACAGCCAGGCGCCCAATACCGCCGTGAAAACCACCAGAAAGATGGTCGGAAACGCACCGATCAAGCCGCCGACCTGTAACAGCACGTAGATTTCAATGAAGGGGACGATTAAAAAAAACAGAAACAGAATTTGTATGGCTTTCATGGTCGGGCTCGGCGGGAAAAACAAGGGTGCAATACTAAAGCATACGCATCGAAATTACAGGATAATATCGATATGTACCATCTAATTCTATGTACCTGCCCCGATCAGAAAACCGCCGATACCATCGGCAGGCAGCTAGTTACCGACAAGCTTGCGGCTTGCGTCAACATCTTGCCAGGTCTCGCGTCCATTTATGAATGGCAGGGCAAAATAGAAACCGCTCAGGAACATTTGTTGTTGATCAAAAGTCATTCAGAGCGTTTTGCGGCGATCGAAGCCGTCATCAAAAAAACACACCCTTACCAACTCCCGGAAATTATTGCGGTCGCCATCGAAAGCGGCTCATCGGACTATTTGAAGTGGATAGACTCATGTTTGCGTTCAAGCTGATTTTCTTTGGATTATTGACTGTATTTTTCCATACAGCGGCGGCGCTGGATAGCAAGGATTTATTGCCACCCGATCAAGCCTTCAAATTATCGGTCGGTGCCAGCTCGACGGAAAAAGTCGAACTAAGTTGGAAAATTGCCGACGGCTATCACCTGTATCGTGACAAATTCAAATTCCAATCACAAACCGACACCCTACAGCTCGGAGCGGCTGTGATGCCAGAAGGACGCATCGAACACGATGAGGTGTTTGGCGACATGGTGGTATACAGGAATAAAATTACGGTCAGTTTGCCGCTGTCGAATGAAAATAGCGCGCCACAGATTAAGTTGCTGGTCAAGTACCAAGGTTGCGCCGATATTGGCGTCTGTTATCCGCCCGAAAAAAAGATTCTGGAGATCGACTTGCCGGTCAAGCCGGCGGCAGGTGGTGGCAATGCGCTGAATCAATTCGTGCAGGGCTTTAAAAACTTGGCGCCCAGTGTGTTTTCCACAGAGTTACTGCCACCCGAACAGGCTTTCCGGTTTTTTGCCACGCTCAAGGACGATCACACTATCCACGTCAGTTGGTTGGCGGCCGACGGTTATTACCTTTACAAGCATAAGCTGGGATTGAGTCTGGATCAGGCGGCCACGGCTCGTTTAGGCCAATATCCCTTACCCATTGGCGAAAGCCATCACGATCCGGAATTCGGGCAAGTTGAGATTTATCGCCAGGAAATCGCCGCCGATGTGCCGTTATTGCGCCGGGGTCCCGAGGCT